>Ga0207707_10002788_pt1 | contig 15578 bp, 13 predicted proteins | sample KBSC83BmetaG_FD_184336 | JGI IMG/M metagenome (GOLD analysis project Ga0207707, IMG submission 184336) | Corn rhizosphere microbial communities from Kellogg Biological Station, Michigan, USA - KBS C8-3B metaG (SPAdes) (version 2) | ecosystem: Host-associated > Plants > Roots > Rhizosphere ...
GAGGAAGGCGACTGGCTGGCGCTTCATCGCGAAGCGCTTGCGCAACTGCGGAGAGCGCGCGTTCCGGCTTGAGCGGGGCTGCCGCGCCAGGCGACGCTCGGTTAACCCCAGACCTGGTGCGCGACCTCGACGATGCGGGCGAGCTTGCGCTCCACCACGTCCATGGCAAGGCGGCCGCGCCGCGCCGCGCTCGAGAAGCCGCATTGCGGCGAGAGGCTCAACCGCTCAAGCGGCACGATTTTGGCGGCCTCGTCGAGCCGCCGCTTCAGAGAGTCCGCCGATTCGACCTCCGGGACCTTGGTCGTCACCAGCCCCAGCACGGCGCGCTTGTCCTTCGGCAAAAAGCGCAGCGGCCGGAAATCGCCGGCACGCGGCGTGTCGTATTCGAGGAAAAAGCCGTCGACCTTCAACCGGCCGAAGGCGCGCTCGGCAATCGGCTCATAGCCGCCATCGGCCATGCCGTGCCCGACATTGCCGCGGCACATATGGACGCAGACGGTCATGCCTTGGGGACGGCCTTCGATCGAGGCGTTGATCGCGTCGATATAGGTGTCGATGAGCTGGTCCGGGTCTTCGCCGCGCGCTTTGACGGCCTCGCGGTTGCGCGGATCGCACAGCACGGCGAGCGGTACCTCGTCCATTTGCAGATAAGTGCAGCCGCGCGCCGCGAGGTCGGCGATCTCCTCGCGCATGATGCGCGCGAGATCGGCGAAATAAGCGGTGCGGTCGGGATAGATGGCGCGGTCGAACACGCTATCGCCGCGGAAATGCGCGATCGAAGGCGTCGGCAGGTTGGCCTTGACCGGCCGCGCGGTCATGGATTTGAGGACCGAGAAATCCTCCGCCGAGAGCGGCTCGCGCCGGCGCAGCCTGCCGACGCATTTGGGCTCGCCGACCGCGCCCCATTTCTCGCCGTCGAACAAAGTGAACATGAAAGCGGGCTCGCCCGGCTCCTTGGCAAAGCCGTCGCACTTCTCGAAGAGGAATTCGCGCCAGCCGGTCTTCGGAAACTCGCCATCGGTGATGGCGCCGATGCCGACGCGCTCCTGCATCGCGACGATCTCGCGGATGCAGTCCTGCTCGATGCGTTTCAATTCGGGCTTGGCGAGCTTGCCGGCGGCGAAATCCTCGCGCGCCTGCAACAGACGCTCGGGACGCGGAAAGCTTCCGACATGCTCGGCGTGGAACGGCGGCTTGGTGCTCGATGATGCCATCGCATCCTCCCAGAATTTTTTGGCAGCATCGACCCGGAATCAGCCGCGGTCAAGTTTCAGCGCATCATCCCGCCCAGAGCGCGCTGAATTGCGTTGCGACCACCGCTTCATAAGTGGGATTGCCCTTCAAGATGTTCTCGGTGCGGGCGAAAGCGTTCATGCCGGCAACGAACTCGCGCGAAATCGTCGGGTCGTAATAAGGCAGGTCGCGCCGGATCAACTCGGCGATCAGCTCGGCCTCAGCGGGCGGAAAGAGCTTCCTGCCGACCGCGGTCGCGCGCGCCACATCGGCCTTGAGCGCCTGCTGCGTCTTGACGACGGCGCGGATCGCGGCGGCGGCACTTTCGGGCGAGCGCTCGATCAGAGCATCCGTCGTCGCGATCGACGCCATGGTGTAGTTGAAGCATGACTTGGGCCCGTCGCCGCGCCGCACGTCGATGACGACATCGCCGGCGCCGCGACGCACCGCCACTTCGGCGCCCATGCCGTTCGCCCAGAACCCGTCGATCTTGCCGTCTTCGAGCGCCTTGGCCGCGGTCACGCCAAAATTGACGCCGGCGCCCTGCGCGCCCGGCACGGGTGCGATCGTGACCTTGTCGCGCGCGAGATCGATGCCGCCCGCGATCAACAACTGCCGCAATCCCATATCGACCCAGGGCGCGGCGCCGATGCTGCGTCCCTTGACGGCAGCGAGATCGCCGCGGCGGGCGCCGAACCGCTTGTGCATGACGAGAAACCAGTACATGCCCTGGGCTTGCGCGCAGAGCAGCTTTGCGCCTTTCCATTCGGGGAAGGCGGCCAAGGCCGAATGCGCCGAGCCGGCGACAAAATCGACGCTGCCGTCGCGCAAGGCGGCATAGGCCTTGTCGACCGGGTAGACGAGCTCGAGCGAGAGATCGAGACCCTCCGCCTTGAAGAATCCCAGCTCGACCGCCGCAGCGGCGGGAAAGTACGAATTCGAGATGATGTCGGGCAACGCGATCTTCACGGAACAACCTCCTCAAGCGTTATCGATGCGGCACGGCGCTGGCTCGCGACCATCGAGCTGCGCAGCATGAATTGCCGTGCTCGCGCCGGATCCGCGGCGATCCGCCCAAGCTCGTCCAAATTGCGCTGCCGCGCCGCGGGGTCGCGCTCTTCGAGCCGCTTCTTGTTGGCGATCGACTGCTCTTGCACGAATTCGATCGCGACAGTGCGCCGCTGCAGGCTGTAGAGGTCGAGCAGCCGATCGGTCGCGCCATCGAGGAGGACACTCGCGAGCTTCTCGACAAGGTTCGCCGCGTCTTGCAGGCCGCCATTCAACCCCATGCCGCCGATCGGATTGTTGACATGCGCGGCATCGCCGGCGAGTAGAACCCGCCCCGCGCGGAAGGTCGCCGCCACGCGCTGATGCGTCACGTAGAGATTGCGATGGACGATCTCATAAGGCTGCGCGGCGGGAAAGAATTTCTGCATCCGCGCTTGCACCGCGTTATCGCTCAAAAGCTCGTCATCGGTTTGCGCCGGCTTTGTCGGGTAAACCGTCCGCCACAGGCCGGGCGGGCCATTGGCCGAAACCTTGAAGCAATTGCACCACTCGTCGGGATCGGCGAAATAGCTGCGCGGACAATAACCGCGCGATGCGCCGAAATCGAAGGGCGTCGTCAGGACGATGAACCGCTCGGGCCAGGTGAAGCCCTCGAAGGCGACGCCGCTTTGCTTGCGCACGACGCTGCGCCCGCCATCGGCGCCGATCAAATAGGCGCCCTCGTGCCGGCTCTCGCTCTTTGGGCCGCGCACGGTGACCGCGACGCTGCCGGCGCTCTGCTCGACGGCGATGACCTCGTGCCCGAAGAGGATTTCGACATTGGGCAATTCGCGCACGCGCCCGAGGATGAGCTCTGCCGTCTTGAACTGCTCGCACTGGATGACGAAAGGAAAGCGCGTGTCGTCCTTCAACAGCGCGTGGTCGAATTCCGCGACCTTGCGCCCGCTTGGCCGGTCCCAGAACTGAAAGATCGGCGCGACCAGGCCGAGCCGCGCCATGTCCTCGACCAGCCCAGCCTCGGCCAGGACCTCGAGCGTGCCGGGATGCGTCGTCGCCGCGCGCGGATCGTCTTGCGGGCGCTGATTCTCGTCGAAGAGCCGCACCGGCAAGCCTTTGCGCCCGAGCAAGAGCGCGCAGAACAGGCCGACCGGGCCGCCGCCGGCGATCAGAACAGGCTTTCCATCACGGCCCATTGCGGCGTCCCTGCGGCTGCGCGGGATCCGTCACTTCTTGCTCTCGTCGTAATAGTGAATTTCGTAGAGCAGGCAGCCGCGTTCCGACTTGAACGGGCCGTGATAGGCACCCGGCGGGCGGCAGGCATAGGTGGGCGCCTGGAAGGGCTCGCCGCCCCGGCCCTGTGCGTCATTGCCGACGGTGAGATCGCCCTCGAACAGGAACACCTCTTCCCAGTGATCATGGACGAAAGGCGCGGTGGTGAAGGCGCCCGGCTCGAACCGCAAGAGCCGCGTGCGGCTGCCCATCTTGCGGCGCTCGTCGAGATCGCTCGCCAGGATTTTCTCCATGATGGTCGGCGGATAGCCCGGAAGCGTGTGCCAGCCGGCGCTCAAATCGAGGCCGCGGAATTCGAGATGCGGTTTGTTCATCGGCATGGGAGGTCCTGTCGCTCGTGTCTCGCAAGTTTAGCACCGCCGCGCGCATTGTGCAGGGCCGCGCGGTACGAATATGATCCGGGGTGGCGCGCCGGGGGCACGCCGTTTCGCGGGAATGCCCGAGGGAGAGAGGATGACCGAGACATCGCAACCGGCGGCGCTGCCGGCGCGTCTGCCGATCGTTACGGTCCTCGCCCCTTTCGCCGCCATCTTCGCGCTGGGCAACTATTTCCGCTTCATGAACGCCGTGCTGGCGCCCCATCTCGTCGCGGATTTCCATCTGTCGGCGGGCGATCTCGGCCTTCTCGTCTCCACCTATTTTCTTGCCTCGGCGCTGTTCCAGGCGCCGCTCGGGCTCATCATGGACCGCTACGGGCCGCGCCGCGTCCAGGCGGTGATGATCCTCTTCGGCGGAATCGGCGCCTTGATCTTCGGCGCAGCCGCCACTTGGCCGATCGCGCTCATCGGCCGCATCGTGATGGGGCTGGGCGCCGCCGGCGCGCTGATGACCTCGATCCAAGCGGTGACGCTGTGGTTCCCGACCGCGCGCTGGCCTTTCTTCAACGGCGTCGTGCTGAGCGTCGGCGCGCTGGGCTCGCTCGCCGCCACCCTGCCGACCCAATTCGTCATCGACCTCGTCGGCTGGCGCCAACTGATGGTCGGCGTCGCGCTCGCCGCCTTCGCGGGCGGGCTCATGCTCTTCGCCGTCGTCCCCGAGCGGGTCGCGGAGAAGAAGCCGTCGAGCTTACGCGATCAGCTCGCGGGCCTCGGCGAGGTTTATCGCGACCGTGCCTTCTGGCGCGTGGCGCCGCTCTATATGACGACGGTGGGCAGCACCATCGCCTTCCAAAGCCTCTGGGCCGGAACCTGGCTGCGCGACGTCGCCGGGCTTCGCCCCAACGCCATTGCGAGCGATCTCTTGATCCTGACAGTGATGCAGATCGGCGCTTATGTTCTGAACGGACTGATCGCCAGCGAGCTCAACCGCCGCGGCGTCGCGCTCATTCGCATCGTGATCGTCGGATCGGCGCTCTATATCCTGTCGCAGGCCTCGCTCGTGCTCGGAACCGGCATCGGACGCTGGGCGGTCCTTCTCGGCATGGGACTCTTGTCGAACATCAACTCGCTCTGCTATCCGATGCTGTCGCAGCACTTTCCCGCGCGGCTGATCGGCCGCGCCAATACCGCACTCAACACCTTCTTCTTCATCGGCGCGTTCACGCTGCAATACATGGTCGGCCTCGTCATCGACCTGTTCCCGGCCGGGACGGCCGGCGGCTATCCCGTGCTCGCCTATCAGCTCGCTTTTGGCGCGATGCTCACGGCGCAGATCGCGAGCTGGACCTGGCTGCTCATTCCGCCGCGCCCTCAGCCATCCGAAGCCTCATAGCGTCGCGCCGGGCGTGCCGAGCGCGTTGTCGGTCAAGCCGCGGGTGATGATCTCGTACGCTTCCTCGACCGAATCGGTGCGGTGGAACAGCGCGAGATCGCCGGCGCTGATCGTGCCGTAGCGCACCAGCGCGTCGAAATTGATCACTTCGTCCCAGAATTTGCGGCCGAACAGAACGATCGGCACCCGCTTGCGCATTTTTCGGGTCTGCACGAGCGTCAAGATCTCGAACATCTCATCGAGCGTGCCGAAGCCGCCGGGAAACAGCACGACCGCCTTCGCCAGATAGACGAACCAGAATTTCCGCATGAAGAAATAGTGGAAATGGAAATGCAGCTCGCGGCTGATGAAGGGATTGTCGAATTCCTCGTTCGGGATCGAGATGGTGAGGCCGACATTGATGCCGCGGCCTTCCGACGCGCCGCGATTGGCCGCCTCCATGATGCCGGGCCCGCCGCCCGTGCAGATGACGAAGCGGTGCTCGTCGTTCTGCAGCGCCTTCGACCATTCGGTCAAGCGCCGCGCCAGCGCCCGCGCCGCCTCGTAATAGGCCGACATATCGAGGACGGTCTGGGCCGCCTCGACGCCTTCGCCCTTGCCCTGCGCCTCCGTAAGGGCCGCCTCGGCCGTCTCGCGCGATTGCAGCCGCGCCGAGCCCATGAAGACGATCGTGTCGTTGACGCGATGCCGCGTGAAGCGCGCCAAAGGCTCGAGATATTCCGAGAGAATGCGCAAGCCCCGTCCCTCGCGGCTCTCGATGAAGCGGCGGTTGAGATAGGCTTTGGGTTGGCGTTCGGGTCGGTCTGCCACGTGCTGCTACCTCTCCATCGTGACCCGCGCGTCTAGTCCAGCGGCGCCAGCGCCGTCATCACGGGACCGATCTCGTCGTGAATGACGAGATCGGCGAAGCGGTCCTGGTCGGTCTCCTCGCGATTGACGATTGCGAGCTTGGCGCCGTTCTCCTTGGCGAGAAGCGGGAAGCCCGCCGCGGGATAGACGACGAGCGATGAGCCCAGAACAATGAAAAGGTCGCAGTCGAGCGCCTCCTCGGTCGCACGCGCCATCGCCGCTTGCGGCATCGCCTGGCCGAAGGAGATCGTCGCGGTCTTGACGAGGCCTTTGCAATCGCGGCAGCGTGGAATCTCGCCGCGCCCCAGGAAACTCTGCTTCAGCACTTCGAGCTCGTGCCGCAGACCGCAATCGAGGCAGGTCGCATAGCTGGCATTGCCGTGCAGCTCGATCACTTGCATTGCGGGAACGCCCGATTCCTGGTGCAGATTGTCGACGTTCTGGGTGATCACCGCGCCAATCTTGCCGCGCGTGACGAGCCGCGCCACGGCGTAGTGCCCGGCATTGGGCTTGGCGCCGGTCCAGCGCATCGCGCCCGAGAAAGTCCGCGTCCAGCTCTCGCGCCGCTTCTCCTCGCTCTCCACGAACTCGTTGAAATAGATCGGCTTCATCCGGCTCCAGATGCCGCCTGGGCTGCGGAAATCCGGGATGCCGGATTCCGTCGACATGCCGGCGCCGGTGAAGACGACCGCGCGGCGCGCGCCTGCCACGAGGTCGGAGAGAGTTGCGCGATCACCCATCGGGGTCATGATAGGCCCGAACCGGGAGGGGAGCGCAAGCAGGCCCCGCTGCGGCGCGGCTCACTTGCCCGCGACGTCGACGGCGTAGCGGCGATCGATGAGGTTCTTGGCCTCGACGCCCGATTTCACCATGCCCTGCGATTTGTACCAGCGGATCTGGTTGGCGACATCGGCGAGATCGATGCGTCCCTCCGGATCGACATAGGAAATTCCCGGCGCGATCTGCTGGACGCTTTGGTGGATGTATTTGGAGATGATCGCCAGCACGGCCGGCGCCGTCGGCCCTTCGATGTGCTTGCCGTCGGGTCCGGTGAAGGCGGCGTTGTAGTCGCGCCCGCCCTTGCGATAGGCGCGATAGAAGCGCTTCACCAGATCGGGCTTGGTGTCGACGGTTTTGGTCGCCGTCCAGATCACACCGACCTGCCAGGGCGCGATATCGCTCACATAGCCGAGCAGCTTATAGTTGCCGCGCTTCTCCGCCGGCGTCGCGTAAGGAACGGGCAGGACGGCGATATCGGCCTGGCCGCCGGTTAGCGCCGATGCGATGTTGGGAATGCTCTGCAGCGCGAGGACGCGCACGGATTTCGGCGCGATGCCGCCATGCTGCTCGAGCAGCCCCAGCGTGTAGTGATAGGTCGAGCCGACCGTGGTCACGCCCGCGGAATGGCCGGCGAAATCGCGCAAGCTTCGCACCCCGGCGTCATAGGCATGGTTCGAGACGTAGTAGCCGATGGCGCGAAAGCCCGAAACGTCGCGGTTGACGCCGCCGATGATCTTCAGCGCGCCCTTGCCCGCGAGATTGTAGAGCCCGGCCGAAACGCCGGCCGCGCCGAAATCGACATCGCCCGAAACCGTCGCGACCGCGATGGGCTCGCCCGCATCGAAGAAGGTGAGCTCCGCCGTCAGCCCCTCGGCGGCGAAATAGCCCTTGTCCATCGCGATATAGATCGGGCCGCCAGACGAGGTGCCGCGAAAGAGGCCGATCTTGATCGTCTCGGCCTGGGCCGTCGACACGGCCAAGGCCATGCAAATGCTGCTCACCAGAGCGGCGCAAACCCCTCGTCTCATCCTTCGCTTTCCTTCCCTGCTCTCTTATTTCTGCAAATCGCGCCGGCCGCCGCACTCACTTTCGCTGATCGAGCAGCCAACCGAAGCGCTCGGCCGCCTTCTTCGCGACCTCGGCGCTCGGGGCGTTGGACGGCGGGAACTTGTCGCGCCATTGAAAGGGCCGGCAGGCATCGATCACCGCCACCGAATGTGTCATATCGCGCGCCGCGCGCTTCTCGGGCGGCAGGCGCGGATCGGCCGGCGAATCCCAGGAACCCGTGATGAATTGGATCGACTCCTTGGGATCGCTGCGCGTCAGCATCGCCCAAAGCAGCTGGTCGAGATCAGTCACATCGATATCGTCGTCGACGACGATGATGTATTTGCAGGCATAGGCCGAGGCACCGCATTGCGCGGCGATATGGCCCGCCTGAACCGCGTGACCCGGATAGCGCTGCTTGATCGCAACGCCGTGCAAGAGCCGCGCGCCGCCGACCTCGTGGCACCAGACCTGCTTCACTTCCGGCACGCCGGCATTGGTCATGTTCTGCTTGATCATGGCCGAGCGCATCACCGCGCGGTAGCGCGCCATCTCGTCAGGCCCGCCGCCCATCGGCGGCACGCCCAGGAGAATCGGATCGTTGCGGTGATAGATCGCCTTGATGTCGAGCACCGTCGCCATCGAGGCGCCGCCGGCATAATGGCCGGTCCACTCGCCGAACGGGCCCTCCATGTGCTTGCGGTCGGGGCTCACATAGCCTTCGAGCACGATCTCGGCATCGGCGGGAAATGGCAGGCCGGTCACCTTGCCGCGCACCATCTTGATCGGCCGTCCGCGCATGCCGCCGATGATGTCGATCTCGAAGACGCCATAGGGCGCCTCGACGCCGCCATAGAAGAAGGCGAGCGGATCGCCCCCCAGCACCATGACGAGCGGCATGGCCTCGCCCTTGGCGAAATATTTCGCGCGGTGGAGATCGCCATGATGGCCGGCGGCGATCAGCACGCCGACCGTGTTCTTGTCGTGCAACTGCGCGCGATAGGCGCCGGCATTGAGCCAATTCTCTTCGGGATCGCGCGTGATGCTGTAGGTGCCGGTGCCGATATAGCGTCCGCCATCCTTCTCGTGCCAGACCGGCGCCGGGAATTTCAGCACGTCGATCGCATCGCCCGTCAGCACGTTCTCGAGCACCGGGCCGGTCTCGACGATTTCGTGGGGAATGGTGCGCGGATTTTCGAGATAGGCTCTGCGATAGCCGTCGCTCAACTCCCATTTGTTGAGATCGTCGGGAAAGCCCAAGGTCATATTGCGCCGCTTGCCGGCGAACACATTCATCAGCAGGCGAAACCCCTTCGGGCAGCCCGGAATCGCATCGAAGACGACGCAAGGCCCGTTCTCGGCGCGCAGCACGGCCTCGGCGGCGAGGCCGATATCCTCCTGCCAGCTCGCCCCTTCCACCTTGCGCACCTCGCCGAGGCGTTCGGCATAGGCGAGCCATTCGCGCAAATCGTCATAGGCGATATGGGCATCAAGATTGCTGCGATCGCTCATGATCCTCCCGTCGTCGAGCGGTTGCCGCGCGGCGCCGACGCATCATAGCCGCGCGAGAGAGACGCGCCACCCGCTTTTTGCGCGGCGCTACGTGCTCCGCGCTCGTGCCTCGGCGATCAGCGCCAGCAGGCGATCCGGCGTCACCGGCAAGTCGCGGATGCGGAGCTCGAGCGGTGCGAGCGCGTTCTCGATCGCCGAGACGATCGCCGCCGCCGCGGCGATCGTGCCGCTTTCCGCCGCGCCTTTGACGCCGAGAGGATTGAGCGGGGTCGGCGATTCCAGATGATGGATCTCGATCGGCGGCATGCCATCGGCGCTGGGGAGCAGATATTCGCCGTAATTGACGCTTTGCGGCTGGCCCGCCTCGTCGAACACCATGCGCTCATAGAGCGTGCTGCCGATGCCGTGCACGACCCCGCCCCGCACTTGGCCTTCGACCATCAGCGGATTGATCATGCGGCCGCAATCATGCACGACGATGTAGCGCAAGAGCCGCACGAAGCCGGTCTCGGGATCGACCTCCGCCTCGACGACATGGCTGCCGTTGCAATAGGTGAGCGTCGGCGGCTGGAAATCGGCCGCAGCCGAAAGCCCGGGCGCCACGCCGCCGGGGAGCGCCATGCCGGGAAGGCCGCCCAAAGCGCGCGCAATTGCGCCAAGGCTGCGGCCATGGCCGGCGACGCCCCTCACTCGCACGAACCCGTCCTTCACCTCGAGGTCCTCGGGTGCGGCTTCGAGCATTTCGGCGGCAGCGCGCAGCGCTTTCGCGCGCACCTCCTGCGCGGCCAGATAGATCGCGTTGCCCGCCGTGACCGCCTGGCGGCTAGCGAAAGCGCCCTGCCCCAAGGGGCTCGCCGCGGTGTCGCCCGCGATCACCGTCACGTCCTCGACCCGAACGCCGAGCGCATCCTCGACCAATTGCACGAGCATCGTCTTGACGCCCTGGCCCTGGGCCGTGGCGCCCGTCGTCACCACGACCTTGCCAGACGGTCCAACGCTAAGGCTCGCGCTCTCGAAGGGACCGCGCCCGGTGCCTTCGACATAATTGGCGAGCCCGAGACCGAGGCAGCGCCCTTCGCGCCGCGCCGCTTCCTGGCGCGCCGGAAACGCCTCCCATCCCGCGGCGGCCAGCGCGCGACGCTGGCATTCCGGATAGTCGCCGCTGTCATAGGTCATGCGCGCGCCGTCGCGCGTGACGATCGGCGTGACATAGGGCATCTGCGCCGCCGCGATCATGTTGCGCCGGCGCACCTCGTCGCGCGCAAGGCCCAGCGCCGCTGCGACGCGGTCGAGCAGCCGCTCCATGATGAAAGTACCCTGCGGCCGTCCCGCGCCGCGGGTCGGGGCCGCCGGCGTGAAATTGGTGAGGCAGAGCGCGATATCGAGGCGATAAGCGGGCAGCACATAGGGCCCGACGAGATTGGTTGCGGCGTTGTAGGGCAGCGCCACGCCATAGGGCGTCGCCGCCCCATGATCATGCGCGAGCCGGCCGCGAATGGCGAGAAGCCGGCCCTCGCCATCGACCGCGGCCTCGATGTCCCAGACCTGCTCGCGCTCCTGCGCGGCGGCGAGAAAATTCTCGCGCCGGTCCTCGATCCATTTGATCGGCCGCTTCATCAGCAGCGCGGCAGCGGGAATCGCGAGCTCTTCGGGATGGAACACCGCTTTCGTGCCGAAGCCGCCGCCCGTATCGGGCACGATGACGCGCAGCTGGCGCTCGCTCAAGCCCAGCGCCTCGACCAGAACGCCCTTGGCGCGATGCGGCAGCTGGGTATTGACCCAGCAGGTGAGGAGATCCTCGGCGGCATCGAAGCGCGCGAGGATGCCGCGCGTCTCGATCGAATGCCCGCCGCCCTTGTTGAGGCGAAAACGCTCGGCGAAGCGATGCGCAGCCTTGGCGAAGGCGCCCTCGACATCGCCGTAATCGATGCGGTGGCGGGCGACGAGATTGTCGGGACAGTCGAACCGCGCGCGCGGCGCGCCGGGCTCGAGCCCCGCGGCCGGATCGACCACCGCAAGCAGGGTTTCGAAATCGAGCGCGATCGCCGCCGCCGCGTCTTCGGCCAGCGCGCGGCTCTCGGCGATCACCAGCGCGACCGGCTCGCCCACATATGTGAGCTCGCCCTGCGCGAGCGGATAAGGATCGACGGGAAAGCGGATCGCCGCGCTCGGCACCGCAAGCGGAATGCGGTCACCCGTCAAGAGCGGCCGCAGCTCGGCATAGGTCAAGACCGCCCGGACGCCGGGCATGGCGCGCGCCGCCTCCGCATCGATGCGGTCGAGCCGTGCATGCGCCACGGGACTGCGCAGAAAGGCGGCATGGAGCATGCCGTCGATCTCGATATCGTCGACAAAACGTGCTTCGCCGCGCAGCAAGGGCCGATCCTCGATGCGGCGCATGGGGCGAGCGGTAAAGGGCGACGGCGCGGGGGTCATCACGATCGGCTCGCTCGCTAGGCCCACCCGCCGGGCTTGTCAACCAAGCGCGGCGCCCGCGTTGTCCTTATCCCGCGAAGCTTGTATTTTGAGCCAAAGACGCCGCAGGACGGCTCGGCCAAAAGGAAGAGAAGGAAGAGGAGGACCAAATGGATCGGCAATTCCAGCCCATTCTCGACAAGCGCGGCGAGCCGCATGTACAGCGCTGGAGCGAGCAGCGCTGGCTCATCGACAACATCATCCGCGCCAATGGCATCGATTGGGACCAGCCGCGCTCGATCTATCTGAGCGCGCCCTGCGGCGGCGAGGCCAATGCCGATTTCGCGGCGATCCGCCAGCGCGTCCAGAAAATGGCCGATATCGGCCCGGCCTTCGAGGCGGTCGCGCGGCGGCGCGAAGCCAAGGCCAAGGCCGCACTCGAAGCCGAGCAGCCGGTCACGGCGCGTGACAATTATTTCATGGCCGCGGTGCATTGGGGCGCGGCGCAATGGCCCTACGACCAGAACGACGAGACCAATATCGCCTACAATCAGAAAAAGCGCGAATGCTATGGCAAATACGCCGAGCTCGCGGACCACCGCGTCGAAGCCGTCTGGATCCCCTTCGCCGACAAGGTCGTGCCGGCCTGGTTCCATCTGCCGCCGAGCTACAAGGGCGGCCGGATTCCGGCGGTGATCGCGATCCCGGGCATGGACAGCTTCAAGGAGGTGAATGTCGCGCTTTATGGCGATCGCTGGCTCAATCGCGGCATTGCCGTCTTGGCGATCGACGGGCCGGGGCAATACGAGGCGCCGATCCTCGGCACCTATTTCAGCGTCGAGAATTGGGTCGCCGCGGCGAAGCCCGTCTTCGACTGGCTCGCGGCGCGGGCCGAGATCGATGCCGACCGCATCGGCGTGACCGGCACCAGCTTCGGCTCGTTCTTCGGCACGGTCCTGACGGCGAGCGAGCCGCGCATCCGGGCCTGCGCGGTCATGTCGGTGTGTCACGAGCCCGGCTGCCACACCATCTTCCAAGAGGCTTCGCCCACCTTCAAGAAGCGCTTCATGTACATGTCGGGCATCGCCGACGAGGCGAAGTTCGACGAATTCCGCAAGACCATCACCTGGGAAGGCCATGCCGAGAAGATCAAGGCGGCCTATCTCTGCGTCGCGGGCGAGGCGGAGGAATTGAGCCCGCTCGAGCATTCCGAGCGTCTGGTCCGCACGGTCAAAGGGCCGAAGCGCATGGTCGTTTATCAGGATTCGCGCCATTCGGTCGGCAATGTGCCCGCGGCCAATCTCGGGCCGTTCCCGCCGGGGCTCGTTGCGGATTGGATGGCGGATCGCCTCGCCGGCAAGCCTTTCCCGAGCGAGCACTGGTATGTGACGGCGACCGGGCAGATCAACAAAACGCCTTATTGATTAAGGGCGAAGGATGCCCGCGCCGCAACGCGGGCATCCGCCTTTGACTTCGCCTCACTCCGAACGCTAGAGTTTTGTCTTAACGCGACGCCGCGCCATTCGCGAAAAGCGGGCCGGAAGATCGCCGCCGAGAGAGATCAACCTCGCAGGGAGCGAAGCCGGCGTCATGACCGCTTATATTCACGGGCAAAACGTCAATCTCACCTTCCGCCCGCCCAACCGCGCACCCGTCCGGGCGCTGCAAGGCTTCGACATCGCGGTCGAGGAAGGCGAGTTCCTGTCGATCGTCGGGCCTTCGGGCTGCGGCAAAAGCACCTTCCTCTCGATCCTGCTCGGGCTTATCAAGCCGGATTCCGGCGATATCGGCCTGCACGGCAAGCCGATCGCCGGGCCGGGCACCGACCGCGCCATGGTGTTCCAGGAATTCGGGCTTTTGCCCTGGCGCTCGGTTGCGCAGAATGTCGAGCTGGGGCTGCAGCTGAAAGGCGTTCCCGCCGCGCCCCGCCGGCAGACCGCGCAGCGCTTCATCGAGATGGTCGGGCTGAGGGGCTTCGAGAGCCACTATCCGCATGAGCTCTCGGGCGGCATGAAGCAGCGCGTCGGCCTCGCGCGCGCGCTCGCGACCGATCCCGACGTGCTGCTGATGGACGAGCCTTTCGCCGCGCTCGATGCGCAGACGCGCGACCTGATGCAGGCCGAGCTGCTGCGCATCTGGCAGGACGCGCGCAAGACCGTTCTCTTCGTCACCCATCAGATCGACGAGGCGATCTATCTCTCCGACCGCGTGCTGGTGATGACCAAGCGTCCGGGGCGGGCGAAGAAAATCTTCACCATCGATCTGCCGCGGCCACGCGACTACGAAATGCGCGTGACCCCGGAATTCAACGATCTGAAGCTCGAAATCTGGAACGCCCTCAAAGACGAGATCATGGGCTAGCGATGATGGAAGACGCCGTTTCGCGCCCGAGCTTCGTCCAGCAAAACCGCAAGCTTCTCCTCGGAGGCCTGTCCGTCGCGGCGTTCTTCATCGCCTGGCAGGCGGCCTTCCTCGTCGTGCCGTTCAATTCCCTCTTCATCACCAAGCCCTCCCTCATGTTCGAGGCGCTTTGGCGCCTGACGCTCTCGGGACAATTGTTCTTCGATCTCGGCGCCAGCGCCGCGCCCTTCTTTTGGGGTCTCGGCGCGGCGATCGTCGTCGGCGTGCCGCTCGGCATTCTCATGGGATGGCGCAGCCGCGTCGGCCAGGCGCTCGATCCGCTGCTGACCGCGCTCTATGCGAGCCCGCTGGTCGCGCTGGCGCCGCTCGTCGTGATCTTCCTCGGCGTCGGCCCGACCGGCAAAGCTTTCATCGTCTTCATCCTGACGGTGTTCGATTTTGTCTTCAACGCCTATGCGGGGGTGCGCGCGGTCGACAATCTCTTGCTCAATGTCGTGCGCTCCTTCGGCGGCAAGGAGAAAGACCTTTATCTGAAGGTCATCGTCCCGAGCGTGATCCCCTATATCGTCGCCGGCGCCCGGATCGGCGTCGGGCGCGCGCTGGTCGGCGTGCTGATCGGCGAGTTCTTCGCCGCTTCGGAAGGCGTCGGTTATGGGATCGTCAAGTTCGGGAATTTCTTCGCGCTCGACAGCATGTTCTCTTACATTCTGGTGGTCACCCTCATCGCCGTTCTTCTGACCCAGGGCATTCGCTGGGCCGAGCGCACGGCTTTTCCTTGGCGCACGGGGCAATAAAGGATGACGGAGACCAACCGGCTCGAGGTTCCTTTCGCGCCAGCCGCGGCGCCGCCCGAAGAGATGGGAGAGATCGCGTCCCGCGGAGGCCGGCGCCTTCAATCCTTCGCTCTCGGCCTTTCCGGGATCGTCGTGCTGCTTCTGCTCTGGGAGGCGGTGCCTTACCTCGTCACGATGAAAGCGGGGACGCGCCTCTTCTTCACGCCGCCCAGCGAAGTCGCGATCACGCTGTGGAACCTTTTCTCGACGGGCGTGATTTGGGGCCCGCTCGGCGTCAGCGCGGCGGGATTTGCCGTCGGGCTTGCCATCGCCATCGCGGTCGGCCTGCCGCTCGGGGTCCTGATCGGACGATCGGAGACCTTGGATGCGCTGTGCGAGCCTTTCGTTACCGCCTTCAATGCGACGCCGCGCCTCGTCTTCTTGCCCATCGTCCTTCTGTGGTTCGGATTGGGATTATGGTCGAAAGTGGTGATCGTCGCGTTCGGCGCCTTCTTCCCCTTGCTCATCAACACCCATGAGGGCATCCGCAACACCGACAAGCTGCTCATCAACGTCGTCCGCTCCTTCGGGGCGAAGGAG
>Ga0207707_10002790_pt1 | contig 15577 bp, 11 predicted proteins | sample KBSC83BmetaG_FD_184336 | JGI IMG/M metagenome (GOLD analysis project Ga0207707, IMG submission 184336) | Corn rhizosphere microbial communities from Kellogg Biological Station, Michigan, USA - KBS C8-3B metaG (SPAdes) (version 2) | ecosystem: Host-associated > Plants > Roots > Rhizosphere ...
GCAGACTCACCGCAAGCGGAAGGTTTGGAGCACGCTGCCGATGCTACTCGCGCGCAGGTAGATCGGACGCTCGACGCCCTCGCCGACCGGGTTTCGTTGAAACGCCGCGCCAGAGAAGCGGCTGAAGCCTTCGGGTCCGCCGCGTCCAAGGCCTACCGCAACGTGGGCCCTGAGATCACCACGCTGATCCGACTCGATCATACGCACGTACTGGCGGCATTTCGCAGATATCGTAGTCATGTTTCGCCCGCGCGCAAGCGAGCTATCGTCGCCCATGTGAGCCTTGCGCTTGAAATTCATTCCCAGCTCGAGGAGGAGATCTTCTACCGGGCGTTGTTCGAAGCCGGTGGCAACACCGAGGAGCTCGACAAGAGCATCTACGAGCATGACGAGATGCGCTCGCTCATCGATCTGCTCAGATCGATGCCTCCACGGCATGCCGCTTACGATCAGACCTTCTCCAAGCTGCTGCGCGTCGTCCTTCACCACGTCGCCGAGGAGGAAACGCTGCTGATTCCGCTGGCACAGACGAAATTGCGAGGTCGGTTGCGGGAGTTGGGCCGGAAAATGACGCTGCGACGCTTCGCTCTCCTCCAGCCTCACGCAGCCGAGATAGCGAGCACCACCGCGCTGACTTTCCCCGTGGGGACAGCCGTTGCCGCAGCCGGAGTGTGCGCTGGTGTGTGGCTATTGCTCAAAGCACTCATCCGCTCGGACCGTTGACGACGGCCGATTCGCCCGCCGTGAGGTGCCGCGCGTTGCGCGGCTGACGACAATTCATGTCACTCGCCAAGCTCCTGCCGAACTCCTGAAGGTTTCAACCGTTAGAGCTTCAGGTCCAGCAGCCACATCAGTGAGTGTCCGATGAAGATTGCACAGATCGCTCCGCTCTTCGAATCCGTCCCTCCCAAGCTCTACGGAGGGACCGAGAGAGTGGTGGCGAACCTGTGCGATGCTCTGAGCGACCTCGGTCACGAGGTCGTGTTGTTTGCGGCCGGCGATGCCAGTACCCAGGCCAAGCTGGTGGCAGCACGCCCACAGGCCCTCCGGCTCGACCCGGGGCCGCTCAAATCCGAGCAGGCGGCGCATCTGAAGATGCTGCACGAGGTGCGCAAGCTCGCTGGCGCTTTCGACGTTCTCCATTTCCACACCGACCTGTTGCACTTCCCGCTGTTCGAAGGGCTCGAGCACCGTGCCATTACGACGATGCATGGACGACTGGATATCGGAGATCTGCAGGAGGCGCTTGCCTGCTGGCCGAAGTTCGGCCTCGTATCGATCTCCGACTCACAGCGGCGGCCGATCCCTGCAGCCAACTGGCTCGCCACGGTCAAACACGGGCTGCCTCCAGACCGCTACCGTCCGCCGCGACGGCCATCGGGCAGTTATCTCGCCTTTCTCGGGCGGATATCGCCTGAGAAGGGAGTCGACCGGGCCATCCGGCTGGCGCGCAGATCCGGTGTTCCTCTCAAGATTGCGGCGAAGGTCGACAACGCGGATGCGGCGTATTTCGAGGCAGTGGTGAAGCCTCTGCTGAAGGATCCAGGAGTGGAGTTCATCGGTGAGATCGGAGATGGGGAAAAATCCGAATTCCTCGGCAACGCCCTCGCTTTGCTGTTTCCCATCCGCTGGCCGGAGCCGTTCGGCCTGGTCATGACGGAGTCGATCGCCTGCGGAACGCCCGTGGTGGCCTGGAACGCCGGCTCCGTACCTGAGATCATCGACGATGGCGTCACCGGCTTCATCGTGGAGTCGGAAGATGAGGCGCTCCACGCGATCGAGCAGGCTCGGACTCTGGATCGCCGTCGCGTCCGGGAGGTCTTCGAGCAGCGCTTCACCGCGAAAGCGATGGCCGAGGGCTATGTGACGGTCTACGAACGAATGGCACGACCGCGGCGGGAATACGTCCGACTCGTTTCATGAATTCAGCTCCGGAGTCCACTCCTCGTCGCGGCTTGCTGCCACGCTTCACCCTCAAGGATGGTGATACCTTCCTGCTCGCCGACGCCCTCGGCGATATTCACGACGCAGACGACGGCCTCTTCGCAAACGACACGCGCATGTTGTCGAGGTTCCAGTTGTCGATCGCGCGGCGGCCCGTTTCCCTGCTCGGCGCCGCCGTGTCCGAGGACAACACCTCGTTCTCCGCACACCTCACCAACCGGCCGCTTCCGGCCCTGGGCGAGCGCGTCATTCCGCAGGGCGTCATCTATATGGAGCGGTGCCGACTGCTGCTGAATGGCCGGCTCTACGAGCGGCTGAGCCTGACCAACTTCAGCGATCAGGCGGCCGAGGTGCCGGTGCGTCTGGACTTCGCGGCCGATTTCGTCGACATCTTCGAGGTTCAAGGTCACGTGCGTCCCGCACGTGGCACGCCATTGAAGCCACAACTCACCGAGCGAGGTGTACGACTCGCCTATCGCGGATTGGATGAGGTCGTGCGCACCACCGAGATCGAGTTCTCGCGCAAGCCCGTCGCACTCTCCAGCGACAGCGCGGAATTCCTGATCGATCTCCCCGAGCGCGGAGTGGACTGTCTCTTCACCGAGATCGGTGCGACTCACGAGGCGGCCCCTTCTGCGCATCGATATGAGCAGGCTGCGCGGGAGAGCATCCGGTCCGCGAGGGGTCGAATGGAGGCCGGAGGTTATCTGCAGACCACCGCCGGACTGTTCAATCAATGGCTGATGAAATCGCGCTCGGATCTGGCGCTGCTGACGACGCCCCTCCCGACCGGTCCCTATCCGTATGCAGGCATTCCGTGGTTCTCGACCCAGTTCGGTCGCGACGCCATCATCACAGCCCTGCAGACCCTGTGGCTCGATCCGCAACTGGCGGCAGGAGTGCTGCGCTTCCTGGCTTCGACTCAAGCCAAGGAGACGTCAGCCTTCCGTGACTCCGAGCCAGGCAAGATCATGCACGAGATGCGCCGCGGAGAGATGGCGGCACTGCAGGAGATCCCCTTCGGTTGTTACTACGGCGCAGTCGACTCGACACCGCTGTTCTTGATGCTGGCCGGTGCCTACGAGAGGCGTACCGGCGATGGCGCTCTGATCGACGAGATCTGGCCGAATCTGCTCGCTGGGATCGCATGGATCGAGACCCGGTTGAATCGGAGCGCGACGGGATTTCTGGACTATGCCGCCGGCGAGCGCAGCGGCCTGGCGAACCAGGCCTGGAAGGACAGCCAGGACTCCATTTTTCACGCGGATGGGCGCATCCCGGCGGGACCCATCGCTACGGTCGAGGTGCAAGGATATGCATGTGCGGCGCTCGAAGCGATGGCGCAGCTGGGGGTTTCACGAGCCGAGCGGGGCAAGTGCGCCCAATGGCTGCAGCGCGCGCGGTCGCTTCGAGAGGCCATCGAGGAGCGGTTCTGGGTGCAGCAGATGAATTTCTACGCCATCGCGCTGGACGGCACAGGAGCGCCCTGCTGCGTCCGGGGCTCCAACGCGGGCCACCTGCTTTACTGTGGAGTCCCGTCGCCGGAGCGCGCGACGGCGGTAGCGACACAACTTCTCTCCGAGGGCTTTTGCAGCGGATGGGGCATACGAACGCTGCTGAAGGGCGAGCCGCGCTACAACCCCATGTCCTACCATAACGGCTCAGTGTGGCCGCATGACACCTCAATCTGCGTGTCTGGAATTGCCCGCTACGGCCAACGCGATTGCGTGGTGAAAATACTCGCCGACGTGTTCGAAGCGGCCAACCATTTCTCCATGCGACTGCCGGAGCTGTATTGCGGTTTCCCGCGAGTGGCCGGCCAAGGACCCATTCCCTATCCGGTGGCGTGTCTTCCGCAGGCCTGGGCCAGCGGCTCCCTCTTCATGTTGCTGCAGGCGGCCCTGGGTATCCGCATCGACGGAGGCCGGAAGGAGGTGCACATTGAGCGCCCTGCGCTGCCCACAGGCATCGAGTCGCTGAAGGTATGCGAGCTTCCGGTGGGCGATGCCCGGATCGACATCGAGTTTCATCGACTCGGAGCCGAGGTCGGCGCCTTCCCCATAGGGCACGTGGCGCGAGGTGTCAACGTCCTGTTGCACCTCTAATCCGGCGACTCGGCACTACGATCTGCCTCAAGGCTGCCCCTGGCCGCCACCCGCGCCGTAGATGTTGCCAGTGGCAAAGCTCGCATCGCTCGCCGCCAGCTGTACGTAGATCGAAGCCAGCTCCGCCGGCTGACCCGGCCGTCCGAGCACGGTCTTGCTTCCGAAGTGCTCGTACTTCGATGGAGCGGCGCCGCCGCTGATCTGCAGAGGGGTCCAGACCGGTCCGGGAGCGACGCCGTTCACTCTGATACCGCGAGCGCCCAGCTGCTTCGCGAGCGACTTCACGTAGTTCATCGTTGCGGCCTTCGTCTGAGCATAATCGTAAAGATCCGGCGATGGGTCATAGGCCTGCTCCGAAGTCGTGCCGATGATGCAGGAGCCTGGCTTCAGATGGGGCAGCGCCGCCTTGATGATCCAGAAAGGCGCATACACGTTGGTCTTCATCGTCGCATCGAAGTCCTCCGTCGTGATCTCCAGGATGGACTTGCGCGCCTGTTGCCGTCCGGCGTTGCAGACCACGATATCGAGGCCGCCGAGTTTCTGCACCGCCTCGGCCACCAGCCTCTGACAGAAGGCCTCCTCGCGCAGGTCACCGGGAATCGGGAAGCCCTTGCGACCGGCTTCCCCAATCAGCTGCACGACCTCACGCGCATCCGGCTCCTCTGTCGGGAAGTAGTTGATTGCGACATCGGCGCCTTCGCGCGCGTAGGCGATGGCGGCCGCACGCCCCATTCCGGAGTCGCCACCGGTGATCAGAGCCTTGCGGCCGCTGAGCCGACCGGAACCGCGATAGCTTTGCTCGCCGTGGTCCGGCTTGGGGTCCATGTCATGCGCCAACCCCGGCCAGGGCTGCGTCTGCTGCTTGAACGGGGGCGCCGGGTATTTGCTCACTGGGTTGTCCATGGCCGTATGACTCCTCTGAATGAAGTTCAACGACTGCCCGCTCGTTTGGTTGCCACAGGCTGCGTCTGCAAGCGACTGCCGGCGGCCGCTGCGGCCGCGCTGTGCAGCGGTTGCGCGGTATTTTCATCGCGTACTCCGCCTAGGCATGCCGTGAACTCAGCGCCGAACAAGAAGATCTGCGACGTGTAGTACAGCCACAGCAGCAACGCCGCAAAAGAGGAAGCGGCACCGTAGGCCGAGGGTTGCGTGGAGTGCGCGAGATACAGACTGACTAGCCAGCGGCCGAGATCGAACAGCGCCGCCGTGAGCAGCCCCCCTAGCGCAACTGAGCGCCAAGACAGTCGTCTCGCCGGCATGTAGCGGTAGATCAGCGCGAAGAGACCGCCGACCACGAGCAGCGAGAACACGAGGTCGGCGAGCCCGAATAGCCCGACCAGAGCGGGATGACCCGCCGCCATCCGGGTACGCAAATTGGCCAGGGCGGTTGAGATCGTCAACGAAACCAGCAGCAGGAATCCGAGTGTCAGGATGAAGCCGAAGGACAACAAGCGCGTTCTCACCCAGCCGTAGATGCCCGTAAGCGCGAGCGCGCCGCTCTTCCAGATTTGTTCCAGCGCCTGTTGCAAGGCTGCGAGCACCGTCGTGGCTCCGATCAGCAGGGTCACGACACTGACTACCGTCGCAAACATGCCGCGAGCGTGCTCGGCGCTGCGCGCCGCGCCCAGGAGAGTCTTCGCCGTTGAGGAGCCGAACAGCGCCGCCAGCTGATCGCCAATCTGACCGTAGGCGGAACTCTCGCCCAGGACGAAGCCCGCAATCGTCAGCAGGATGACCAGCAGCGGCGCAATCGAAAAGGCACAGTAGAAAGCCAGCGCGGCGCCGGTATTCGAACTGTTGTCCGCAAGCCAGTAGCGCGCCGCGCACCGGGTCAGCGTCCACACTCGTACCAGCCTGCGCTTGAAAGAGAGGCTCACGTCCGTACCGACCCGGCGATGAACAGGACTGAAGCGACCCCCATCAGGGCGGTGGCGCCCCAACCGAGGACCGCGAGGCGTTTCCCAATCCTGAACTGCCCGAGGATGGCAACCCGCGTGCTCATGAGCATCAGCATCGCCATCACAGGCACGGCCACGATGCCGTTGATGACGGCAGCCCATACGAGAGCCCTGAGGGGGTTGAAGGCCAGAACGTTTCCGGCCGCCCCCAACACGATGGTCGCCACGATGGTCCAGTAAAATGCCCGGGCACGACTGGGTCGTTTCGACAGGCCGACCGGCCAGCGCCATGCTTCCCCGAGCGCGTAAGCTGCCGAGCCCGCCAGGACCGGCACTGACAGCAGGCCGGTGCCTACGATCCCGAGCGCGAACAATGCAAACGCAGCACTGCCCGCGATCGGACGCAGTGCCTCCGCTGCCTGCGCCGCCGTGGCGACATCGGTGATTCGATGCTCGTGCAGCGTCGAGGCCGTAGTGACGAGGATCGCAAGTGCAACGAGATTCGACACAGCCATCCCCGTGGCGGTATCGGCGCGGATGCGGGTCAGCGCGTTCGCTGCCTGGCGCGGCTTCCGGAGCAACGGCGCGCGCTCGGATTTGACGTGCGTATCTTCGACTTCCTGCGACGCCTGCCAGAAGAACAGATAGGGGCTGATGGTGGTACCGAAAATCGCCACCACGGTCATCCAGAATGAGCGATCGAGCCGCAGGTCCGGCCAGAGCAATCCTCGCAAAAGCTCACCCCAACTCACGTGCACGACAAACACCGTCCCGAAGTAGGCCAGCAGCGATAACGTGAGCCATCTGAGAATCGACACATAACGGCCGTACTGCACGAACACCATGCCTGCCGCACAGACGATCCCGAAGCCCGCGACGTAGAGCCCCGCTGGAATCGGCAGCAACAGGCGGGCAGCGGCGGCCATGGCGCCGAGATCTGCCCCGATGTTCAACACGTTGGCGGCACACAGCAGCACCACGATGCCGTGCAGGAGCCACGCTGGATAATGTCGGCGCAGGTTGCCGGCGATTCCTCGACCGGTGGTACGGCCCACACGCGCGCTGATCTCCTGGATGACGACCATCATCGGATAGGTGATCAACAGGGTCCATGACAGGGAGAAACCGAACTGGGCTCCTGCCTGGGCATAGGTCGCGATGCCGCTCGGATCGTCGTCGGCGGCACCGGTGATGAGTCCGGGTCCTAACGAGCTCCACCAACTCGACTTGGGCGATTTCCCCGTGCGACCGCCAACCACGGGCACCCGTCCGCTACCTATTTCTTCTTCCGACTGCGCGTGCGCTTCGCAGGCACCTTGGCGCCGGAGCGCCGAGCCTCCGACAATCCTATGGCGATCGCCTGTTTGCGACTCTTGACCTTGCGGCCCGAGCGCCCGCTGCGCAGCGTGCCGCGCTTACGTTCCTGCATCGCTCGCTTGACCTTGCTGCCTGCTTTCTTGCCGTAACGAGCCATTCGCATCTCTCCGCGACAAACGGTGTCGAGTAGGGCCTAGCATCAAACGCGCCCACGACCACGCCAGTAGGACAAACACCGACACTTTGTTCGGAGCGCCGCCATTGACGCAGCGCTCGCGGGAGTGGATGACGCGGCACACTCTCACCTTTACCCGCTATCGCGCCGCCGATGCCTCGAATCCGTCTACAATGCCCTCCATAACAACATCGCCGCTCAGGCAGATCCATGACCGCTTCCGAACAATCGACCTGTGGCTCGCTCCGGCCTGCGGCGGCAGCCCTCGGCTTGCTGTTGATGACGACCCCCGCCTTCGCCACGGACGCGCTCTCGGCGGCCGAAGGCGAGCTGGAATCTCTTTCCCTCGAGCAACTGGCCAACGTCGAAATCACCTCGGTGTCGAAGACGGCCGAACGCCTCAGCCGGGCACCTGCGGCCATCTACGTCATCACCCACGATCAGATCATCCGCTCCGGGGCGACGACCGTTGCTGAGGCACTTCGCCTTGCCCCGAATCTCCAGGTGAGACGCCTCACCTCGAGCTCGTACGCGGTGAGTGCGCGCGGCTTCGGCGGCAACCAGGGGGATCAGAACTTCGCGAACAAGCTCCTGGTTCTCATCGACGGCCGCAGCGTCTATTCGCCCTTGTTTTCCGGAGTGTATCTGGATGCTCAGGAGGTGCTGCTGGAGGATATCGATCGGATAGAGGTCATCAGCGGCCCCGGCGCCACGCTCTGGGGTGCGAATGCAATGAATGGCGTGGTGAACATCATCACGCGAGCCTCCTATCTGACGACCGGCACGGCGGTGACCGCCGGCGCCGGCAACCAGGAGCAGACCGTGGGCGCACGCTATGGCCGGAAAGTCGACGACCAGACGGCCTTTCGCGTCTATGGACTCGGATATCGACAAGACGCTCTGGAGCTCGCCGACGGCGTGGGCGCACACGATGCCTGGTGGAAGGCGCAGGGCGGATTTCGTATGGACTGGTCACGCTCCGATGACAGCTTCACGGTGCAGGGGGATCTGTATCGGGGCCTCGAAGATCAGCCGGGTTCGGCCAACGTGCATCTGACGGGAGCCAATCTGCTGGCTCGCTGGCAGCATCACACGGAGCGCTCGGATACGCAGCTGCAGGGGTATTTCGATGACAGCCAACGGGGGGCGCCGAATGGCGGGACCGCCTTCGTGCTGCACACGTACGACATCGAGCTGCAGCAGACTCTGCTGGCGGGGAGCGCGAATCGGGTCGTGTGGGGTGCCGGAGAGCGATTGAACAGTTACCGCATCGCGAATTCCGCCTCCCTGCTGTTCGTGCCGCCGAGCCGCTCCCTCACGCTGTCGAACCTGTTCGCGCAGGACACCTTGACCTTGGGAAGTCTCGCGTTGACGGCGGGCCTGAAGCTCGAGGACGACCCCTACTCGGGCTGGACGCTTCAACCGGATGCACGGCTGTCCTGGATGATGAGCGAAAGCGAACAACTGTGGGCTGCCGCATCGCGTGCCATCCGTGCGCCAACACCATTCGATCGGGATGTCGTGGAGAAAGTCGGTGGCCTCACCTTCCTCACCGGAAATGCCGCATTCCGGCCCGAGCGCGTGACCGCCTATGAGCTCGGATATCGCGCCCTCCCCTCGAGCCGCTTTTCCGTCTCCGCCTCGGTGTTCTACAACCACTACGACGATCTTCGGACCGTCGACCCCGCTTCGGCCACCGTCTTTCTGCCCCTGCGCTGGGGGAATGCCATGGAAGGCAGCACCTACGGCGTGGAGACATGGGCCGACCTTCAGGTGCTGTCGTGGTGGCGCCTGACGCCCGGGCTGAGAACTCTGCACAAGCAGCTGCGGTTCAAGCCGGGTGCAGCGGGTCTTCTGGGAACAGGCCAGGCCGGAGACGATCCGACCGCGCAGGGTTTTCTGACCTCCTCCATGGATCTGCCATTGCGCCTGACGTGGGACGCCTCGATTCGCTATGTCAACGCGCTTCCCGATCCGGTCGCACCCGGCTATTACGAGCTCGACACGCGCTTGGGATGGCGAGCCTCGCCCCAGCTGGAACTGGCACTGGTGGGCAACGACCTCCTCCATGCCCGGCATGCCGAATATCCCTCTCCGGATGGGGAGGAGATCGCCCGTAGTTTCCTGCTGCAGATCCGATGGGTCCCTTAACACCCATTCGCTCCGGCTCACTCTGCCCGTGGCGGGCGGCAATGATGCTCGCCGCTCTCTCGTGTCTCCTGGGTCTTTGCGACACTGCAGAGGCAGAGGAGCCTTATAGCGCTGCGTCGGTCGAAGCAGTCTACCTCTACCGTTTTGGCGGCTATATCGAATGGCCTCCAGAGGCCCTCGCCCACCCTCGCTTCACGATAGCCGTACTCGGCGACGACGAAGTCGCGGAGGCACTCTCACGAGTTCTCAGCGATCGAAACATAGGAGGTCTTCCTGCGAACGTGCGACGCGCTCGCAATGCCCGCGATCTTGGAGACGCGCAGATGGTCTACATAGGCGAGGGTTACCGCGGTGACCTGCATGCACTGATCTCGAGCCTCGAGCATCGCCCGATTCTGGTGGTGACCGATGAGGTGAACGCCCTGGGATCGGGAAGCATGGTGAACTTCGTGATCGCCGAGGGCAAGGTTCGCTTCGAGGTCTCATTGGCGAGCGCTACACGAGCCGGGCTCAAGATCAGCTCGCAATTACTCGCAGTTGCGGTGCGAGTGCAAACCGGATGAGCCTGCCCCCCTCTTTAATTGCTCGGAGCCTCCGATGGCTCTGGCCTCCCAAGCTCGGTGGGGTACGCCGGACGATGCGCGGCAAGTTGATGGGAGTCGTCGCGATCACCACGACGGCGGCACTGTTGATTTCGGCAAGTGTGACGCTGCTGCGCGACCTGAGCCGATACAGAGAATCGCAGGCCGCGGAGCTCACAACCGAGGCGGATATTCTGGCATTTACCGCCGGTCCGGCGCTCGCGTTCGACGACCGAGATACCGCGGAACGTACGCTGGCAGCTCTTCGTACACGCCCCGCGGTGTTGGTGGCAGGCTTGTACGACGCGAACGGTGTCCTGTTCGCGCGGTATGTGCGAGCGGGCGCAACAGCGAACCAGTTGCTGGCACCGCACGATGCGCGGGGCTTGCGCGTCATCGACAATCGAATGGAATTGACCCGTGACGTCCTCGCGCAAGGAGAACGGCTCGGCACTCTGTACCTGGTGGCCACCTACGACACTTCCAGGGGACTGTGGGAGTACGCCGGCATCGTGGGACTGGTAACGCTGCTGAGCCTTGCACTCGCACTAGTCGCCTCGACGGCGCTGCAAAGAGCGCTGATGGCACCCCTGGATGCCATCGCCGACGTGGCCCGAAGAGTCGTCGGTCGGCGCGACTACTCGCTGCGCGCTTCAAAAGCGAGCGATGACGAGATCGGCCTGGTGGTCGATGCGTTCAATGACATGCTGGGGACCGTCCAAGACAGAGACCGCGCGCTCGAACAAAGCAACCTCGCGCTGGGGGTCAGCGAGGCTCGCTTCCGCGGGACGTTCGAAATAGCGGCCGTTGGGGTTGCGAACCTCACTCCCGAGGGCCGGTTCACTCTGGTAAACGATCGGCTCTGTCAGATCCTGGGCTACTCACGGGAGGAATTGTTACAACGAACCTTCGCCGAAATCACGCATCCGGACGATCTCGAGGCGGATTGGGGACACGTGCGTGAGTTGCTCGACGGCACGGCATCGACGTACTCAATGGAGAAGCGCTACTTCCACAAGAGCGGCCGGGCGGTGTGGGCAAACCTGACCGTCTCCCTGTTCAGAGACGACGCCGGAGTGCCGCAATACTTCATCGGCGTCATCGAGGACATTGGGCAGCGCAAGGCCGCCGAGGACGCGCTCACGGAACGCGAGAGGCGGTTTACGGCACTTGCAAACGCCGTCCCGCAGCTAGTGTGGGTTAGCCGCCCGGATGGCTCGATCGAGTATGTGAATGAAGGCTGGTACCGCTTTACGGGGCTATCGCGCTCGGTTCATATCGAGAGTTGGTCGGAGTTCCTCAATGCGAACGACCGCGATCGTGCCGGCTATCGCTGGACCCGGGCATTGCAGACAGGCGAGCCCTATGAGGACGAGTTTCGGCTGCGGAAGGCTGACGGCACGTACCGCTGGTTCCTCGCGCGTGCAACCGCGGATCGCGATTCTACGGGCGCGATTCTGAGATGGTTTGGAACATGCACTGACGTCGACAGCGCGAAACGCATTGAGGCGGACCTGCGGGCCACCGAGGAGGCGCTGCGCGAGGCGGACCGGCGTAAGGATGTCTTCATCGCGACCCTCGCCCATGAATTGCGAAATCCACTGGCGCCGTTGCGGATAGCCGCACGGCTGCTCGCATCCCCTTCTCTGGATGCCGCTCAGCTGGAAAACACGCGAGCGATCATCGGCCGGCAAACGGCTCAGATGGCTCTGCTCCTGGACGATCTGCTGGATGCATCCAGGATCACGCGGGGCGCACTCGAGCTGAAGAAGGACTTCATCGATCTCGCCGACTCGGTGTCGGCGGCCATCGAGGCAGCGCGGCCGCTGCTGGAGCGAAAGCAGCATCGTTTGACGGTGCACGCGGCTGAGCATCCGCTCATTCTGGACGCCGACCCGCTGCGCCTCACCCAGATCATCACCAACCTGTTGACCAACGCGGGCAAGTACACCGACCCCGGCGGAGAGATTTCACTGAGCACGGAAGCTCGAGGAGACTTCGCGATCATCTCGGTGCGAGATACTGGAATCGGGCTCGCTCCGCAGACGCTTCCCCGGCTCTTCGAGATGTTCTCGCAAGTGCAGGCGGTCGGCTCCCGCTCCGAGGGTGGCCTGGGGATCGGTCTCGCCCTGGCTCGGGGACTCACGGAGCTGCACGGTGGCCGCATCGAAGCGCACAGCGAAGGCCCCGGGCGAGGCAGCGAATTCCGCGTGTATCTGCCACGACCGGCCAAAGCCTCCGGCGCGCCCGAGCCCGCGGGCGATGAGCCGCACATGCACAGCGCCCGGCGGCGACGGATCCTCGTCGTGGACGACAACCAGGATGCGGCGGACAGCCTGGCGCTGTTTCTGCGGCTCGCAGGTCACGAGGTCTCCGTTGCCTACTCCGGCGCGCAAGCGCTGCAGATCGCCTCGAACCTTCACCCTGAGCTGCTGCTGTTGGATATCGGCATGCCGGGGATGAGCGGTTACGAGCTCGCAGCGCAACTGCAGCGTTTCCCCTGGATCGCGCGCTCGACGCTCGTCGCCGTGACCGGCTGGGGTCAGGAGGAAGACAGGGCTCGGGCCCGTGCAGCGGGATTCGATCACCACATGACCAAGCCGATCGATCCCGCGGTCATTCAGTCGCTGTTACATCAGATCGACCAGACAGCGGCACACTAGCGGCAGCCGCAGCACGGGTGACAGCGGCACGCCGCGGCACTCATCGTCGAACGGGCGCGTCGTTCTGTTGCTTGGAGGCTGTCTTGGTGGGCGGAGTGCGCGACTCCTGAAGCAACCCCGCGCAATCGGCGTTTTTCGCCAGGCCCGGGTCGACGAAGGCGAGGATCGCGGCAAACGGCGTCAGCGCCGCGCCGAGCGCCGTGGCAACGGCTCCCTGCGCAGCCACCTTGCCGGCATTGACGCCTACCTTCGGTTTGCGCAAGTGACCGCCGATCTCGATGGGAGTCCGCAGGCGCGTGAAGCGGAACTTCTTGGGCTCGCCCTTGATCGACAGGTCGAGCTCCTCGGGGCCCAGCTTCACCTCTCCCCCGCCGGTTATTTTCACATCCGTGGTATCGAAGACCAGGACCTTCGACTGCATCGTCCCGTCCTTGACCGCAAATTGCGCCACACCGCAACGCAGCTGGGTGCGGTCGTCATTGCCCTTCAGCAGCAGACCCAAGCCTTTGGCGACATCGATCCCAGTCAGCTCCGCAAAAGCCGCGTTGACCTGGCCGTTGGGGATCACCACGGTGAGCTGTCCGTTGGCATCGGCGACGAAATCGTGAACGGAATCGCCAACACCCTGCAGCGCAGCGCGTGCCTCCAGGGTGCCCCCAAGAGGCGGCTTGGCATCGGGAGCCTTCCCCTTGAGCTGATCCAGCTGCACGTTCCGGATGCGCAGATCCAACTTCGTGCGAGGCTTCGGCGCCTGCGCATCGATCAGCACTGAGCCGCTCAGCTTCCCCTGATCCATCTCGAAAGCAAACGGGTCGAGGGCGAGCTTCCCATCGTCCAGTTTGATATGGAAGGCGACGTGCCGCATCGGAAGCGAGCCCGCCTCGATGGATTCGGCGTCGAAGCTCACGTCCGCATCCATCGCACGCACCCGCTTCACCTGCAGCCTCGAGGTGGGGAATAACGGCTTGTTCGCCGGCGCCGGCTCGGCTTGACCTTTCTTCGAGGGCTTGGGCTTCTCCCCCGCTTTTGCCACGCTCCCGGCGGCCTTGGGCTCGCTTCCCAGAGGCGCCGCCAAGTCGGCCAGCGCCAACCGCGTGGACTTTAGGTGACCTGAAATCGACGGTCGCTTGCGGGAGATGTCGACCAGCAACTCACCGCCCAGATCGCTTCTGCCCACCTTGCCCTCGATGCTCCTCACGTGAATTCTGGACTCGTCCCGGTCGATCTGCAGCGCCAGGCTGTAAGGCGGCGTGTTGGGTAAGGCGAGCTGAGTCAGGTAGTACACATCCGCGAGATCGCTTCCGCTGGCGCTCACCTGCAGAGAGCCGTGACCCAGGTCGAAAGGCTTGTCGATTTTTCCCGAGGCCCCCACGCGGATGTCCCCGGCCTCGATGCGGATGTCGAAGGGGTAAGGGTGGTCAGGATCGATGTCGATCAGCGGCCCCCCGGTAATGTCGGTGGCAAAGGGCTTCTCGTTGAGAGTGCCCTTGCCCTCCAGGTGGAATGCCTTGGGATTGTCCTTGGAGGACTTCTGCCGCGCATCGATGCTCCCATCGAGCGAGAGCTTCAGGATGTCATCGTGCACCTGCAGCTTGCCTCCATCGATCAGGAAATCGCGCACCGCAGGCAGTCGCGACGGGCCGCTGGAGGGCGCGTTCGTCGGTTTCTTGTTCTCGAAGGTCCAGTTGGCGCGGCCCTGGGTGTCGCGATGCAGATAGACCTGCGGATGAATCAGCGCGACGCGCGGCAGGACGATGTTGCCCCTCAGCACCGAAGAGAGCTGCAGCTGCAGTTCCGCCCTCTGCACTTGCAACAGCGCCGGCGCTCCTTTCTCCCACTCCGGATTGCCGACGGTCAGGCCCTCGACCGCGACTCGAGGTTGCCAGGACCAGGGGTGCACTTCCAACCGACCTGCGATTGCGACCGCCCGGCCGCTGCTCGCGGAGGCAAACCGCTCAATGGGGCCCTTGAATGCGTTCCAGTCGATGAGCGCAACGGCGACCAGCAGAATGACGATCAGTCCGCCCAGGACGCCCGCCACCCAGGCGAGCACCCGGAGAGAACGGCGGCTCGCTATGTCACGGTTGGCACCGATCATGGAATTTCAGAACGTATAGATCGCTCCCACCGACAACAGACTCGGGTCCCCGCCATTCGCGCTGATTCGCTCGTACTCCGCGCGGATACCGAATCTCCCCAGCTTGAATTGCACGCCACCTCCGTAGGCGAAACGGGTGTCGGTGTGATTGCTGTCGAACAGGCAGGAGAGCGAGGAGTTGTTGCACACCTCGCCGCTGGGCTGCACGGTTTGCGACACGCCCCGGGCGATGGTCTGCAGTCTCGCCACGCCTGCCTTCCCGAATACGTCAATGACGGGGATGGGCAGATAACCGACGGCGAACAAACCCGCGCCGCGCGCCCGCGTATCCGTTCGCACGGCATCGATCGTATGCACGGGATGGCCGAAATCGATGTACTCGAACTCCGCCCCGAGCGGCGCGATCGGGCGCACTCCGAGCATGGCCTTCCAACCCATATCGTCATCGTTGAGATCGAAAAGGTCGCCGGCGGTATGGTGGTTGACTCGCACGTTCGCGCGGCCGACCGAACCGCCCAGATACAGCCCCAGCGGCGCGATGACATCGTCGGCCATGGCAGCGGATGCTGAGCCGAGCGCCAGCACACAGGTTAAAGCGAGACTGAGATATTTGCGCCTCACGGGGCTGCTCCGGGAAAATGGACT
>Ga0207707_10002792_pt1 | contig 15569 bp, 16 predicted proteins | sample KBSC83BmetaG_FD_184336 | JGI IMG/M metagenome (GOLD analysis project Ga0207707, IMG submission 184336) | Corn rhizosphere microbial communities from Kellogg Biological Station, Michigan, USA - KBS C8-3B metaG (SPAdes) (version 2) | ecosystem: Host-associated > Plants > Roots > Rhizosphere ...
AACAGATCGAGTTCTACATGGGCGGCAGTTAGCGGACCGTCTCTGCGCCGTACGACCGTCAACTGCTTCACCCAGGAGGAGGAGCGATGAGAAGAATTGAACACATGTCGCTCTGGGAAAGAGCGTATCTGCCTGAGATCGTGAGGGGTCTTTCCGTCACCGGATACCGCTTCTGGCGCAACCTTAGCATTCATATTCTCCATGCCTTCGGTCTGGCGGAAGATCGTCAGGCCGATGTCACGGTGCAGTACCCCGAAGAAAGAGCTCCTTATCCGGACACCTTTCGCGGCCGTCACCGTCTGACTCTCGGCGCGGAGGACACCGCCAACTGCACGGCTTGTTTTCTCTGCGCGACGGCCTGCCCCGCCGACTGTATCTACATCGAAGCGGGGGAGGACCCGCGTGATCCGGTCGAAAAGTACGCGGTCCGCTATGAAATCGATACGCTGCGCTGCATCTATTGCGGCATGTGTGTCGAAGCCTGTCCTTGCGACGCGATTCGCATGGACACCGGAACTCATCCCGGCAATTTGGGATTTACCAGGAAGGCTTTTGTCGAAGACAAAAAGGTTCTCACCGATCGCTCGCGCGAGTGGCAAGCCAAAGGCAAGGAAGGCCTCTATGAAGAGTACGTTGACCCTTATCGAAAAGTGTAGCTGCCGCAGGCGATTTTGGGTTTCTACCGCTTTTGCCAATCCGCTAGAACCCGCTTCGAGACCAGGAGTCTCCAAAGGAAAGCTAAGTCACCCATGAAATTACCCATGCTCGATTTTGCCAGCCGGATACTTCCGGTGTTACCCGCGCGCCACTTCATCGAAACCCCGCCTGAGCCCGGGCTGCGAACGCGCCTGGCAAATTTCATCGCCGGTATTCGCAAACAGTACGCTGAGAAAAAGAAGAATCTATCGCCGAAGGATAAAAGATACCGGCCAACCTCGATCTGGTATTTCTTTGTTATAGTTTTACTCGTCCTGTTGATGCAAAATTTTCTTGACCGCTCTCCTGTCGAGAGCATCAGCTATAGCCAATTCAAGTCTTTACTGAAAAGGGATTTGATCAGCAGTCTTGTTGTTCGCGACACGACGATTGATGGCAATCTAAAGGGAGCGGCGGGCAAAGAAATTTTTTCCTCTGAGAAACTAAAGGAGATGAGTCCGAACGTAGTGGGGGACAAAACCCCGATTCCCTTCCAAACGGTAAAAGTGGAGGATCCGACCCTTACAGCCGAACTTGAAGCGGCGAAAATACCTTTCAGCGGAGCGGTAACCAGTAATTGGCTGCCAACGATCTTATCCTGGGTGGTTCCGGTGGGGTTGTTTTTTCTGCTATGGGGCTATCTCGGCACAAAGTTACGTTCGGGAAGTGGCGGATTAATGCAGATCGGCAAGAGCAAAGCGAAAGTCTACATCGAGAAAAAAACCGGCGTCACCTTCGCCGATGTGGCGGGCATCGACGAGGCCGAGGAGGAGGTTGCCGAAGTCGTCGGGTTCTTAAAAGATCCGGAGAAGTATCAAAGATTGGGCGGCCATATTCCCAAAGGCGTTTTGATCGTCGGGCCGCCGGGCACGGGAAAAACCTTGCTCGCGCGTGCCGTCGCGGGCGAGGCGGGGGTTCCTTTCTTCAGCCTCACGGGTTCCGACTTCGTCGAGATGTTCGTTGGCGTCGGCGCCGCACGGGTCCGGGATCTTTTTATGCAAGCAGCGAAGAATGCGCCCAGCATCATATTCATCGATGAGCTCGATGCCATCGGCAAGGCTCGCGGAGTGAGCGTGCTCACGGGCAATGACGAGCGCGAACAAACCCTCAATCAGCTCCTGGCCGAGATGGATGGGTTCGATCCGAATCAAGGAGTGATCATCATGGCCGCGACCAACCGGCCCGAGATCCTCGACGCCGCGCTGCTCCGTCCCGGCCGTTTCGATCGGCAGATACTTGTCGATCGTCCCGACATCAAGGGCCGGACGAAAATTCTCCAATTGCACGCGAAGAAGGTGAAGCTTTCGGCGGATCTCGATCTTGCTGTCGTGGCAGCGAAGACGCCCGGTTTCGTCGGTGCCGATCTCGCCAACATCATCAATGAAGCGGCGTTGCTGGCGGCGCGCCAGGACAAAGAGTCGATCGACATGGCGGAATTTGACGAAGCGATCGAGCGGGTGGTCGCGGGACTACAAAAGAAGAGCCACGTCATCAACCCTAAGGAGAAGAAAACCGTTGCCTATCACGAGTCGGGTCACGCTCTCTTGGCGGAGCTCGTCCCGGGCGCCGATCCCGTTTCCAAGATTTCGATTATTCCGCGGGGAATCGCCGCCCTGGGTTATACGACGCAGTTGCCGACCGAAGACCGTTATCTCATGACCCGTTCCGAACTGCTCGCGCGTATCGACGTTCTCTTGGGCGGGAGAGTCGCGGAGGAGATCTTTTTTGGCGATGTCTCAACCGGCGCGCAAAACGATCTTCAGCGCGCCACCGAGATTGCCAGAACAATGATCACGCAATTTGGCATGAGTGAGAAGCTCGGCCTGGCGTCTCTCGAAGGACCGCGCCATGCCACATTCCTAATGGTGCCCACCCAAAGCCCCAGAGAGTACAGTGAGGAAACCGCCCGGCTCATCGACGCCGAGGTCAAACAAATATTGTCGGAAGCGCACGCGAAGGCACGCGACATCTTGCTGGCGCACCGCGCCGCGCTGGAAGAATTGGCGCTGCTGCTGCTGGAGAAAGAAGTCGTCGACAGGCCAGCCTTGCAGGCGATCCTAAAGGTGCGAAGCATCGATAGCTTAAAGCAAAAAATCGCCCTCCCGAGCCACTCGGTAACGCCGGCAATCGGATCCACGCCGAGCGGGAACAGCCATTCTGACAATAAATAATGAGGACGATATGAAGAACGAAACGAACCGGCCCGGCGAAAAACCGCCGTTTGACGAGCACGCCAACGAGGATAAGTATTTTGCTTTGAAAGAACACGAACTCGTTGAAGATATGAAGTTCGAATTTCACAAAGCCGAAACGGCGCAGCAACAAGCGCGCATGGCAATCTGTCCCAAGTGCTCGGGAAAATTTGTGAACTACCCGTTCCTGGGGTTCGATTTGGAACGCTGTGAAAGTTGTGAAGGAATCTGGCTCAATAAAGGCGAACTCGCCGGGATTTTGCGACAGCAGGCACGCGGCCCGCTGGGAGTGTTTTTGGATCGATGCTTTGCGAAAGATAAAAGACAAAAAAAGATTTAGATCGAGTCTTAGCTGCGCGCCCGGAACACGAGGAGCGTGGAATTTCTACACCTGATCCTGCCGCAAACCACCCGACAGGACCAAGTGTAGAGGCGAATGACATTTCCGATGGACACGTTATTCGCCGATTGCCACCGGAACGATTACGCTTTGTCCGTCAGATGCTTGGCACAGGCGTCGGCAACTTTGCTGTCGGCCTTATTCTCGCCCGGCATGATCGCCCAAGTCTGTTTTTCGATATAGCGGCCTTTGTCCCAAGAATCTTTTCCCTTCATCTCTTTGAGCTTCTCGCCCTTGTCTGAGTCGCTGTTAAATTGCGCGACACAAATCGTACCCAGGCGCTCGGCAACGGCATCGGCGGCGGTCTCCTTCGCCATGGCCGCCGCAGTGCCGCTGGTAACCCATCCGCCATAGTTGAACCCGACGACGGCCAACAGGGCCGCGCCACCGATGGCGCTCCACGAACCCAACTTAATTTTTTCCCAATCCATGAGACACCTCCCTTGAATCCAGCTTTGGAACGCGCGGGTTTAGTTCGCCGCAACAGTGACAAATCCAATAATCCGAGGACTGTTTTGCGGCCGAGCATTCGTCACACGCGGTGCATTTGTCATGGCGGCAGCTGTCGCATGCCACGTTAATTTCCTTCTTTCATGCAGGCGTCCGGGGCCTTTTAAAACGCCAGGCTGCGCCAATTCGGAGACGGTTGCAGTCCAATATTGAACAATCCCAAAAAGAATATTCCCGGGTCGACCGCCGCGCACCCACAAAAAAGCGCCGATCCGAGCCGCGGCCGAGCGCTGCAAGCGCTTCCGGGTCGCCCGTATCTTATCCCAGGGGGGGCGCCGCGGTGGCTCGCCTCAATTGTTTTCAAAAAAGTTCAATATTGGACCGCAAACGCTGCTCCGTCAGCTTAATCTGCTGCAAGCGAAAATGCGTCGTCCTGTAGGCTGCGTGGCCATCTCCAAGAGCTGTCCAACGAGACGGCCGTGCGCTTTGTGCTTCGACAAAGAGAAAGGGGGACGGCAATGATCAGCAAGGCGGAAAAAAATAAATGGCGGACCCGGGAAGTGAGCCCAGCGGCAAGGTCATGAGCACCGCGACGAGCAGGATCAAGGCCGTTGTCATAAGCGCCACAATGAAAGCCATTCTCCTGGCTCGATGCATTGTCGTAAGCATCTTGTTCCTGCTTTGCTGCCTTGTGCTTCCCGGCGTGTCGAGCGCCGGCAGTCCGACGGAACAAGTGCGCGCTACCGTGGACAAGGCGCTGACCATCGTCACACGTCCGAACCAAAGATCGAAGGCGCAATTGGACGAGCAGCGGGCTAAATTGATTGAGGCCATTTATCCGAGATTCGATTTCCCGGCGATGGCCAAACGTTCCCTCGGACCGAACTGGGCGCGCCGGACCCCGGAGGAGCAGCGAGAATTCGTGGAAATTTTCGCCGCCCTGATGGGAAGAGCTTACGCCGATAATATTGAATCCTATATCAGCCAGAGTGTCCTCTATACGCGCGAGAGCGAGGAGCGGGACTTTGCGCAGGTGGACACCAGGATTGTCGGCAATAACAAGGCCCCATTCACCATCAACTACAAACTCCATCGCGTCGACCAAGAATGGAAAGTCTACGATCTGGTGATCGAAGACATTAGCGTCGTCAACAACTATCGATCCCAGTTCGATCGCATCATCGCGCGATCTTCTTTTGCCGAGCTCGTTCGTACGATGAAAGAAAAGCAGCCGTAGCAGTTGGTTAAAGCGGTTACAAGCGATGTGACATGTAGAATGCTCGCAAGCGGGCTACGCGTAAAGCGCTGTTCAGTAAACTTAAGAGAAAGCGCATTACCGGTTCTAGTAGGCATTACGAGAATAGTCGACGATCGGAGGTTGTCTTAGTATTGGTCGACATACGATTGAAACGCCGGGCACAAATGCTCGTCATTCGAGTTAGTTTCCACTCGTTAAGCAAGGGATCTGTCATGGACGATGAGACGGACAAAGTCGCAAGAAGCAACGGGAATGAAGAGAATTTGCGGGCTTCAGAACTTCGCTACCGCCGACTGTTCGAGACGGCCAAGGACGGGATATTGCTCCTGGATGCGGACACGGGGCGAATCACCGACGTCAATCCGTTCCTGCAAGACATGCTGGGATATTCTCACGCCGATTTGATCGGCAAGGCGCTCTGGGAAATCGGCCCGATCAAAGATATTGCCGCGAGCCGGGACGCCATGAACCAGTTGCAGAAAAAGGAATATGTCCGTTACGAGAATCTGCCGTTGGAAACCAAAGCCGGGCAACACATCCAGGTGGAGTTCGTCAGCAACGTCTACCTCGTCGATGGCTGGCGCGTGATCCAATGTAATGTCCGCGATATCACCGCCCGCAAACGCGCCGAGGGGAGTCTACAGAAGGTCAATGACGAGTTAGTGGCTTCAGTGGTCGAACTGCAAAGGCGTGACGAGGAAATGAAGTCGCTCATCCGCCTAAACGATCTGCTTCAATCCTGCACAACCCAGGCCGAGGCCTATCAGGTGGTTGCCCATGTAGCCATCGAACTATTCGCGGGGCAGAGTGGTTGTTTAGCCCTTTTGTCTAGTGTGGATCGACATTTGGAGACGGTCGCGCGATGGGGCGATGAGACGATACTAAAGTCCAGTTTTTCATTGGAGGATTGTTGGGCGTTAAGGCGTGGTAAATTGAATGAAGTTAGCGATCCCCGGACGGATTTGCTGTGCCATCACTTTGTCCATCAACCTCAGGACGGCTATTTGTGTGTGCCGTTGATAGTCCAGAGCGGAACAACCGGACTGTTGTGTCTCACCGGCGCTACGGAAAAGGCTATTGGTTCAGTCACAAGGCAACAGCTGGCCGTGGAGGTGGGCGAAACGATCAAGCTGTCTTTGTCGAATTTGAAACTACGGGAGGAGCTGCGCGAACAGGCAATCCACGATCCGCTGACCGGATTGTGCAACCGGCGCTACTTGGAGGAGAATCTAGTGCGCGAGCTGCATCGCGCGCGGCGCGGCAATTCGCCGCTCTGCGTGGTGATGCTCGACCTCGACAACTTCAAGTCATTCAATGATACCTTCGGTCACGATGCCGGTGATGCACTGTTACGCGAGTTGGCGCAAGTGATGCAAAACAAGCTGCGCAAGAGCGATATTTGTTGCCGCTATGGCGGAGATGAGTTTGTCCTCGTGGTGCCCGATTCATCGGTGGCTGACACTCGGCAGCGCGTGGAACAAATCTGCGTTCTGATGAAAGAAAAGCAGATTCGGCCAGATAGGATAACAGTATCGGCCGGCATTGCCGTGGTGTCTGAAAAAGGTTGCACGGCTGCTGAATTGCTCCAAGCGGCTGACACTGCCATGTACGCGGCCAAGCGGGCCGGGAGAAACCGGGTCGTTGTCTGCGAGCCGCAGCAGGTCATAGCTCGATAACGGAGAGGCATGCTTTTTTGTGATCTACCGTTCCGAGATCTCGCTGAGAAAAATAGTCCGTAGAATTTGAAAAGAGCGATAAAGTCCTTGCTGAAGAGATTGTGCGGCGAATTGGCGGTTGAGAAACCAACGCCGAAGGAGCGTGTTGATGTTCATAAAAGATTGTGACGAATGGCAACGGAGTGCGCCTAAAGATTCCGAAGACTTATGAGTTTGGTGTGTTCTTAACTTGTCCCATTTAGACAAAGTGTTCATCCGGCGGCAGGTTAATTTGCGTTCTTTGACGAAAGAGTCCTCATTCGACATGGAGAAATCCCAAGCGGGAGGCAACAACCGGGGAGGCTACATGAATTTGAATCATTCGCTATCGGGGTTGGAAGATGTCGTCATAAATTCTGAACTATATAATAGGACCCCCAAAGCCCCCGACTATGAAGCCGAAAATCGGGCTTTGTTAGCGCTGGCGCAGACCCTTGCAGATGCGCCGGACAAAATTTTGCAAAGGCTTGCCGAAACGGCGTTGCAACTTTGCCGCGCCGATACCGCTGGGATCAGCCTGTTAGAGGAACAGGATGGCGCGGAAGTTTTCCGTTGGGAGGCGCTGGCAGGAGTCTTGAGCGACCGTCTCAACGCCACAACGTCCAGAGACGCAAGTCCTTGCGGCACTACAATCGATCGGAACACAACCCAGCTCATGTACATGGCAGAACGCATTTTCCCGGCTTTAACATCCGAGCCGCCCGTCGTCGAGGTCTTAGTCGTTCCGTTTCACGTCGCGCGTAAACCAATCGGCACGGTATGGGTCGCAGCCCACGACGAGCGCCGCAAATTCGATCGGGAAGACGAACGGATCATCAAGACGCTGGCGCAATTCGCGTCGGCCTCTTGGCCATTAGGGCAAGCACGGGCCAGCACCGCAGCCGCAGCTCGAGACAAGCTACAAGTGCTGGATTTAGCTGCCGCAAACGTAGCCTTGCAGGCGCATTCTGGGCACGAGACGGCGGTGGATGAGAAGTTGCAGCAGCTCAATATTGAGTTGCAGGTGCGGACCGCTGACGCCAAGGGGAAATTGACCAAGGCAAAGGCCGACATAGATACGCTCGCTGCCGGCATAGCTCACGATTTCAATAACGTTTTAAATGTCATCCAGGCGTATGCAACGCTGATCATGACCAGCTCGACCGAACCCAATAGTGTTGTCGAGCACGCCGAAGTGATCAGGGCAACCGTCAAGGAAGGCGGGGCGCTAGCGCGCCAGCTGTTTGAGGCTGGGTGGAAGACGGAGACAAAGTTGGACTTTACCGATATCAACGACCTACTCCAACGGACCACTAGATCATTGGCTCCGATATTTCCCGCGACAACCGTCATCGCTGTAGATCTCGATCCGCGCGTGCCGATGCTCATGATCGATGCCAGTTTGATCTATCAGACCATACTGAATCTTTGCATTAACGCACGCGACGCGATGCCGGACGGCGGCAAAATTCTGGTGCAGACTCGAATGAGTTCGGGCGCCGAGTTGCGCCCACGTTTTGCCGAAGCCATGGCAGAACAGTATGTCTACATCGCCGTCGCAGATACCGGTGTCGGTATGAAACCAGAAGTCAGGAGCCGAGTCTTTGAATCTTATTTTACCACCAAGAAAGCGGACCAAGGGACGGGTCTGGGACTTTCAATCGTTCACGGCATTGTCAATGACCATGCAGGTTTCATCGAAGTGACCAGTGAGCCGGATCGCGGTTCGACTTTTCATATTTATTTGCCGGTTCCCAAAGAGGAAGCAATCGCAGGTGAGATCATCACTCCATCGGCGCGAAGTAGAATAGAAGATGGACCGCGGTACCGTAAAACGGTTCTCTATGCCGAAGACAACGCAAGACTCTCCGGTTTGATGCAACGATTGCTGGAAAAGGAAGGATATAAAGTATTGACGGCGCAAGACGGAGCCGAAGCGGTGGGATTGCATCGCCGTTATAACGACCTTATCGACATTGCGATTCTTGATTTCGGTTTGGCAAAACTCAATGGCTTGGAGGCTTTTCGAATGATGAAAAAAATCAATCCGCAGCTGAAAGGTATTCTTGCCAGCGGTTATGTGTCCGCCGAAGCCGAGTCGCGGTTGGCAAAAGGTGAGCTGAGCGGTGTTCTTCAAAAGCCCTACGCCGCAGAGGAAATTCTGGCCACGATCAAGCGGGCAATTCAGAGCTGATGGAATTTGTGTCGATTGTGTCTGGAGGGTTATTTATGTGAAGGCAGTTCAACCTTCAGGACACGAGCGAACAGGTAAATTGCCCGTGTACCGCCGTGGGAGATCTCGCGAGACGTTTCACGGCGAGAAGAGTTTATGGAGAGATTAAAAAAGCGGGATATTCTCCAGAGACTTCTAACCGAGCATGGGTATTTAGGTTGGTATGTGATCGAGCCGAATCAGTTCTATCCTGCCGGTTGCCTCCTGTTCAATCCCAAGGAGAAAAAAGTGGGAGAGATTGCCATCCCCGATGAGTGGCTCGCTGACCCGGGCCAAACCACTGCAATCGGAGAATTGCTCGAGTCGACGATCCAAAACTGCGCTTACGTGCTGCCCCAAGCGCAGCAAAGTTCCGTCGAACGAAAGACTCGGGGCATGTGGAACAGTTCAAGGCAAGGGCGGGGAAGGTGATTCTGGCTAACGTCGATCCTGCAAGATTGTCCGATATTAGACAGTACCCCCGTCCTAGCCGGGCGTATCCTTAATAAAGACGTTGGTGTTCATGAGGTCATGAGCATCAGACGAACACGATCATGTTTCCACAAACCCTGACGGAGGGGTTTTAGGAGAATCCCATGATCAAACAAGTCGAGGTTCACGGTCATCGGGTCAAACTGTACAGCCTGGACGGAGGCCAGACTTGGTCGAGCAGCCCGCAGTCCATCGTTGCTTATCGGCACAGGGAGCGCCTCTTGCGCCGCGACTTACAGAAAACGTTTGAACGGCTGGGCGAGATTCCGGACTTCGATCCGAATACGGACTTCGAGCTCGAGATTCACAAGAGTCCCAGGAGAACTTAAGACCACCATCGCCGAAGTATTCTCAATCCAGTGAAAGGCACGCGTTCTCTTTCGCTTCATCCGATCTCAGTGAAATTTTCTCGATTGTCGCCACAGACGCGAAAGGCTTTGCAACGGTCGGCCGCAAGTGATCTTCGCCGGCGGCATGTCATTCGACCTTTCGGTCGATAGTCTCGACGCTCTTAACGAGCCATTTCTCTTTTTCCTCTGACAGTTCTGCGACAAGCCCTCGGAAACACGGCCATTCCCTCGGGAGAGGACATGGCCCGAATAGTGCTCCTCTATTAATGCTAGACGGCAAGTAAAGAAGCAATTTATGGATACTCTCGTTAGCGTCGATAAGAACGTTGATTGCCGAGAAATTACGTCGACCCAGCTGTGTTGAAAGACTCGGAGAAGTTAATGACGAAACAAATTGAGATCCACGGCCGGCGCGTCCGGCTATACAGTCTGGACGATGGGCGGACCTGGTCGAGCAGCCCGCAATCGATCGTTGCCTACGGGCAGCGAAAGACGATGCTGCGCCTGGAATTGCAAAAGAGCTTTGAACGCATAGACGCGATGCCAGACCCGGTAAAGGCCGCCGTTATGCATCCGGTTCGACGCTGATCGATTCACGAAAGAAAGGAGAACAATATGTTTTACATCATCGGTGTTATTGTAGTTGTGCTCTTCATCGCCGGTTATTTCGGACTGAGATAGCCGCGGCGCTTTGTGTCCAAGAATGATCAGTCCCGTTTGGCCAGCTCGACAACGGCGGATGGTCAAATAGATCATGCCGCCGGAGGCCCGGCCGACGGTGTTCGCTCGGCCGCAAAGGCCATGACCCTGAAGGGGTTGTGGCTGCTTGCACGGGATGCGTTTTTTCAATGGTTTGACGACAACCCGTTTCAGATGGGCGCTGCCCTCGCTTACTACACGCTGTTTTCCATAGCGCCGCTCTTGCTGATTGCCATTGCTGTGGCCGGCTCGGTATTCGGGCGAGAGGCCTCCCAAGTCCAGCTCATCGATGCGATCGAGGACCTCGTCGGATTTCACAGCGCGCAAGCCATCCTGGCGATGATCGAAGGTGCCAGTCAAAGGCCGGACGCAGGACTCTTTGCCACGGTCTCCGGCATGGTTCTTTTGTTGCTCGGCGCCGCAGCCGTGATCGGACAACTGCAAGACTCCCTCAATGCCATATGGCGTGTGGCCTCCAAAACCGGTCGCGGCTTGATGGGGTTCGTGCGGGATCGCCTGATCTCGTATTCCATGGTGCTGGGCGTGGGATTTTTGCTAATCGTCTCGCTGGCGGCCAGCGCGCTTTTGACCGCGGTTTCGACAATGGTAGGCGGCTATTTGCCGATCGACGCTGGCACGGCGCACATCTTGGATCTCGCTATCTCATTTGCGTTTATCACACTGCTCTTCGCCGTCATCTATAAATTCGTGCCTGACGTTAGAATCGCATGGAGCGATGTCTGGATCGGAGCGGCCGCGGCTGCATTGCTATTTTCGGTCGGAAAATTTCTTATCGGCTTTTATCTGGGCCACAGCATGGTCACGTCGGTCTACGGCGCAGCCGGTTCCCTCGTTACTCTTTTGCTATGGGTCTACTATTCATCTCTGATGTTTTTCTTCGGCGCCGAGTTGACTCAGATCTACGCGACCCGGTACGGATCGAAGGCCGCCGCGGAAAACGCCAACCCCGATAGTTAAACGGGCGGAAGCGCTAACCCAGGAAAGCACCAATGAAAACTTCACAAGGCAGTCTGCGGAGCAGCGGCAGTCACGATTCCGGAGCGCTCAACTCTCTGATCGCCATCGCGACCTGCCTTGCGATCATCGCATCGCTTTATTGGGGGCAAGCGGTGCTGATTCCGGTCGCGCTGGCGATGTTGCTGACCTTCCTATTGAGTCCGGTTGCCGAGGCCTTGGAGCGGATAGCTTTCGGACGACTTCCCTCAGTCATTCTTGTCGTCGTTCTTACGTTTTCGCTCCTGGGAGGAATCGGCTGGATCGTCACTCTGCAATTTGGCAGCCTGGCCAACGAACTGCCTAAATATACGGTCAACATCAGACAGAAAATAGCCGATGTGCGCGGCGCGGGTAAGGGAGGCGCGCTGGAGAAAGTCCAAAAGACCGTTGAGGAAGTAAAGAGCGAAATTGAAAAAAATGACGCGCCTGAAAAGCTCAAGGGTCAGCAACCGCCGGTTGTCGTGCGGCCCCAGGAGTCCTTCGCGTTTTGGCCGGTTCCGCTGGCCGTCGGACCGATGTTGGAACGGTTCGCCGGCGTCGGCTTGGTAATCGTGCTGGTGATCTTTATGCTTTTCCAGCGCGAAGACCTGCGCAACCGCTTGATCCGTCTTGTGGGTTATGGTCGTTTGACGGTAACGACTCGAGCGCTGGAAGAAGCGGGTCAACGCATAAGCCGCTACTTGCTCATGCAGACGCTCATTAATTCCTCCTTCGGGCTGGCGGTGGGTTTTGCGCTTTATCTGATCGGTTTGCCTTATCCCATCCTCTGGGGTTTTCTTGCTGCCGTATTGCGGTTCATACCTTATGTCGGCCCTTTTGCCGCGGCGATCATGCCCAGTGCACTCAGCCTGGCGGTTTTCGAAGGTTGGCTCTGGCCGATCGTCATTGTCGGCATTCTTTTGGCGTTGGAACTGCTCAACAATATGGTTTTGGAGCCGCTGCTCTATGGCGAGAGTGCGGGCGTCTCGGGAGTCGGGCTTTTAGTTGCAGTCGCATTCTGGACATGGCTTTGGGGGCCGGTCGGACTTATCCTCGCCACCCCACTTACGGTCTGCGTTGTCGTGCTTGGCAAGCACGTCCCCGGGATGGGTTTTATCGGCGTGCTGATAAGCGATCAGCCAGCGATGGAATCGAACATAAGCTACTATCAGAGACTGTTGGCAATGGATCAGGCCGAAGCGGCGGAGATCGTTGAAGAGCATCTCAAGGTCCATCCGCGAGAGCAGATCTTTGATGCGGTGCTGCTGCCGGCGCTAAAATACGCCCGAAGAGATCGGGAGCTTGGCAGGCTGACGGAAGACGGCGAACAATTTGTATTGCGCGCAACACGGGAGATCCTCGAGGACTTTACCAGTTTGATGCTCAGCAGCGAGTCTGAGGCAAGGGATTCTCTGGCCGCTGATGAGGTCCCCGCTCCTCTTCTGAAAGTGAGCATCCTGGGGTGTCCTGCTCGCGACGAAGCGGACGAACTCGCGCTTCTCATGTTAAGGCAGCTATTTGTTTCGACCAGATATGACGTCGAAGTTATGTCGGACGCCGTGCTCACTTCCGAAGTTGTTGGCATGATTGGCGCGAAAAATCCGGCAGTGATCGTTATCGTAAGCCTATCGCCGGGCGGACTGGCGCAAACCCGTTATCTCTGCAAGCGGTTGCGGGCGCGGGTCCCCAATCTCAAGATCGCGATCGGGCAATGGGGTATGGAAAGCGAGGACAGAAACAGAAACTTGCTTACGGAAGCCGACAGGGTCGGGACTACCATGATTGAGACACGTGAGCAGATCATTCAATTGAGCCAAAGCAACCCTCATCCGTCAACTCCGCCCGCAACGCCGATCGTTCCTTTCGCTCCGCACAACCCGACGTCTCCCGCTGAGGTCGTCGCCTGATCAAAATGGCATCGCAAAGTCACTTCGGAATCAGACGCAATCGTACGCTGTCTTCACCACGATTGCGCCCTGGAGTAGTGCGGGCAGTTAGGATCTTTCCGCAACCGCATCTGAGTTTTCCTGTTTGCAAACTCGTCCAACATTGGACTGCAATTCATTTTTGGTCCAGCCTAAAGTTACTTCCAGTAACGCCATGAAGTTTTAACAAAAAAGAATGCCATGGTGAAAAAATTAATATTGCTAGGGGTGCTTATGGCGGCTTTCGGTCTGGGCGGGGAAAGCGCTAACCAGGCGGTGACCGGGGGCACTCCCGGAGAGCGGCTTGGCGCGCGAGCGGCGCGCGAATACGGCGCCGCACATCAAATCCATACGCGAGACGAAAAGAATCCTAGCGAGGAAAAAAAATTGCTTCACGCTGATCCGACTAACGAGGTTGAAATGAAGCGACTAAAGTTGATGATTCTGCTCATGATGAGTCTAGATCAATACCGCACCCCAGTTCATTAAAAAACGGCAAAACAGTTCAAATGATGCGACCCTTTGGTCGAAAGTTTCGACGCTTCCGACGAGGCTTAATGATTTCTTTTTAATATCCTAAAAAATCATAAGGCGAAATCGCTCTTTTCCCTCAGACACGGTACGGCACAAAAGTTGCCTTTTAAAATTTCTGTTTTGGTCTGCGACCGCTCAGACGGAGAGGATTTCAATGTATGCAATCCTTTGGCTTGTACTGATAGGAGTTGTCAGTTGGTTGATAGGGAACATGGCAGGACAAAATCAATACGCTCAGATCTTAGGGGCCGAGCCCAATGCGCTTGATATGATAATGGGACTCCTTGGCGCTGCTGTCGCTTGTCATCTATTCTTGTACACTGCTTCGACTCGATGACGCCCACCGCGAGCTCGCGCAAGCGGCTCGTCTCGTAAGCTCGCATTAAACCGAGAAACGAAAATATACTGAACCATCATGGGCAATTTAATTTAGCCCGAGTGAGGTTTGGAAAGTGTTTATATCGGCGCTACCAACCCCGATCCTGCGTTAAGGATCCGAACCCTTAAAAGGGAGACAATTATGTGGAACAAAGATGAGATCAAAGGTAAGAGCAAACAAATTTCTGGCGCGGTCAAGGACAAAGCTGGGGAATTGATCAAGAATCCCAAGCTCGAAGCCAAAGGCAAGGCTGAACGCGTAGCCGGTAAAATTCAGGAGAAGGTCGGCAAGAGACGTCAGAAAGCGGGCGAAGGGGAGTGACGGCCGCCAAACCTAGTGCCGGTAAACTTTAGTCCGGGAGTGTCTGTCTCCTGACCGGTAGAGGAACAGTTTTTAAACTATTTATCTGGCGACCGCCAATGACGGCAGAAAGCCGAGAAACAGATGACAATATGATTTATTCTTCATCGCCTTTTTCCCGCTTTGCCAAGTGGACGGCACGAGCTACGGGCCATCCGGCGGCATTCATCATCGCCGCATTGACCATCATAGTCTGGGGCGTCACAGGCCCGATATTCAGGTTTAGCGACACGTGGCAGTTGGTCATCAACACCGGCACGACGATCGTCACATTCCTGATGGTTTTTCTGATTCAGAATACCCAAAACCGTGATAGCCATGCCGTCCAACTCAAACTCGACGAACTGATCCGGGCGGTGGGCGGGGCGCACAATGCGCTACTTGACCTCGAAGGCCTAGAAGAAGCAGACCTCGAGCGGTTTCGCGTGCGGTATGAAGATCTCGCGCGGACTGCGCGCGAAGCGCTGGGGCGTGGGGAGCTGGATACCGGCATACCGGAAGTCAGATCGGATTAGATCAAGTATTTGTTTACGGCTATTCCCTTGATCAATTCGACCTTTTGGTCGGGTGATTCGCTCCCGCCGAGGCCGATGCCCTCAAGGTGACTTAACGGAGGATAAGGACTTGGACCGCGCGGTCGAAGATGATCTGCGTCTCGCGACAGCCAAGCGCTTCTAAGACACCAACTTTTGTGAGGAGATTACAGAGGAGATTACAAATGAATCAGCTTTCGGAACAGATCCGAGCTATGGCCATTGACCGGACGGAAAACAACATCCCACGCCAAGTCTTTCTGTTCAGCGGACATATGGTTGACCGCGCAGATCGCTTAGCGCCGCGCTTTCCGCCTCATAGAGAACCGCTTGCGTCCGCCGCCATCGATAAACTGCTCGATGAATTAGGCGCGGGTGCCGCAGATGTGGCGATTTCGA
>Ga0207707_10002794_pt1 | contig 15565 bp, 16 predicted proteins | sample KBSC83BmetaG_FD_184336 | JGI IMG/M metagenome (GOLD analysis project Ga0207707, IMG submission 184336) | Corn rhizosphere microbial communities from Kellogg Biological Station, Michigan, USA - KBS C8-3B metaG (SPAdes) (version 2) | ecosystem: Host-associated > Plants > Roots > Rhizosphere ...
ACAACCGTTTGAATGACCACGCGGCGGTCGATGAGCGGGCCTAACGCCGGGAAAAGGTCCAAAAGGGGACGGAGGGAATTAAATGACAGGTTCGCTTGCTTGATGCCTTCGCGAAATGCGCTGGCCGTTCCCGTTCCTTGACATCGTGAACTACTGGTTCACCTACGACGCCGACAACCGGGTGACGGTGAGCGGCGGCAGCCTGGCCCCAAAAGGGGACGGAGGGAATTAAATGACAGGTTCGCTTGCTTGATGCCTTCGCGAAATGCGCTGGCCGTTCCCGTTCCTTGACATGGCTCCGATAAGGGGACGGAGGGAATTAATTGACAGGTTCGCTTGCTTGATGCCCCCACGAAACGCGCTGGCCGTTCCGGTTCTTTGAGGCCAAAACGGGGTCAGGTTCACTTACAACCGTTTGAATGACCACGCGGCGGTCGATGAGCGGGCCTAACGCCGGGAAAAGGTGCAAAAAAAGGTGCCCGGGACAATTTCAGGCACCTTTCCCCACCGGCTGGCGTTGTCCATGACAGACTTTTTGCCCCCAGCTCAGCGCCGCAGCAACAGCCGGCGAAACACTTCCTCCATCGTCGCCGTCTCCGGCAACTCCTCGGCCAGAGTGCGCAGGTACTGCTTGAGCGAACGGCTGCTGTGGTGCGGCGTGGACAAAGACGCCGGCCGGTGCGTTCCGTCGGGATGCCCGCACCCGGGATGCGTCGCGGAATGGACGGCCTTGAGCTGCCCGATGGCCACGTGGGTATATATCTGGGTCGACTTCAGGTCGGCATGACCGAGCATCGCCTGGATGAAGCGGATGTCGGCGCCGTTTTCCAGCATCAGCGTGGCCATCGTGTGGCGGAAAAGGTGGCAGCTGCCGGATTTGCCGAGCCGGGCTTTGCTGACGTGAGTGGAGATGGTGGTGGATAGCCAGGACTCGTTGAAAGGCCTGCCGTTGCGGGTGAGAAACAGGGTGCCGTCGTCCGGCGGACGGATCGTCACCGGACGCACTTCTTCCCGATAGCACCGTATCCACTCCAGCGCCCGACCGCTGATCGGTACCCAGCGATCCTTGCGCCCCTTGCCTTGACTGACCAGGATCAGGCCGCGTTCGTCGTCGATGTCGGAAACCGCCAAGTGGGCGATCTCCATGCGACGCAGGCCAGTCGAATAGAGCACTTCCAGCATGGCCCTGTCGCGCACCCCATGCGGCAGACGGGTATCGGGTTGCCGCAAGACGCGCTCGGCCTCGGGTGCCGTGAGGACGTGATGGGGCAGTACATGTTGCATGCGCGGCAGCGCGATGTCGGTGGCGGGGTCACACGAGATATCGTTCTCCCGGGCCAGCCAGCGGAAGAACCCGCGCAACGGCACCAGGGCGCTGCGCTGGCTGTATATGGACAGCGGCTCGCCGTTGGCCTTGCGGTGATGAAACAGGTACCGCTGATAGGCCTCCACATCCGCTTTGGCTATCTGCGCGGGGCGTGCCAAGGCGAGCGGTTCGCACCAGTGCATGAAGGCGCGCAGGTATCGCTCGACGTTGTGGATGCCCATTGGCGTATGCCCTTTGACGCCGAGGTGCTCTAAGTACCGTTCCATGGAGACGAACAGGCCTTCCGGGTCGGACGGATCCCCGACCGGGGTCAGGAACCGGTGGCGATCAGGGGTGCGACGCGCTACCGGATCGCGAACGGCGCCTGGCGAGGGCTCTCGCCGCGATGGGCGAGCCTTCGTTCGTTTCATGCTGGAACCGGGGCGAGGCGGAAAGCAAAGGTCACGATGAAGCTGGACATCGGTCGCATTCATGATGGGCTCCGTGTACATAGATGGGCAACGGTCGCCGGCGTCCGCTGCGGAGAAGTGTCAGGAACCGTTTGAACGTGTGGACGGTCGCCCGGGCGGCCGCGCCGCGGCGAACCGACCGGTTCTGGACTCGACCCAGCAGCGGAACCGATCCGTTCCCAACGCCTTTTGCTGATGCAGGTAGTCGCGGATCTCCGCGACCAGTAGGTCGGGCAACGCCTCCGCAAACAGGGCCCGGTAGGCGAGCACGGACAAAAGGGGACGACAAAAGGGGGGACGACAAAAGGGGACGGAGGGAATTAAGCTCCGTCCGGTTGGCTGTCCCGGCTTCTCGGTCGGCCGCGATTTCGCAGCTGAACCGGGCGGCCGAGCGTCTTTTCCACCATGGCTTGGAACTTGATGTCTCCGAGCGCACGTTCTTGTTGCAGATGTGCACGAATGCTTTCGAGTTCGTCGTCGCCGACGCCTTCGCGCAGCCAGGTGCGATAGGCGTGCGTACGTATTTCTGGATCGATGTCCTGGGCGAGGAAGATCGAGTGAGGGGTCACCAGTGGGTCTTCAATCATTCCCAGGTTCGCATGCACGCTTGACCAGCGATAGTGCTCGGGGAGGCTCACCATCGAGGCTCGCACGGGATTGAGCTCGATGTAGCGGTAGACGGTCAACAGGTAGCGTTCGGTGTCGACCAGGCATGACTTGAATCGCCCTTGCCATAAGGTGCCGCTGCGCCGGTGGCGTTTGTTGAATGCCTGCACGTAACACTGTCCGAAGTTGCGCATGGCGCACGACAACGCCTCGTGCGCCGGCGACGTCAGCAGCAAGTGAATATGATTTCCCATGAAGACATAGGCATGGACGGCGATGCCATGTTCGGCCGTCGCATCACATAGAAGGTCGTAGAAGTGGCGGCGATCGACGTCGTCAACGAAGATCGCACAGCGGTTCACGCCCCGCTGCGTGACATGGAGCGGGCATCCGGGAAGCTCTAGACGTGGGCGGCGCGGCATACAACAAGCCTAAAGCTGGCTGGTTGGTGGCGCAGTCAGGGAATGGATGGGATGGCGGTCGGCAATGGGTGACCGCGCTTCTTAATTCCCTCCGTCCCCTTTGCGTGGGTCCCCTTTGCGTGGGGGCGTGATGCCATCCTGGTCGGCCCATGATTTGCGTCTGATGCTGGCGCGCTTCCACACCGACGGCATGCTAGGCAAGGCAGATGCGGTTGACATCCTCACCGGGTTGCTTGGTCATCAGCCGCGGCGCTACCACGACTTCGCCGGGGAGCTGGCCAGCGCGTGGCTGTCGGAGTGACAGCGCATCGCAATGAGAAGAAGTCGGCCGCCTCACGCTGAAGGCGTGCCCGACTCTGCCCGATATGCCCCGAAAGCCGGGGCTGGCGCGGCACCGGCCCCGGTTTCCGTTGCCGCCCCTCACATGAAAAGGACACCCTCTGCGCTAAGCTCACGGGCTAAGCAAACGCATAAACACCTAGAGGGCCTGACCATGATCGACCCCCGGAGCTTACCTCGCGGTAGCAATCCCGAACCCATCGGTAATCCCGTTCCCCCCAGGAAGAACGCACATCCCTGGGCGTGGATCGTCGGCCTTGTCGTCACGCTGTTGTTGATCTGGGGGCTGTTTGGCATGGATCACCTCAAGCTCGACCTGGATTCGGCCGAGGCGCCTGCAGCGACCGCGACGAAGTAGCGGGGGCATGGCCGAAACCGGGCCGAAACCGGGACGGGGGAAGTTACTAAGACGAAACGAAGTATCCGTACAAGAGAGGCTATGAAGCCGCTGGTTTCATGCAGTTTTTGAAATTGGGATGCTCGACTACAAAGTTTCGGCTTAGTAAGTGGATCGCCCTATGAGCTTGTTGACTTCCTCCGCCCCCTTTTCTGGCAACTTTTCCCCCGCGGGCCGCGGCGAACGACGGCGCACGATGACAAGTGCCGTCAGCAGCGCGATGGCCGTGGCGAGCGCGGCCAGTTCAAGCGGCGCGTCGAAGCCGTGGTGGTGCGTCGCCAGCGTGGCAGCCACCATCGGCCCCGCGATCTGGCCGATGCCGAACGCGACCGTCAGCGTGCCGATCAGACGCGTCGGATGGCGGCCAGCCAACTGGTTGGCTTCGCGCATCGTGAACATCACCGAAGGCATGGACATGGCGCCAAGCAGCACGGTGCCGAGGAGCAGGCTGTCCAGCCGTGGCCGGTACAGGCACAACAGAATGCCCAGCAGTTGCGACAGGAGGCAAAGGGCCAATCCCGCGTAGTTGCTGCGCGGCGCCGGCAACGCGCCCACCAGCCAGGTGGTCAGCATCGCCGCCACACCGTACAGCGGCCAGAACCATTCGCGCAGCGCCGGCATGTGCAACTGCGCGTCGGCAATCAGCGGCAGGAAGATTGCCGGAATGATGTAGCTGAAACCCAACAGGGCATAGATCAGAACCAGTGGCCACGGCGTGCCGCGCTGCCCCGAACCCGCCGCGGTCGTCGTGGTCGCGGCGTTTTCCGGCGCGGCGAGCGGGCGCCACAGCGGTACCGCGACGAGCGCAGTCAGCACGCCGAAGACAAGCCACCAGCGCGCCGCATCCATGGTTGGCCCGTGAATGGCGGCCACCAGGGCCCCAGTGACGGCGACGCCGATGCCCGGGCCGCTGAACAGGAGTGATTCCAGTCCGGTTCGTCGTTGCGTTCGCAGGCGGGCCGTGCACCATGCAACGCCGTGCACCATCAGCAACGCAGCGGCCACGCCCGCCGCAAAACGACAGAGCATCCACAGCGGCAGCGAGATGGTCAGGCCCATGCCCAGCGTGGCCAGCGCCAGCAACAGGACGCCGCCGCGCAGGGCGGGGCGTTGGGGCAACGACAGCGCGATGCAGGCGAGGGCGCCGAGCATGTAGCCGACGTTGTTGATCGAGGCGAGCCACCCGCCATCGACCAGGCTCAGGCCGGCGGCCTGCATCAGTGGCAACAGCGGCGTGAACGCGAATCGCCCGACGCCAAGCGCCAGGGCGAGTACCGCCATGCCGGCGAGCGCTGAACGCAAGGGGGAAGACATGCCATCTCCGACAGCAAAAGTGTGGTGGCATGCTAGTCTTGCCAAGACATCGAGTAAAACGAATAATTCCGAACATACACATCGACGAAACCGAACATGGATCTTCGCGAACTGGAAGCCTTTCTGGCCGTGGTGGAAACGGGTGGCATCGGGCGCGCCGCGGTACGCCTTCATCGCGCACAGTCCAGCGTCACCAGCCGCATTCACCAGCTGGAATCCTCGCTGGGCACGACGCTGTTTCACCGCGAGAGTCAGCGGTTGCGCCTCACCGTAGCCGGAGAGACGCTGGTCGACCACGCACGCCGCCTGCTTGAGCTGGCTGACCAGACCCGTGCGGCGGTGCGCAGCGACGAGGTGGGCGGCAAGATCCGGCTGGGCGCGATGGAAAGCATCGCGGCCAGCCGGTTGCCGTACCCGCTTGCCCAATTCCACCGCCGCTATCCGCAGGTCTGGGTGAACCTCTCGACCACGTCCTCGCACGGGCTGGTGGCGGACGTGCAGTCGGGCGGCCTCGACGCGGCGATCGTTGGCGAGACGGTGGATGCCACGCGCTTTCGCAGCGTGCCGCTGTATGAGGAGGAACTGGTGCTGGTGGGTGCTCGCGACAGCGTGATGCTGCAGGAACCCAAGCGCCTTGCCCGCGGCGCCGTACTGGTCTATCACAAGCCCGGGTGCGCTTACCGCAGACGATTCGAGCAATGGCTGGAATCACAGCACATCGTACCGACGCACGTGCTGGAATTCGCCTCTTATCACGGGATGTTCGCCGCGGCGGCAGGCGGCGTGGGCATCGGCATGCTGCCGCGTTCGGTGCTGGAAGTGTTTCCGCAGAAGAACGTTTTGTCGACGCGCGACATCGCGCCACGTCTGGCGCGCCTCAAGACCTTTCTGGTCACGTCGCGCGACAGGCACCAGCCTTCGCTGGCGAGACTGGAGGAGTGCCTGCGCGAGGACGCGGCGAAGCAGCGCACCAGGGCGGGCACGGCCGCGTGAAGGCGGAAAAGCAAGGGGCCGAAATCGGGACGGAGGAAGTTAAATGCGCGTCGGCCGCCCGGATCGTCGCACGCTCACCGGGCGGCCACACCTTTCGCCTACGAGAGGAATTCCACCAACAGCCGGCGCTTGGGCTCGGGCAGGTTGCGGAAGGCGTCGAGCAGGCGGCTCTCGTTGTCGGTGAGGCGTCGATAGGCGGGGGATTTTTCCGCCACGGCCAGGTGGATCTGCCCGCGGCCCGTGGCCAGCCATTCGAAGCTGGCGTCGAATTCCTTCGCCAGTTCGATGATGCGGGCAAGCTCGGGCAGGGTGAGGCCCGTAAGCCATTTGCGGGCGGTCTCGCGCGACACGGCGTAGCGGTCGGCCAGGGCGCCCGTTCTTCCGCGCCCTTCCTCAAAGCGGGCGCGATCCAGCATCTGCCGCAGGCGATCCGCGAATTCCTCGTAGGGGGCAGCCATCCAGATTCCTGTGCTTGCATCGTCGCCAGGCGCTTGTGCGCGGCGACGTTGGGTGGTCGCCACGATTGTTGCGCACCTGCATTCGCGGCAAGCCACTTTTAGGTTGTTGACAAATCCACTTATTGATTGCAATGTGCCAACCATGAAGTGGATCGCAGCCATCGTTGCCAGCCTTGTCGAGCACGTTGCGGCCGGTTTCGCTGCGGCGCATGCCACCTTCGAAAGTGGCCACGTGGCGTTGCGCCGGCAGCGGCGTCACGCCCGCATCGTCAATGCGCGCAGGTGCTGAACATGGCGTTGCTGTTCAAGAAAACAGGGCAGGGTGCACTTTCTCGTGACTTGTCTGACTTGCGTGGACGGCCAGTTTGGCCGGGTCGGCGCGGCCGGACAGGTGGCTTCGATGGCCAAACGGAAGCTACCAGGAACGGGGCCAGGTTTGGTCAAGTTCACTTACGACAAATTGGGTGGTTGTACCTGTTCGCCGGTGCAAGCCGACGTGATACCTGCGTCGAGCGGGGCGGCCAATACAACACCCTTGGGGGAATGCGCCCACCGTCTGTTGGCGGTTTGCAATCTCCCGACTTCCCGTCCTTCGTCATTCCGTGGGCGGGCACTTCATGGAACTAGGAGGTGAGCATGTCGACGATCGATTTGGATGATCTGGAAACGACCGGCTATTTTCTGCCGGAGGACACCTGGTTGCGGCTGACGAAGCTGCGTGAGCATGTGGAGTTCCTGGCCAACCTGGCGCGACCGCGGCAGTCGGACGAGGGCAAGGAGTGGTACGCGGAGATTCGCCCGGGCGAAGTGGCGATCTGCCTGGAACTGCTGGGGGAGCAGATCGCTCAGGTGCTGGAGAAACTCTCTTGGCCAGCCGAGCGCGGCGGGAGGGCGATGGCACCCAAAGCCGATGCGGAGACGGAAGCGGACGCGGACGCTTTGGTCACGGAAGTCACGGAACCGGACGTTGCCGAGCCGGGCGCCGCCGCGCCAGTGGGGGATGAGCCCGGCAACCGCCTCCTCGTCGGCGTCACCCTGAATCAGATCGACGAGATCAACCGGCTGCTCGACAGCCTGCGGGCTCATGGCAATGTGGTGACCTGCAGCGATCACGCCGAGTTGAGCGACTTTACGCTGTCGATCATGGGGGATGCCATCACCCGCGATACACAGAAACTGCGCGACATCATGGGCGACGTGAATGGACAGGAGCTGAAGCCACCGCACGGCACGAAACCCGATGTGCGCGAGGAGCGGGCCACCTACCTCGCGCCGCCCGCGCTTCCGACTTCGAGCGGCGCCTCGTACGTCGCGTGGCAACATCCGACCTACCAGTAGCCGGGAGTCAGGCAAGAACAGCAAAAACGGGGTCAGGCTCACTTACCGCCGTTTGAATTTGGGTGAGGCGGGCGGTGTGCGGGCCTGACGCCGGCGAAGCGTTGGTTCTTGGCTTCGACCATCGCGCGGAAGTCATCGCGACCCAAGGCACGTTGTTGCTGAAGGTAGGTTCGGATGGCCTTCAGATCGTCGTCGGATAGGATTTCGTGCAACAGCTGGCGGCAGGCTGCGGCGCGCGCTTCCGGTGTGGCGGCGAGCGTGGTGTATTCCGGATGCGGCGAGAGAATGGCCTCTTGGCGAAGGCCGCAATGGCTGGCGCAGCTTGACCACTGGTAGGTCGTCGGATCGTCTGTCATGCGGGCGCGGACGGGATTGAGCTCGATATAGCGAAGGCAGTGCAGCACATGGCTTTCGCTGTCGACCAGGCTGGCCTTGTAGCGACCTTCCCACAATGTTCCTGTACGCCGATGACGAGCGTTGAACTGGCCGACGTAACTGCGTCCGAGTTTTTGCATGAAGCGAGCGACTGCACCGATCTCCGGTGGCGTGGCCAGCAGGTGAACATGGTTGTCCTTCAGCACGTACGCGTGCGGTTTGCAGTCGGTGTCGAGTAATGCCTCGCCCAGCAGAGTCAGGTAACGCCGTCGATCAGCATCGTCGAGAAAGCAGGGCAGGTGGTTGTTGCCACGCTGGACAACGTGCTGCGGAATACCGGGCAAGTCGAGTCGTGATTGTCTGGCCATTGCTTGAGGATCGGCTTGGGCACGCCTTTCCGGTAGCGTCGACGGTCACCGCACCTCGTCGGTGTCAGCCTCCTGCGCTTGTCGGAATGTGAACCTGACTCTGTTCTGGTAAAACCGGAGTCGGGTTCACTTGCAGTCGTTTGATTTGTAGCGGGAAAAGGTGTCAAGGACGAATGCCACTTACTCAGCGCCGTCATTCCCGCGAAAGCGGGGATCCAGCGCCTATGGAAACCCCGAGGGCACTGGATTCCTGCTTTCGCAGGAATGACGAAAAGTAGAGCTTTTTGGCTTAAGTAAGTGCCATTCGTCCCTGACACCTTTTGGGTTGCTGCCTGCGCTCTCTTGCCAGAACAGCAGGCATCAGTCGAACAGGTCGCGCTCACGGCCTTCGTGATCGAGCAGCCAGCGCTTGCGCTCGAGTCCGCCTGCGTAACCGGTCAGTGATCCGTCGCTGCCCAGCGCGCGATGGCAGGGGATGAACAACGAAATCGGGTTGCGCCCGACCGCCGCGCCGACCGGGTGAAATGCGCCGGGCCGGCCCAACGCGCGTGCAAGCGCCGCATAGGTCGTGGTTTCACCGCACGGCACCGCACGCAGCGCACTCCACACCTGTTGCTGGAACGCCGTGCCTTCCGGTGCCAGCGGTACCTCGAAACGCGTCGCCGCATCGGCAAAATAAGCCTCGAGCTGTCGTCGTGCCGCGCGCAGTACGGCAGTCTCGTCCTCACGCCAGCCGGCGCCCGCGCTGATCTCGGGAAAATACTTTTGCCCCTCGAACCAGCCGCCCTTCAGCGCCGCGTCGCGCGCCGCCACCACGAACACGCCAAGCGGCGTTTTCACCCGCGCATACACGACATTGCTCAACCGCATCCGCTTGTCCTCAACGATCCATTGCCGCCATGGTGGCACCGGCGGGCGCCGCCCCGGGAATTTCCAGGCGAGCTTGGCGAGGCATGAGAGGGGTCGTGGACTGGTGCCCCGGTGTCTGCGCGCACAGCTGCGGATGACATCGACGAGGCGAGATGACGTGGGTGAGTGGAAGCCGGGTCTCAAGGTCGTTTAACTTCCTTTGTTCCGGTTTTACACGATTTTCGGCGGATTTAAGTGCATATAACATGTCGTTCACCACTGTTTGGGTATTATGCGAGGCTTCCTTCTACTACCGCGCCCCTATCCAGGGTCTTGCCGCGCGCCTCAGCCGCCCCGACGGAGGAAGTCATCGATCGAGGTGGCGGGCGTCTCACGTCGAATCGCTGGCGCACGACCATGCGCCCGTCACTACAGAGCTACAAACCCAAGGAGAATCCATGTCCAGCAATTCCAACCAGGCCGCCACCAAGCCCACCACCAAGCCCACCAACCCTTCGCGCCTGTTCGGCCCCAGCAACAGCAGGAACCCGGGCCGTGGCATGACCAGCAACACCATCGCCAACGACATCGCCGCCTTCAAGAAAAATGGTGGCCGCATCGAGGTGCTGGGCAACACCCCGTTCCGTACCCACTCCCCCGCCGCCACCTTCCGCTCCAAGACCACGACCCAGCGAAAGACGCCCGCCGCCCCCAGCAAGGCCGCTGCGCGAAACTGATCGCCAACGTATTCACCGTGAACCTCGCCGGGCGAGGTTCACGGTCAACGCGGGAAAGGGTCACTTCCTGCAGTGCTTTTCCTGTGCCGCGGCCGATGGGCTGCGCGAACACGGGTGCGGTAGCTCGACCACGCATAGTCGGCCGGATTGACCACCATAGCGGCCCGCACCGGGCCCAGCTTGCCAAACCGGCCTCACCGCGTCAGCCGCCACGAACCGTGTCTACAAGGGGCTTTGACCCGAATGGCACTTGCTTAAGCTTGTCATCCTCGTGAATGCGAGGATCCAGCGCCTTCGGGGCACGCAAAAGACTTGAAGCCACTGGATGACTCGCTACGCTCGCCCCTTCGGGGCCGTCCTGCGGGCGTTCTGCGCGCTCCGCGCTTGCCCTGCTTTCGCAGGAATGACGAGTTCGGAGCAGGGTTTTCGAGGCTCCCTGCATGGAAGCTCCCTATGACTGGATCAGATCCTGCCAGTTCTCGGGTACCTTGTCCGCGGGGCCGGGCGTCGGTTGATCCAGGGGATGCGCATGCGGTGGCTGAAGCTCCGGTCCCTCGAAGACTTCTCCGGTACGGTAATCGTAGAACCAATCCTCGCCGGGCTCGAAGCTGTGGATCACGGGATGCCCGGTCGCGTGGAAATGCCCGGAGGCATGCTGATTCGGCGACGAGTCACAGCAGCCGATGTGCCCGCATTCGGCGCAGCGGCGCAAATGCAGCCACCACTGTCCTGCCTTCGTGCATTCCGCGCAGCCGGTTCCGCTGGGTGCTGCCTTCGGGTTGATGCCTGTGTCTTTCATAAGCGCTCCGGGTTCGAGGTTGTCCGGCACGAATCACCGTGAAGTTTCGGTCAAAAGGGGCCGAGGAACAAAGGGCACGCGGCCAATCAAGTCTCGTCCCTCGCGCGGGTCAGCCTCGGCTGCCCGCGTGGGCGGCACGCCGAAACGGAGGTCAGAGTGGAATGGCACTTGCTCAAGCTCCGTTCGTCCCCGGATCGAGTCCGGGGCGGGCTCTGTGCGCAGGCCGAAGGCCGTACGCCGTACGCAGAGAGTGGCCACGGATGGCCACGGTTTTGGGGAGCGAGGAAGTCGAAGGACATATCGGCGATGGATCGTCCACGCTTGGCGACGCTTCGACTCCGCCCGCTGTGCGGGCTACGCTCAGCGCGAACGGTTGGGAGTGGCGTTGCTAAAGCAAGTGCCGTCGGTTCCTGACGCCATTTCCTGCTTTGGCCTATGGTGACTTTCCTTGCTCGCGCGTATCGTACGCCGGCGCATATGTCAATATGCGTACCGACGTGGAGGCTGGCCGGCGCGACCGGTATCAGCATCTTACGGGGGGCGCGGTCCCTGAAACGCACAGGAGACCGGTGTTATGAAGACTCGATTGCTCATCGCGGTGGCGGCCATGGCGTTCGCGACATGCGCCTTGGGTGTGCCCCCGACGACCCTCTCACTGCAAAAGGGGGGTACCACCGTACCAACGACCACGCCCGTGGGAGGCGCGCCACTGACCAGCCTGGAACTGGATCCGGCGATGACCGCCGGGGATGCCGACTCGGGCGATGGTGACGAACTCGGGACGCAGCCCGTGGTGAACCGCAGCATTGCCCGCGGGCATGCCGGCAGCAACAGGATGGGGAATGCCCGGCGAGCCAAGTCGAACCCCGGGCTCCTGGGCGGTTTCGATGGCCTCAACTTCCACGACCAGCGTTACGCCAATGGCGGTAATCAGTTCTCGGTGGAGCCGCCCGATCAGGGGTTGTGCGCCGGCAACGGATTCGTCATGGAAAGCGTCAACGACGTATTGGCGATCTATGACGGCTCCGGCAACGAACTCGTCGGCCCCGTCGACCTCAACACGTTCTACGGCTACCCCGCGGCGATCAATCGCACCACCGGTGCGTACGGGCCCAGCATCACCGACCCGTCCTGCTACTACGACGCAGGTACGCAGCGTTGGTTCCAGGTCGTGTTGACGCTCGATCGCGTCGGCACGACGTCGTCCCTGGCGGGCACCAATCACCTGGACATCGCGGTCAGCCAGACTGCCAACCCCACCGGTGCCTGGAACATCTACCACCTGCCGGTGCAGAACAATGGCACGCAAGGGACTCCGGATCATGGCTGTGCGGGCGGGTTCTGCCTGGGCGACTATCCCCACATCGGCGCCGACGCCCATGCGATCTTCCTGACCACCAACGAGTTCTCGCTGTTCGGTCCCGGCTTTTACGGCGCGCAGATCTACGCCATCTCCAAGCAGGCGCTGGCGTCGGGTGCCGCGTCGCCGAATGTGGTGCTGTTCAACGGCGGCGATCCGAGTGTTCCGGCGCCCGCGTTCACCGTCTGGCCGGCCATATCGTCCGGGGGCCAGTATGTCGACACGCTGGGCGGAACCGAATATCTGCTCAGTTCGGACGCGGTGTTCTACGACTCGGGCATCTCGAACACGATCTGGCTGTGGTCGGTGTCGAACACGCAGGCCATCGACACCGCGCCCACGACCCTGGTGCTGGGCGTCTCGCCACTGACCGTACAGCAATATGCGGTGCCGAGCAGCCTGGCCAAGCAGAAGCCGGGCAGCACGCCGCTGCGGGACTGCTTCGCCGTGACCGGGTGTGCGCCGACCTATCTCGGGTATCCGAACATCGTCTATTCGGCGCCACGCGACATGGCGGTCAATGACTCGCGCATGCAGCAGGTGAGCTACGCCAACGGCAAGCTCTGGGGTACGTTGGATACCGACGTCCTGCTGGCCAATGGCAGCCATGGCTCGGGCATCAACTACTTCGTCATCAATCCGAAGTCCGGCGGCGTTTCCGCCAACGGCACGCTGGCCCTGCCCGATGCGAATCTGACCTATGGCGCAGCGGCCGTCACGCAGAGCGGGCGTGGCGTCATCGCGTTCACCGTGGTTGGCCCCTACGACTATCCGAGTGCCGGCTTTGCCGGACTGGATGCGAAGCTGGGTGCCGGCGATGTCCATGTCGCCGCGGCGGGTGCGGGTCCTTGGGACGGCTTTACCGGTATTCCGTTCCTCGGCGGCGGCCGGCCGCGCTGGGGTGACTATGGCGCGGCCGCAGCCGACGGCAGCACGATCTGGATCGCCTCGGAGTACATCGCGCAGACGTGCACCCTGACCGACTACCTGACTGCCCCGCTGTTCCAGTGCGGCGGTACGCGTGGCGCCCTCAGCAACTGGGCGACGCGTATCTCGGCTGTCGGACTCTGACTCCTCGGCAGGATGCCGAGCGACGGGCGCAGTGGGTGATAGCCATTGCGCCCGTTTTTCTTGAACTGGGGCCTGCTCAGGAAGTGGCTCCGACCCGCTTTGATCCGAGACGATGGAGGCAGTGAACATGACGATGAACGCCGAAACCCGTTGGCCCACGTTGCCGTACGGCGCATGGAAGGACACCTATGCGACCTTGCACATGTGGCTGCAGGTGGTCGGCAAGATCGCGCTGGCGCAGGCGCCGCCGCTCAATCATTGCTGGTCCGTGGCGCTGCGCGTCACGCCACGGGGACTGGCGACGCGCTCGCTGCCGCACGGCACCCGTTCCTTCACCATCGAGTTCGATTTCATCGACCATCAATTGGCCGTGCGTGCCTCGGATGGCGAAACGCGAACGCTGGTTCTGGCCCCGCGCAGCGTCGCCGATTTCTACCGTGAGTTGATGGCGGCCCTGGATGCGATGCGCCTGCCGGTAAAGATCTGGCCCGTGGCCGTCGAGGTTGCCGAGTCGGTACGGCTCGACCAGGACACGCAGCACCACGCCTACGATCCTGCGTACGCCAATCGCGTGTGGCGCATCCTCGTGCAGGTCGACCGGGTGTTCACCGCGTCGCAATGCGCGTTCGTCGGCAAGAGCAGTCCCGTCAATTTCTTCTGGGGCAGTTTCGACCTGGCGGCAACGCGCTTTTCCGGTCGTCAGGCGCCGGCACGCGAAGGGCCGGCGTTCGAGCGCGATGCGTACTCGCACGAGGTCATCAGCCACGGTTTCTGGCCGGGTAACGAGGCGTTGCCGGAACCCGCGTTCTATGCGTATGCGGTGCCGGAACCACCTGGGCTGAAAGATGCCCACGTGCAGCCGCAGGCCGCTTACTACCATCGCCAGCTTGGCGAGTTCATCCTGCCCTACGAGGCGGTGCGGCAGGCCGCCGCTCCGGAGGCCATGATCCACGCCTTCATCGACAGCACCTATGCCTGCGCCGCCGATCTGGCCAAGTGGGATCGCCACGCGCTCGACCGCCCGGCCATGGTGTAAACAAAGGGGGGGCGAAGGGCGCTTGTTCAAGCTTGTCGTTCTCGCGGCTCTCGGCCGCCGAAGGGCCGGTCAAGCGATGTCGAGACAGGATCGACCGCGGCGCCCACGACAACACTGAGCGCTCACAACGGGTGCTGCCGGTAAAACTGCTCGAGTTGCCGATACACATCCGGCAGATGCTGGCGCAAGGTGGCCGGTGCCTCGAAAAATTGCTCGCTGGCCACCGCAAAAAATTCGGCCGGGCTTTCGAGGGCATACGGGTCGATCGGCAACTCGATTCCGTTGCGTTGCTCCTCTTTCAGGTGATTCCATGCGGTCGAGAAAACCCGCGACCATGCGCGGCGATCCATGCGCCGGTGCAGTGGCGGAAGGCCGTTGGCTTCCCCGTTGAGCATGTCGAGCTTGTGTGCCATTTCGTGGATGACCACGTTGTGCCCCGGTTTCCTGCCGCTGTTAAGCACCTCGGCCCACGACAGGATCACCGGCCCGCGCCCCCATGCCTCACCGGCCATCGCGCTGTCGGTCTGGTGAACCACCCCCGCGGCATCCATTTGCGGGCGACGGGGAATGAATGCGTCGGGGTACACGATGATGCTGTGCCAACCGTCGTACCAGTCCATACCCAGTTTCAGGATAGGCACGCAGGCATGCGCCGCGAGCAAGACACGGTCGGCGTCGTCCAGATGCAGCCCCTTGGTCGGCTCCAGCGACTTGCTTTCCAGGAACAGCGTCGCCAGCACGCGCAGCGTGGCCTGGTCGGAAGCGCCCAGCCGACGCGCTGCGGTACAACGCTGCAGCGCGTCTCGCCAGAGCGATTCGGCGATCGGGCGCCGGGCGATGGTGCGCCTTGCGCGCCAGTTCCTGATTTTGTCGAACATGGCCACATGCCGGACGGAGTCGTGGAGTCAAGAGCATCTGGGCCGAAGTGCACTTTCTCAAGAAGAAGGGCAAAAGGGGGAAGGGGAGAAGGGCGTCAGGGATGAATGGCACCTACTTAAGCGCAAAACCCTCACCTGTCGTCATTCCCGCGAAAGCGGGAATCCAGCGCCTTTCGCCCGACAGCCACACTGGATTCCTGCTTTCGCGGGAATGACGGCGCTAAGTAAGTGGCATTCGTGTCAGGGATCGATGACACCTGCTTCCTTGCGGGTTCGGGTCGTGGAAGCTCAGATCGAGCAGGTGAACCCGACCGCCAATTTCCCGCAAGCCGGTAAATCCCGCAGATCCCAACCTGCGTTCAACAACCATCGCCACGTCGCGCCGTTCCCGGTTGTCTCGTGCCGCGTACCCCAGCCCGGCATCCATGACAGGCCCCCGGAAAATCGCT
>Ga0207707_10002801_pt1 | contig 15551 bp, 13 predicted proteins | sample KBSC83BmetaG_FD_184336 | JGI IMG/M metagenome (GOLD analysis project Ga0207707, IMG submission 184336) | Corn rhizosphere microbial communities from Kellogg Biological Station, Michigan, USA - KBS C8-3B metaG (SPAdes) (version 2) | ecosystem: Host-associated > Plants > Roots > Rhizosphere ...
GCGTGAAAACTCAGTTTGCCTTGCCAGGAAAGGGGATCCTGCGCGGGGCTTACGCCCATGAAAAGCAGGCCTAGCGCGCTGGCCAGTAGCAAGCGCTCGCCTCCTTCCCAGTGCAAAAGGGACGCTGTTAGGATCGGCAGGCGGCGCAGTAACATGGTGATGCCTCTGTGCACGGCATCGGCCATCCTCGCTTGGGAAGCTCCGGGCAGCCGCGCTTGGCAACTGACGTGCGAGGATAAAGATCGAGTAGGAGTGATAACCATGCGATTTGTGAGTGTAACGGGTACTGCCGCCGTCTTCCTGTGTATCGCAACGATGATACCAATGTATGCGCAACATGAGGAAAATAAACAAGGAGAGCGGAAGGGCGGGGGGCCGGCTCAGCAGCGGGAGCAGCATGCACCACCGGGGCAGCAGCAACATGCCGAACGGCCGCAGCAGCCGGAGCGGGCGCAGCAGCCCCCACAACAGCAACAGCGCGTGCAGCAACAGCAGCGGCCTGAGCGCGTACAGCAGCAGCCGCAAGTGCAGCAACAGCGGCCGGAGCGCGCGCAGCATCAGCCGCAAGTCCAGCAACAGCCGCAGGTCCAACAACGGCGGCCCGAGCGGGTACAGGAACCCCAACAGCGCGTGCAGCAACAGGCGCCGCAGCGGGTACAACCACCTCAGCAACAACAGCAGCGCGCCCAACGCACTCAGCCCTACCGCGTACCACAGCAGCGCACACAGCAGCAGGCACGGGGATGGCAGCAACAGCGCGGCTGGCTACAGCAAGGCGCCTGGCAAGGGAAGAGCAACTTCCAGCAGTTCCGCTCGCAACGCTGGGCTTCCGATCATCGCACTTGGTCGCAGCGCGGAGGCTATGGCGGTTACTACATTCCGCAACAGACCTTCGGACTCTATTTTGGGCTGGGACATTACTTCCGCATCGGCGTGCAGCCGTCGATGTATATGGGCTATCCACGCTTCCAGTACGGCGGGTATTCGTTCCTGCTACTGGATCCCTGGCCGAGCGATTGGGACCCCAACTGGTATGACGCCGACGATCTTTACATTGACTGGGACGACGACGGCTACTATTTATACAACCGCAGCTACCCCTACGAGCGGCTCGCGGTCACCATCGTAGTCTAGTTAGAGATCGCTGCGCGAGATGCCGAGCTTTTTCATCATGGCGTTCAGCGTGGTCCGCGGGACTCCCAAGCGATTGGCCGCGGCGCTGATCACGCCGCCGGTTTCGCGGAAAATGCGCAGGATGTGATCGCGCTCGACGTTCTCGAGAGTGGAGTTGCCGCCAGCCTCGGGAGCGTCCGCCCTTAGCTCAGCCAGGGGCGCGCGCAGCCCGGGGCCGCGCGACAGAATCACCGAGCGCTCGATGAAGTTCTCCAACTCGCGCACGTTGCCGGGCCAGGACCAGGCGACTAACGCCTTCATGGTTTCCGATGGAATGCTTTCAATCTTGCGATCCATCTTCTCCGCGTACTTCTTGGTGAAATGGCGCGCCAGCGTGGGAATATCCTCGGGATGATCGCGCAGCGGAGGCGCAATGATGGGGAACACTTTCAGGCGATAGTACAGATCGCTGCGAAAAAGTTTATCGCCCATCATTTGAGTTAAATTCCGGTTGGTCGCTGCTACCAGGCGCACATCGATGGGGATGGTGCGCGTTCCGCCCAATCTCTCGAAGGATTTTTCCTGCAAGGCACGCAGCAGCTTGGGCTGCAAATCCAGGGGAATGTCGCCGACTTCATCCAGAAACAGCGTGCCGCGATGCGCCATTTCAAAGCGGCCTATCTTTTGTCCCAGAGCGCCCGTGAACGCCCCGCGCTCATAGCCGAACAGCTCGCTTTCGAGTAATCCGGTGGGAATGGCCGCGCAGTTCAAGCTGATGAAGGGAAGATTCCGCCGCGGGCTCAGGCGGTGAATCGCGCGCGCGATCAACTCCTTGCCGGTACCGGTTTCGCCCAGGATCAATACTGTCGCGTCGGTCGGCGCCACCACTTCCACTTGCCCCAGCACCCGCTTCAGGGCCGCGCTGGTTCCAACGATTTCCTCAAACTGGTGTTCCGTGAACGGGACTTCCTCGTCGACATTTTCCTGCCGGTCGCGTTCCCGCAGATCGGTGACAAACGTAATCCAGCGAAAGGGAGAAAGCTTCAGTACCGCTGTAGCCACCAGCACCGGCACGCGCGTTCCGTCCTGGCGGATCAACTCTTTTTCGAAGGGCGTGCAGGCGCCGAAGCGCAGCCCCTCTTCGTGAGCCAATTCGTCCAAGGCTTCATATTCGCGCGGCGTGAGTTCGGGCCAGACCAGGCGGCCCGCGAGCAGATCCTCGCGGCTGTAGCCGACCAGATCGAGGAACGCGTCGTTCGCCTCCGGAATCCGGTCGAATTCTCCGGAGACGATCCCTGCAATGGTGGACTCGGCCGGCAGCGGCCGCAGACGCGCGCGGCTGCGCCGCAACTTCTCGTCTCTCTCGTGACGGTCGCTAAAATCGCGCACCACGCGCGCGAACCCCTGCAACGCGCCGTCTTCGTCCTTGAGCGACATGGTGATGACGTTGGCCCAAAACCGCGAGCCGTCCTTCTTCACCTGCCAGCCTTCGTTACCGAGGTGGCCTTCGGCAGCCGCGCGCCGCAATTCTTCATCCAGCTTGGCCCGCAGACTATCATCGCTGGCGTAGAGGCAGGACACGTGGCGTCCCGTGGTCTCCTCGCTCTTATATCCGTAAATGCGTGCCGCTCCGGCATACCACGCGGCAATCTGCCCCTCGGCATCGAGCAGGAACAGGGCGTAATCCTGCACCCACGGCGGAATGATGTCGGGAGTCGCGTCCCGCTCCGATTCGCGCTTACTCTTATCGCGCAGCACAAGCAGGTGGCGGACCGGCAACACGTTGCCCTTGGCGGTGTACTCGACTTCACGCGGCGTGCCATCCGACCCCACCAGCGGCAAAGTGCCCACTTGCTCGCCATCTTCGAGGAACGCCCGCCAACGCTCGGAAAGCAGCGGCTTGAAACCGGGATCTGCAAAATCATCCAGACTCTTGCCGATGACCTTGGCCCTCGGCAGACCCAGCAGCTTGCCCGCGCCGACACTGGCTTCGGTGTAGTTACGATCGTCGTCCGCGAGCAGAATCGGCGCCGACGGATGGAACACAATCGCGCGGAACAGGGACTCGAGTTCCTTCGGGCCGTTTTCGATGAGCCAAAGGTTGGTTAGCGGTTGAGAGGCCGTGGAGTTCAGAACGCGTTTTCTCCTTGCCCCGTCGATCCAGGAAGCCGGCGGCCTGAAGCACACGTGCTCTCCAAACAGTGGGACGCCGAGAATGGCGGTCAGACTCCACTCTAGCATTGAATGGAGTTTAGCGAACTTTTATTGTGACCATAATTGGCCGCATCTCACTTTTGGGAGAGCAAAAATCTCCTGACGGAATAGTACGGACTATCAGATTTTCACTCGATTGGCGCGGACTTCAGCGCTTTCAATTTGACCATGAATGGTCATTCGACAACCCACGGTCAATCGCGCGGCACGGTCACAACTCTGCAATAGGAACGCCTCGCACAATACAAATCCAGTGAATTGAAGCGCTTCACCAAAGCGTGAAGGGGCACCGCTCCTTTGGGCGGAGGACTGCATTTACATCTGTATCTGCTCTCACAAGAGAATGGGCTATTACCAACAGAACAAAGGAGATATTGAAAATGAAACTCGGACGTTTCGTCCAAGCCGCGTCGATTTTCGGGGTGGCAATCTTTAGCATGGCGGCGAGCGCCAGCGCCGCCACTATCACTTTCAACACCACCGCTACGGGCTCGGCCGGCACGGGGTTCAATAGCAGCGGCAATCTGAACCTGAATCAGTCCTCCGGCGTGGCGGCGACGCTCGGGTTTGTGGCGGATCCCAACGCCAGCGTGGCCATTCCGTCGGGCATCAACTTCGGGAATTTCACGCTGGGGTGTGCTACCTGCACGACGCTGTCGGGCGGCGTGGGCGCGAACTTCGGCGCTTTCACGTTTAACATGGTCATCACGGATCTGACCGACGGCGCCACCGGTACGTTTGTCGGTACCTCTATGGGTGGCTCGGTGTTTCTTGATCAAAGCACCATCGTGATCGCCTGGGCGCCGGCGCAAATCGGAACCGGCACCAACCACGCGACGAGCGGCAACTTCGGTACGACGTTTTTTACCGTCACGCCGTTCACCATCATTGTGAATCCGACGTCCGGCGCGCAGATCGGCAGCACCACGGTGCAAGGAGCTCTCGGTGGTACGAGCAGCATCCCCGAGCCGGCCACCTTGACTCTTGTGGGAGGCGCTCTGTTAGGCCTCGCTTTGTTGCGCCGCCACTAAATCGTAGTGGCGCTGCAGGAGGCCGTGGAGTTTACGCTCGATCGACTCTCCACGGTCGGAACCCAGGAGAAACGTCCGCTACACGGCGGGCCGCCTTCTGCAATGGATGATGGATTGCCTGTTGACTGCAGCAGGAGCAAACAAATGCCATTGATAAATATTGTGCTGGCCCTGGTTGTGGCTGGCATGGCGTTGTACTTGATTAACCGCTTCATCCCCATGGCCTCCAGCATCAAGGCAATCTTGAATGTGGTGGTCGTGGTGGCTGTGTCGGTTTGGGTGTTGCAGGTCACGGGACTGTGGGGTCCCATCAGCAGTTACCGGCTGACTCGGTGATCTAAATGAATACCTCGAAAATAATGGCGATTGCCCTGATTGTTCTGGGGATCATCGCGTTTGCCTACCAGGGAATCAGTTACCAAAGCCGGGAGAGTGTTGTCGATCTCGGCCCCCTCCACGTCACTGCCGAGAAAACGCATACGCTGCCGCTCCCGCCCCTCGTGGGCGCGATCGCGCTGCTCGGCGGCATTGCGCTACTGGTCTTCGATCGCAAAAAGTCCGCTTGACGCGCAGTTTCGCCGACCCAGCAAACCCCTACTCATTGACCTTATCCGGTCATACATGACCGGGCGCGGTCAAATCCGCCCGACCCACCGGCAATCCAAGTTCTTGCCCTCCGCCCCAAACCCCACGTTCGTGGCCATCGAGCGCATTCTGATTTTCATACCGCTAACGGACCCCGGCGTGCCTAACTCAGAGTGCGAGACCAGCGCCTCTGGTATCGGAGAGTTTAGGAACACCAACAAGGAGATTTATGAAAGTTTTGAAAGCAGCACCGACCGTACTCTGCATGGCACTTCTCGGCGTAGCCGTTTCATCCGTCGCCCAGGCCGACGAGTGGGACAAGAAGACCACCATCACTTTTAGCGCACCTGTCGAAATTCCCGGCGTCCACTTACAGGGTTATGGAATCCTGCCGGCGGGCACGTATGTATTCAAGGTTCTGGATTCGAAATCGGACCGCCACATCGTGCAGATCTTCAGCAAGGATGAATTGACCATTTACGCGACCATCCTGGCCATCCCCAACCTTCGCCTGAAGGCCACCGATAAAACCGTGATGACGTTCCGCGAACGTCCCGCGGGCCAGCCCGAAGCGCTGCGCGCCTGGTTCTATCCGGGCAAGGAATGGGGCGAAGAATTCGTCTATCCCAAGGCCAGAGCGATCATCCTGGCGAAAGAAACAAATACCACGGTCCTTTCGACTTCGGCTGACATCGTTCCCGAAGTTACCGTAGCAGTGAAGACGCCCGACGAACCGGTCGTGGTCCAGCTCGAAAGAGCGCCGGTGATGGCCGTGCAACCAACCGGCCAGGAAGTGGAAATCGCCCAGGTGGTGACGCCGGTTCCGCCGGTCGTGCTGGCGCAGAATGCTCCGGTCGCCGAAGTGCTTCCGGCGACTGCAAGCTCGCTGCCGCTGCTGGCGCTCTTCGGGATGCTGGCTTTGGCGGGCGCGCTGACCTTGGGCCTGATCCAAAAGCGGGCGCTGTAGGTCTTGTGAAATTGAACTGGCGCGCCGCCTCGGCGCGCCGCCCCCGGTAGGGCGGTCCGCGGTGCGCGGAAGGAGTCCGGATGCAACAAAAAGTCGTCCCACTATTGGTGCCACCATTGCGGAAAACTCAGCCTGGAGGAGCCGAGACACAGCATACGAAGAAGCGTGGCATGGCGGTGCTCACCACGCCGCTGCTGAATAAAGGTTCCGCGTTCACAGGGGGGGAACGGGAAGCGTTGGGCCTCGACGGCCTGCTGCCGCCGGTGATCAGCACGCTCGAATCGCAAGTCGCTGCGGCATATATCCAGTATCAGCAGCTGCCCGACGCACTGGGCAAGAACATTTATCTGACGGCTCTCCACGACCGCAATGAAGTGCTATTCTTCCGCTTGTTCTCCGAGCATTTGCGCGAGATGATTCCGATTGTCAATGACCGCACGGTGGGCATGGCGATGAAGCACTATCATCATGAATGCCGGCGCCCGCGGGGCGTGTACCTTTCGATCGACCAGCCCGACGGGATGGAAGCGGCGTTCAAAAACCTGGACTGCGCCCCGGGAGATATCGATCTTATCCTGGCCACCGATGCCGAGCAGATCTTTGGGATCGGCGATTGGGGTGTTGGTGGGATCGATATTGCCATTGGAAAGCTGGCAATCTATACCGCGGCGGGCGGTATCGACCCGGCGCGAGTGATTCCGGTCATGATCGACGTCGGCACTAATCGCGAGAGCCTGCGCGACGACCCGACGTACCCCGGCAACCGGCATGCGCGAGTTCGCGGCGAACGCTACGACGCGTTCATCGACACATACATAAGAACCGCCTCCCGGCTGTTTCCGCAGGCCCTGCTGCAGTTGGAAGATTTTGCACCCGGCAATGCACGCCGCATCCTCGAGAAGTGCCGCGGTCAATTCCGGACTTTCAGCGACGATTTGCAGGGCACCGGCGCCGTTACCCTGGCGGCCGTGGTTTCCGCAATGCGGGTCTGCGGTACGCCCTTGCGAAATCAGCGTATCGTGATCTTCGGCACGGGCACCGCAGGGGTCGGCATCGCTGACTTTATCCGCGACGCCATGATCCGCGAAGGCCTATCCGAAGAGGCGGCCAGCCGGCGGTTCTGGTGTCTGGACTCCAGAGGCCTGCTTACCGATGACATGGGCGATCAACTGCGGGACTACCACGAGACCTACGCCCGCACGGCGGCTGAGGTCAAAGGCTGGAGACGCGATGGAAATTCGCCTACCATAGGCCTCGCCGAGGTGGTCCATCAAGTGCGGCCCACCATGCTGATCGGAACCTCCGGCTGTGCGGGCGCATTCACGGAGCCGATCATCCGCGAAATGGCCTGGCATACCGACCGGCCAATCATCTTTCCGCTCTCGAGTCCGGCTCCGCTGGCCGAGGCCACGCCCGCTGATCTGATCGCCTGGACCGACGGCCGCGCCCTGATTGCCACCGGGGGTTCGTTCACGCCGGTCACTTACAAAGGCATCACTCATGTGATCGGCCAGTTGAACAATGCCATGCTCTATCCGGGCGTGGGCTTGGGCGCGATCGTGTCGCGGGCCCGCTACATCAGCGTCGGCATGCTGGTAGCGGCGGCCAACGCGCTTTCGAGTCTGGTGGCGGTGCGCTTGGCCGGCGCGACTCTGCTGCCGCATATCGAGGATCTGCGCAGCGTGACCGTGACGGTTGCCGTGGCCGTCGCCGAAGCCGCTGTGCAGGAGGGCTTGGCTGGCGCCAGGTTAGTGGACATCGTCCAGCAAGTGGAAGACGCCATGTGGCAGCCAGTCTATCGCCGGATCGAGGCCTCGTAACGGAGTCATCATGAAACCTGCGGCCGTACTTGTTCTACTTGTGGGATGGGCCGCGCTAGGGCAAGTGCCGCCGTCCGGGAAAAGTCTGGAGCCGGAAGCGTTCCGCATTTCCGTGGATGTCGATCTGGTGGTTTTGCAGGCCACAGTACGCGACCACGACGGCCATACCGTCATGGAACTCGGACGCAAGGATTTCGAAGTCTTCGAAGACGGCCGTTCGCAGCCGATCCGCTTATTCCGGCACGAGGACACACCCGTTACCGTTGGCCTGATCATCGACCACAGTGGCAGCATGCGCACGAAGCTCAAGGATGTCACCGCCGGGGCGCAGGCCTTCGTCCATTCGAGCAATCCTAACGATCAAATGTTTGTCGTCAATTTCAACGAGATCGCATCCCTGGGGCTACCCATTGGGATGGGTTTCAGCGACAGCGCCGACAGACTCGGCGCGGCGATTTGGGGAGCGCCAGCGGTGGGTACCACCGCGCTCTACGACGCCATTGTCGAAGGGCTCAAGCGCCTGCAGAAGGGCAGCAGCGACAAGAAAGTCCTGATCGTGATCAGCGACGGCGGCGATAACGCCAGCCAAGCCACTCTCGACCGCGTCCTGAAGTTGACGGAACAGTCTAGTGCGATGATCTACACCATCGGTATTTTCGATGCGGACGATCCCGACAAGAATCCGCGGGTGCTCCAGCGCCTGGCGCACGAGACCGGCGGCGAAGCGTTTTTCCCTGCCGAAGTGGGTGAAACATTGCAGATTTGCGAACGCATCGCGCGTGACATTCGCGACCAATACACCATCGGGTACTCGTCGATCAGTGCCAAGAAGGACGGGACCTATCACAAGGTTCGTCTGACGGCGCGAGCGAAGACCGACGGAAAACTATCGGTGCGTACCCGGGCCGGCTATAGCGCCGGAGCAAAATGAGAGTCGCTGTGCCGCAACAACCGCTGCGCCGGCTATTGCGTTGGTCGCAGGGCGCCCTCATGACCGCTGCTGTGTGCCTGTTGGGTTATTGTGCGTTCGTGCTCGCCGATACCTGGAATTTCCAGCGGCAGGCGAGCCGTGCGTTTGACCGTCAGCTGCAGCCGGCTCCTCCGCCGGGTCCCGGTGCGGAGGCGATGAATGGATTGCTGGGTCGCATGGAAATTCCGCGGCTCGGCATGGCCATGGTGGTTGCCGAAGGTACCGACGAAAGCACTCTGCGCCGCGCCGGTGGGCACATTCGCGGCACGGCGCTGCCGGGACAACCCGGTAACGTAGGCATCGCAGGCCACCGCGATACGCTGTTCCGGCCCCTGCGCAATATCCGGCAGGATGACGTCATTACGCTCACCACGTTGCAAGGCGAATATCGCTACCGCGTCGTGGCCACCGAAATTGTGAGCCCCTTCGACGTCTCCGTTTTGAGCTCCGATGAGCATGAAGTCCTGACGCTGGTCACCTGCTATCCGTTCTACTTCGTCGGACCCGCTCCCGACCGTTTCATCGTGCGTGCGAAGCGTATCGCCGGAACTACATAAATCGTTGTGATATCTTAAAGGCCAACGGAGAGGAGCGAACATGAAAGCGAATAAAGCCCTCAAGCGAATGGCCAAAATTGAGTCGTTAATGTCGGATGTGGCGGAGCGATTTTCGGCCAGCGCGCCCCACCTGCGCGAGGCGCTCAAGGATTTGAAAGCTGCCATGCTCAGTGTGAAAGAGGCTGTGAAAGTGCAAGCCTCGCCAGCTGCCAAGAAGGCGGAGCCTAAGAAAGCCGCCCGCGCCGGGAAAAAGGCTGTGGCCAAGAAACGTGCACCCCTGCGAAAAGCCGCTAAAAAAGCTGCGCTGAAGCACGTGGCCGCCGCCGCCTCCCAACCGGAACCCGTGCCAGCCGCCGCTCACGCCCAGCCATGAATCATTGCAGCGGCGCGTAGTATCCCCGGCGATAGTACGCCCTGAGTCTCGCAGCGCCGCCCGCTGTCACATTCACTCTGACTTGCCGGTACTTGCCATCCCGCTCGGCGTTGCTGGATGTGTAGCCGAGCAAATACTGATTACGCAAATCCGTGCTGACGCGCCCGGCGACCGTGGCCAACTGGTCGATCTCGTCGACGCGATAGTGCCTGCCGCCTGTCGCCTCCGCGAGTTCTTCCAGAAGATCAGGTCCATGTTGCTCCTCGGCTGTGAGCTTGCGAGTCGAGTCAGCCTCAAAAATTCCGATCGCGTAGGTCTGCACGTCGGACTCCAGCACGTCTTCTCGCACTTGCCGGGCCGTGAACCGGCTGCGGTTATCGCCGCCGTCGGACACAATCAGGATCGCCTTGCGTGCGTTGCGTGCCTGTTTCATCTGGATCGACGCCATGTGCACCGCGTCCAGCAGCGAGGTGCGTCCGAAGGGGTGGGCGTGTTTCACATGGCGGTACAGCTCGTCCGGATCGTTAGTGAAGGGAACGGTGAGCCTCGGGCGGTCACTAAACTCGATCAGAAAGAATTCGTCCTGCGAGTTGGCGGTCTGAAAGAAAGTGGCCGCCGCTTCCGAGGACCGGCGCATCTTGTTGCGCATGCTGCCGCTGGTATCGAGCAGTACACCGATGGAAATGGGCGCGTCGTCCTTCGCAAAATAAGTGATCTTCTGCTCGACGTTGTCTTCGCTCACGCGAAAGTTGTCTTTCGAAAGATCGGTGACGGACGCACCGTCGCGGGTTGTTACGTGAGCCGGGATCAGAACCAGCGTGGTATCCACACGGATGTTGACCCGCAAACTGTCGCCCGGAACAGGCGATGCCAGAGGCTGCGACACCAACAGCGGCCCTTGAAACGCAGGCGTAACGGAGGCCGCGAGCAGTATTGCTGTAGCCCAACTCATGGCTCGAAGCGCCGTTCCCATTGGGTGGTAATATACCACATGCGTACGGCTGCCAACGGCATCGTCGACAGACCCAGCAATCATTCCGTCGAGGAAACGTTAGAGCGTCTCCAAGGCATTCTTCACGAGAAGGGAGTCACTCTGTTCGCGCTGATCGATCACAGTGGCGAGGCGGAAAAAATCGGCATGAAGATGCGCCCCACCAAGTTATTGATCTTCGGAAATCCGAAGGCGGGAACGCCGCTGATGCTGGCGGCGCCCAGCAGCGCAATCGACTTGCCTCTCAAGATTCTCGTCTGGGAAGACGCGAATCAAAGAGTCTGGATTTCCCACAACAGCGTTGCCTATTTAAAGGAGCGCCACGGATTGCCGGAAGAGTTGCTGCGGAATCTCGCCGTCGTGGAGAGGCTGGCTGCGCAGGCGGCAGCTTAGCGACATGTTAAACTTGGGTTGTCGCGGAGAGGTGGCAGAGTGGTCGATTGCGGCAGTCTCGAAAACTGTTGAACCTTCACGGGTTCCGGGAGTTCGAATCTCCCCCTCTCCGCCATTCAAGTTCGCATGCGTGCCAGGAAATACAGGCCCGCTAGCGAGAACACCACATCCGGAGACCACGCCGCGATTTGCACTGGTAACTGGCTCAGGTTCCCGAACTGTTCGAATACCTGCCCCACCGACCAGTACACGATGGCGATTCCCAGGCTGACTCCCACGCCTGCCATCGCGCCGCGATTTCCCGTGAGGAATGCGAAGGGGATCGAAACCATCGCCATAATGAGAGCGAACAGCGGCACCGCGAACTTTTTCTGAAGCTGCACCTGCAGCGCTACCGTGTCAAACCCGCTCTGTTGCAGTTCGCCGATGTAGGCGCCCAGTTCGTGAAAATTCATCTGGCGCGATTGCTTTACTTCCTTCATGAAGTAGTCCGGCGGTTCTTCCAGTTCCGGGAAGGTGCGGGTACTGCCGGAGAATTCATCGAAGCGCGTCACGTTGTTGCCGTTCATATCGCGGCTCCAGCCATTCTCGAACACCCACGCGTTCAGGCTCGGTTCCCAACGGGCACGCGCGGCGGCAATGTGGCGTTTCAAACGGAAGCGCGCGGGATCGATTTCAAACACGTTTACTCCCAGCATCACGCGCTGCGCCTGATCGAAGTACTTGTAGTAGAACATGCGGTCGTGGAGACCAGAAATCCAACGGCGGTCCGGGCGCAGGAAGGTTTGCGCAGGCCGGCCTTTGATTTCGGCGCGCAGAGCGTCCTGGCGACGGTCGGATTCCGGCACCCAATAGTGATCGAAGGCGAACAACGCGCCGCTCAGGATTACACCCGCGACCAGAATCGGCGCGGCCAGACGGTACACGCTGACTCCGCAGGCCTTCATCGCAGTCACTTCGTTATGTTTCGTCAGAATTCCGAAGGAGACCAGAACGGCGGTCAGCACAGCAAATGGAGCCAGTTCATAAATCAGGCGTGGGGTCAGGAAGAAATGGTACGCCAGCACGCGATCCATGCCTATCCGGTTGCGGATGATGTCGCTCAAGAGTTCGAAGAAGGTGAACACCTGGAACATCAGCACGAAGCTAGCCAGCAGGACCACGAAGTAAAACATGAAGCTCGAAAGCACGTAAGTATCGGTGACGCGCGGCAGCAGCGAGAAACGAGCCAGCCACAGCCGCGGTTCCAGACGTTCCAGCGGTCTGCGAATCGGCCGGATGCCGCGCAGCTTGCGTAGGCGGCCGCTGATCGCTCCCATCAAGTCCACATCCCCCGGCCGTTCGAGACGCGCCAGCATCACCACGCCGCCGATCAAGAAAATCAAATTGGGCAGCCACACCGCCATCTCGGGCGACAGCGCGCCCTGCCGCGCCATGCCAATGAATCCGATCAACGCCATGTAATACAGGAACGCCAGCGCCGCCGTCATCACCACTGCGGCGGATTTTCCCGCGCGCCTTTGCGTGATGCCCAGCGGGATGCCGACGAGCGCCATCAAAATGCAGGCCAGCGGCAGCGCCAGCCGCTGATTGAATTCGGTGCGGGCATCGAGCCGCGCCGTGCGGTCGAGCGTGCGGTCGCGGTATGCCATGCGATAGAGCGGCCGCGAATCCATTTCGACCGTGGGTCGCGTGGCGCGGACTTCGGCGGGCTTGCGCGCATCGAGTGCCTGGTCACCGGCCGGAAAGGCAGTGATGCGATAGTCGCCAGTATCTTTGCCGGCCTCGTACGTGCTCCCGTTGCTCAATGCAAGCTGCAGACGATTCAAAACCGGATCGGCCGCCACGATCGCCTCGGTTGCGAGAGTGATCCGTGGTTCGTCGCCGCGCTCCGGCGAACCCGGCGGGCGGCTCTCCGGCGGCGTAATATCGGCCAGAAAGATTCGCTTCCAGCGCCCGGTGACGCCGGTGGTGACGTCGGTCACGTACAGAATCGAGTTCGGAAAGCGCTCTTCAAACACGCGCGGCTGCACGTCGGACGTCAACCCGTTGCCGATCAAAACGTTTTCTACGCGATACCGCTCGCGAATGGCCCAGGGCGTCAGCCACAGCGAAGACGCCGCGGCGATTAACAGCGCCGCTGTGCCGAATAACAAAATCGGCGGCGCTACGCGCTGTCCCGGAATGCCGGCCGCGCGCATGGCAGTGATCTCGCCGTCGGTCGACATGCGCGTCAGCGTAATTAACACCGCCACCAGCACTCCCATGGGAACCGTGAAGGGCAGCGACTGCGGTAGCACCAGCAGGAATAAATAGAGGACTGTCGAATGCGGCCCCGTGCTGCGCACCAGAAATTCGAACAGCGGCCGCGCGCGCATCAGGAAGATCAGGAAGGTGAACAGCACCGCCCACAGCAGTGCCGTGGTCACCAACTCGCGCAGGATGGTGCGGCTCAGCAAACGCATGGTGGCAGCCTAACGGTTCGCAGTCCGGTCCGGAGGCGGCACCAGCGGCGGCTTTTGCAATTGGTCTTGTAAACGGTCAACTTCCATCTCGTCGAACAGCAGTCCTGGGGAAATGACCGACGTTAGCGCGATGTAGCCGCCCACGCCGGTACGCGCCAAAGGCGCTCCATTGTTGATGTAATCGAATGCCGCGGTCTCGGCCGACGCCGCCAGAATATCGCGCAGCGACCGCGTCGAAAGTCCCTTGAAGACCATGCCGCGGATCAGTTCTTCGCGCCCATCCGGGTATACCCGGTACATCAGGATCGGCGGGCTGACTGGGCGCTGTGAGCCCCCGGAATTCGCCGAACTATTGCGCAGCGTCTGGATGTCGGCGTTGCCTCCGGAAAACGGAAAGTCCAGTTTGCGGATCAGCAGGCCGTAGGGTTTGTCGCGTTCCTTGCACATCTGGATCAAGCGCGTCTTGAGATCCGCCAGCGGAGTGCTTTGCGCCGGCTTCACGAACAAATTGCCGATAGCGGCCCCGCGCGTGCCGAACCCCACCGGGAAACGCGCATGGCCGTTGGAAGCGGGTAAATTCTTAGTCGGCTGGCGCGTGGTTAAGAAAGTCTTGAGCACTCCCTTTTCTATCACCGTGACGGCCTTGGGCTTCACGCCTTCGAAGTCGAACGGATAGTAACCGGTCAGGGTCTTGCCTTGATAGGTGGTCTGGGTGGGATCGTCCACCACATCTAGCCATTCCGGCAGCACGCGCGAGCCGGTACGCCCCTCGAACTCGCTGGCGATCACGTTCACCGGCCGGCTGGGATCGGAAACGGGTTTGCGCGGAATATGCAAATTATCGCCCAGCAACTGTGCCAAAAGCTGCGCCGCCGCCTGCGGTTCAAACAACACCGGACCTACATAGCCCTCTCCCGCTGGCGCTTGCACGAGAGACTTAATATTGCGAGCCAGCGCCGTGAGGGCTGCGTCGGTCTCCGCCTCTGAAGGAAGTTTCGCCAGCGTAAACGCGGGCGTCGCGAGCGTATCGCGCAACACCATGCCATCGGGCGATTGCCCCTCGGCCCGCGCGTAAATCCAAGCCACGTCATCCGGATAGCGCAGCGCGGTTCCTTCGGTGTCCAGATAGTACGTGGTGTCCTGATTGAAGTGGAACTCGACGCCCGACGCCAGCACCTCAGGATAAGCGTTAAAAATCGCTGAATGCTTGGCCATGCGGGCGGACCAGACGGCCTCGTCGACTTTGGCTCGCGTGACTTTCGCAAGGCTCTCGAACTTGTCGGCTCGCGTGTAGTCGGGTAGCTTGTCCGCGGGTGCGGCGGCATTGGTGAGCGCCGCACGTTTACGCGCGATCGATTCGACCGCAGCCTTGTAGGCGTAATCCGTTCCTAGCCACAACCCTTCGCGCAGCGTGCGGTAATCGTTATCGAGCGGCAGAGGATCAGTATCGTAGCGCGAACCGCTGTAGAGGCCGCTGAAGATGTGTCCAGTGTTATCGAAGTCGTAGCTGCCCACGCGCACTTCAATATTGGGGAGCCGGAAACGGTTGTGCGAAGTGGTGGTCACGGCGCCGAAACTGGCGTTCACTTCGAAAGCGTCGTTGTCGTCGAGCGTATAGCTGATGAAGTAGGGCAGGTCATCGCCGCTGCCGCCCACCACGCGCAACTGGCGCGAGCGCTCCAGTTCATCTTTCATGGCGCGCAGAATGACATCTTCCGCATATGGGTCCTGTGCGAGCAGACGCGCCACGGGCACAGACAATCCTGTGACGAGCAGAAAGTGACGCCGCGAAACGGGAGCCATCAGGGCTGTGCCTCCGGGCGCGACAGATAAGGCGGACGATCCTGGGAACGTTCCTTGCGTTGAATCTCGATGCTCGACACCAGCAATTGCGGGGAGATCGCCGCCACCGGCACACTGCCCGATTCGGCGCCGCAAATACCGTTGAAGATCTCGCTCTTATCGGAGGTGGCCACGATGTTGCCGAAACTCGCCAGCGGTGTGCCGACGATGCTGACTCCGCGAATCAATTCGTCCGGCCGTCCATCGGGATAAACCCGGTAGACCATCAG
>Ga0207707_10002802_pt1 | contig 15551 bp, 11 predicted proteins | sample KBSC83BmetaG_FD_184336 | JGI IMG/M metagenome (GOLD analysis project Ga0207707, IMG submission 184336) | Corn rhizosphere microbial communities from Kellogg Biological Station, Michigan, USA - KBS C8-3B metaG (SPAdes) (version 2) | ecosystem: Host-associated > Plants > Roots > Rhizosphere ...
GGAGACGAGTAGCCGGGGACCGCGCGAGCCGAGAGAGCCGTCGGCAGCTGTGAAGGCGGCCTCGCGTCCCCCGTTTGAAGACACTCCCGAGCGTTTTCACCACAATGAGGCCGTCCTTTATCAGAGTCGGCGAAGGTGCGGTGGCACCGCGAGTCGCCCTTCTCGCCCGCACCTCCAAGGGATCACTCACTAGGTCCTGAGGAGGACTGAAGCGATGATCCGCACCACTGTCGACGGCCTGCGCGGCCAGATCGGCGAGACCGTCACGATCGCGGGCTGGGTACAAGCGCTCCGCCTGCAGCGCGCGATGCAGTTCGTCATCGTGCGCGACCACACCGGCACCGTCCAGGTCACCCACCGGCGGGACGGCAGCGCGCTCGAGCGCGCGCTCGACGAGCTGACCGTCGAGTCCGCGGTCAGGATCACCGGCCGGGTGGCGGCCAACCTGGTGGTGTCGCTCGGCGGTCTCGAGCTCGTACCGGAGACGGTCACGGCGGAGAACCTGGCCGCGGCGCCGCTGCCGATCGACGCCCGCACCGGCCCCGAGGGGCGGCTGGACTGGCGGTTCCTCGACGTCAGGCGGCGGCCCGCCGCCCGGCTTGTCTTCGAGGTGCAGACGACCGTCGAGCGCGCGATGCGCGAATTCGCGTACGCCGAGGGCTGCACGGAGTTGCACACGCCCAAGCTGATGGGCACCGCGTCGGAGTCCGGTGCCGAGGTGTTCGAGGTCGGCTACTTCGGCCGCCCGGCCTACCTGGCGCAGTCGCCGCAGTTCTACAAGCAGATGGCGATCGCGGGCGGCATCGACCGGGTCTTCGAGATCGGGCCCGTGTTCCGCGCCGAGCCGTCGTTCACTTCGCGGCACACCACCGAGTTCACCGGCGTCGACGTGGAACTCGCCTGGATCGACTCCGTCGAGGACGTGATGAGCTTCGAGGAGCGGATGCTGGCGCACGTCATCGCGGCGGTGGCCGCCGCCCACGGCGCGGCGATCGAGGAGCACTTCAAGACCGAGGTGACGGTGCCGCGGGTCCCGTTCCCGCGCCTCACCCTCGCTGAGGCCCTTTCGCTGTCCGGAACGGGTTCGGCTTCCTCTGATCGCTCCGGCGGCTCTGGTCGCGAGGACCTCGACCCGGCGGGCGAGCGGGCCGTCTCGGCGCGGGTCCGCGCCGAGACCGGGCACGAGTTCGCGTTCGTGACGGAGTACCCCGCCTCCGTCCGGCCGTTCTATCACCGGCGGCCTTCCGGGAAGCCGACGCTGACCGCGAGCTTTGACCTGCTCTGGAAGGGGCTGGAGATCACCACCGGGGCGCAGCGGGAACACCGGTACGACGTGCTGCTCGCGCAGGCGGCGGAAAAAGGGCTGTCGCCCGAACCGATGCGCTGGTACCTGGACTGCTTCAGGTACGGCTGCCCGCCGCACGGCGGGTTCGGCCTGGGACTCGGCCGGCTGCTCATGGTGCTGCTTGGCCTGGACTCGATCAGGGACGCGACCTTCCTCTTCCGCGGCCCGAACCACCTGGTCCCGTAGGGCGGGGCGCTCGCCTTAGGTTTGCGTTCTGGTGCGCGCTGCGCCTCCGTGCAGACGCGGGTCTCGAGGGCCATGCCATCGGGCGCCGCACTCCCGCGCGGACGCGGGGAGAACGTCGCCCTTGGCCGCGCTCCGCGCTTCTTGCTGTTATCTCCGCGCGGTGCGGTACGGGAAGACGCTGGGCTGATCCCCGACGTTTGGGGATCACGGCCCCGATCTTTGCGGCGGGTCCCGCGCGGCCGGTGCTTGTTCCGCGGCGTTATGGGATCGTGTGAGCGTGGGCGCGAATGTGGTCAGTCCTGTCTTCGTCGGCCGGCGGGAGGAGCTGGCTTCACTCGCGGGGCAGCTGGAGCAGGCCAGGGCGAAGGAGCCGACCTTCGCCCTTATCGGCGGCGAGGCCGGCATCGGGAAAACCCGGCTCACCAGGGAACTCGCGTCACTTGCCGCCAGCCAGGACTGCTGCGTGCTCACCGGGCAGTGCGTTGAGCTCGGCGGTGAGGGCCTGCCGCTCGCGCCGCTCGTCGACGCGCTGCGCACCCTCGCGCGAACCATGCCTCCCGACCTGCTCGCCGAGGTGCTCGGCCCGGCCGCGCCCGCGCTGTCCAGGCTGCTGCCCGAGCTGGCCAGGGCCACGTCGGCGGTCGCGTCGTCCCCGGCCGCGCCGGCCGACCTGGCCAGTGAGGACATGAGCAAGGCGCAGCTGCTCGAGCACGTGCTCGGCACGCTCGACCGGCTCAGTGGCGTCCGGCCCGTGCTGCTCACCGTCGAGGATCTCCATTGGGCCGACCGCTCCACGCTGGACCTGGTCGCGTTCCTGTTCCGGTCGCTACGGCAGAGCCGCGTCATGATCGCGGTCACCTACCGGTCCGACGAACTGCACCGGCGGCACCCGCTGCGGCCGCTGCTCACCAGCTGGGAGCGGGACCGGTCGATCAACCGGGTCGACCTGTCGCGGTTCAGCAGGGACGAGGTCGCCGCGCAGCTCGGCGCGATCCTCGGCCAGCGACCCGCGCCGGCCGTGACCGATACGGTCTTCGACCGCTCCGGCGGCAACGCCTACCTCGTGGAGGAGCTGGCGGGCGCCGTCGCCGCGGGCGGCGATCCGGCCGACCTGCCGCCGTCTCTCGCCGACGTGCTGCTGTCGCGGTTTGATGCGCTGACCGTGAACGCCCAGAAGCTGCTGCGGACCGTCTCGGTCGCCGGCCGGGCGGTTTCCGACGGCCTGCTCGCCGAGGTGGCCGGCCTGGATGAGGCCGAATTGTATGGCGCGCTGCGCGAGACGGTCGACGGCCACCTGCTCGTCGTCAACCCGACCGGGCACGGGTATGCCTTCAGGCACGCGCTGACCAGGGACGCGGTCTACGAGGACATGCTGCCGGGCGAGCGCGTCCGGCTGCACGCCGCGTACGGCGCCGCGCTTGACCGCGACCCCGCCCTCGGCGGCGACGACGAAGCCGACCCGTCCGCGCTCGCCTACCACTGGTACGCGGCGCTTGACCTGCCCCGCGCGCTGCCCGCGTCCGTGCGCGCCGCCGCGCGCGCGGCGGCCGCGGGCGCCCCCGCCGAGGCCTTGCGGCTGCTTGAGCGCGCGCTTGAGATCTGGCCGCGGGTCGCCGACGCGCGCGAGCGGACCGGGATGGACCGGGTCGACGTCAGCCGGCTCGCCGCCGACGCGGCCTACCGCTCCGGAGCCCTGGACCGGTCACGGTCACTGCTGGCCGACGCCCTCGCGGAGCTGTCTGACACCCAGGGCGGCGACCCGCATCAGCGCGCGCTGCTACTCGGCCGGTACGCGATGGTGCAGCGGGACTCGAGCGAGCCCGCCGCCGCCTCGGCGACGCTGCAGCGGGCGCTCGAACTGCTGCCGTCGGACCAGGTCACCCGGGCGCACGCGGTCGTGCTCGCCACGATGGCGAGTTCGCAGATGCGCGCCGATGACATGAGCAGCTGCGCGGAAACCGCCAAGCGCGCGATCGAGGCGGCCCGCGCGGCCGGCGCGAAGGACGCGGAGGCCGACGCGTCGGTCTCACTCGGATCGGCCCTGTCCTACCTGGGACCGGCGGAGGTCGGCCTGGCCTCGCTGCGCGACGGGCTGCGTCTGGCGCTTGAACTCGGCGGTCACCTAACCGATGGCGGCGGCGCCCGCCCGCGCGGCGGCCCGTCGGCCGCCCGCGGTCCGGGTGCGCGCACCATCGCCGACGAAGCCAAGTTCGCGGGCGCGGAGCGCACCATGATCACGCTGCGCGCCTACACCAACCTCTCCGATGTCCTTGAGCTGCTCGGGCGGCACGCCGAAGCGGCGCAGACCGCGGCGGAAGGCATCGAGCTCGCGACGAAGACCGGGATGACCAGGACCCTCGGCTCGTATCTCATCGGGAACCGGGCCGACTCGCTGCTGCGGATGGGTCAGCTCGACGAGGCCGACGAGCTGACCTCGCAGGCTCTCGCCACGCTTCCCGAAGGGGTCTTCAGCGCCACCCTGCACCAGGTCCGCGCCGAGATCGCGATGATGCGCGGGCAGTATGACCTAGCGGTCGCGAGCAACCGCGTCACGAGGCGGATCGTCGGTGGCACGGTGGACATCCAGTTCGCCCAGACGCTTAGGTACACCACGGGCATGATCGCGCTCGCCACGGCGGACATCGCCGCCGCCAGGCAGGCGGTGACCGAAGGGATGCCCGAGATGACGAGCCCCTGGGGCGCGCGCTACGCCTGGCCACTGCTCTGGCTGGGCATGCGGATCGAAGCCGACGACGCGACCAGGCACCGCGACCGCAGGGAACCGGTTCCCGCGGAGATCACCGACCGGTGCGCGCGGCTCGCCGACATCGCCGCCGAGGTGCCGACCCCGGCCCCGGGGTGGGAGGCCTACCGCGAGCTCACCGCCGCCGAGCACGCCAGGGCGGGAGGAACCGGCACCCCGGCAACCTGGCTCGCCGCGGTCAGCGCCTGGCGGCGCACCGCCGAACCGTACCCGTTGTGCTACACGCTGCTGCGCCTGGCCGAGGCCCACACGGCGGCGGGCGACCTCGACGCCGCGGCCCGCGCCGTCCGGGAGTCGCACGCCCTGGCCAGTGACCTCGGCGCGGCCCCGATCGCCGCCGAGGCCGAGGCCCTCGCCCGCCGCGCCCGGCTCAGCCTCCCGGCGGAACCCGCGAACGCTCCGGCCGGCCGGCCGGGCGAGCACGGCGCGGGCGCGGCCGACGACGACGCGTGGCCGGCGGCGAGGCCGACGGACGAACTGGCCCGGTTCGGCCTGACCGACCGCGAGCGCGAGGTGCTGATCCTTGTGGCCGCGGGCCGGTCCAACCCGGAGATCGCCAAGACCCTGTTCATCAGCGCGAAAACCGCCAGCGTGCACGTGTCCAACATCCTCGCCAAGCTCGGCGTCAGCGGCCGGGTCGAGGCCGCCGCGGTCGCCCACCGCCTCGGCATCACCGACTAGCGGCCATGGCAGCGCGAAGGGATTTATCGCCTTTCCGCGCGCAAAGCACCGCCCGGCGGAACGGGGCGCCATTGGCACCCGCTAAGGGGGACGGCGGGGAATCTAAGGCGGCGGGTAGGGCAGGAGGACGATTCGCTGGCCTGGGCCTTAGGCCGACTGTGAGAAGTGCGTTCCTAGCAGTCGGGCAGAAGAAAGGCCACTCCGATGAACCACAGGGAAGGAACCATCCGGTCCGCGCTCGGCTACCCAGCGTTCCGGTCGCTCCTGGCGGGGCTCGCAGTCTCCCAGGTCGGTGACTGGCTGTACAACCTGGCCCTGGTCACGATGGTCTACCAGCGGACCGGGTCCGCGATGTGGGCGGGGGCCGCCACCGCCGCCCGCGTCGTCCCGATGGTGGTCCTCGGGCCCGTCGGCGGCGTGGTCGCCGACCGGTTCGGGCGCCGCGGCGTCATGATCGCCAGTGACCTGGCCAGGCTCGTGCTGATGCTCGGCCTCGCGCTTGTCGCGGCGGCGCACCTGCCGGTGCTGCTCGCCCCGATCATCGCGGCGCTGGCCACGGCGGCGGGCGCGCCCTACCTGCCGTGCGTCTCCGCGATGACGCCGAGGCTCGTCCGCAACGGCGACCTGCCGGGGGCGAACGCCGCCCGGTCGGCCGTCACCGCGATCGGTGTGATCGCGGGTCCGGCGCTCGGCGGCGTGCTGCTGCTGATCGGCTCGCCGACGGTGGCGTTCGTGGTCAACGCGGTGACCTTCGGCGTTGCGGTGGCGTTCACCGCGGCGATCAAGGACCGGCGCGCGTTCGAAGTCACCAGGACCGGAGCGGGCGGGCCCGCCGGCCTGGTCAGCGAGATCGCGGACGGCGCGGCGGCGCTGCGCGCCCACCCGGCCGCCGTCCGCCTCGTCGGCGCGGACATCCTCTGCAGCCTGGTCTACGGGATGCAGACGGTGCTGCTGATCATGGTCGCCCGGCAGGCGGGCCTTGGCCTGCATGGCTACGGCTACCTCTTCGCGGCCATCGGCGCCGGCGGCCTGATCGGCACGTCGTTGGCCGGCCGGGTCGCGCGGCTGCCGCACCACGTCGCGCTCGCCGGCTCGCTCGCGCTTGTCGGTCTGCCGACGCTGGCGATGCCGGCGGCGCACTGGGCGCCCGTGGCGATCCTCCTCGCGGGATTCACCGGCGGCGGCGCGCTCTGCGTCGAGATCATGACGGAGACCGGGCTGCAGCGGATGCTGGACGACGAGGTGTTCGGCCGGGCCTACGGGCTCGCGCTGCCCGCCTCGATCGCCGGCATCGCGGTCGGCTCGCTCATCGCCCCGGCGCTGGTCAGCACGTTCGGCGTGACGACGGCGCTGCTCGCCTGCGGCGCGGTGGTCACGGCCTACGGCGCCGTGGTGTGGCGGACCCGGCCGGTCGAGACCACGCCGACGGTAGCCGCGCCGATGATCGGCGCCCCGACGGTCGCCATGCCGGTCATCACGCCGGCCGGCCCGGTGCCGATGCCTGCCGTCAGGTCGGCACTCGCGACTCACCGGCCGGAAGCATGGCCGCTGTCCGCAGTCCGGCCCACGGTGCCGCTGCGGCTGCTCGCACCGGGCAGCGACGCGCTCCTCAGGTAACGCTGGGCACCAGCGCGCGGATGTGCCCCCGGATACCGCCCCTGTCGGTATCCGGGGCACATTCACGCCGACCGCGGGCCCGGCTAGCGCCTACGGGCGGCGGCGGCCGGGCGGCCGCCGTGGCGGAACGTCCTCGCCAGGCCAGTGCCCTGATGCTGACATCGGCGATGGCGACCGCTCCTGCCATAAATACGTCGCCGCTCGCACCACCGGATCACCGTGCCGCAAAGAAACCGCCCAGGCACTGTGAGCCGAACTGGCGCCGGACGCTCGCGGCGGCGCAGGCGGCGAGGCCGCGTACCTGCCCGTAATGATTAATGTGAATTTAACACCGAGCGGGTGCGCGTCCTTCGCCGCTGCCAGCGGGACATGCGACGTGCGCGCAAATAACGTAAATTTCCCATTTTCCCCATCTTTTAAAGATATCGATTCGGTCCGTACTGAATAACACTTGAATCACCGCGTTCCCGGCTGGTGTTCATCAGCAGCCCCTTGGGTTAACATCCCGCCATGCCGAGAATTCCATCACGGTGGGCTAAGACCGCGGCACGGCGGCCGCTGAGAACTCTCGGACGCGCATTGAGGAAGCCGGATCTCAGCGCCCCCAGGAGCACCGGAGATCACGGAACGCCACGCGCTTCGCGTTTCCACTGGTCATTACCGCGCCGACATTTCACCAGGCCGACAGGCGGATGAGTCAGTCAACGAGAGGACAGGGATTTTGAACGGAAGAAAGCTAGCGCCCGCGATCGCCGCGGTGGCGATCGCGACGCTCGCGGCCGGCTGCTCATCAAGCGGCTCCTCGTCGTCCGCGAGCGGCTCCGCAGGCAGCGGGGCGGCGTCGGGAAACACGGTCGACATTTACTCCAGCCTGCCGCTGCAGGGCGCGTCCAACGTGCAGACCATTCCCATGGTCAACGGCATGAAGCTCGCGCTCGCGCAAGCAGGCGGCAAGGCGGGCAAGTTCACGGTGAACTACACCTCGCTCGACGACTCGACCGCGGCGGCCGGCAAGTGGGACCCCGCGCAGACCGCCGCCAACGCCCGCAAGGTCGCCGCGGACCCGAAGGCCGTCTACTACATGGGCGAGTTCAACTCGGGCTCGAGCGAGGTCTCGGTCCCGATCCTGAACCAGGCCGGCATCCCGCAGGTCTCCCCGGCCAACACCTATGTGGGGCTGACCACGGACCTGCCGGGCAGCGCGCCGGGCGAGCCGCAGAAGTACTACCCGACCGGCGACCGCACCTACCTGCGGATCGTGCCCATCGACTCGATCCAAGGCGCCGCCGACCTGCTGGCCATGAAGCAGGCCGGCTGCACCAAGGTCGCGATCGCCAACGACAAGGAGGCCTACGGCGCGGGACTCGCCCAGCTCATCGAGCTCGAGAAGGGTATGTACGGGGTCAACGTCATCAGCAACACCGGGATCGACCCGACCGCGAGCAACTACCGCACCTACGCGGCCACGATCAAGGCACAGGGCGCTGACTGCTTCTTCTTCTCCGGGATCACCGCCAACGGCGGCATCCAGATCACCAAGGACGTCAACGCGGCGCTGCCGACCGCCAAGATGTTCGGCCCGGACGGCATGTGCACCACGGCCTGGACCCAGGCGTCGCAGGGCGGCGTGCCGGCCTCGATCGACCCGCAGCTGGAGTGCACGGTCGCGACCCTGGACCTGGCGGCCTACCCGGGCGGCAAGGAGTTCCTCGCCGCTTACAAGGCCAAGTACGGCACGTCCAGCCCGGACCCGTACTCGATCTACGGCTATGAGGTGATGAAGCTCGGCCTCGACACCATCGCGTCCCTCGGCGCGAACGGCGCCAACAAGGCCGACGTCCTCAAGGCACTGTTCGCCATCAAGGACCGCAACTCCGTGCTCGGCACCTACGGGTTCAACGCCGACGGCGACACCACCCTGAAGTCCTACGGGCTCTACTCGGCGGACAAGTCCGGCAACCTGGTCTTCAAAGCGACGCTGACGCCGACCAAGACCGTCGAATAGTCTCGCTAGTCACAGCGCCCGCAAACCGTGGAGGGGGCGCGCCAGGAGTGCGCTCCCTCCGCTCCGGACTTTCTGTGTAGGACACGTGAATACGACGACAATCACGCCAAACCCCCCGGTGCTGGCGACTGGCCCGGGGGCGGCGGCACTCGCGGCCATCCGCCGGTACGCCGGCCGCTGGGGCCTGATCGCCGCGCTCGCCGCCCTGCCGGTTTACTACAGTGTCACCGACCTGGCCAACGGCTACCAGGCCGCCGTGGTAGCCGGCCATCCCGTCATCCATCATGACCTGTCACGGCTGGGCTTCAACTTCGCCGAGGGGCTGTCGGACGGTGCCATCTGGGCCCTGATCGCGATCGGCTACACCCTCGTCTACGGCATCATCGAGCTGATCAACTTCGCGCACGGCGACGTTTTCATGCTCGGCTCGTTCACCGCCGTCGGCATGTGGTCCGTGCTCGGTCTCAGCCTCACCACCTCCATGCTCGGCGTGATCGGCGGCCTTGCCGTCGCGCTAATCATCGCCATGCTCACCACCGGTACCCTCAACGTCCTCATCGAGCGGGTCGCCTACAAGCCGCTGCGCAGCGCGCCGAAGGTGGCGCCGCTGATCACGGCGATCGGTTTCTCCTTCATCTTGCAGAACGTCGGCCTGCTGTGGCGCGGCGGCTCGCAGCAGAGCGTCACCGACCTGATCGGCGCGCAGAAGGTGGTGTTCACGGTCGGCGGCGTGCCCGTCCTGCGCGGCTACATCCTCGCCTGGGCGGTGATGGTCCCGCTGGTCTTCGCGGTGTCGTGGTTTATCAACCGTACCCGGCCCGGCAAGGCGATGCGCGCCACCGCCCAGGACCCGGAGGCGGCGCGGCTGATGGGGATCAACGTCAGCAACACGATCTCGCTGACCTTCCTGCTCGGCGGCGCGCTCGCGGGCGCGGCCGGCCTCATCTACGCCGTGTACGAGACGCAGGTCTGGTACTTCCAGGGGTTCCGGGCGGGCCTGTTCGCGTTCACCGCGGCGGTCATGGGCGGCATCGGCAACGTCCGCGGGGCCGTCCTCGGCGGCCTGATCATCGGCGTTATCCAGGCGCTGTCCGACGAGCGGATCGGGCCGCAGTGGACCGAAGCCATCGTGTTCGCCTACCTCATCGCGATCATGGTGCTGCGGCCTACCGGCCTCCTCGGCGAGGAGACGAGGGAGGCGGGATGAGCGAGCTCGCGGCGCAGCTGCGCGAATGGCGGGCCGCCATCGAGCGGCTGCTCCCCCCGTGGTGGAGCAAATGGTGGAACAAGGGACTGGCGGCCCTGCTCCTGGTGGTCGGCGTCATCCTGCCGTTCCTTACCGGGTCGAACAGCGGCTTCCTGAACGGGACGATCGTCGCCGTCGCCTACGCGGTGATGGCCCTCGGCCTTAACGTGGTGGTCGGCATGGCCGGCCTGCTCGACCTGGGATACGTCGCGTTCTACGCGTTCGGCGCGTACTGCGTCGGCTGGTTCGGCTCCGGGTTCTTCTTCGGCACCCGGGTCCACGTCGGTGTCTCGCCCGCCGCCAGCAGGCTGGCGGGAATCCACCTCAACTTCGTGCTGATCCTCATCGCGGCGGTCGTCATCTGCGCGGTGGCCGGCATCATCATCGGGCTGCCCACGCTGCGGCTGCGCGGCGACTACATCGCGATCGTAACGCTCGCGTTCGGCGAGATCATCGGCGTCCTCGCCGTCAACGGGCAGTCCATCGGGGTCGGCGGGGGCATGACGCTCACCGCGGGCAACCTGGGCATCAGCGCGGTCGATCCGCCGTGGTTCCCCGGCTCGGGATCGTTCAGCCTGCTCGACCTGCGGCCGTGGTACTGGCTGATCTTCGGCATCCTGCTGATCGTGCTCTTCGTCAACCTGCGGCTCCGCGACTCGCGGCTCGGCCGGGCCTGGGTGGCGCTGCGCGAGGACGAGGTGGCGGCCGTCTCGATGGGCGTCCCGCTGGTGAAGACGAAGCTGATGGCCTACGCGACCGGCGCGGCCTTCGGCGGGATGGCGGGGGCCTTCTTCGGCGCCTACTTCACCGTGGTGAACGCCGGCCAGTTCGCGTTCGGTTTCTCGATCTTCATCCTCGCCATGGTGGTCGTCGGCGGGATCGGCTCTATCTGGGGCGCGCTGGCGGGCGGGCTACTGCTCGGCTACATCAACAACTATCTGATCCCTGATGTGCTCAATAACCTGCCGCAGTCGTTCGGTCTGAACTTCCAGCTCACCTCGGTTTCGTTCGGGATCTTCGGCTTCCTGCTCGTGCTCGTGATGACGGTGCGCCCGCAGGGGCTGTTCCCCGAGCGGCGGCGCAAGCTGGAGCTAACCGGCGAGGTCGCGGCCCAGGACGCCGAACTCGGAAGCGAACCGGAGGGGCCCGCATGAGCCCGGACGCCACCGCGTCGGCCAGCGCCGCGGCCCCGGCCGCGTCGCCGGCGCCGCCGATCCTCCTCGCCGAGGGGATCACCAAGCAGTTCGGCGGCCTCACCGCGGTCAACGACGTCACGTTCGATGTCCCGGCTCGCTCGATCGTCTCGCTGATCGGCCCGAACGGCGCCGGCAAGACCACCTTCTTCAACATGCTCACCGGCCTGATCCGGCCGACCGGGGGACGGATCACGTTCGACGGCCGGAACATCACCAGAGCCCGGCCGGACGTGATCACCGCACGCGGCGTGGCCAGGACATTTCAGAATATCCGGCTGTTCGGCGCGATGACCGCCACGGAGAACGTGATGATCGGGTATCACGGCCGGATGAGGGCCGGCGTCTTCGGCGCCATCGCCCGGCCGCCGTGGGTGCGCAGAGAGGAGCGCCAGGCAGTAGGGCGGGCGCGCGAGCTGCTCGCCTACGTCGGCTTGCGGCCCGCGGACTTCGAAAGGCTCGCCACCCAGCTCTCCTACGGCGACCAGCGGCGGGTGGAAATCGCTAGGGCTCTGGCCAGCGAGCCGAGGCTGCTGCTGCTCGACGAGCCGACCGCCGGCATGAACCCGCAGGAATCGGCGGCGCTGTCCGCGTTCATGCGCCGGATCCGCGACGACCTGAACCTGACCATCCTGCTGATCGAGCACGACATGAGGGTCGTCATGGGCGTTTCCGAGCGCGTCACCGTGCTCAATTACGGCAGCAGGCTCGCAGAGGGCACGCCCGCCGAGGTCCGCGCGAATCCCGCGGTGATCGAGGCGTACTTGGGGAGGGAGGGAAATGGCACTCCTTGAGGTGAGCGACCTGCACGCGCACTACGGTGCGATCGAGGCGCTCAAGGGCATCTCGCTGACCGTGGATGAGGGTGAGGTGGTCACGCTCATCGGCTCGAACGGGGCCGGCAAGACCACCACGCTGCGCTCCATCTCCGGGCTCACTCCGGCCAGCGCAGGCACGATTACCTTCGCCGGCGAGGATATCACCGGGATGTCCGCCAACGAGATCGTCACCCGCGGGGTCGCCCTGGCCCCGGAGGGACGGCGGTGCTTCGCCCGGATGACCGTCAGGGAGAACCTGGACCTCGGCGCGTACCGGCGGCGCGGGTCGGCCGTCGCTGCCGACCTGGAGCGCGTCCTCACGCTGTTTCCGCGGCTGAAGGAGCGGGAGCGGCAGAAGGCGGGCACGTTGTCCGGCGGCGAGCAGCAGATGCTCGCCATCGGCCGGGCGATGATGGCCAGCCCGCGGCTGCTGCTGCTCGACGAGCCGTCACTCGGTATCGCTCCGGTCCTGACGGATCGGATCTACCAGACCATCGAGGAGATCCACTCGCTCGGCGTGGCCATCCTGCTAGTCGAGCAGAACGCCAACCGCGCGCTCGACGCGGCCGGCCGCGGCTACGTGCTGGAGACCGGCCGGGTTGTGCTGGCGGACGACACGTCGTCCCTGCAGCGGGACCCGAAGGTTCAGGAAGCGTACCTGGGAACATGAACCAGAACAACGGCACCATCGGCGCGATCGCGCTTTACCTGCTCTTCATCTGGCTTATCTCCGCCGTTGGCAGTGCCTGGCTCACTGAGCGGAAAGGCTACGGCGAACGCCTCGGTCTGCTGTTCGGCCTGGTCCTGTCGGCGGTCGGCCTGGTCCTCGCGCTGCTGCTGCCCGGCAGGCCCGGATCGAAGTGGCGGCGTGAGGGCCCGCTGCCGCGCCGCCGACGGGCCAGGGTGCGCTGACCCGGCCCCGCGCGGTCTCGGTCCTCACCGCCGCTGCCTGACCGGGAAGCTAACAGCCGAGGGTGCGCAGCGCGGCGATGTCCGGGCCGTTGCTATACGGCCCCCGCCGCCGTCACCGACGGCTCGTGGCGCACGGGAAAGTTCACCGAGCTGGCGATGAAGCACTTCTCGCTCGCCTCCTCGTGCAGCTTCTGCGCCTGCTCGGCCAGGCCGGGGTCGGCGACCGTGACCCGCGGCCGGAGCACGACCTCGGTGAAGTGACCGCCGCCGTCTTCGGTCTCGGCCATGAGGCCGTACGGCTCGTCGTCGTACGCGGTCACGACCACGCCGGCGGTCGCGCACACGTGCAGGTAGGAAAGCATGTGGCACTGCGAAAGCGCGGCGACAAGCTCAAGCTCCGGGTTCCAGCGGGTCTTGTCGCCGCGGAACACCGGGTCGGAGCTGCCCTCGAGGAGCGGCCGTCCCTCGGCGCCGATCTCGTGGTCCCGGCCGTAGTCGCGGTAGCCGCTGGTGCCGGTCCCCCGGTTGCCCGTCCAGGTCATCGTCAGGTCATAGCGGTGCGTTCGCCGCACGCCCATGGTCACCTCCGTATTCTGTGCCACCGCGCCGCCCGCGGCGCCTTCCCGCTAATCCCACCACGGGCCGCCGACAGCCGCCCGCGAGAACCTACCGTGCACGGTGTCTGGTAAGCACGGTGTCTGGTAAGCACGTGCCTTGCTGACGCGGGTCACCCCGGCTGGCGCCTGCCGCCGATCACCGGGAGCAGCGGGCGGATCGTGCGCCGGGCAAAGCAGCCCTGCCAGACACCGAGGCTGTAGGCGGCGTCGTCGAGCAGCCGGGCGGCGACGTACCTGACGGGGTCGAGCGGCGGCTTCCGGTCGGCCCAGTCGAGCAGCGGCGGTGCGAGGATCAGGGCCGCGACCGGCAGGCGCAGCCGCCTGACGGCAAGCGCCGCCGGGACCGCGACCGGCCACCAGGTCCGCGACAGGGCGCTGCCGAAGGGGCGGGCGGCGGCGATGGTCCCGCCGCCGGCGAGGCGGGCCGCCAGTTCCCAGGCGGCGCCCTGTGCGGGCAGGGTCAGCCGTCGCGGCCGCTTCTTGCTGTTATCAGCATTGGGGATCGCGGGCAGCGGCCAATCCTCGCCGGTGACGCGGGCGAGGCGGCGGGCGAGCAGGGCGGTGGCCGTCGCGGTCAGCGCGGTCGCCGTGACCGGGCGGCCCGACAGCGCCGCCGCCCACGCGCCGACCGTCCACCAGGAGGCGTACAGCGGGCGGACCGAACCCGGGTGCAGCTGCTCGAGGGCGGCGGCGGAGGTGCCGTAGTCGGCGCGGCGGGTGAACCAGGCGCGGAACGTGACCCGGTGGTCGTGGCCCATGACCGCGGCCGGCTCGTAGCGGACCCGCCAGCCCGCCGCCGTCATGCGCCAGACGAAGTCGACGTCCTCCCCGACGTACATGCCCGCCCTGAACCCGCCGCCCGCCGCATTCCGGCGCACGACAAGCGCCGCGCCGGGCACGTAGGAGACGCGCGCCCCGGGGCGGACGACCGACGGACGCACGCCCATGTCGAGGGTTGAGCTCGCGCCTTCGTAGCGGGCCAGCCAGCCGCTGCCCGCCTGAGCGGGAACGATCCGCGGCGCGACCGCGCCGACAGCCGGGTCGGTGAAGTGCGGCAGCAGACCTTCGAGCCACCCCGGCCGCGGGACGCAGTCGGAGTCGAGGAACGCCACGAGGTCCGTCTCCGCCGCCGCGAGCCCGGTGTTGCGCGCGGCCCCCGGGCCGCCGTTGACGGGCCGGCGAATGACGGCCGCGCCGTGCTCGGTCGCGATCCGCTTGATCGCCAAGGGGTCGGCGGACGCGTCGTCGACGACGATCACGCGCGGTAGGTCGCGCAGGCCGGACAGGCAGCGGGCGAGTTCCGCGTGCCGGTCGCGGACCGGGATCACCACGGTCACGCCGACGTCGCCGCCGGTCCCAAGAACCGCGGCACCGGGCGCGCCGAAGTCCGGGTGCACGATGCCCGCGTCGAGCAGCCGCCGCGCCAGCGTCCGCGCGCCGGCGCCCGACGGCACCGGCTCCCCGGCGAACCAGCCGGCGACCTGGCGCGCCCCGGCCGGCGTCAGCCGCAGCACCCGGACCGGAGACCCGCCGACCAGGACGGTCCCGCCGGCGACCAGCCGCGTCCCGGGATCCGGGGCCAACCGCATCCCGGCCGGCACTCCCGCATCATCGGGGCGGCCCATCACGAGAGGCGCCCATGATCGTGGTAATTCCGTGTCGTCATAGCAACACGGAATTACCACGAAAAGAGGAGTTCCGCGATCGTGCTCCACCGGGGGCGGCCAGGCGGCGCTGCCTGGCCGCTGCGCAGTGCTGCCTGGCCGCTGCGCGGGGAACGGCCGTCCGTCATGACAGCTAACGAGCTAGCCGGCGGTGAAGCCGGCCAGCGGGCTCTCGTCGCAGTCGTGCGCCGGCGGCCGGCGGCGGGCGATCGTCACGGGAACCGCCCCGCCCGCCGCCCGCGGCCGAGACGGCCCATGCCCCGACGGCGCCGTGCGGTGCGAGTGGTCGACCGACGGCCGCGGCACCGCAAGCCCAGGTGACGCGGACACCGAAGCCAGCGCCGCCTCGCCGTAGCCCTGCACGCACTCGGGGTCGGGCCCGTCGAGCGGCAGCCCGGTGAAGAACTTCGCCGCCATGCAGCCGCCCCGGCAGGAGTCGTAGAAGCCGCAGGACTTGCAGGCGCCGCCGGTGTCCGGCCTGCGCAGGTCCGCGAACAGCGACG
>Ga0207707_10002806_pt1 | contig 15536 bp, 12 predicted proteins | sample KBSC83BmetaG_FD_184336 | JGI IMG/M metagenome (GOLD analysis project Ga0207707, IMG submission 184336) | Corn rhizosphere microbial communities from Kellogg Biological Station, Michigan, USA - KBS C8-3B metaG (SPAdes) (version 2) | ecosystem: Host-associated > Plants > Roots > Rhizosphere ...
AATCGAGGGGTGGCGCACCGACAGACGCTTTGCAGTTCGAGGTCAGCCAAGGCCCCTTGCCATATACGGACAAAGGAACTCGTTCGAGCATCTCGTTAAAAAGTACGGCGGCGATGTACCTCATCGCGCTGTCTTGGACGAACTCCGCCGCATCGGAGCGGTTGGCGACAACGGGACCAATGTTTCACTGCGACACCACAATCTGCGCCGTAGACTAGACTTCGCATTTCTGTCCCCCGTACTACCGGTGCTGGTTGACGCCCTAACGATCGCGTCAAACAAGGCACAATCGCGCGATTCGCCGATTCATCGACTCTGTATTCCTATAGGTTCTCAACTTGACCTTGCAATAGTGCGCGATCGCTGTGCGACAAGCGCGAAATCCATGCTAGAGGGCGTACGCCAATCCTTCGGCAAACAGGTGACTGTCCCCTCAAGAGGGAGGGCTCCAGAGTTTTCGTTCGCAATCACCGTACTGCTTGCTGAGAGCCCGACCAAGAAGCATCGACGTGCTCTGGATGTCGTAGCAACGCGGCACGTTAGAAGGAATGCAACATGAGCACGAGTCGGTTGAAAGTCGGAGCAGTCGACTATTCAAATGTGCTTGAGTCGATATTCGAGCTAATGCTAAGCAGCGACTTGACATGCGAAGACGTTCTAACGGAGTGCAAGCGCTCCGTGACACGCGCGGAGGCCAGATCAAGATCGCGCCGCCTGCGGGAAACGGGTGGATTGGTTTCGGCGGCGCTCGTGCTTGATGCTTGGCATCGTGACCGACGCTATCTGACCACTCAGGGCTTGCCGAAGGCAGTCCGACTCCTGGGACGAGTACCAAGTGTAGAAGCTCTGATTCGAACTCACACGGGGCATAGAAATGCCGCTGATGCTGCTAAGCGACTCAGAAATCTGCACCTCCTAGTGCCGTGCGGACGCGGCCTCTACAGACCCACGAGCGACGCCGCGGTAATCTCCGATAGGGAGCCTCTCGTGCTGCAGCACGCAGCCCGAGCGCTCTCAACCCTCGTGGAAACAGTCGGCAGGAATGTGCGCCGTGGTGGCAGTTTGGCGCCCCTGTTGGAGCGGGTGGCCGAAATACCGGATCTCCCTCGTAGACACATCGCTGACTTTCAAAGATTTACACACCTTCAAGGGAGGACGTTCCTAAGAACGGTAAATGACTGGCTTGAAGCACGACGCGCGAGGCGGAACGGCCGTGTGGGTACAACAGTACGGGCCGGTATTCACGCGTACGCTTATGTAGCGGCGGCGCGTCGCCGAGCCCCAGCAAGCTCTCAATGAGTCCTGGCAAGTTCTTCTCTGAGCGTTTTCCTTAGAATCTTGCCAACGTTACTCTTCGGCAACTCATTTCTGAAGTAGACGTGCTTGGGGACTTTGTAACCAGCCAACGATTTGCGACAGCAGTCGACGACGTCTTTCTCCGTTAGTCCCGGGTCCTTACGGACTACAAATAGCGCCACAACTTCCCCCGAGTGTTCATCCGGTTGGGCGACGGCCGCAGCTTCGAGTATTCCGGCACACTCCGCCGCGGCGGCTTCAACCTCGTTCGGATAGACGTTGAAACCGGACACCAGGATCATGTCCTTTTTCCGGTCCTCGATGTACACGAAACCGCGCTCGTCCATTTTGCCCACGTCGCCCGTGCGCAGCCATCCACCCGCCAACATCACTTTTGCGGTCTCATCGGGGCGGTTCCAATACCCTTTCATCACCTGCGGCCCGCGCACGCAAATCTCGCCCGACTTTCCTAGCTCTACGTCATTGCCGCTGTCGTCCTTGATGGCTACTTCGGTGGACGAGATCGGCAGGCCTATAGACCCGTTGAAGCCTTCACTTGGCGGGTTAATGCACGCCGCCGGGGAGGTCTCGGTCAAGCCCCACGCCTGCGTCAAGATACATCCGGTGGCATCCTTCCACCTCTGCGCGACGGATGCCTGCACCGCCATCCCTCCGCCGAGCGTAATCTTCAGGCTGCTGAAATCGATCTGCTTGAATCCGGGCGCGTGCAGCATGGCATTGAACAGCGTGTTCACACCGCTCAGGAAGTTGCAGGGGTACTTCTGCATCTCGGCGCACAGTGCCTTTTGATCCCGTGCGTTGATGATCAGGACGTTCTTCCAACCTAATCGCGTAAACAGCATGCAGTTACACGACAAAGCGAAGATGTGGTACAGCGGAATCGCCGTAACCAGGACTCCGGGTGCATCGCGATAGGCCTTGCCGAGCCACGCTTCGGCCTGCAGGGCGTTGGTGCTCACGTTGCTGTGAGACAGCATGGCGCCCTTGGCAACTCCGGTCGTGCCGCCGGTGTATTGCAGGAACGCCAGATCGTCGGGTGTGACGTCCACCGGGGCAAGCTGCAGGTTCGCGCCGGCCGCGAGGGCCGACGTAAACAGCGTGGCTCCGGCAATGCTCCAGTTAGGCACCTGCTTGCGCACGTGTCGCACGACGAAATTAACAATCATGGATTTCGGGAACGGCAGCAGATCGCCGGCCCCGGTGACCAGTACGCGCTTGACGCTGGTGTGGGCAATGACCCGCTGCAGTACGTGTGCGAAGTTCTCCAGCACCACGATCGCCGTGGCGCCCGAGTCCATGAGCTGATGTTCGAGCTCCGGTGCGGTGTACAGCGGGTTGGTGTTGACGACGGTCAGACCCGCCCGCAGGGCGCCGAACAGCGCGATCGGATACTGCAGGGTATTCGGCAGCATGATGGCGATGCGATCGCCCTTCTTGAAACCGGCATGCTGCAGCCACGCGCCGAAGGCGCGTGAGCGCTCCTCGAGCTGCCGGTATGTGAGTTCCGCCCCCATCTGCACGTAGGCGACCCGGTCGCCGTGAGCCGCGCAGGCCTTTTCGATCAGCTCCTTGAGCGAGCGCAGCTGCGTCGGATCGATTTCGGCGGGTACCCCCGGCGGGTACGACTTCAGCCAGATTTTCTCCATCGGATCCCCCGGTTGTTATTTGTTCAGCAGCGGCTGCAGGTAGGGCCAAACGTTGTCGAGGATGCGCGGCTGGCCCTTCGCATTCGGATGCAGGCCGTCGTCCTGCATGAGCTCGGGGTCCAGGGCCACACGGTCGAGCAGGAACGGCACGAGCGGCAGATGATATTGGTTTGCCAAGTCGGGGAATATCCGCGCGAACTCCTCGGTGTAGCGCGGCCCAAGGTTGGGGGGCAGGCGCATTCCGGCCAGCAGCACCCGCGCCCCGGCGGCCTGCGACAGACGCACCATCTGCGCCAGGTTCTGCCGCGAGCCGCTCAGCGGCAGCCCCCGCAACCCGTCGTTGGCGCCGAGCTCGACGATCACGAGCGCGGGGCGGTGGTTCTGCAGCGCCCGGGGCAGGCGTTCCAGGCCGCCGCTGCTGGTTTCCCCGCTCTCGCTGGCGTTGACGATCTGGTACCCGTACCCTTGCGCGTGAAGGCGCTGCGCGAGCAACGCCACCCAACCCTCTTCCGGCCGGATTCCATGGGCGGCGCTCAGGCTGTCGCCGAACACAAGGATGGTGCGGTCGGCGGCCACCGCGTTCTGGAGCGCGATGAACACCAATCCCATGCCCAGCGCCCAGGCGCCGACGACCCGCAGCAGCGTTCTCAAGGCCGAACACCTCTGCAAGCAGGTTAGCAGCCCGGAAGGTTCGCTGACCATTGTCGATGATGTCTCGCTCGACATCGCGGCCGGGGAGTCGGTGGCCGTTACCGGACCCTCGGGCGCCGGCAAGTCCACGCTCCTGGCCTTGCTCGCGGGTCTCGACATACCGACGCGCGGGCGCGTACTGCTGGCCGGGCAGGACCTGACGCGGCTCGACGAGGACGGACGCGCACGCCTGCGCGCGCAGCGCGTCGGCTTCGTGTTCCAGTCCTTCCATCTCATCCCCGCGCTCACGGCGCTCGAGAACGTGATGCTGCCCCTGGAGCTCGCCGGCCTCGGTGACGCGCGCCGCATCGCCGCCGAGACCATGGCCGGGGTCGGCCTCAGGGAGCGCACCGGCCACTACCCGCGCCAGCTCTCCGGGGGCGAGCAGCAGCGCGTGGCGATCGCGCGTGCTTTCGTCACCCGCCCGGCAGTGCTGTTCGCCGATGAGCCCACCGGCAACCTCGACACCGCGACCGGTGCGCGGGTGGGCGAGCTGCTGTTCGATCTCAACGCCCACGCGCATACCACCCTGGTGCTGGTCACTCACGATCGCGAGCTCGCCGCGCGCTGTGCCCGCGTGGTCCGGATGGAGGCGGGACGCGCCCTATGAAGGTCGTGCGGCTGGCGCTGCGCACCCTGGCGCGCGAATGGCGCTCCGGAGAGCTCGGCGTGCTGCTGCTCGCGCTCACGGTCGCTGTCGCCGCACTGACCGGGGTGGGCTTCCTGGTGAGCCGCATCAGCGCCGCGGTCGCGCTGCAGGCGAGTGAGGTGCTGGCCGCCGATATCCGCCTGGGCTCGCCCCAGCCGCTCGCGCCGGACTACTTCAGCGAGGCGCAGCGTCGCGGCCTGCAGAGCGCGCGCAGCACCAACCTGCTGTCGGTGGTTTTCAACGGCGAGGCGAGCCAGCTGACCAACGTCGCAGCGGTCACGGCCGGCTATCCCCTACGCGGCCGACTGCTGCTCGCCGACGAGCCCTTCGCCAAGGGCACGCCCGCGCAGGGCATCCCGCCTCCCGGCGAGGTATGGCCGGACTCGAAGCTGCTCGCGGCGCTCGGTGCCCGGGTGGGGTCGACGCTGGCGATCGGTGCGGCGAGCTTCCGGGTTGGCCGCGTGCTCATCTCGCGTCCGGACCAGGGCGGTACGTTCGCCGAGCTGGCCCCTTCGCTCATCATGAACGCCGCCGACCTGCCGTCCACCAGCCTGGTCCAGCCGGGCAGCCGGGTCAGCTACGCCGGCCTGTTCGCGGGCGAACGGACCGGCATCGACGCCTTCAAGGAATGGCTCGCCGCCCACAAGCGCCCCGGTGAACGCCTGCGCGACATCACCGACGCCAGCCCGCAGGTGAAGAGCGCCGTGGAGCGCGCCGGCCGCTTCCTCAGTCTCGCAAGCCTCGTGAGCGTGCTGCTGTGTGCGATCGCGGTGGCCATGGCGGCACGGCGCTACGTGCACCGCCATCTCGACACCGTCGCGCTGCTGAAGACCCTGGGAGCCAGCCGCGCTTTCACCTTGGGTCTGTCGCTGCTGCAGTTGCTCGCGCTGGCCCTCATGGCCGCGCTCGCAGGCGCTGCCATCGGGTTCCTCGCGCAGGAGTGGCTGCTGCGCACCATCCGCGGATTGCTGACCGTGACCGAATTGCCACGCGCCAGCCTGACTCCGCTCGCCATCGGCTTCGTGACGGCGATCGCGGTGCTGGCCGGGTTTGCGCTGCCGCCGTTGCTGCAGCTCTCGCGGGTACCGGCGTTGCGGGTGCTGCGCCGGGACGTCGGGCCGCCCTCGCCGCTGATACTGCTGGCCTTCGGGCCGGCCGTCGCGGTGGTACTGCTCCTCATCTACTGGGTGGTGCGCGAGGTGCACATGTTCCTGTACTTCACCGCCGGGCTCGCTGCCTTCGTTCTGCTGCTGGCGCTGGCCGGCGGCCTGCTGGTGTACCTCGCCGGGCGGCTGCGCGGCCGCGTCGGCGTCGCCTGGCGCTTCGGGGTCGCCAACCTCAGCCGGCGCCGCGCCGAGAGCGTCGTGCAGCTGGCCGCTTTCGGCACCGGCATCATGGTGCTGCTGCTGCTCGGCATCCTGCGCGGCGACCTGAACGGAGACTGGCAGCGCACGCTGCCACCCAACCTGCCCAACTACTTCTTCATCAATATTCCACCGGCGGCGCGCGCGGACTTCGTACGCTTCCTCGAGGCCCAGGGAGCGCGCACGACGCGCGTACTGCCGATGATCCGCGGACGGCTGACGCTCATCAATGGCGGCCCGGTCGAGGACCCGCGCGGGGGACGCAGCGAGGAGAACTTCGCGACGCGCGAGCAGAACCTGACCTGGGAGTCCGCGCTCGGAGCCGACAACCGCGTGATCGCCGGCCGCTGGTGGACGGCGGCCGACGCCGGCAAGCCGCTCGTGTCACTGGCGAGTGAGTTCCAGGAAGCGCTCGGCGTCAAGGTCGGCGATCGTCTGACCTTCGACATCGGCGGCGACACCGTGCAGGCCACGGTCGCCAGTATCCGCAAGGTGAAGTGGGACACCTTCCAGCCGAATTTCTTCATCGTGTTCGCCCCGGGCGTGCTCGAGAACACCGCCGGCACCTACCTGACCAGCGCCTACTTCAAGCCTGGCGCCGCCCGCTCGCTCGCCGCATTGGCGCGCCGCTTCCCGAGCGTCTCCATATTCGACATCGACGAGCTGCTCACCAAGGTGCGCGCCGTGCTCGACCAGGCCGCGCTCGCCGTGCAGAGCGTGTTCGTGTTCACCCTGTTTGCGGGGCTCACCGTGCTGCTCGCCGCGGTGCAGGCCAGCCGCGACGAACGCCGCTACGAGAGCGCCATGCTGCGTACCCTCGGCGCCAGCCGCGGCACGGTAGTGCAGGGGGTGCTGGCCGAGTTCGCCACGCTCGGCAGCCTGTCGGGCCTGCTGGCCGCGGCCGGCGCTTCGGTTGCCGCCTATTTCCTGACCACGCGCTGGCTCGAGCTGCGCTACGCCTTCGAGTTCCTGCCGTGGGTCGAGGGGGTGCTGGGCGGCGCGCTGCTCGTGTGTCTGGGCGGGTGGATCGCGACGCGCAGCGTCGTCAACCAGCCGCCGCTCAAGACGCTGCGCGCGTGACCGCGGTGGCCGGATGCGCTGCGTTCGTTGCGCGCACGCCTGTCGGAACCCATTATGTTGCGCGGCTTATTCTGAGGCGACACCTATGCGATCGCACCTCCTCGCGGCAGCCGCCGCGGCACTGGCCTGCGGAACGATGCTCGGCAGCGCTCTGGATCAGAGCGTCGGCGGCGGCTTCGTGCGCCTGACACCGGAGCAAGTGCACTGGCAGGACGTACCCGATGGACATGGCGCGCAGATCGCCACCATTGCGGGCGATCCGAAGGGAGCGGGCGTCTACATCCAGAGGGTCCGCTTTCCGCCGCACGTGATGGATCGCCCGCACTGGCACCCGAACGACCGCCACGTGACGGTGCTCAAGGGCATCTGGTACACGGGCACGGGACCCACGTTCGATCCGCCGCATGCGGTGCCCCTGAAGCCCGGCAGCTACATGCTGCATCCGGCGAAGGCGCTGCACTGGGACGGCTCGAACGGCGACGAGGAGGTCATCGTGCAGGTGTTCGGCATCGGTCCCGCCGACACCACGCCGGCCGATCCGAAGCAGCCGTTCTGGGTGCAGCTGCCGAGATAGCACGCCGCTCTGCGCCCCCCGCGTCAAGCCTATTTTTGCGCTTTCCACGCGAGCTTGATGAGGCTCCGCGCCCGATCCTCGCACTTGTCCGCCACCTTGCTGAAGGTGAGTACCGCATTCTCGTATTTCCAGGCATAGGTGCCGGTCTGCTCCCCGGCCTTGGTGCATGCCCAAGGGCCGCTGCTGTCGGTCAGCTCGAGCTCGCTCGCCTTGGCGGAGTAGCTACCCGCAACCTCCAGCGTGTCGCCCTTGTTGACGTGGAATTGCCCCTTTTCATCGAAGCTCAGGGTATAGGGAGCTTTCTTGGCCGCGTACGTCCCGGTCGGGAAATCGGCCGCGAAAGCCGGGGAGAAAGCGAGAGTGGAGCAGATCGCGAGCGCGCAGACGCCGAGATCTGACCTGGCTGGCGTGAGTCTTGGCATGGTCGTCTTCCTTTTGGGTTTATGAGTGCTTTGGGCTGGCGGTGGTCTTCAGATAGAACCGGAAATGCGCGGCGACCCCGCCACGAGCGCTGCACTGCAGCGCAGGCCGCGGAGAAATGTTGCCCGCGTGCGCCGCTCAAGATGCACGTCCGCGCGCCACGGCCCGAGCACGAGTCATCACCCGAGGACGATCAACGAGCTGTCGTCACGGAAATGGGCGCGCTACAACGGTTGCCTGCTATTCGAGTCGCTGCCACGATGGACCCACTATCCCGGCGGCTTGACGGCAATTTCTCAGGCCGACGCGCCGGCTTCCGCACAGCCGATCCATGAGCTGGCGAACAACGCATAACGAGGGGACAGGATTATGAACCGCAACTACGAGCCTCAAGGCATCGGTCGGAGGGACCTGCTGAAGTTCGGCGCGGCGGGCGTCGTCGCGCTCGGCCTCGGCGCTGTGTCCCGGCAGGCACGGGCCGCGGGGGGCGCGCCAACCGCGCTGTCCCCCGACGAAGCGCTCGCCCAGTTGCAAGCGGGAAACAAGCGCTACGTCAGCCATCCGGAACTCTGCTCGATCGACCTTGCGGCGCAGCGCGGCGCAGTCGCCGGACACCAGGCGCCATGGGCGACGATCATCGCCTGCGCTGACAGCCGCGTTCCCCCGGAACTCATCTTCGGCGGGCATGGTCTCGGCGAGCTCTTCGTGGCCAGAAACGCCGGCAATCTGGTCGACACGGCGACGCTCGGCACGGCCGAATACGGTGCGGCCGTGCTTGGCTCGCCACTCATCGTCGTCCTCGCCCACACCAGCTGCGGCGCCGTGAAGGCCGCGTGCGACGTCGTGACCAAGAACGCGACCTATCCCGGTGCGATCGGCCCGATGATCGAGCCAATCGTTCCGGCCGCGCTCGCGGTCAAGAGCGATTCCGGCGATTTCGTCAACAACACAGCAAAGGCAAGTGCCAAGCGGACCGCGGCGCGGCTGACCGCGGCAAGCACGCTGATCGCCGGCCTCGCCAGCGCGGGGAAGGTGAAGATCGTCCCGGCGATCTACGACCTGAAGACGGGTGTCGTTACCTATCGCGACTGACGGGTACCCCGGTCCGTCAGCGCGTAGCCCGAACCTAGGTTCAGTCCTGACCAGCGTTCACTGCCCCTGGGCGCCAGTCCACGGCGCCGAACCGCGCATTTCCGAGCAGCGTGTAGGCGATGCTGATTGTCGAGACTCTCTGGTGCGAGTCGGGTTGCTGTATGTATCGACCGTCACGACTCGATTCGGCATATCGGATGGTTATTGCCTGCAGCTTGTGCACTCGCACGGTGAAGGCAACGTCGACTCTGTCGATCGTTTCGCTGCCTGTGCTTTCGGTGGCGCCCACTCGGCTGATGTAGTAGTCGCGGGCTGTGGTATCGAGGGCCACGCGGTCGCCCCAAATCAGTCGAAGGGCAAGCACCGCCTCTGGCGCCACGCCGTAGTGATAGTTGCGCTTACCCTCGCCCATCGGGCCGGCCGAGGTAACACCCGAGCCGTGTATTACGCCGCCGGCTGCATAACCAACACCAGCCAGGGCCGTACCCTGGAGTGCCACATTGTGGGACAGCCACCATTGCGCGGTTGTGCCAAACGCCCCGGCGGTGTTCGATACCCGGAAAATGTTCGGTGCCACGTAGTCGTAGAGGCCGTAGAGACCCCACACGCCGCGATAGCGTGGCCCGATCTCGTAGTCGGTGCCATAAAGGAGCCCACGGCTGAACACCGATTCCACCGCATTGGTGCTGTCCAGAGTGAGCTCAAAATTAAAATAGTCGAATGGCCGCGTATACGAATAGTCGGGCTTGCCCGGCAGCCCGTATCCGACCGTAAAGCTCGCACTCCCCGCGCCACGTTTGAATGTTTGCGTCGGTGCAGGCCCGCTCAGGACGGGATTGAGGGTGACATTCGAGGCGAAGTGCGAGCTTAGATTTGCCCCGAGATCCACACGTGTGAATACGGCTGGATCATAGCTGCGAAATACCGGGGCGAAGCGCCTGCCGTAGACCAGGCGATTGAATCCCAGCCCGGGGGAGATGAGCGCGGCGCCGAACTCGCGCCACCGACTGGGTCGTCCGTCGCTATCGGTTTCCAGGAGGAGACTCGCGATGCGAAAGAGCGGCTCACCGAGGAAGTTGCCGCCGATGCCGGTCGCAATCTGGTCGTTGATTGATGGGGTAGTGCTCTCGCCCGCTTCCTCCCATAGGACGCTGCCCGCAAAGGTGTACGCAGAGGCTTCCCAGAACCCAAGACCGGCCGAGCGCGCCAACCCCTGGTAGATCGAACCCTGATAGGGATGCAGGAATTGATTGGTCGAGAACTTGTCGTTGTCAACGACCCACTTGCGATGGAGATTGTCCTCGAAGTTCGAAATGGGCGACGGATATGTCGCCGCATCGAAGACGTAGTGATCGAAACGGTTCAGTAGGAACTGGAACGCTGGAATCTCGTAGGCCGGAACGAGCAGGCTTCGGGCATCGCCGGTGCCCCAGTCGAGGACGGGCTGGGGCTTGGGGGCTGAGAATGCGGTCGGGGCTGCGTTCTGGTCGTCGCCATGACTTTTTGGATCGTCTGCTAAACAGGGCTGTAAGGCAGCGATACCCACCAGTGCGGAGAACATGGCTGAAGGCAAGTGGGTCATCATCCTGATAGGCTCGTGGCCCCAGGTGCCGTTGTATGTCAGCTATTGACTCATTCGTGCGTAGTTGCGCCCCTGAAGGCCTAGGTCTCGGACGTCTTCGACTCGAGCAAGCAACATACGGTCAGAGCAGAGAGGTCAAGACTGCAGCGAGGGCAGGGGCAGAAGGCAGGATGGGAGCCACGGCTGTTGTGCGACAATATTGGGTAAAGCAAAGCGACAAGTCGGTCGCCTAATTTGTAGTTAGACCGCCGCCAAGATGCCGCAGTGATTCTTCGCGTCAAAGTAAAACCCAGTTCCCGCAGCTCCTCGCTGACTCAGGAGACCGACGGCACATGGCGAGCACAGTTGAAATCACAGCCGGTTGATGGCAAGGCCAATGAAGAGCTTGTCGCCTTGATCGCCACCCACTTTAAATGTCGTAAGGCCAATGTAGTGATTAAGTCTGGCACCTCTGGACGGATTAAACTGATAAGGGTTGATACACCGTGAGCGGCCTACTAGCGGCAACAGGGCGGTCTAACCAGCGTTGGAGGGGTCCGTGATGCGCTTGCGGCTTGACGCCTCGGGCGCTGAGAAATTGTGCGCCCTCGTCGCCGTCGGGCGCTTCTGTCCAACCCCTCAACTTCACCGTTATGTGGCACTTGCGATGAGCGCAGTCTGAGAGGCAGGGTGCATGGACCAGGCAGTCATCTTTCAACCGTTCGTTGCGACCATGCTTCTGACGATGGTGGTGTGGGTTTACATGTACGGTCGGCGCCTTCCGTTCATCTTCTCGAGCGGCCTTGACCCGAGGCAGATGACGCCGCTCGAGCTGGCCCGACGTTCTCCGCCTGAGGTATCCAACCCTTCCGACAACCTAAAGAACCTGTTCGAGCTGCCAACGGTCTTTTACGCCGTGGTCCTCTATCTATATGTGACCCATCAGGTTGATGGGGGGTACGTCGTGGCGGCGTGGGGCTTCTTCCTATTCCGGGTGTTGCACAGCGTCGTGCATTGCACCGTTAATTTCATCCCGCTGAGATTTGCCCTGTACGTGATCTCTGCAGGTGCGCTCTGGTTCATGGTCACAAGGGCAGCCATTGTGGCTATTGCTTAGCACTGCGAGGAATGGAGTGTCGTGTCCGTGCCACATAACAACCCGTTGCTGCGGCCCGTGATCGGTAAAGTGCTCGGCTGCGGGCGCTTGAGCGCCGCACCCGAGCAAGTCCGTCTCGCCCGCGTGCTGACACGTCATCCCGCGGCCGCTGAACGGGGACGTTAGGAGTCGGCGACGGTGGCTCTCACTGATATTGAAGCTGCGCGGGTACGCAGGGCGGTAAGCGCCTTCGTCGAAGGCCGCCGTCCACCACGGCACCTTCGGCAGGAAGTCGACCTGGCATTTCGGCTCTCCGGTCAGAGCGTAGAGATTTTTGAAGTGCGGTCTGCTTACGGCGGCTCGCCCGGGGAAAAGGTTGAACATCCCGTCGCAAAGGCGACCTACGTACGCTCGGCACGAGGCTGGCGCGTCTTCTGGCTCCGTCAGGACATGAAATGGCACAGCTACAAGCCTGTGCCGTTGGTTAGCAGCATCGACGAGTTTGTGACCGTGGTTCACGAGGACCGAAATGCCTGCTTCTTTGGCTGAGTCGACTCCCAACAGTCTTGGAGGGGCCGTGAAGTGCGGTAGTGTCGCCACGAGCGCGAGAAGGCAGTGTGCGCTCGCGGCTTCGCATCGTTCCCTTTCGGAAGGCCAGAAAACATGAAGCGCGCTACTTCCTCTCGCAAATCTTTCTCGAGGGTGCGGAAGATGATCGACGCCGACATAGTGCGCGCCGCCGGCGCAGCGCAGTGGACTCCTGAGATGTTCGCGCGCGCTATCGCACGCAAGGGCTTAAAGCCTGTCCCGAGAAAGGCGCTCTTGTCACTGCGGATCGACTCCGATGTGATTGCATGGTTTAGGAAGCAGGGTCCCGGATATCAGTCCCGAATGAACGCACTACTACGCGCATACATGGAGGCGCATGAGTGACCCCTGCTCCAACTAGCGTTTGGAGCGCTTCGTGAGGCGTGGGTGGGTGGTTGGTCGCCGTGGCTTGGGGACAGCGTGCCCGCGCGGTTCGCCGCCGTGGTCGTCCGGCCCTCAGCTTCACGGTCAGGTGCTCGGATGCGTGTGCTGCCAGGGGTGCCGATCGCGGAGCTGACGTGGAATGAGAAAATTCCGCTGGCTGCCGCTGGAGTCGGCCCGGCGACACGGGAGCGGTAGCGGGGGCCTGCGTTCCGCAGGGCCCCGCTCACCCAAGGCCCTCAGTTCCAGAGCCGCAGGTGCTTCAGCCGCGCAACGTCGCTCATTGCATTGGCGTCCGGATCCAGTCGGCCGGCGGCGCCGCCGTGACCGGGCGCCTCGTCGTCATCGAACGCGGTCGGCGGCGGCACCATGAGCTCCTTAACGCCCTTGCCGGTCAGCGCCTTGTTGAGCGCCGGCAGCTGTCCTGTAGTCAGCTTGTCGAAGCCCGAGGAGATGTCGTCGAGCTCGGCACGCAGGGCCGCGATGTTGTCCAGCTGGTACTGCCCGGGCGGACCCTCCCAGGAGTTAAGGGCGCCGTAGAGCTGATCGGTATGCTCGCGCAGGCGCTCCTCGCCGGTGATGGCACCGCCTTCCTTGGTGGCGACGATGCGCTTGCGCAGGGCATCGAGCTTGTCGTCGAACTCACCGAGCTGCTTGTGCAGCGGGTCCTTGTCCGGGCGTCCCTTGTTGGCCTGCGCCACCTGGGCGCGCAGCCCGACGATCCGGCCGAACAGAACGGACTCGTCGTTGAAAAGGTTGTGCACCTTCATCGCGGCATCGTACTGGGCCTGCCGATCGGCGAGCGTCCAGGTGACGCGATGGTCGAGACCGACGATGAGCGGGGTCTCGTAGGTCTTGTCGCCCTTCAACATACGAACCGTGTAGGTGCCGGGCGGCACGCGCGGCCCCTGGGTGCCGGCGAAGGCCAGCTGCACCGCCGGCGGCACGTGCGGCGCCTCGCGGCGCATGGTCCAGAGCACGCGGTTCAGGCCGCGACGCGTGCTGGCCGGCAGCTCATCGAGCACCTCGCCCTTGGCGTCCAGCACCTGGATCTTGAGTTTGCCGAACAGCTGGCGCGTGCGCTGGTAGTACGTGATCACCGCGCCGTCCTGCGGGTTGTCGCCGACGAACGCCGCGGCGCCGTTCGGCCAGCCGCCCTGGGCCTCGATGCGCTGCTGCACGGGCCGCGCGGACATGAACACCGCCTCCTGGGTGGTCAGCTCCGGCGTCAGATGGCGCAGCGGGGTGATGTCGGCGACGATCCAGATGCCGCGCCCGTGGGTGGCGAGCACCAGGTCGTTGTCGCGTGGCTGCACCGCCAGATCGCGCACCGCGACCGCCGGCAGGTGGCCGCCCTTGAACTGGGCCCAGTGAGCGCCCGCGTCGCTTGAGATCCACAAGCCGAACTCCGTGCCGAGGAACAGCAGCTGCGGGTCGACCGGGTCCTCCTTGATCACGTGCGCGTAGCCGCGCACGCCCTTGGTGTCCTTGCCGTCCACCAGCGCGGTCCAGGTCTTGCCGAAGTCCTTGGTGACGTACACGTAGGGTGTCAGGTCGCCGTAGGTATGGCGGTCGAACGCCGCGTAGGCGGTGCCGGGTGCGTAACGGCCGGCCTCGAGCCAGTTGACCCAGCTGTTCCTGGCCAGGCCGCGCACGTTGCCGACTACGTTGTCCCAGTGTGCGCCACCGTCGCGCGTCACCTGCACGTTACCGTCGTCGGTGCCGACCCAGATGAGCCCGGCGCTGAGCGGCGACTCGCTGATGGAGTAGATCGTGGTGTGCATCTCCGCGACCGAGTTGTCGACGGTGACGCCGCCCGATTCTTCCTGCTTCTGCTTCTGCGGATCATTGGTGGTGAGGTCCGGCGAGATGCGGTCCCAGGTCTGGCCGTGATCGCGCGAGCGGAACAGGAACTGCGCGCCGATGTAGATGGTGGCGGGCTCGTGCGGCGACACCGCGATCGGCGTGTTCCAGTTGAAGCGCAGCTTCTTGTAGCGCTTGAGGTCCGCGGTGCCGAGCCGCGGCTGGATGTCCCGCAGCTCGTGGGTGTGACGGTTGACGCGGCCGATGGTGCCGCCCTGCGCCTCGGCATAGATGTAGTCCGGGTCGGACGGGTCGGCCCACATCCAGAAGCCGTCGCCACCATACATGTTCTCCCAGCGCGAGCTGGTGATGCCGCCTGGATAGGCCGACTCGCCGACCCAGGAGGAGTTGTCCTGCAGGCCGCCGTAGAGGCGGTAGGGGTCGTGGTTGTCGAGGCTCACGTGGTAGAACTGCGAGATCGGCAGGTTGTCGGTCTTCCACCATTTGTTGGCGCCGTCGTAGGAGATCCACAGGCCGCCGTCGTCACCGGCGAACACGTGCTGCGGGTTGCTCGGATCGACGAACACGTCGTGCACGTCGCCGTGCATGCCGCTGAAACCGCCGATGGCGCTGAAGCTCTTGCCGCCGTCCTCGCTGAGGATCAGCGAGCCGTCGGTCTTGAAGACGCGCTTGGCGTCCTTCGGATCGACGATCAGGTTGGCGAAGTAGAACGGGCGCCACACCATCCACGAGCTCTTGTCACCGCGCTCCCAGCTGGCGCCGCCGTCGTGCGAGATGAGCAGCGCCGAGTCGGTCGACTCGATGAACGCGTACACCGTCTGCGGCTCGCTCGGCGCGTAGGCGAGCGCGATGCGGCCGTAGGGCTTGGCGGGCAGTCCCTTGGCCGTGGCGGGGGTCGCTTCCGTCCAGGTCTTGCCGCCGTCGCCGCTGCGGTACAGGCCGCTGCCGGAGAAGGCCTTGGGGCCGTCGCCGCCGGAGCGGAAGGTCCAGCCCTTGCGCCGGAAATCCCACAGGCTTGCCAGCAGCACGTCCGGGCTGCCGGGCTGGCGCGCGACGTCGGCGCAGCCGGTCGAGAGGTTGGCCCCCTTCAGCACCAGCTGCCAGGTCTTGCCGCCGTCCGCGGTGCGGTACAGGCCGCGCTCGGCCGAATCGCTCCACAGCTTGCCGGGCACGCACGCCAGCACCGTGTCCGGGGAGCGCGGGTCGACGCTGATGCGCGCGATGCGCTCGGAGCTGGGCAGGCCGGCGGCCGTC
>Ga0207707_10002810_pt1 | contig 15530 bp, 13 predicted proteins | sample KBSC83BmetaG_FD_184336 | JGI IMG/M metagenome (GOLD analysis project Ga0207707, IMG submission 184336) | Corn rhizosphere microbial communities from Kellogg Biological Station, Michigan, USA - KBS C8-3B metaG (SPAdes) (version 2) | ecosystem: Host-associated > Plants > Roots > Rhizosphere ...
TGAGCCGTGTGCCTCTGCGGGGCCCGGAGGGCCGGTTTGTGGGGCCACTGCTGCGGCATCATTGCGAGCGATTTCCGCGCACTGCTGGCGCCATTCGCGCTCCAGCATCACCGGCAAGCGGTAGATGACGACGTTCAGGAAACTGCCGACGACCAGGCCCAGCACCAGGCACGTGCCGACGAAATACGCTTGCGAGGTCGCGAGCAGTTCGATCAGACGACGGAACCCAGCTTGAAGATCGGCAGGTACATGGCGATGACCAGGCTACCGACCAGCACGCCGAGGATCGCCATGATCAAGGGCTCCAGCAGGCTCGACATGGAGTCGACGGCGTTGTCGACCTCTGCCTCGTAGAAGGTCGCGACCTTGGCGGACATTGCATCCAGCGATCCGGACTCCTCGCCTACGGCGATCATCTGGATCACCATGTTGGGGAATAAGCCCGTGTTCTCCATCGAGCGCTGCAGCCGCTGGCCGGTGGCTACCTCGTCCTTCATTTTCAGAACCGCGTTCTCGTACACGATGTTGCCGGTCGCGCCAGCGACGGAGTCGAGCGCCTCCACCAGCGGCACACCGGCGGCGAACATGGTCGACAGAGTGCGCGCATAGCGGGCGATCGCCGATTTGTTCAGAATCGGACCGACGATCGGGATCTTGAGGGAAGCGCGGTCCAGGAACATGCGCATCCGCTTGGAGCGCTTCTTGAAGTAAATGAATGCCCAAATCGCGGCACCGACGACGATTGCAATGAGAATGCCCTTCGCCTGCACGAATCTGGAGAGGTTGATGACCATCTGTGTGAAGGCCGGCAGATCGGCGCCGAAGCCTTTGAACAGAGCCTCGAACTGCGGGATGACGAAGATCAGTAGGATGATCGTCACGATCACGGCGACCACAAGCACGGCCGCCGGGTAGAACAGCGCTTTCTTCACCTTCTTCTTCAGCGCTTCGGTTTTTTCCTTGTAGGTGGCGATCTTGTCCAGCAGCGACTCGAGCGCGCCGGCGTGCTCACCGGCCTCCACGAGGTTGACAAACAGGTCATCAAAATGCAGGGGGTGCCTGGCGAGGGACTCGTGCAACGAAGTGCCCGCCTCGACATCGCTCTTGATGTCCAGGATCAGCTTCTGCATGGCCGGCTTGTCCGAGCCGTTGCCGACAATCTCGAACGCCTGTACCAGCGGGATGCCGGCTGCGAGCATAGTCGCCAGCTGGCGCGCGAAGACCGCGATGTCTTCGGTCTTGACCTTGCCGCCCCGTATCGCTGTGCTTTGCTTCCGAATGCGCGATGGCGCGATGCCCTGGCGTCGCAGCTCCACCCGCAGCGACTGCTCGTCGGGCGCGAGGCTGCGTCCCTTGATGCGTGCGCCGCGCTTGTCGCGGCCTTCCCAGGCGAATGGGATGTCGCGCTTGAGGGCACGCGTCGATTGAGTTATAGCTGCCTGTGCCATGATCGGTTACGTCCTGCGTCACTCCGTCGTGACGCTGTTGACTTCCTCGAGACTGGTAAGGCCCGCTTTCACCTTCTCCAGGCCGGAGCGGCGCAGGTCCCAAACGTTTTCCTTCGCGGCCTGATCGGCAATGTCGACCGCGCTGCCGGAGGCGAGAATGATGCGCGCAATGCTGTCGGTCACCGGCAGGACCTGATAGATACCCACGCGGCCCTTGTAGCCATCCGTGCAGTTCGCGCAGCCCTTGGGACCGAAGAGCTTCAATCCCGAGCCGACGTCGCTTTCCAGGAAGCCCTCCTTCAACAGCGCCTCCTTGGGAATGTCGAGGGGTTGCTTGCAGCTGTTGCAGAGACGGCGCGCCAGCCGTTGGGCGATGATCAAACTCACGGACGTGGCAATCGCATAAGGCTTCACACCCATGTCCACGAGGCGTGTCAACGTCTGCGGAGCATCGTTCGTGTGCAGTGTGGACAGCACCAGGTGTCCGGTCTGCGCCGCCTTGATTGCGATCTCGGCCGTCTCCAGGTCGCGGATCTCACCGACCATGATGACGTCAGGGTCTTGGCGCAGGAAGGCGCGCATGGCGGCCGCGAATGTGAGTCCGACCTTGTTGTTTACGTTCACCTGATTCACGCCCGGCAGGTTGATTTCCGCCGGATCCTCCGCCGTGGAGATGTTCGTGTCCTCGCGGTTGAGGATGTTGAGGCCGGTGTACAGCGATACGGTCTTGCCGCTGCCGGTCGGGCCGGTGACCAGAATCATGCCCTGGGGCTTCGCCAGGAACTTGGTGTAGAGATCGCGCTGGAACGGCTCGTACCCGAGGGAGTCGATGCCGAGCATCGCCTGCGACGGGTCCAGAATACGCATCACGATCTTCTCGCCGAAGAGCGTCGGGCAGGTGCTCACGCGGAAGTCGATGGCGCGATTCTTGGACAGCTTCATCTTGATGCGGCCGTCCTGGGGGACGCGCCGCTCGGCGATGTCCAGCCGCGCCATGACCTTCAGGCGCGCGGACAGCTTCTGCGCCAGCTGCACCGGGGGCTGGGCAATTTCCTTCAGCACGCCGTCCATGCGCAGGCGCACGCGATAGGTCTTCTCGTAGGGCTCGAAATGGATATCGGATGCCCCACGACGGATGGCATCCAGCATGACCTTGTTGACGAAGCGGACGATTGGAGCGTCCTCGACGTCATCGCGAGTGACCTTCTCGTCGAGCTCGTCCTCACCGCCGACGGTTTCGAGAGACTCAAGGTCCACACCCTCTTCATCGGAGAGGGCGGACATCTGGTTGTCGACCTGCTCGATGGCCTTGTCCAGGGCTTTCTGCAGCTTGTCATCCTCGACAACGATGGCTTCGATGCCGAGGCTGGTCTGGAATTTGATCTCGTCGATCGCGTGCAGGTTGGTGGGGTCGGCCACGGCCAGGAACAGGCGCTTGCCGCGGCGGAACACGGGCAGCACGCGGTGCTTGGCCAGAAGTTTGTCGTTGACCAGGCGGACCGTTTCCAGATCGAGGTTGACGGCGTCCAGGTCGAACAGCGGGACGCCGAACTCGGTGGAAGCCGCGACGGCGATGTCACGCGCGTTGGCCGCACCGCTGGTGACGAGCTGCGTGACGATGCTGGTCTTGCGCTCGCGGGCGATGTTCATCGCCTCGAGCATGGCGGCTTCCTCCACGACGCCATCCTGCACCAATCTCTGGGGCAGGCCACCGAGGCCGGAGCGAGCGCCACCGAGCGCTAGGGAAGCGTTATCGTTCATGGAGTTATGGCAAGCGACCCACCCTGGACCGTGCTCCTAGTCTACCGGAGACGACGCCTGGGGCAATTGTCAAATATTGGCCGAATACTCGCATGGCAGTGGCCTGCTCCTGCGTGACTCGGCTCGCAAATCGGGCGGTGGCTGCCAGGATGTTCCCGACGGGCTGCGGCCCACCAAAAAAAAGGCCCCTTCACAGGAAGGGGCCCCTTGACCGGCCGCTGGATAGCGGCACAGATCTGGTGCTTACGAGCCGGTGCGGCAGGTCTGGGGCAGGTACTTGTCGATGACGGTACCGAGGGCCGGGGTGACAGCCATGCTGATGGTGCCGGGCACATCGTGGTTGCCGCAAACCCAGGCGACGTCGCTATTGACGTCCGTACCAGGGAACAGGGACAACGTGTCGTTTTGAATCTTCTGGTTGGCCTGATTGCCGTACTTGATCGTGATCTCACCGCCGGCGACAGTCACGCTCTGCACGTACTTGCCCTGGATATTCGCCGGAGTGGGATCGATGCCGGCTGCGGTGTTGTCCACGGGCCAGTTGCCTGTATTCGCGTAGTACTCCGCAACGGAGGCCTTCGCGGGCGCCGCCAGATTCAGACCTTCCGTAACCTGGGCGCGGATCGTGTAGTCCTGATAGGCCGGGATCGCGATCGCGGCCAGGATGCCGATGATCGCCACGACGATCATCAACTCGATGAGGGTGAAACCCTTTTGCACAGACTTCATTTTTGAAAATCTCCTGGAGAGCCGTAATGGGACCGAAGGAACGAGCTTTCAGCCGCGGAGGCCGGCCGATGCCCGCGCGCCCGCTGAGCTTGATCGTGCAAGGCCTGTGCCTGAGACTGCTCATCCATGTAACTGTTTGATTCTATTTATGTTTTATCTAACTTAAACAAAGCGGATGTTCACTTAATCGCGTCAGCTCCTGACGACGACATAGGCAGCCCCTGTCACAAAGTGACGACATGCGTCACTCGCAAACCGCTGCCATCGCTTCGTGCGCCTCAGGCGGCACGCTGCTGCCTGGATGGGCCGCCGGTCTGCTCGTGGTACTCGTCCTCCACGTTTACGGACCACAGGCTCGCCTTGTCCGAGCTGCCTGCCACGATGCAATCCACGGCGGCCTTTGCCGCGAGCATCGAGTGATCCTGATTGTTGTAGCGGTGCATTCCGTTGCGCCCGATCGGGAAGAGTGTCGGGAACTGGTCGAGAAAGCTGCGCACCCGGCTGATGCCGCGATATTCACCGAAATAGGCGGGGTAGGCTTTGGGCACGCGCACCACCGTACCGTCCAGGACGTCGGCCCGCTCGATCAGACCGATCTTTGTCAGCTCCGCGGCGGCGAAGTCGAGGAAGGCGGTATCCGGCATCGACCACAGGCCATCCCCCTCCGCGCAGAAGTACTCCAGCCCCAGCCACACGGTGCGTGGATCGGCCACCAGAGCGGGGCTCCAGTTGTTGAATATCTGCAGGCGTCCAAGCTTCACGTCCGGCTCCTGCACGTAGATCCAGTTGTCCGGCGGCATGCCGTTGGTAGCGCCCGTCGCGCGGTCCTGCCGGCCGGGCAGCATGCGGCGCACGAGCAGCCCGGCAGTCATGAAATCCCGATACGGAAGCGCTGCGGCGATGCGCGCCACCTCCGAGTCCTGTGGGCGCAGGAGTGCGGTGAGCTCCTTCACGGGCATCGTGGACACCAGGTAGTCGCAGCCAATCCTGCGCACCGCCCCCGAGCTCCCATCGCGCACCTCGACCGCCTCGATGCGGCTGCCCTCGCCATGCAGGCCGATCACGCGCTGACGCAGATGCACCTCTCCGCCGGATGCGAGCACCTGGCTCGCCACCTCCTCCCACATCTGGCCCGGGCCGAGTCGGGGATAGAGGAAGCGCTCGATCAGGCTGGTCTGGATGCCCTTCTGCGAGGTGTCGCCGGAAAGACGGAAGGGCTTCGCCAGGGCGTGTGCAATCGCCTTGCTGACGGACAGGCCCTTGATGCGCTGCGCTCCCCACTCGGCGGAGATCTCCGAGCAGGGCACGCCCCAGACTTTCTCCGTATAGTCCTTGAAGAAAGTGCGGTACAGACGGTCGCCGAAGCGATTGACGAGAAAATCCTCGAGCGTGGTTTCGGGTTTGCGCGGCACGATGCGGGCCCGCGCGTAGCTCGCGCCGATGGCCGCACTGTTGGCGAGCCCGAGATTCGTGAGGGTCCCCAGGCTGAGCTTGAGCGGGTAGTCGAAGAACCGGCGCCGATAGAAGATGCGAGAGAGCCGGGGACGAATGAGCATGACGCGATCAGCGCTCAACGGGGTCCACCGCCGGAGGGCATCGAGCTGGGTGCGCTCGCCCTGATAGGCGAGCGTCACGGCGTCGCCTGCGGCGACGCCCTGCTCGGGATGGGAATCCGGGGCAATGGGGAGGATGGACTGCCACCACTGCATGACCCAGTCGGACTTGGAGAAGAATCGGTGTCCGCCGAGGTCCATGCGGTTGCCGCGATAGTTGATGGTCTTGGCGATGCCGCCGACCTGCGAGTCCGACTCCAGCACGATCGGCCGCACGTCCGAGCGGCGCAGCAGCTCCAGAGCTGCCGTGAGCCCGGCCGGACCTGCACCGACAATCACTGCGGTTCTTGTCACTCGGTTGCTCGCACCGCAGACACGGCGGGATGGCGTGGTGCAGCGAACAGCACTTGCCGACGTATCAGGAAATTCACCGAGAACGTACACAAGGCTGCGCAAGCTTTGGACGCCATCACGGCCAGCCCGAGACGTGCAACGGCGATCCAGATGACGAGGGAGTTGACGAGCAACCCCACCGAGCCCAGCGCGACGAACGAGATCAACTCCACACCCGTGGAGAGATGGTGGAAGCGGAATGCGAGACGCACCGAGAGCGCATAGGCGACCAATCCTCCGACGGTGAAGGAGAGCGCCGAGGCGAGCAGATAGTGCCAGCCCAGCACGGATGTGAGCGCTGCCAGCAGTACCATGTCCGCGGCGAGCGCCGTTGCGGAAGCGACGGCGTACCCGGCGAGCTCCCGCAGGATTGCGCGCAGGCTCATGGGCTCACTCGTACATCAGTGCACCGATACAGTCGCACCCGGACGTTCGGGTGATGCGTGTCGGGGGTGTAACTGGCCAGCGGAGTCGGACCGAGATCCAGCCCGCTGACGACATATCCGAGGCCGGAACCCGCGGCGCAGGCTTTTCGGAGTGATTGCGCGGGTGTTGGATGCGCGCCCGTGTTGGGTATCCAGTCTTCGAACTGTGAGTGACCGATCAGTGCGGCCACGCGCTGCGCGCGCTCGTACATCTCAAGCGCCGCCGCTCTCGAGAACACCAATCCGGCCGTCTGCGCGTCCGACAGATAGCTCTGGCGCCCCAAGAGGTACCACACTCCAAAGGGAAGAAAGCTGTCCGGCCAGATCACCTCGGCCTGCAAGGGAATCTTGGCACGAAAGGGCCCGTACGCTGCGTATAGCTCCTGCGGGTATTTGCGATGGGTCCACCGCGACCAGCTCGAGGGCAACAGCAGGAAGCAGGCCACCGTGCCTGCGATGAGCATGGCGCCGTGCACGTAGGCTGTGTTCCAGCGCCGGCCCGCCAGCCAAGCCCCGACGATGAGGGCGGCCGGAAGGACGCCATCGCTGCTCCATATCCGTGCCAATTGCAGCTCGATGGGCAGGGGCTCATCGAATGCGACGGGATTCAGCCGGAGGAGCTGGATCTTGGAGGCCAGGGAGGTGAGCAAGAGGAGCGCAACCGCTGCGCCGGCGCCCATGAGAACCATGCGATCCTGACGGAAGCGGACGCCGCGCCGCGCAGCGACTGCGGCGGAGAGAGCCGCGGCGAGAAGAATCGAGCACAGCGCAAGGCTCTGTCCTCGTGAGATCCACCCGGCCGCCAGAAGCAGCGCTGCACTGCTCGCGAGGGTGCTCGATCGCCAGCAGTCCCAGCAGATCGCGGGCAGCAGCAGGACAGCGCAGACGTTCGCAAGCCACAACCAGCGCCACGTCTGTGCCTGTAATACGATGACGATACGCAGCAGGTCGCCGCCGAGCAGACACACAACCACACCCACGGCGGCGGTGAGCAACGCTGCAAAGCAGAACCTTCTGGTCAGGTCCTCGGCAGCCGCGACCGCTCCCACTGCGAGGACGCCCAGAGGTGTCAGGGCCCTGCCCCAATCGTCGGCGGACCAGTTGAGGATGAACAGGAAACGGCTGCGCTGCGCGATGAGATGCAGCCAGGTGTCGTCCATGCGCGAGAACGGTCCCGCCGGCATGAGGTATGCGGCCGCTGCCAGCAGCCCGAACCCGATGCACACCACAGCCGCGGCGAGTCGTGGCCTCGGAATAGCCACCCGCAGGCTCAGGAGCAGAACGGTACCGGCGATTCCGATAATGGGGTGCAGGAGCGTTGCAGTCGCCAGGGCCGCGAGCGCCCAGGCGTTGCGCCCCGCGAGCGCCGCTGCGAGTCCCAGGAGCGCGAAGCCCTCGGACGGCTGCCGCGGCGTCAGGAATGGCTCGATGTAGTTGAAGATGTAGTCGGCGCCGTAGCCGCTCGGGAGGGCAACCAGCAAACCGACCGCTACCAGCGCCAACCCAGGCCCCATGAATCTTCGCGCCAGCACACCGGCACTGCCGAAGAACAGCAGATGCGACAGGAAGGTCAGGACTGCGGCGGCCGGTTCGACCCCCAACAGTCGAATCGCGGCGGCATATAGCGGGCTGAAGATCGTGTACTGATCCTGGGAGCCGAAGCGCAGGAACACATCGTGGGCGAGGGGTTCCGGGTGCAGGCGCGCCAGCGCCTGGAAGCTGTAGAGCACCGAATCGTGGTACACACCCGCGAACGGATGCCGAAGCATCCACGCCGCCACGAGTAACATGGTCAACGCGACGAACCCCAACCTACCTTCGACGGCGGCACAGACACGGGTCCGCACCGGGACGGTGTTCAGGCTGACCTGAGTGGCTTCGACATTGGTGATGGGCACAGTGGATGAGAATCCCGGCCGGCGGCCGCGATGCCGGCAACCGCCACATTATGTGGGATCACGCTCCACTGTGGGCGTGATGGAGTGCACGCACAAGGGCGCGTAGTGCGCAGTGGTCGGCACTCCCACCCACACTTTTCCGCCGCTCGGTTCGCTGCTTCGGCCCAACCTAGGGGCGCATGATCTCAGCGGGCCGGCCGGGGTGCGGCCGACCAGACGGCACCGTAGCGGTCTGCGAACACGCGCCGAAACTGCGGGTATTGCTCCGCCATCATCTGCTCATCCGCAGCCTTGCCATGGCTCACCATCCTGATCTCACCGCCACGCAGAAACGGATCGTTTTGCACCAGATCGACTCCATAGAAGGAAAACCGCGTGTCGAGGATGACGACCCGCGACTCGCCGCCCCGGTAGTGCGGGACCTGGGCGATGTCTCGCGCGATGAATCCCTCGATCTGCCAGGCCCGGAAGCCTGTTCCGAGAACCAGGGTGAGGACCACGCAACTTGCGATGAACCCGCGCGTCTCGCCGTCCTCGAACGCACTTTGCACATGGGCGTCCTTGGCGGCGCGCGGGAGCCGAAACAGAGCCGCGGTGGCCAGGAGCGGCAGTGCCATCCACGCGGAATGAAAGTAGCGATAGCCCCAGCCGTGGCCCTGGTCGGCCGGGAAGAAGCAGTACCCCACCAACGTCAACAGCGCCGAAGCGCTCAGCAGCAGACAGATGCTGTTGCGGCGCTCGCGGACGGCGCCGTAGCACGCGAGGATCAGCAGGCCCGGTACCGCCCAGACCCACACCTTCGCCACTCCGATCGCTCGGGCGAGCAACACCGTAGGGTCGGGCGACTCGAACACCGCAAGCATGGCCCCGAAGCGATTGGCCGCCTGAAGGCCTGGGGTGGGGGCCGCCCCCGCCGCTCGCAGATGGTCGGTGAGCTCGACCCAGCCAATTCCCAGTAGAGCGCACAGCGGCAGATAGCCCGCGCAGAGCGACGCGAGTAGCCGTGCGCCGCCGTTGCGAGTAGCGACCCAGACGAACCACGGAACGGCGAACAGAAAGTGCGGCACGGGATTGTGCAACGTCAGTGCGACCGCACCCACCATTCCTGCGGCCGCGGCCTTCAGGGGAGTTGGCCGCATCAGCAGCAGGGCATATGCGCAGTTGGCGAGGAGGTGGGCCGGCATCGAGTAGTAGGAGATGCCCATGCCGAAGAACACCGGCGAAGCGGCTGTCATCAGCAGGGCGAATCCGGCGGCCTCGGTGTCCTCGAAGATCTCCAGCGCAAGCCTATGGATGAGGAGCAGAGTGAGCGCGGACAGGACCGGGTTGCAGGCCCAGGGAATACCCAGCAGTGTGAACGGCGCAAGAATCAGGGCATGCGAGGGCCAGTACACCGAGGCAACGCGGCCGGAGGAATGCGACACGCTCAGGAAGTAATTCTGGAAGCCCTTTGGGATCAGCCAATCCATCTGCGCCGGCGGAAACTGGCCGGCAAGGTGGCCGGCCGCAAACACCCGGCTCTGGAAATAGGCGCTGTACTCGTCCATGGACAGCGGATGATTGTGATAGACGACGATCGCGCCTACACACAGCCCCACCAGGCTGACGCCGGCAACGACGAGCGGCCGCGCGCCCGCCCACTGGAACACGCCTCGCACCGCAGATCGGGCCGGCAGCAGAGCGGCCACGATCAGAATCAGCAGCGCGAGGACCGCCGCGCCGCGATCCTCATTTGCGAACAGAAAGAAGAATATCCGCGTCAGGCCGACCGGACTCAGGTAGCTCGTCCATAGGAGGATCGCCACGGTGAGGCCTGCGGAGAGCAGGAAGAGGGCACGTGCGCCGGCGCAACGCACGACGGGCGCGTTGGTCAGCACTGCCGATTCTCCAGGAGATCTCGCATGGATCGTGTCATTCCCCCGTGTATGCTTCAGCTACACTTGGGTTCGTGTCGTGTCGCGGGGAAACGATTCGGCATGTTGCTTACTTCAGGATGCCGGCCTCGATGAGCCGTGAGACATTAGTCACACTTCTGGCGGCATCCGCCGACTCAAAAGTGCGTGCAGCATACGGTAGGCAGTTGCCTCATCACAATGCCGCTCCATGCGGCCTTTCGGAAATAGCGCCGTGCATCTCTCCATAGTCATCCCAACGCTTCATCGGCTGGAGACCGCGCAGCTGCTGGCGAGCAGAGTACGCGGACTGCTGCCAGCCCTGGATGTAGAGGCGATCATCGTCACTCCCGCAGCGCACGCGCTCCCGGAGACGGACGCGCACCTGCACTATCTCCGGGACCGCGGCCGCGGGGTCTACGCGGCTTACAATCAGGGTTTGCGCGCGGCAAGCGGCGAGTATGTCTGGTTTCTGGGCGATGACGACTACCCGCTCGAGGGGGCGGCCGAGCTGTGCGCATTGCTGCCGGCAGGCGCAGCCGATGTGGTCGTGGCTCCGGTCGTCTTTTCCTCGGGGCGGTTGTATCGGCCGCCGCGCGGACTGCTAGCGCTGCAGTTCTTCAACTGGTGTCAGCAGGGTGTCATCTATCGCCGCAGCGTGCTCAATCGCTACAAGTTCTATCGGCGCCTCAACATCGAAGCAGATCACTACGTCAACATCCGGATCCGGGCGGACCGCTCGGTGAAGACGCTATTCATCGACACGCCCGTCTGCTTGTTCGGTGTGCATGGAGTATCGGCTCGAGAGAAGGACGCAGGTTTTGGCTCGGTACAGTTTCCTCTCGCACGGCGCACTCTCGGCAGGGGCACGTTCGTGCTGTTTCAGGCTTTGATCTGCCTCGGGCGCCGGATCAAGGGTCGTCCGGCCGGGCTCAACTCCTGATGCCCCGCGCCGCCGTTGTCCGGTGTCCCCGCCGGCCGGCTACTCGCCGCAGAGCGCCGCCGTGACTGGCCCCTTCCTCACGTTCTTTCCGCAATTCTGCCGCGAGCCCGTCAATGATTCCGCCTGGTATCCGGGATTCACTGACTGGGATCTCATCCGGCAAGTGCCGCCACCGTTCCGGGATCGGTTCACACCGGCCGCCGGCTACTACGATCTGGCTGACGCAGGGGACATCGATCGGCAACTGGAGGCCGTGAGCCGCAGTCCGTGGCCGGCGATGGCTCTCTATCAATACTTCTTCGACGGCCGCTTCGTGCTCGATTCCGTCGAGCGACACCTCCTGCAGACTCGGGTGCCGGTGCCGCCCTTCTTCGTCATCTGGGCCAACGAGACGTGGTCGAAGCGCTACATCGGCAAGCCCCAACAGATCATCATCCGGCAGAATCATTCGCTCGAGCCAACCTGTGTTCGCGCGCACGTGGAGCGTCTGGCAGCGTTATTCCGGCATCCGTCCTATGCACTCGAGCAGGGACGGCCGATTTTTGTCATCTACGCGCCGTTCGATATACCGCGCGTGACCGACTTCGTTCGCGCCTACCGGGACGCTTTCGACCGGGCCGGCGTCAATCCACTGATCGGCTTCTGCGTCTCCTACATCGATCCGAGATTCGACGCGCGCGCGTTCGACTTCTGTGTCGAATTCCAGCCGCGGTTGTTTTTCAACGAGATCACGGCCCGCCGCCGCCGCCAGACCATGAAGATCGTTCTGTTGCTGCGCCAGCGGGCCATGTGGGCTTTCGACGCCGCGACCGGCCTCTATGACCGACTGCGACGCAGGCGCTCCCGGCCCAGCCTCGATTTCCACTACCAGGACTACCTGGAATTGCTCGAGCAGGACTATTTCGGTCGCGCTCTCGAGGACGTTTATCAGTTGCCCACCCACAGGGCGGCGTTCTTTTCCTGGAACAACTTTCCGCGCTATCGCGGCAGCGCCGCCCAGGTGCGGCACCGTTACGGGGACTACGAGGCTTTTCTGCGCCTGTGCGAGCGACTGCGCGCCCGGCAAAGCTGGTTTCTGGTGAATTCGTGGAACGAGTGGTCGGAAGGCGCGGCGTTGGAGCCGGGCCTCGCGCCGCTCGAGGCCCATCGTCCGGCGGATCCGTGATGCAAAGTCCCGCGTCGTTGCTGTCGCGGCCGTCCCTCGGCAGGGCATTCTGGAGCGGCACAGACGCCGCTGCGGCGCCCGTTGCCGCACTGCTCATGACCGCCGGCCTCGTGCGTTTCCTCGGCCCGAGGGACTATGGACTTCTCGTCATCGCGCTGGCCGCCTCGGGTTTGTCCATGGCGATCAGTCCTGCGATCGCAGCCACCACGACCAAATTCGTCTCGCATGCCAGCGGTGCGCGGGACCGTTCCGGAGGCCTCGCGGCCCGGGTCCTCAGCGCATCCTTGCTGGTTCTGGTTGTCATCAGCACGTGTCTGCTGGCTGTGGCGGGTGCGCTGCGCAATCCGCTGGCACACGCGGTGTTCGGCGAAGCCGGCAGGGTCGGCGCGGGCGATGTGCTGCTGCTTGCCATCGTGAGCATGTGCGTACAACAGGTAGACGCCGTGCTGGCGGCCGCATTGAAGGGACTGGAGCGATTCAAGGAGCAGGCGCTGATCGAGATCGGCTCTCGGCTGCTGATCGCGATACTCGTATTGGCCGCCGCCTGGCGCACTCACGACGTGCGAGTCGCTCTCCTCGCGCAGTGCGCCGCCAGCCTCGTTGCCGTGGCTGCACGGGCTACCGCCGTGCGCGCTTTCATGCCCGGTGCGCGCTTATTCGCGCGGCCGGCGCGGCCCGACTACGCCGCGATACTGGACTTCGGTGGCTGGATGTGGCTCAGCGCGGTGGCCGGGATGGCCTACTACTCCGTCGACCGGATCATCATCGGCCATGTGCTCGGGGCCGTCGCCCTGGCCCAGTTCAATATTTTTCTGCAGGTCGCGCAGCTCGTACACTATGTTCCGAGCAGCGTGTTTGCGTTTGTGTTTCCGGTGTTCAGCCGCTCGAGCGCCGAAGGCAGTCACGGGCGCGGCGAGATCGTCCGCTGGTATCGCCACTATCTCGCCATCAGCACTGGCGCCGCGCTCGCGATTGCGACCGCGGTCGTGTCGTTCAGGCAGCCCTTGTTGCAGCTGTTCGCCGGCGGCGTCGTCGATACCGGTCAGGAGTCGGCGCTAGCGTGGCTGACGCTCGCCTTCCTGCTGCTGTCCTGTAACATCATCCCCTACTATCTGCTCCTGGCGCTGGGTCGCTCGAAGCAGGTCTCGCTGATCGGCACCGCCTCGATGCTGGTCGCGCTGGCGCTGGCGGTGGTGCTCGTTCCGCGGTACGGGTTGTACGGGGCGGCCTTCTCACGTCTGGCCTATGGACTGGGAAGCTTCAGGCTGGTCGAGCGCGCGCAGCGTGCTCTCCGCAGGCTGGATGGAGAGCGCGCATGAGACTCGACCAGCTCGCAACGCACATCAATGACTTTCTGTGGCATTTTGGCTTGCGGTTGAACCGTGCACCGCCGTGGTCGGACCGGCGTCGCATGCGCCTGATGCAGACGAGGAACATCACGGCCGTCGTCGACGTTGGAGCCAATGTCGGTCAATACGCTGCACAGCTGCGCAGGCTTGGGTACACCGGGTGGATCTATTCGTACGAGCCCCTGCCGGACGCCTTTGCCCGACTGCAGGAACGAGCGCGGTCAGATTCGAAGTGGCGGGTGTTCCAGCTGGCGGTGGGCGAGTCGGCGGATCCGGTGACACTGCATGTCGCAGGCAACTCCGAGAGCTCCTCGATTCTCGATATGGCGCAGCGGCATCTGGATGCGGCCCCGGCCTCGAGGTTCGTGGCGAGTGTCACCGTGCCCAGCACGACTTTGGATGTCATCCTCGGCGAGCTGCCTGCCCAACCGACCCTGCTGAAGATAGACACCCAGGGGTACGAGGGACGCGTGCTCGCCGGCGGCGCAGCCAGACTGCACAGTGTAGATCTGCTGGAGATCGAGCTTTCGTTCTTCGAGGTCTATGTCGGGCAGCCTTTGTTCAGGCAGATCGACGCGCTGCTGCTGGCTGCGGGCTTCGAGCTGGTATCGCTGGCGGAAGGCGAAGCGTTCTTCGACCAGCGCACCGGCGAGTTGCTGCAGATCGACGGGATCTATGCGCGCCGGCGCGGCATTGCCCAGTGAGCGAGGGGAGCCCCGATGACGACGAGTCCTGACACGTGGGCATACGGAGACTTTGCACCGGATACCGCGCGCCGCGATCTCCCGGGATTGAAGGCGCGGTGGCTCCTCGAGCAGCTTCCCCCCGCCCCGGCTCCTCTGGTCCTCGATTACGGCGCCGGCGAAGGTAAGCACCTTCACCTGGTGCGTTCGTTCAGGCCGCAGGCGCGCCTCGTCGGGGTTGACATCCGCCCGGCACACGGCGCAGTCGACTTCGAGTTTCATCAGGTAGCTGCGAGCGCGCCGTTGCCTTTTCCTGCTGATACCTACGATGTAGTCATCTCGTGTGATGTGCTCGAGCACGTCGAAAGCCTGGATCGCTCCCTCGATGAGATCCAACGCGTGCTGCGCAAGGGCGGCTCATTCATCGGATTTGTGCCGGCGGAAGGCGGGCCCGGCGCACACGGCCTGTTTCGGCTGCTGGACCCCAACATCTACCGCGACACCAAGGACCACGTTCACGCCTTTACGCGGCGCGAGCTGCTCGAGCGGTTCTCGTCCCGCTTTCGCATCGTGCAGCTCGCCTACAGCTACCATCTGATTGGCGCGACACTGGACGCGACCTTCTTCGCGGTTTTCAAGCTTCCGTTGCTCGGGACCAGGATGGAGAGGTTCTGGCGCGGTCAGGAGAACGACTTCTATAGAGTGCGGGCACAGGCGCGCACCGGGCGATCGCTCGCGAGTCGGCTCCTGCAGCTTGCCAACTGGGCGGCTTACTACGAGTCGAGTCTGCTGAAGAGGTGCTCGCTGGGGGCCAAGGGACTGCATTTCCACCTGGAGAAGCGCTGAGGGGCGTTGCGGCGCCGCGGCCTCATGCTATCGGGGACGCTCGCTCGCCAGGTAGATCAGGCGCTTCAGCTCGCGCCGGCCGCGAGTGACCGTGTCGAGCACCAACCCGCAAAACAGGCTGAGAAACGCCAGGATCATCAAGCCTGTGGCCAGCAGGGCGGTGGGTAGCCGGGGCACGAGACCTGTGGCCAGGAACTGGACCACGACCGGGATGCCCAATGCGACGGAGATCACCGCCAGGGCCGCGAAAATCGCGAAAAAGAACTGTAAGGTTTTGTTGCAGCCGACCCCCGAGGCGATCCATGTGTTCAATAGGTCAACAGCAAAGAAGATTGGGCTTTTTCACGTGACCTGCTGAATGGATTGGCGCGCGAGATGCGCGCTCCGTTCTTTCAAGTTCGTTGCGAGAAAAGCTTAAGTCAGGCGGCAGCTTCTTCTTGGTGCG
>Ga0207707_10002812_pt1 | contig 15517 bp, 16 predicted proteins | sample KBSC83BmetaG_FD_184336 | JGI IMG/M metagenome (GOLD analysis project Ga0207707, IMG submission 184336) | Corn rhizosphere microbial communities from Kellogg Biological Station, Michigan, USA - KBS C8-3B metaG (SPAdes) (version 2) | ecosystem: Host-associated > Plants > Roots > Rhizosphere ...
CTCGGCCAGCGCCTCTTCGCAATGCTCGAATGGCTCGTGATGAAATTCGCCACGCAGGTAGTTGTAAGCCACGGTGGAACCGGTGCAGTAGCACGCAATCGCGATGCCTTCGATCACCGCGTGCGGGTTGTAGCGCAGGATGTCGCGGTCCTTGCAGGTCCCCGGCTCGGATTCGTCCGAGTTGCACAGGATGTACTTCTGCATCGTGCCCTGCGGCATGAACGACCATTTCAGGCCAGTGGGGAAGCCCGCGCCGCCGCGTCCGCGCAGATTGCTGCGCTTGAGTTCGTCAATCAGTGTCTTGGGGTCGGGCTTCTCGGCGAGGATCTTCTTCCACGCGACGTAGCCACCAACCTGCAGATAGCTGTCCATCGCCCACGGCTTGTCGAAATGCAGCGTGGTGTAGACAACCTGATGTTCCTTGGGTGCGGGTCCGACGGCCATGCCTTACTCCAACCCGTCCAGAATCTTGTCGACCGACTCGATCGTCAGGCGCTCGTGATAATGACCGTTGACGGTCATCACCGGTGCACATGCGCAAGCGGCGACGCACTCTTCCTCACGCTTGAGATACACGCGGCCGTCGGGCGTGCTCTCGCCAAGCTTGACGCCCAGTTTCGCCTCGCAATGACGCACCAGATCCTCCGCGCCATTCAACCAGCACGAGATATTGGTGCAGATTGCCACGTTGTTGCGTCCGACCGGTTTGGTTTCCAGCATCGAATAAAAGCTGGCCACTTCGTAGGCCCAGATCGGGTGCACCTCCAGATACTTGGCCACCGCCGTGATCAGTTCGTCGGTGAGGAAGCCGTGGTTCTGTTCCTGCGCGGCACACAACGCCTGGATCAACGCCGAGCGCTTGCGCTCCGGCGGAAACTTCGCGACCCAGTGGTCGATATGTTCGCGCGTGGGCGCAGTGAGAACGACAAGCGGATCGACGTTCTTGACCTGTTCAAAATGTCCGGTGGATTTCATGCGTTTCTCCCGTCGTGCCGGCTCAGCGATCAACTTCGCCGAACACGAGGTCATAAGTACCGATCATGGCCACCACGTCGGCGAGCAAGTGCCCGCGCACCACGGTGTCCATGGAGGAAAGATGGGCGAAGCCGGGCGCGCGCAAGTGCACGCGAAACGGCTTGTTCGCACCATCGGAAATCAGATAGCAGCCAAACTCGCCCTTCGGCGCCTCAACTGCGGCGTAGGTCTCGCCGGCCGGCACACAATAGCCTTCGGTGAACAGCTTGAAATGATGGATCATGGCTTCCATGTCCTCCTTCATTTCCATGCGCTTGGGCGGGGCAACCTTGAAATTCTTCACGATCACCGGGCCGGGGTTGGCGCGCAGCCACGCCACGCACTGGCGGATGATCCGGTTCGATTGGCGCATCTCGGCAATGCGCACCAGATAGCGGTCGTAGCAGTCGCCATTGGTGCCGACCGGGATGTCGAAATCCATCGCGGCATACTTGGCATACGGCTGTTTCTTGCGCAGATCCCACTCAATGCCCGAGCCGCGCAGCATCACCCCGCTCATGCTCCACTGCTGGGCCAGCTCCGGACTGATGACGCCGATGCCGACCGTGCGCTGCTTCCAGATGCGGTTGGGCGTGAGCAGTTCTTCGTACTCGTCGACCTTGGTCGGGAAGTCGGCGGTGAACGCATCCAGGTAATCCAGCAGCGAACCTTCGCGCCAGCTGTTGATGCGCTTGAGGTCCTTGCCCTTGTGCCACGGCGACTCGCGATATTGCGACATCTGCGTCGGCAGGTCGCGATACACGCCACCCGGACGGTAATAGGTGGCGTGCAGGCGCGCACCGGACACCGCCTCGTAGACATCCATCAGTTCCTCGCGTTCGCGGAACGCGTACAGGAACAGCGCCATCGCCCCCAGATCCAGTCCGTTGGAGCCCAGCCACATCAGGTGGTTGAGGATGCGCGTGATCTCGTCGAACATGGTGCGGATGTACTGCGCACGTTCGGGCGCCTCGATGCCCAGCAGGGTCTCGATGGCACGCACATAGGCGTGCTCGTTGCACATCATCGATACGTAATCGAGCCGATCCATGTAGCCGATGGACTGGTTGAACGGCTTGGATTCGGCCAGCTTTTCGGTACCCCGATGCAGCAAGCCGATATGCGGATCGGCGCGCACGACCGTTTCCCCGTCCATCTCCAGCACCAGGCGCAGCACGCCGTGTGCGGCCGGATGTTGCGGGCCGAAGTTCATCGTGTAATTGCGAATTTCCTGCATGGTTGTTCCCGGCCTCAGTTGTCGCGCCAGTTGTCGGCTGCTTCGGCCCGGGCCTGCACCAGATCGACGTCATCGCGGATCACCCGCGGCACGCCAATGCGTGGCACGATGGACACCGGCTCGTAGATCACACGCTTCTGCTCGGGGTCGTAGCGCACCTCGACGTTGCCGATCAGTGGGAAATCCTTGCGGAACGGATGGCCGACAAAGCCATAGTCGGTGAGGATGCGGCGCAAGTCCGGATGGCCATCGAAGATGATGCCATACAGATCAAAAGCCTCCCGCTCGAACCAGTTCACCCCCGGCCAGACCAGCGTCAGCGATGGAATGATCGGCAGCGTGTCGTCGTCGCAAAACACATGCAAGCGCAAACGCCGGTTGCGCTCCAGCGACAGCAGCTCGATCGAGACTGCAAAACGGCGTGGCGCATCGTGCCCGCGCGGACGCTCGGCCCAGCTGAAACGGCCCATCGCCTGGCCCTGCACCCCGCGCGAGAAACCCGTACCGGTGGCGTCGTCAGTGGTCCACTCGGTCTGGCCGTAACCCAGATAGTCCACGCCGCACAAATCAATCAACACGCCGAAACGGAAATCCGCCTCGTCGCGCAGTGCCGTGGCTACTGCAACCAGGTCAGCCGCGGCCAGCTCGGCAATCGTCTCGAGGCGAACCGTGGTGACGGCCAGCGTCTCGCCAAACCGCGCAACAAGACGCTCGGCCAGCGAGGTCGGAACAGAATCGGACATGGCGGGACCTCTACGAACGCGCGATGGTGCTGGTGCGGCGGATTTTCTTCTGCAACTGCAGGATGCCGTGGATCAATGCCTCGGCCGTTGGCGGACATCCGGGTACGTAGATGTCCACCGGCACGATGCGGTCACAGCCACGCACCACTGAATACGAATAATGGTAATAGCCGCCGCCATTCGCGCAGCTGCCCATGGAGATCACCCACTTGGGCTCGGGCATCTGGTCATAAACCTTGCGCAGTGCCGGTGCCATCTTGTTGACCAGCGTCCCGGCGACGATCATGACGTCGCTCTGGCGCGGGCTTGGCCGGAAAATCACGCCATAGCGATCCAGATCCAGTCGTGCGGCGCCGGCGTGCATCATTTCCACCGCGCAACAAGCCAGACCAAAGGTCATCGGCCACATCGAGCCGGTGCGCGCCCAATTCACCAGCTCATCCATGCGCGCCGTGGCAAACCCGCGCTGTGGCACCGGCTCATCAGCGGCCGGAAGGAGAATGTCGTCGACCAGATTGACCGGGTCGGGGTTGTGCATCATCCCGTTGAGGGAATCCATCACTCCCATTCGAGTGCTCCTTTCTTCCACACGTAGGCGAAGCCGATGATCAGCAACAACAGGAACAGGCCCATCTCGATCATCGCAATCGCGCCGATCTGTTGAAACACCACCGCCCACGGAAACAGAAAGGCAATTTCCAGGTCGAAGATGATGAACAGGATCGCCAACAGGTAATAGTGCACGTCAAACCGCATGCGTGCGTCTTCAAAAGCGTCGAAGCCGCACTCATAGGGTGCCAGCTTCTCCGCCTCCGGGCGGCGCGGCCCGGCCAGCAGGCCGAACACCAACAACACCACACCGACGCCGGCAGCGACGACGATGAACAACAAGACAGGCCAGTATTCGGCAAGCACGATGCAACGTACCTCGCGCCAGAGGGCGCATCAGTGATGGTCAGGCAGCTGCGCTCGTGCTCAAACCGCGACGCGCCATTCAATCACGCCAACGTACAACCCGACCCGCAGTGTCCGTGCGCTGACAATGAATCCTGCCATTACGCATTGTACCAGTGCGCGCAGGTACATCGACAAGCCTTGGCGCGGATTTCTATAGTTGTCGCGCATGCAAACGCACGCACCGGTGGTTACATGGTGTGCGTCGTGCGCTCGGAGTTCAGCGCGCCAGCAAGGATATTTTCGATGCGGCCGCGCGCAGCTTCCGCATCACCCGACTCGTTGAAGTGGATGCCGACCCCGGCCGGGCGATTGCCCTGCGCACCGGCCGGGCTGACCCACACCACCGTACCCACCACAGACAGGCGCTCGGTCTCCTCGGCCAGCGTCACCAGCAGCACGACCTCGTCGCCCAGCGCATGCCGCTGGGCGGTCGGTGCAAACAGACCGCCGCGCTTGAGAAACGGCATATACGCGCTGTACAGCTCGGCGGCATCCTTGATCTTCAGTGAAACAATGCCCTGACGGGCAACGACCGGTTTCATGGCATCTCCTGCCGCATGAACGAGATGTGCACGCGGCAATGGTGTTTGGTTGGCGGCAAACTAACACGCAAGTGCATGCATGGTCATCGGCGGGATCGGGCATGGTCGTGCAATCAAGCCTGGTCGTGCGGCCCATCCAGTTGGCCGGCCAGCAGCGTACGCCGTTCATCCACGAGATGCGCCCACGACTGGGGTGGCTTCCAGCGCGTCACCCAGCCAGGAACCGCCACTGAAGGCATGGGCCGCGAGATGGAAAAGCCCTGCAACTGATGGCAACCGAGCGAGGCCAGCAGGTCGCCCTGCGCAGCCGTCTCCACCCCCTCCGCAATCACGGTCTTGGCCAGCATGCGCGCAGTCGTGATGACGCCGGCGGCAATGGCCATGTTGCGTTCGTCACTGAGAATGTCCCGCACGAAACTCTGGTCGAGCTTGATGTGCTCGACATCCAGCTTCTGCAAGTGGCTCAGCGACGCACTGCCCGTGCCAAAATCGTCCAGGCTGACACGGATGCCGCGCAGGCGACACTCTTCAATGACCACTTTTGCCCGCGCCTCGTCCATCGCGGGGCCGGTCTCGGTCACCTCGATGCCAAAACCCACGTCCAGTACATCGGGATACGCTTCCAGTACGGAATCGATATCGCCGAAAAACGCCGGATGCAGCAGGTGTCGGGTACTGATGTTGACCGCCACCGGCACCGACACGCCTGCCAACATCCACGCATGGCATTGTTTCAGTGCCTCACCCAGCACGAAACGTCCGATCGGCCGGGCAAGCTGCGAATCATCCAGCACATGCATGAACTTGGCCGGCTCCACCAACCCCAGCCCCGTATCGTCCAGCCGCAGCAATGCCTCCATGCCTGCCACACCATTGCGCCCGGGCAGGCCATCGATATACACGATGGGCTGGAACAGGACTTGCAACCGTGAAGTCTGCAGGGCGTGCGCGACGCGCTCGCGCATCGCGCGCAGACGCAGCTGTTCGGCCTCCATCGTCGGGTCATACAGCAAGCCGCAATCGCGGCCTTCCTCCTTGGCCGAATACAGCGCCAGCTCGGCATGCCGCACGAGACCTTCCGCATCCGCGCCATCGACGGGAAACATGGTCCAGCCCACGCTGGCGGAAAGCTGCACGTGTTCACCCGCCACATCAAATGGCGTGCGCAATGCCTGCAGGATGACGCGGCTGATGGCGTCCAGTTGCTCTTTGCTGTCCAGCCCGAAAATGATCAGCGCAAACTCGTCGCCACCAAAACGCGCCAGTACGTCATTGGGCCGCAACAGACCAAGAACACGCGCCGAAGCTTCGGCCAGCACCCGGTCACCGCCGTCACGGCCCAAGGTGTCGTTGACGTTCTTGAACCGATCCATGTCCAGCACGCCGACAGCAAGCATCGATTGCTGTGCCCATGCCGAGGCGTGCGCTGCTTCCAGCAACTCGAACAGGCGGCGGCGGTTGGGCAGCCCGCTTACTTCGTCAAAGAACGCCAGTTGCTCCACCCGCAGTTCGTGGCGTCTTTGCACCGTGATGTCACGCAACTGCCACAGCGACCCCTGCCCCACACCATCAATCACGATCGGGGTGAAATCGCGCAGGAAAATCCGTCCGTCGCTTGCCTTTACTTCGTCACCGGTGACTGCCACACCGGTGGCGAGGATTTCCTTGATGCGCTGGAATTCCCGTTCGGGCAACGCGTAGGTTGGCGTCAAACGTGTGTGCAACGCCACAATCGACTGGTTTTCCAGCTCCTGCGGCGCTACGTCCAAGTTGAACAGCGCGCAAAACGCCGTATTGGTAAAACTCACGGTCTGCTGCGCGGACAGCACCATGACACCCGTATGCGGTGCCGACAGCGCGGCATGCAGTTGCTGCACATGCAGCGCTGACGCGTGCTCGGCCGCCAGACGCGCCACGCCCGCACGTTGCTCGCGCAAGCCAAGCCCCAGCTCGCCGACCAATTCGGCAGCCACCCGAACCTCGGGTACAGTGAAGCGGGTCGGCTCGGCGCTGATCAATACAACGACGCCGGCAACCGTGCGCTCGATACACAACGGCAGCGCCAACAGCGCACGTACTTCATCCCCCTGGGCAACCAGTGGCCAACCCGCAGGGGTCGTCGATGTCACGCGCCACGACTGCACCCGTCCGCTGTCGACGGCAAGTACCGCGGCATCGGCTGCGTGCGTGATGTCGTCGACAGCCAACCTGGCTCCCAATGGCGGCCCATCGCTCAGACCCGCCTGGGCCGCCAGTTGCAGCTCGCGTGCGGTCGCATCAAACAACCCGATCCACGCTATGTCGTAACCGCCAACGGAGCACGCGATGCGACACGTTTCAGCCAGCAGCAGCACCTCGTCCGACGCATGTGCCACAAGGTTTGTCATCGAATCGAGCAGGCACATCGCACGATGCTGTGCGGCCTGCTCCTGCACGGATTGCTGCAACCGCTGTTGCTGTTCATGCAGTTCGATACGCATGCCAATCGTTGCCGCGAAGCACCGCAAAAATGCCAGCACCTCTGCGGTAAACACATCTGCGCTGACTGCACGCAGCAGAAACGCGGCACGCGCTTGGCCGGCTACCGGAATGGGCACCAATACGGTGGCGGCAATGGCATGTTGTCGATAGGCGCGCACCAGGGTTGCCGATCCCTGCATCTGCTTTGCATCCAGCGCGACCTGTGGCTCACCATGCCAGAACGCGTGCAAAGTCGAGGGCAACTGCAGCCGTTGCGGATAGAGTGCCTGCAATTCGTCAGGGACATGCTGCGGGCTCTCGCGATGCCAGCCATCACCCTCGCGATCCGGCACCACCACCAACGTCAGCAGATCGCCAAGCGTGCGCTCAAGTACACCGGTCGCCGTCGCATACAGGGTCGACGGATCCAGTTGCCGTTGTACCAGCTCGGCAAGTTCTCCCAATGCAGCGTACGGACCTTCGCCCAAGAAGGAGGCCATGCCTGGCAGTAGGTTGTGATCCATCTTGCGCATAGATGCCGTCACTGACGAAAGCAGCGTTCGCACGACACAATATACCCTGATCGTACTCGCGTTACGGCGTGGGAACATCTCACCGACAAGTCAGGCGCAAGCGGTGTGCACGCGGTCAGGTAGCCACCCGATCACCGTAATGCGAGTGCCAGTCACTCAGCCGAATTCGCACCATCCCCAATGATCGAAAATCCATGGCGATGGCACTTGCAATGCGAGCCGCGCGAAACACGGCGTGCCATGGTCCACGGGTGCCAGCAGATGGGTGACTCCGTGACTGTCACGCCGCACCGGCGCCTGTGACCAGGACCAGCTGCGCGCACCGCGAACATCGACCACGCTCAGGCGCAAGCGTGGTCCCAGCCACGCTGGCGGACGCCACGGCAGCACATCACCCGTGCCGCAGCATGCGGATAACTGCGCATATTGCTCGACGCGAGTGGCAAGCCGCCGCATGCGGGAACCGCTCAGTGCCATCTGGCTGGCGTGTGCGGCGAGCGCCAACTGCTTGTTCGACCGCTGCGCCGGAGTGCCCCCGGATTCAATCGGCGGAGCACTCACCGTCGTGGCATGTACTCCATAGGTCCACTGCGCTGGCGGATCGACGGCATCCGCCAACGCCAACCGCATCAGCACATGCGCGCTCGCGTGATCGGGGTGTCGATCAGCCAGCGCCGGCATGACCAGCAGGTTGGGACGCAATCGGGCAAGCACACTCGCGACCGTCTGCACGGCCATGCTGGCGGGCTGCAGCAGCAGTTCGGCCAGGCCGAGATCAGGCCAGCCCAACGGGTGCAGATGTTCCGCCGGCACACCGAGATGTTGCAGGGCTTGCGTCATTTCAGCCCGACGCCGACGCCCCCAGCGCGCACGCTCCGCAGCGCCGATATGCAGCCGTCGTTCCAGCACCCGCTGCGGCCACGGATTGTTATCACCATCCGTCAGCAGCAGGATGTCCACTACCCCGCCCGCCGCACACACGCGCTGAATCAACATCCCGGCGGCGATGGTTTCGTCATCCGGGTGCGGAGCGATCACCAGCAATCGCGTCTGCGCCGTGCAGTGTGGCGTGGCCGCGGTCGCGGTCGCGGCCATCAGCGCCAGCGCGCCAGCAGTTCAAGCACCAGCAGATCAGCACGCAGCGGACCGCGCACATTCTCGCGTGTGCGATTGGCTGCGGCGTACCAGCGCTCCAGACCTTCACCGTCCAGCGCGCTGCCAAGGGGCGGCTGTTGCTTGCGCGTACGCGCCTCGCATTCGTCTGCAGCCGCTTGTGCGGCAAACCACAAGCGCTGCGCCGGCTCACTTTCCAGCCAACGCTTGACCACGGCCACCGGCTCGCCACGACCAGCCGCCAATGCCGCCAGGTCCTTGCGCACTTCGCTGCGCCGTTCCAGCGCCCCGTTCCGGGACCAGTCACGCGCGAGCCCCGGGTTGCCACCGGCGGCACTCAGCGCGAGCGCACCATCGTCAACCCCTTCCGCCTGCAGCCACGCCAGTGCCGGCTCGGCTGGCGGCAGCTGGAATTCGATGCGCTGACAGCGACTGCGGATGGTTTGCGGCAAACGCCACGGCGCGTCGGCGAGCAGGATCAACAGCGTATGCGCGGACGGCTCTTCCAATGTTTTCAGCAACGCATTGGCCGCGGCGGGATTCATCGCATCCGCCGGGTCGAGACACGCAATCTGCCAGCCGCCCAGCTGACTGTTCATCGCCAGCCGTGCGGAAAGCTCACGGATCTGGTCGACGACGATCTCACTGCGTGGCGTGCCGTCCTTGCGCAAACCATAGGTCAGCTGGACCAAATCCGGATGGGTGCCGGCCGCCAGCAACAGACAACTGCGACACCGTCCGCAAGCCTCTCCTGCGGCAGGCTGTGTGCACAACAATCCGCGCACGAAGCGTTGCGCAAACACGCGCTTGCCCAGGCCAGCGGCGCCGCACAACAGCAGTGCGTGCGGCAATGCATCGCGCTCGCGACGCGCCTGCAGACGTGCCCAGTCTTCGGCGTGCCACGGCAGCGCCGTCACGATGCGTACTCCGTCGCCAGCGCTGATGTCGCCGCCATGGCCGCGCGCAGGACCACGTCGGGCGGCTGACTGGCATCGATCACACAAAACCGCCCGGGTTCCGCAGCGGCCCGAGCGCGATAGGCGGCGCGCACCCGCTCGAAAAACGCATCCGCCTCCGCTTCGATGCGATCAGCACCGCCACGCCCGGCAATGCGTTCGCGCCCCATGGCCACCGGGAGATCCAGCAGCAAGGTCAGATCCGGTTGCAGCCCAGCGCAGGCCCAGCGCTCCAGCTCGGCAATGCGTGCTACCGGCTGCCCACGCCCGGCACCTTGATAGGCATAGCTGGCATCGGCAAAGCGATCGCACAGCACCCACCGCCCCGTACGCAGCGTCGGCTCGATGATTTCGCGTACGAGTTGCGCGCGCGAGGCAAACATCAGCAACAGCTCGGCCTCTGCCGCCATGCCGCGCAGCGCCGGATCCAGCACGATCGCCCGCACTGCCTCGCCCAGTGCGGTGCCGCCGGGTTCACGGGTTTGCACCACGTCAATGCCGCGCCGCGCAAGCGCGCCGCGCAAGCCCGCAAGCAACGTACTCTTGCCGGCACCCTCGCCGCCTTCAAGGCTGATGAATTTTCCACGTGCAGCATTCATGGGCGACCACTCGTTGACCGCAGGCTGGATGACGACCGGTTCATCGACAACGCTTGCGCTGATAACAGTCGACATTGCGATTGTGCTCGTCCAGCGTATCGGCAAACACGTGAGTGCCATCACCACGTGCGACAAAATACAGGGCATTGCCGGCAGCCGGATGCAACACCGCCACCAGCGCCGGTTTGCCGGGCAAGGCGATCGGGGTGGGCGGCAAGCCCGCGCGAGTGTAAGTGTTGTACGGTGTATCGGTTGTGAGATCGGTCTTGCGGAGGTTGCCTGCATACGCGGCGCCCATGCCGTAAATCACGGCCGGATCGGTCTGCAGCAGCATATGGTTTTCCAGCCGGCGTACAAACACCCCGGCGATGCGCGTGCGTTCGTCCGCACGCCCGGTTTCCCGCTCGACGATCGATGCCAGGATCAGCGCTTCGTAGGGTGTCGCCAGCGGCAGCTGCGGGTCCCGCGACGGCCACAACGTGGCGAGCGTCCTGACCATCGCCGCATGCGCACGCCGGAGCACATCCAGATCGCTGTCGCCTTTCACGTAGGCGTAGGTTTCGGGCAGGAAGCGGCCTTCCGGCACCTCGCCGCCTGCACCGATGCTGCGCATGATCGCCGCGTCATCGAGATTCACACTGTCATGGCGCAGGTGATCCGCCCCGGCCAGCGCCTGCCGCAACTCGCCGAACGTCCAGCCGTCGACGATGGTGAAGTTGCGCTGCAAGACCTTGCCGGCAGCCATGTTGGCCAACAGCTGGCGTGGCGTGGTTCCGGGCGCCAACGCGTATTCACCCGCGCGCAATTTTCCAGCTACCTGCATCTGCTCGGCCAGCGCGCGCCAATACCACGCATTGGCGCGGGTCACGCCGCGCTGCTGCAGCTCAGCAACAATGCCGCGAAAACTGCTGCCACGGCCAACATCCACGCTGTCACCCTGCGCGCTCACCGGCAACGGTGTGTTGCTGAAGCGATTGAAGTCATGCCAGCCCCATGCCAGCGCGCCGAGCAGCGCCAATCCGCACACCAGCAGCAACGCACGCCAGGCAACACGCCCACGCGTCTGCGGTTTTAGTGCTCCGTGCCTCATGTCGCGTCCTCCGCGGAAAACCCCAGCTCGCGCCAGTACCGTTGCAGGCGGCGTGCAACGGTGCCCGGAACATATTGCCACGACGCAATGGACCGCACCGGCACGATGCCGCGTACGCTGGAGCTGAGGAAGATTTCGCTGGCAGCGTGCAGTGCGTCCATGGCAAGCGTTGTTATGCGGGCTTGTGGGCAGGCGGCCAGCACCTCGGCGCGGCCAACGCCGGCAATCCCGCAACGATCCAGCGCCGGCGTCAACAACTGGCCATCAACCACCGCAAACAAGTTGGCCATGGTCGCTGAAATCACCCGGCCATCACCAGCGCACAACACACCTTCGGCAATCTCCGGATCATCCCATTCGGCGCGTGCCAGCACCTGCTCCAGCCGATTCAAGTGCTTCATGCCGGCCAGCGCCGGTTGCTCGGCCAGACGCAGGACGCACACCCGCATGCGAATGCCTTCGACATACGCGGCTGCGGCCATTCGGGGTGGCGCAAACGCCGCTACCACCCGGGTCGGTTGGGCAGTGTCCGGCGGTGCGTAGCCACGCGCGCCCACGCCACGCGTCAGCGTGATACGCACCACGGCGTGTTGCATGCCGTGACTCACCGCCAACGCCTCACGCCATAGCGTTGCCGCATCGGGAGCAGGCAAGCGCAGACGCAGGCAACTTTCGCCGAGCCGCTGCATGTGTCGTGGCCACAACGGCGCCCTCGAGCCGATGAAGCGAATGCTTTCAAACAAGCCGTCGCCGTAGGCAAAGCCACGATCCAGCGCGGGCACCATGTCAGCGGCGAGGCCGTTGATGAGCATGGGGCATGTGGCCATCAGCCGGGCACTCCGAGCGCACGCAGCAGGCCGCGGGCTTTGGCGCGAGTTTCTTCCAGCTCGCGCTGCGCCACGGAGTCGGCCACGATACCAGCGCCCGCGCGCAACGTGACCTCGTTACCCAGCACCGTCAGCGTGCGAATCAGGATATTCAAATCAAGGTCACCACTGCGATCGAGATAGCCCAGGGCGCCGGTATAGGCCCCGCGCGGGGTGTCTTCCAGCGCGGCGATGATTTCCATGCAGCGCACCTTGGGACAGCCGGTGATGGTGCCACCCGGGAACACCGCCGCGACCACCTGACCAGGTGTCACCTCATCCCGCAATCGCCCGCGTACATTGGACACGATGTGGTGAACGTGGGCGTAACTCTCCACCGCCATCAATTCATTGACCTCCACTGACCCTGGCTGGCACACGCGACCAAGATCATTGCGCTCCAAGTCGATCAGCATCACGTGCTCGGCCTGCTCCTTCGGATTTGCCCGCAAGGCACGAATGTCTGCCGCGTCGTCATCGCCGGGCAAGCGCGGTCGGGTGCCGGCAATCGGCCGGGTCTGTACCAGGTCACCGCGCACTTCAACCAAACGCTCTGGCGACGAGCTAACCACCGCCCACGTCGGTTGCTGCATCAGCGCGGCAAAGGGTGCCGGATTGGCTCGGCGCAATGCAGCATGCAGTGCTGCCGGTGCCGGAGGCATGGCATAGTGCGCCTGCCAGGCCCGGGACAGATTCACCTGAAAAATGTCCCCGGCCTGCAGGTGCTCGTGCACGCGCGCCACGCCAGCCAGGAAACGTTGGGGGTCATCCTCAGTCCATGCCGTCGGTGGCGCCAGAACCGGCACGGTCGGCGCCTGCGCAAGATCGGCCTGCATCTGGTCCAGCCACGACGCGTGGCCATCCTCGACCAGCAGCATGGTGCAATCGCGCACATGGTCGACGATCACTGCACCCGCACAACGCAACGCCAGCGCCACCGGCAACGCGGGGTCAACGCGCAACCGCAGCGTTGGCTCGATCTGGCCGGCCAATTCATACGCCAGTTGCAGCACCCAGCCGCCGTGAAACGGCAAGTCATCCAGCGCTCGCGGCACGCGCTCGGTTTGCCACCAGGCGTCCAGTGCAGCAAGGAAGTTGCCGGGCAGTTCGTGCCCGGCACCGTCGCGCAAGCTGCCGTCGCCGTGCAAGGTCAGGCTTGCCTGTGGCAGCGCAAACAGGATGTCATAACGCGACTGCGCGGTGCCATGCACGACGCTTTCGAGCAGGCACGGGTAGCGGTCCGGCCAGGCGGCGGCCGGCGCAAGCAAGTCACACCGGCCGGCCAACTCGCGACTTTGGCAAGTCACGCTCAGGTGCGGCGAAATGCCAGCGTGCCGTTGGTACCACCAAATCCGAACGAGTTGGAAATGGCGACATCGATCTTCGCCTCACGCGCAACGTTCGGTACGAAATCGAGGTCGCAACCTTCGCCGGGTTCGTCCAGGTTGGTCGTCGGTGGCAACACTTGGTCACGCAGTGCGAGGATGCTGAAAATCGCCTCCACACCACCGGCCGCGCCAAGCAGATGTCCCGTCGTCGATTTGGTCGAGCTCATTGCCAGCTGCTGCGCATGGGCACCGAAGACCGTCTTCGCGGCCATCACTTCGCCCAGATCGCCCAGCGGCGTCGACGTGCCGTGCGCATTCACGTACTGCACGTCGGCGGGGTTGAGCTGCGCGTCATCGAGCGCGTTCTGCATGCAGCGCGCGGCACCCTCCCCGCCAGTGCTGGGTGCGGTCATGTGGAACGCATCGCCGCTCATGCCAAAACCAATCAGCTCGGCGTACACGCGCGCACCACGAGCCCTGGCGTGCTCGTATTCTTCAAGCAGCAGGATGCCGGCGCCGTCGGACAACACGAAACCGTCACGGTCCTTGTCCCACGGTCGGCTGGCGCGCGTCGGCTCATCGTTGCGGGTCGACATGGCCTTGGCCGAACAGAAACCCGCCATTGCCGTACTGGTCGTGGCGAACTCGGCGCCGCCGGCAAGCATCGCATCGGCATCGCCGTACTGGATCATGCGCATGGCCAGCCCGATGTTGTGGGTCGCGGTGGTGCAGGCGGTGACGCACGCTATGTTCGGCCCCTTCAGGCCAAACATGATCGACAGCTGGCCCGACACCATGTTGATGATGGAACTGGGCACATAAAACGGCGATACCCGACGCGGACCCTTCGCTGCCAGTTCCAGCGTGGTTGCCTCGATCGTGCACAGCCCGCCGATACCGGCACCTACCGCTACACCAATCCGCGGCGCATTGGTTTCCGTCACTTCCAGGCCGGAATCACGCAACGCCTGAGAACCCGCCGCAACGCCGTAATGGATGAACGGATCCATCTTCTTGACGTCTTTCAACGGCATCCACTGCGCCGGGTCGAAGTCACGCACTTGCCCGGCAATACGGGTGGCATAGGCGGACGTGTCGAAATGGGTGACCGGGCCGATGCCACTGACACCCTTGAGTACGTGATCCCACGCAGTGGCAACGTCGTTGCCCACCGGCGAAATCAAGCCCATACCCGTCACTACTACGCGTCGTTTGCTCATGCTCACCTTGTCCTTCCTGATTCCGCGAAACGGCGCCCGTGGACCGTACCCGCACCATCGATGCAGTGGCGGCGCGGCGCCGCCCGCGTGCCACGCACACCGTGCGTGCACCATACGGACTCGGACGTTACAAATACACAAACGAAAACTGCGCCAGATCGGCGCAGCATTCGGTCAAACCAGATGACGGGGATCGGCCGTGGCAGGTCAACAGCCACTGCTGGCGAATCCCGCCAGTTGGCCCGGTCAGCTCTTGGAATGCGCCTTGATGTAATCAACAGCCTGCTGCACGGTCGTGATCTTCTCGGCGTCTTCGTCAGGAATCTCGGTTTCGAACTCTTCTTCGAGCGCCATGACCAATTCAACTGTATCCAGCGAATCTGCGCCCAGATCGTCCACGAACGAAGCATTCGCCGTGACCTCATCCTCTTTCACGCCCAACTGCTCGATGACGATTTTCTTGACGCGCTCTTCGATGGTGCTCATGTTGCCCATACCTCTCAAGGAGTAGTGGTTTGTCCCGCCCGCAACTGCCAGGCAAAACGCCGACGCATTGTAATGGCTAAGCTGGGAGCCCGCCACGTTCTGCCGGTGGAACCTGAAAAACCGGCCATGACAGCCAGCACGAATGGTCAATTATCCTGCAAAACGGAGCCGCGTGCGACTCCCTTGCTTCCACACGTGCTCACGGCATGTACATGCCACCGTTGACATGCAGCGTCTCACCGGTAATGTAGGCCGCCGCCGGCGAGGCCAGGAAGCCGACGGCTTCGGCAACGTCGGACACCGCGCCCAACTTGCCCAATGCAATTTGCGCCAGCAACGCGCTCCGCGCTTCTTCGGGCAACGCCTGGGTCAT
>Ga0207707_10002813_pt1 | contig 15516 bp, 10 predicted proteins | sample KBSC83BmetaG_FD_184336 | JGI IMG/M metagenome (GOLD analysis project Ga0207707, IMG submission 184336) | Corn rhizosphere microbial communities from Kellogg Biological Station, Michigan, USA - KBS C8-3B metaG (SPAdes) (version 2) | ecosystem: Host-associated > Plants > Roots > Rhizosphere ...
GCCTCGATGTGCGGTGCGCGTTCGCCACCCTGCCACGACCAGCAACATGCCTGCGACTTCGCGTGTTTCTCCAGACGCGCGGAAATTTGACGACCGGCGCCGGAACATCCATAGTGAGGGCAAGACGTACCGACAACTGCAGCGGGAGGTGACCCGTGAAGACGCATCGCATCACCGGAGGCGGCGGTGTCGAGCTCCACGTGGCCGAGACCGGGAATCCGCGCGGCAGGCCGATCGTGTTCCTCCACGGCGCTTCGCAATGCGGGCTCCAGTGGGGGCGGCAGATGGACTCGAGCCTAACGGAGCAGCACCGGCTCGTCGCCGTCGACATGCGGGGCCATGGGCTGTCGGACAAGCCCCGCGATGGGTACGGCGACTCCAAGCGGTGGGCCGATGATGTCGACGCCATCATCCGGACGCTCGGCCTCGATCACCCGGTGCTCGCGGGCTGGTCGTACGGCCCACTCGTGTGCCTCGACTACGTGCGGCACTACGGCGACGACGCCATCGGCGGCCTGCACTTCATCGGGGCGCTCACGGAGTTAGGCACGGAGGCGGCGATGTCGCTGCTCGCGCCGGGATTCCTGGGCGTGTTTCCGCAGCTGCTCGCCACCGAAACCGACGCGTCGGTCGACGGCCTTCGCGGCCTGCTGCGCCTCTGCTTCGCGAATCAGCCCAACGACGCGGACTTCTTCCTCATGCTTGGCTACAACGTGAGCGTGCCGCCGTACGTGCGGCAGGGCTTGTTCTCACGTTCGTTCTCCAACGCCGATCTGCTGCCCAAACTCCGCAAGCCCGTGCTCATCACGCACGGCGAGCTGGATGCGGTCGTCAAGCCCGTCGCCGCCGATCAGCACAAGCGCGCGATACCGCACGCGGAGGTGCACCTCATGGCAAACGCCGGGCACGCCGCTTTCTGGGACGACGCGCCCGCCTTCAACGAACGCCTGCGCGCGTTCTGCGAGCGTTTGTAGCACCGTCACTCGACCCGCATGGCCGCGATGGGATCCGCTCGCGATGCGCGGAGCGCCGGCACCACCGTCGCGAGCACAGTGGGAACGACGAGGCACGCAGCGGCCAGCACCCAGGCCGATGCGTCGACGGGGCTCACGCCGTACAGGATGGATACCATGACGCGCGTGATCGCCACGCTCGCCGCGAAGCCCACCGCGACGCCGATCGCGACGAGCATCACCCCCTCGCGCGTGACCAACCGCACGAGACCGCCGGGCGTACTGCCCAGTGCGACGCGGATGCCTAACTCGCGGGTGCGTTGGGCGACGGCGTAGCTCAGCACGCCGTACAATCCCGCGATCGTGAGCGCCAGCGCGATGCCCGCGAACGTGCCGAGCATCATCATGAAGAACCGCGGCTGTCCGAGGCTTTGCGTGATGATCTCGGGCATCGTCGCGATGTCGGACACCGCGGCGGTGGCGTCTACGCCCACGATCGCGCGGCGTACGGCGGCCACGACGTCCTTCGGATCGCCGCGCGTCCGAATCATGAGGGGGAAGCGCGAGTCGCCGGTAGCCGCCTGCAAATAGGTCCAGTACATCTCCGGCGCCGGATCGCTCACGGGGCCGACGTTCTTGATGTCGCTCACGACGCCGACGATCGTGGCAAACGAGGTATCGGACACGTAGAACCGGCGGCCCACCGGGTTCCGACCGTGGAAGTCGCGCTTGGCGAGCGCCTCGTTGACGACGGCCACTTGCGGCGTCTTCTTGCCGTCATCGTCGTTAGGCATGAGCAGCCGCCCATCGAGGAGGCGCTGGCCGGTGACCGCGAAGAAGCTGGGCGTCACGACGCGCTGTTCGACGAGCGGCCAGCGTGTCGGATCGTCGGCGGACGCACCCTCGTAGCGGATATTGCTGTTCCAGCCCCAGTTCACGTAGGGCACGAGGTTGATCCCGCCGGCTGACTGGACGCCGGGCACCTGTCGGACCGCGTCGAGCGTCGCCTCGAGGAACCGCCGCACCGCCGTTCCGTTCGGATAGCGCGCACTGGCCACGGTCGCGCTGAGCGTGAGGACGTGCGTGGTCTCGAAGCCGGGATTCTTGCGGAGGAGTCCCGCGAATGCGCGGAGCATCAGTCCGGCTCCAATCAGCAGCACGAGCGACAGCGCGATCTCGAATACCGCGAGGCCGCGGAGCGCCCGGTGCTGTTCCCGCCCGCTGCCGCCGCCGCGGCCGCCGCGCAGCGCCTCCTGGGGGTCGACGGTCGTGTTGCGCCATGCGGGCGCGGCACCGCAGGCGAGACTCACCGCGAGCGCGATGACGACGCCGAAGGCGATCACACGCCAGTCGACGCCCAGCCCGGCGAGCTGCGGCATCTGCGCCGCCGCGAGCGCGCCGATCGTCCGCACGCCGATCGCCGCGAGCCCGAACCCGACGATTGCGCCTAACGCACCGATGAGCAGGCTTTCGGTGATCGCCGGCCGCACCACGTGCCAACGCGTGGCGCCGAGTGCCGTGCGAACGGCCATCTCGCGTTGGCGGTGGACGCCCCGCGCGAGCAGCAGCGCGGCGACGTTGGTCGCTGCGATGAGGAGGACCATGCACACGGCACCAAAGAGCAGCAGGAGCGGGCCGCGCACCACGCCAGCGCTCTCTGCCACCAGCGGAGCAACACGCACGTTTTCGTCGTGAAGATTCGTGTACTGCGCGGCGAGAGGCGCGAACAACGACCGCAGCTCTGCCTGCGCCGACGCCGGCGTCGCCCCATTCGTTAGGCGGCCGAGCATGAGGAGATAGTTGTTGCCGCGCATCGCCAGCTGCTGCGGGGTGAAGCGAATCGGCATCCACACGTCGCTGTGCAGCATGTTGCCGCCGTGCGGAATGCGGAACTGCGGCGGCAACACGCCGATGATCGTGGCCGGCTTCCCGTCGATGTCCACTGTGCGCCCAACGATCGACGGCTCGGCGTGGAATTTTTCGCGCCAGAATTCGTTGCTCAGCACCGCGACGAGCGGCACGTCGAGCCGATCATCCGCCGGCCCGATCAGCCGGCCGAGCTCGGCTCGCGCGCCGAGCATCGGGAACAGGCCACCCGTGACGAAATGCTGGGACGCCTGCACTGTTTCGGTGCCGAGGTTGACGAGCGCGGTGCCAGACGAGATCGCGGAGAGCGACTCGACCGTCCGGGTCTCGCGGGCAAGGTCCGCGTAGTTGCCCGGCGATTCCGGCCAAGTACCTCGCGGGCCGGTTTGCGGCGTGATGCGGTGCACAGCCACGAGGCGCCCGGCGTCCCGCATGGGCAGTGGCTGGATGAGTGCGCGACTGATTGCACTGGCGACGGCGGTAGTGCCGCCAATTCCGAGGCCCAGACAGAGGATGGCGGACAGCGCCATGACCGGGCTGCGCGCGAGGCTCCGCGCCGCCGTGCGGAGCTCGACTCCTAACGACGCCATTGTTCCTTCCGGACGGGATTGAGATTTGGACAGCCGTCCGGACTCAAACGTTGCACCCGCCAGGCTCAGTATACAATCTTAAGCGTCCCCAGCCCACGTCGACGTGCATCACGTGCAGAACACCCGGCATTCACCCGGTGCCCACTCCATGACCAATCCGCGCCGCACCGCTCGCACCGCGCTCGCCTCGCTCCTCGTGAGCGGCACCAGCCTCGGCCTAACTGTCGCGGTCGCCCCGAGCCGCGCCCACGCCCAGTCACCCGGCTCGCCCATGCAAGCGCCAAATGCGCTCGCCTCGCGCATCAACGCCATCGTGAATCGCCCTGAATACCGGCACGCCTTCTTCGGCATCGAGATTTTCTCGCTCGATACGCACGAATCGATCTACCAACTCAACGCCGACAAATTTTTCGTCCCAGGCTCTACCACCAAACTCCTCACCGAAGGCACCGTCCTCGAGCTCCTGGGAGCCGACCACCGCTTCCACACCCGGGTTTACCGAACGGGTCCGGTCCGCCGGGACGGCACGCTCGACGGCAACCTCGTTCTCGCGGCCGCCGGCGATCCTGATCTCTCGAACCGCGTGCAGCCCGATGGCAGCCTTGCGTTCGAGAACGAGGACCACTCCTATGGCGGCAGCCCGGACACCCGGGCTGTGCCAGGCGATCCATTGCTCGTGCTGCGCGAACTCGCGCGGCAGGTGCGGCAGCACGGGATCCGCGCGGTACGCGGGAGCGTGATCGTCGACGCGTCGCTCTTTGCCGAAGGCGATCGCGAGCTCGGCACGGGCGTCGTGATTTCGCCCGTCGTCGTGAACGACAACGTCGTGGACGTGAACGTGGCGCCGGGGAAGACAGCGGGCGACCCAGTCACGCTGCATGTCTCGCCGGAGACGCCGTACGTGCGGTTCGTGAACCGCGCGACAACGAGCGTCGCGGATTCGTCTCCCAACGTCAACTGGGCGTCGGACAGCGCGGCTCCGGATGGTTCGCACGTGGTGGTGGTGACCGGCACCGTGCCGGCCGGCAAACCGAGCATCCTGTTCAGCTGGCCGGTGGACGAGCCCACGAGGTTCGCCGAGGTGTCGTTCGCTCAGGCGTTACGCGCGGAAGGGTTGCGGGCGAAAGCGATCGCGCCGACTCACCATCTCGACATCGCGTCGCTTGCGCGCGGATACGCCGACTCGATGGTGGTGGCCGAGCACGTGTCGCCTCCGCTGTCGGAAGAGGTGAAGGTGACGCTCAAGGTGAGTCAGAACCTGCACGCCAGCATGGGGCCATTTCTGTTAGGCGCGCTGCTGGCACACGATGGGAAGGCGAAGGCCGGTTTCGCCGAGGAGCGTCGGTTTCTGAAGGAGGCCGGGTTGGACCTTTCTGGGGCGTCGCAGAGCGATGGCGCGGGCGGCTCGGCGCACTTCACGCCCGATTTCATGGTGCACTTTCTGGCGTACATGGCCGCACAGAAGGATTTCCCGCTTTACTACGCGGCATTACCAGTGCTCGGCCGCGACGGCACGTTGTGGAACATTCAAGTGAGCTCGCCGGCGGCGGGTCACGTGCATGCAAAGACCGGGACGTACGAGCGGGATGATTTGCTGAACGACTTGATGATGGTGGATGGGAAGGGGCTGGCGGGTTACCTGACCACAGCGGATGGACGCCGGCTGGCGTTCGCGGTGTATGCGAACAACGTTGCGGCCGGAACGGACCCGGAGGCAGTCACTCGTGGTGTGGGGCAAGCGTTAGGCGAGATCGCGGTCGCCACCTACAGCGTACAACCGTAGCCCGCTCAGGCTGGAGCGATCGCCAGCACACGGAGTGGACTGCCGCTGCCGTTCACGAGCTTGAGCGGCGCCGCGATCACGATGGCGCCGGTCGGCGGCAACTGGTCGAGGTTGCACAGACTGGCCAACCCGAATTTGCCGTTGCCGTGCATTTTCGAGTGATTGGGAAACGGCGGGTCGAACGTGCCAGCCTGACCGGCGTCCGTACCCACCGTTTCGACGCCCACGCCTAACACATCGCGATCTGTGGCGAGCAGCTCCGACGTGCTCTGGTGGAAGCCGGGACTGTGCGGGCCGTCGGACTTGACGTTCAAGAACTTCGCCGGATCCGTGCGCGTGCTCCATCCGGTGCGCAGCAAGACCCACGCGCCGCGCGGAATGCGGCCGTGCTGCTTCTCCCACGCGACCACCTGATCGGGCATGAGCAGGAAGTCCTCGTTCTTCGCGACATCTGCCGTCACATCGATCACACACGCCGGCCCAACGAAGCGGCGCGCCGGGATCGTGTCGCAGCGGTTGTCGGGCAGGTCCTTGCCCGTCACCCAGTGCACGGGTGCGTCGAAGTGCGTCCCCGTGTGCTCGCCTAACTGGATCGTGTTCCAGTACCACGCCGGCCCCTTGTCGTCGTAGCGAGAAATCACGTCCATCGAGACGCCCGGCGACGACGCGAAGATGGGCGGCAGCCCGATCACCGGTGTGTCCGGACCCAGGGGCTGTGTGAGATCCACGACCTTGAGCCGCCCCAAGTCGAGCGCGGAAACGAGATCGGCGAGAACGGACATCGATCGATACCGGTGAAGTGTCGAAGTGCCTGGGGCGTCAGACGCCGTGGAAGATGCGGAACACTTCCGTGAGCAGCCAGTAGATGCCGACACCCAGGATGATCACGGGGATGCCGTAGCGGATCCAGTAGAACACCCACATCGGCACCGGCTGCTCGCCGGCACCGAACAGCTCGGCGAGCGCGGCGCTTCGGTTCATGCACCACGCCACGGTGATCACGGCGAGCAGCGAGCCGAGTGTCTGCATGCCGGAACCGAAGCTGAGATCCCACGGAACGAAGATCGCGTTGTTGATCATCGGTGGAATCGCGAGCACGAAGCACGCCGCCGACATCACCCACACCGCGCGCGTCCGCGTGAACGTCGTGTTGTCCGTTAGGCCAGCGACCAGCACCTCCACCGCGCCGATGTCCGAGAGGTAGCCCGCACCGAACAGGCTCACGAAGAAGAGACATCCGAAGAGCCAGCCGGCCGGCATCGCCGCGAACACCTTGGGCAGGGTGGTGAAGATGAGACCGGGGCCCGACGCCGGCTCGAGATGGAACGCGAACACGGCCGGGATCACCGCGAGGCCTGCAATGAGCGACGAGCCCGTGTCGCCGAACACAGTCCACCACGCCGGGCTCGCGAGCTGTTGGTCAGCATGCAGGTACGACCCGTACACGACCATGAACGTGCCGCCCAACGACAGGGCGAAAATGGCGTGTCCAATCGCGGCAGCCATCACGTTGGCCGTGAGATCGGAGAAGCGGAACTCGAGCAGATACCATCGCACGCCCTCCATGGCGCCCGGAAGCGTGAGCGCGCGCACCATCACCACGATCGTTACGATGGTCATCGCCGGGAGCACGATGATGCTCACCAACTCGATGCCCTTACGCACGCCACGGATCAGGACGACCGCACACGCGAGGATGACGACCGCCGTGCAGATCAGCTGGAGCACGAACGATCGTGCCACGAACCCGTGCTGCGGTGGGAGGATGGCAGCGGCGTCGAACGGCACGTGCGCCATCACCGCCAACTGACCGATGCAGTAGTAGAGCACCCACCCGATGACCGCCGAGTAGTAGCCGGTGGCCGCGGTGACGACAAAGAAGAGGAACCAGCCGACGTACCTGCCTAACGGCAGCCCGCCGCGTTCGAACGCGCCCACGGGCCCGCGTCGCGTGTGGCGGCCGAGCGCGAACTCGGTCATCAGCGCCGGGACGCCGATCACGACCGACACGAGCGTGTAGAAGAGGACGAACGCCGCGCCGCCGAACTTCCCGACCATGTACGGGAATCGCCAGACGTGTCCGAGGCCGATGGACACGCCGACGATCGTCATGAGGCCGCCTAACCGGGAGGCGAACGTCTCGCGGGCGTCTGTCACCGGGCCTGGGCGAGCTCCGCGAGGAGGTCGAGCGCGCGATCGACGTCGTCGATCGTGGTGAAGAAGTGCGGCGCCAACCGAAGTACATCGCCGCGCGCGGTGGGGAGCACGCCGTGGGCGCGCATGGCATCTTCGACGGCGGACGGATCGCGCACGACGAAGGCCGTGGTCGCCGTCTTCTGCGCCATGTCGCCGGTGCCGTGCAGCGTCAGGCCGTGTGTCCGGCCGCCGTCGATGAGGCGCTGGCCCAGCACCTCGTGCCACGCGCGGATCTTGGCCGGGCCGATCGCGTTGATGAGCTCCATGCCGGCGCGCGCGACGTACGCGCTGATCACCGGCGGGGTCCCGGTGTCGAACCGGCTCGCCGTCGGCGACCAGTCGAGCGTGCGCGCCGTGGACGTGAACGGGTCCGATCGGCCGAACCAGCCGGTCACGGTCGGGTGCATCGTGCCGACGACCTCCGGCCGCACGTACAGAAAGGCAATGCCGGGCATCCCCATCAGGAACTTGAGGTTGCCGGACGTGAGAAAGTCGACGCCTAACGCACGAACGTCCACCGGCACGACGCCGAGCGTTTGGTAGGCGTCCACGAACGAGAGCGCTCCGGCCTCGCGCGCGCACGCCGCAATGCGCCGCACGTCCTGGATGAACCCGTTGGCGTAGTACCCGTGGCACGCCGAGACGAGGGCGGTGCGGTCGTCGATCAGCGCGTCGTACACCGACGGGTCGATCGTTCCATCGCACACCGGCGCGAACGACACGCGGCCGCCGCGCGGACTCTGCGCGAGCCAGACATGGGCGACCGTCGGAAATTCCGCTTCGCTCACGATGAGTCCATTGCGGCGGCCCGAGAGCTCGAGCGCGCTCGCCACCGCGCTCGCCGCCTCCGAGACAGAGCTGAACACCGCGATGTCCGACGGTGTCGCGCCGATGAGCGTGGCAAACTCGGCTTTGGCGAGAGCGACTTCGGCGAGCCACGCGTCCCAGTCCATTCCCCTGTCGTTCCACGAGTCGAGATAGCGCTCGGCCGCCGCGCGCGTCGCGTCGGTCTGCGGCGCTTGCGAGCAGTTGTTCATCGGGATGCAGGACGCGAGCAGCGGAATGTCAGCGCGACACGCCTCAATGTCGTAGTCGGGGTGCACGCCGCTCACGCCGTGCCTCCTCGCGTTCGCGCGCGTTCCTGGATCCACCGCCGGAAGCGGAACGCGTTCTCGCCTAACTCCAGGTCCATCCCGTAATGGTCCGGCCCGACGGCCGCTACCTTGGCGACGATCACGCTCAGATCCTCGCGCTCGACGGCCGCGAGAAACGCTTCGCCGAAATCGAGCGTGGTGACCGCATGCGCGACGTGCCGGATGCCCGCACCGCGGGCGATCGCGTCGAGGTCCGTGACGCCGGAGGATGTGTGCGACTCGAACCCGCCCGTCGAGAGCAGGCTCCCGTTGTCGAAGATCACGTGGATGAGGTTCTTGGGATGATAGCGCGCCAGCGTCGCGAAGGTGCCGAGGTTCATGAGCACCGAGCCGTCGCCGTCGAGCACCACCACCCGTTCGTTAGGCAAATGCGTGGCGAGGCCAAGTCCGATCGAGGAGGCCAGGCCCATGGCGTGCTGCAGGTAGAAGAAGTTCTCGCGGTGGCCCAGGTTGTAGAGCTCTTGCGCGCACGCGCCCATGATCGTGACCACGAGCTTGTCCTCGAGCTCGGGGTAGATCATCTGCAGACATTCGTCGCGTTCCATTCAGTCCTCCATCAGATCGCGCGTCAGGAGCAGCGCGACGGGCGACAGAGAGCTGTGCGAGAACGTCCACGCCTCGCGGATTTGCTTGGCGACTTGCTGCGGATCGCGCGCGTACTCGAAGGGAATCTCGAGCGCGCGCAGCACCGGTTCGGTCACGATTCCGCCGCGCGTGTGCCACGGATACGGTTCGCCCCAGTGGCCCCGTAACGCAATGAGCATGCAGAGCGGAACGCGATACAGTTGGGCGAGCGAGACGATGCCGTTGATGGCGGCGAGAAAGCCGTGATTCTGCATGAGCAGAACGTGCGGCATGCCGGCGAAGTACGCGCCCGCGGCGATGCCGATGGCTTCTTCCTCCTTGGCCACTTGGAGGAGATGAACGTCGGGATCGTCTTCGGCGCGCTGCAGGAGAGGGCCGAGCCACGTCTCCGGCAGGGCGGAGATCGACCTGATCCCGGCGGCTTTGATGCCGTCGAAGATGATCTTGCTGTTGTCGTAGGAGACGGTCATCGCGCGGGACTTCCCAGGAGTCCTGAAAGTATCGCGCGTGGTACTCGGCGTGTCGAGGCGGGGGCGCGTTGCGGCGATCCAGGCGTCACGCCGCATCATGGAGTAGTTGCCTACAAAGTAGGTACGAACTCCATGATGCGCCGTGAGTGCGCCATGCGCTACGCAGCCAGCGCCGCGGTCGACACCGCGCGCGGCGCGCGAAGCTGACGGAAGATCAGGAGGTGCATCAATAAGTACGCGGGCACCAAGAACGACGGCACCAACACCCAGGGCAGGGTGAGCAACGTTGTGGCCGAAGGCCCGACCGCCAACAGGTTGAGCGGCGTGCCGGGAACCGAGAGAACGCCTAACGTAATTGCCACGAGTAGGTCGAGCATGCCGAACGCGTTCCACAATCCGATCCAGATCGGTCGCGCGGATCCCGATGCGGCCATCGCGGCGAGCGGCAGCGCGAGAACTCCCGTGATGACATCACCCCAGCCGGCCGATGGCGCAAACGGCGCCGGCAAGCGGTGAACGCCGTACAGGATGAGGAAGAACACGCCGACGACGCGTCCGATGTTTGCGGCGATGAGGACAGGGAGCGGAATCCGAAGCAACCGTTCGCGGAACCGCGGCACGCGGAAATACGCAATGAGTCCGACAGCAAGCACGGCGAACAGCAGTCCAAATGGGGAGGCGCCGAATTCGTTCCCGCTAAGACAAAAAAAGAGCCGGGGCGGCCACAGTACGCCGCCCCGGCTCTCCCGTTCACCCATCTACTTCTGATTGCCCCCGGCGCTCACCGAGCCGCCGCCGCCGACCACGGTGATCGTCACCGCCGACGGATATTGCTTGTCGTGGTGCACACCATTCTGCGCCACCAGCCCTTCCTTCTCGTCGTAGTTGTTCCCGCCCGTGTTCAGATTGCGATCGAACCGCGGGAAGTTGCTGCTCGAGACCTCCAACCGGAGCCGATGTCCCGGCTTGAAGTAGTTGGAGAAATCGATGGGCTGGAACGTCACCTTGTACACTTTCCCCGGCTGCATCCACACCTCGGGCTTGTCGTAGCCGTCCCGGTAGCGCATGCGCTGGATGTTCTCGATGAGGTTGAACGCGCGCCCGTCGGGATACACATCGTCCAGCCGCCAGGTGAAATCGGTGTCCTTCCGGTTAGACGAGACGTACAGCGTCACCGTGATCGGCCCGCTCATCTCGACGCCTTCCTTGAACGGGTCCGTCGTATAGACGAGCACGTCGTTCCGGGCCTCGACGGGACGCTGGTCGTACGATCCGAAGTGCACCGCATTCCCTTCGCAGCATCCACCGCCCCCGTACGTCTGCACCGGATTGGCCGGATCGTAGTTGAACTGGTCGGGCTTGTCGATGCCGGGCTGCGGGCCGTCGCCTAACGCGCCGTCGCCATAAAGGGTATTGGCCTTCCCCTCGCTGTGCAGAAAGAACGTCATCGGCTTGGCGCCCGGTGGCGGCCACGTCGGCGACGTCTTCCACTGATTGAGCCCGACCACGTAGTAGCGCACCTTGGGCTCCTTCTGCAGCACGCCGTTGTCCTCACCCTTCATGAAGTGGTCGAACCACGCGTACATGAGCGAGTCGTACGGGAAGCGGGCGTCGCCCACATCCAGGTCGCCGATCATCGTGTGCTCGGTGGCGCGCGTGTACGCGCAGTGCAGCACCGGAGCAATGATCATGTACTGCTCGTTGGCGACGTCGCCCTGCGCGTGCTGCCTAACCCAATTGTAGGCCGCGATGTTGGGCGACACGGACACGTCGTACCAGCTCATGAACCAGAGACCCGGCTTGTTGACGGCCATGCTGTCGTTCCACAAGCCGCCCTTGTACCACGCCGGATCGTTAGGCGCGCGCGCGATCATGTCGCCGCCCGTCTCCACCGGCATCTTCGTGTCGAAGATGCCCGGCGGCCCGCCGATCGAGCTGATGATGCTGTCTTCGGGCAGGTGCCAGAGCTGCGCCGACCAATCGATCGGCGGCATCTGGGGCGCGAAGTCGAACATCTTGCGCGCGAGCGTGATGTCGGCTTGCGGCGTGTTGGCCGCGAGCTGCGGTCGGATCTGATTCTGTTCGCCGTACAGCCAGTCGATGAACAGCATCTGCACCGCCCCGCCGCGATACCAGTTCCCTTGCTCGTAGTACGGGCCCACGCGGCCGACGCCGGCGCCAAAGCCCTGGACGTTGAAGGTGGCGAGCCCGGGATTGTCCTCGGTCACGACGCCGAGCTGCCATTCGGCGGTCGACGAGCAACCGGTGAGGCCCACCTTGCCGTTCGACCATGGCTGCGACGACATCCACTTGATCTCGTCGTAGCCGTCGGTGCGCGGGGGGCCGAGGATGTCGTAGTTGCCCTCGGAGTAGAAGTGCCCGCGCTCGTTGATTTCGACGTAGGCGTAGCCGCGCTTCACCGCTTCCAGCTCGCGGCTCATGTCGCGCGGGGCGCCGTTCTTCACGTCCCACCAGTTGAAGTTGTACGGCGTGCGGACGAAGACGATCGGCACCTTCCCCGACGCGTTCTTTGGGCGGTAGACGTCGGCCAGCATGCGCTTGCCGTCGCGCATCGTGACCATGACGCTGCGGTCGATGATCGCGGCCGATTCGAGCTCCTGCTCGACGGCGTTGCGCTGCGCGACGAGCGCGGCGTGCGGGTCAGGTCCTTGGGCGCCGAGTGCCGCAGGGACGCAGAGTACCAGCGACAGCGCGAGCCAAGCTCGGCGATTGAGGCGGTCGCGGCATCCTCGAGTACGTACCATGACTATCTCTCCAGCGGAGTAGCAGACGCTGCGAGGGTATGTCCGGGTACAGGGACTGTCAACGGTAGGAAAGATCCAAGTCAGGGAGTGGTCAGGGCGCTCAGACGGTGGCGCCCAAGCCGTTCTTTCCAGCGCCATCATGAAGTACCTGCCTACAAAGTAGGTAACTACTCCATGATGGTCGCTGATGGACCGGTCAGGCCGATCGATCGCCGGTCAACTCCGTTGCCGCTGCGAGCCGAGGGAGCGCGTCGACCGGCTCGAGCGTCTCGATCTCCGGCTGCCCGTCGGCCACGCCTAACGCACGGAACCGCCGCGCTGAGCTCAGGACGCGTGTCTCGAGCGACCCGATCGCATCATTGTAGGCCTCGACCGCGCCCGTGAGCCCGCGGTTGAGTCTCGCGAAGTGTTCGGCGAGCGTCGCGATGCGGCGATAGAGGTCGGCGCCGTGGTCGCGGATCGCTTCCGCGTTTCGCGCAATGCGCTCCTGCTGCCAGCCGTACTGCGCCGATTTGAGCAGCGTCACGAGCGTCGTCGGCGTCGCCGGGACCACGCCGCGCGCGATTGCAAACTCGATCAAGGCCGGGTCGCGCTGGCAGGCCGCGCTCAGGATCGACTCGCCCGGCAGGAACATGATCACGAACGGAAGCGCTTCGCTCACGCGCTCGCCGTACTTCTTCTCCGACAACATCTCGACCTGTGCACGCACCTGCTTCACGTGCTTGTCCAGGAAGGCCGCGCGACGATCGTCGTCCGTGGCTTCGGTGGCGCCGATGAAGGCATCGAGGGGAGTCTTGGCGTCGACGATGACGATCTTGTCGCCCGGCAGCCTAACGATGAGATCGGGACGGAACGCGCCATCGTCGTCGCGCACGGTGTACTGCGTGTCGAAATCGCAGTGCTCGAGCATGCCCGCGAGCTCGACCACGCGCCGGAGCTGCAGCTCGCCCCATTGACCGCGAACGTGCGGCGTGCGCAGCGCGTGCACCAGCCGCTGGGTTTCTTCCGTGAGCTGCTGCTGCCCATCCGCCATGGCCCGCAGCCGCTCGTGGAGGTCGGCGTTCCGCTCCTCCGCGAACGCCCTCGTGAGGCGGCGCTCCGCGTCGCGTTCGGCGAGATAGGTGGCGGCGGCGTGCTGCGCGTGCGCGAGCTCGTTGCGCGCACGCTCGAGTTCCGTTAGGAGCGTCGCGCGCTCACGCTCGCGCTCCGCCAGCAGGACGCCGGCGCGGAGTCCGCGCGCCCGCACGACCGACCAGGCGACGACGCCGCCGATGATCGCGCCCGCCAGTCCCGTCCACCACAATGAACCGTTCATTTCGGCTCCTCCTCGAGTCACCACTCGTCTTGGCAACAGGCCCGGTCTCAATCCGCGCACAATATCAAATGCCGCGCGAGTCTGCCCGCCGCGGTGGGCGCTCGACCCTTGCGCATTTCCGGATAACGCGACCGTAACGGCTGCGTCCCGCGCCGGATAACGCCGCGTGTTCATTCTCCGGCACGACGCTCGAGCACCGCTCCGCCGCCAAACGCCGGCCGAGTTGCTCGACCAACCGGAGAGCATGGTGACCACCGCATTCTGCCGCCGCGCGCTCGCGATCGCGCTCATTGGCGCCGCCGTGGCGCCGTCCGCGTGCAAGAAGAGCTCGCCAACGCCACCCCCGTCGTCATCGCAGCATCCTGCGGCCGCGCCATCCGCTGGTCCATCTCAACAGACCGGTGGCGCCCAACCGCCCGAGTGGCTCGACCATCCGCAAGCGTCGCCGGGCACCACCGTGCTCACTGCTGTCGATCCGAAGACGCTGAGTAAGAGCGAAATACAGTTCGGCGTCGCGCCCAAGCGGAGTCCAGACGTCGAGTACCAACCAGGCGTGATCGTGATGGAGCACGGCGATCAAGCCATCCGCGCGGCGGGTGGCAATGGAATGTCGTGGACGTTCGACGCCAACGCCCTCAACGTGAGTGATTTCCAGGAGGGCAAGATCGTCTTCGCGACCGGGCGCGCGGTGGGCCGGATCATGGGGCTCAAGCGCGACGGCTCCACGGTGACGGTGATCCTGGGACCGGTGCAAGTCACGGACGTGATCCGGAACGGTCGGTTCATCATGTCCCAGGCGGTGGACGCCGACAAGATGATCACGTACGTCGCGCCCGACTATCCCGGTCTCCAGAGCGACAGCGGCCTAACGAAGTCGGCGAGCCTCGACGCGCCGGGCGAGGGCGCGGGCGGAGAAGAAACCGTGGTCGTGTCGCGCGTCGACCGCGGCCGTTGGACGCCGACGTCAATGTCGCGGACCGGGGCCGACGGGCGGCGCGTCACGTACCGGCGCCGCGGCCATCGTTGGGCGGATGCGCAGACGTCCGACCTCAATCAGTGGACGGGTGCGTCCGCTGCCGGCGGCTTGCGATCGTTAGGCATAGCGCAGCAGGCGGCGGCACCGCCCAACGTGCCCAATCCCCTGCCCGCGCCGCAGCAGACGTTCGGCGCCGTGCCGTCGCTGACCGCCGACAACAACAACATCCGGATGCAGCCGGTGGCCTCCAACTCCGGCGTCGGACTCCAGTACTACTACACGAACCCGTCCGGCCTGGCAGTAACCGCGACGGGAACGGTCACACTGCACGCGCCCGAAATCCGGTGCGTGCTCAAGATCGTGAACGGCGCGGTCGACAGCGCCGGCATCAGCATCGCGGGATCGGCCGGCGTCCACCTCTTGCTCGACTCGCACAGTCCGACGGCCAAGTTCGTGAACATGCACGTGCGGCACTGGGTGCCGGTCGACTTCAGCATTCCGTTAGGCGGACCGATCCCGTTCGCGCTGACGTTCGCGACGATGTTCGATGTGAACTCCGGCATCAGCGCGCAGTCGACGATCATCCGCGCGGAAGGCCAGTACAACTTCGGCGGCAAGATCTGGGCGGGACGCGCGGGCGGCCGGTGGTCGCTCTCGACGCCGAGTGACCCGACGACGGTCACGGACTTGACGGAGTCGCTCAGCAACTTCTCGGTGGGCATCAACTCGTTCGCGATGGCGTTCTCGATCCGCGCCTTGGTGGGCATCGGCGCGTTCGGCTTCAACGCCGGCGTCTATGCGGCCGTTCGATTCGGCGGCAGCATCCTCGGCGCCCCCACCGAAGCGTTTCCTTGCCGGCAAGC
>Ga0207707_10002815_pt1 | contig 15510 bp, 12 predicted proteins | sample KBSC83BmetaG_FD_184336 | JGI IMG/M metagenome (GOLD analysis project Ga0207707, IMG submission 184336) | Corn rhizosphere microbial communities from Kellogg Biological Station, Michigan, USA - KBS C8-3B metaG (SPAdes) (version 2) | ecosystem: Host-associated > Plants > Roots > Rhizosphere ...
GTGGTGGTGGTCGACTCGGTGGCGGCGCTGACGCCGAAAGCCGAAATCGAAGGCGAAATGGGCGACAACCACATGGGCCTGCATGCGCGCCTGATGAGCCAGGCGCTGCGCAAGCTCACCGGCAACATCAAGCGTTCCAACACGCTGGTGATTTTCATCAACCAGATCCGCATGAAGATCGGCGTGATGTTCGGCAACCCGGAAACCACCACCGGCGGCAACGCGCTGAAGTTCTACGCCTCCGTGCGCCTCGACATCCGCCGCATCGGCGCGGTCAAAAAGGGCGAGGAAGTGATCGGTTCGCAGACCCGCGTCAAAGTGGTGAAGAACAAAGTGGCGCCACCGTTCCGGCAGACCGAGTTCGAAATCCTGTACGGCGAAGGCACTTCCTACGAGGGCGAGCTGATCGAGTTGGGCGTACTTCACAATCTCGTCGAGAAGTCCGGTGCCTGGTACAGCTACAACGGCGAGCGGATCGGGCAGGGCAAGGAAAACGCGCGCCAGTGGCTCAAGGACAACCCGGCCGCGGCCAAGGAGCTCGACACCGCCCTGCGCGCCAAGCTGCTGGTGGGCACGGGCAATAGCGGCGTCGCCGCGACCGAGGATGCCGAGGAAGTCGAGGCATAAGTCGCCAGGTAGCCCGGATGGAGCTACGCGAAATCCGGGACACCGGCAACAAGAGGCCGGTTCTGGTGACCATGGCTGCGCACGCGGCAATGCGATGAAGCGCAAGCGCGACACCCGTGGCGACAAGCCCGAGCGCAGTGCCTACGACCGCGCGCTCGGCATGCTCGCCCGTCGCGAATACTCGCAACGCGAGTTGCGCGCGCGGCTCGAACACGCCGGCTGCGATGAGAACGAATCGGAATCCGCGCTGCGCACACTGCAAAAGCAGCATTACCAGGATGACGATCGCTTCGGTGAAATGATCGTGCGCGCGCGGGTGGGGCAGGGCTACGGGCCCGCTCGCATCCAGGCCGAATTGCGCTCGCACGGCTTGGCCGATGCCGCGATCCGCGCGCTGCTCGATGCCGCGGAAATCGATTGGGAAGCGATGGGCAAGGCGCAACTGCGCAAGAAGTACGGCACCAAGCCCGCCGCCGATCATGCCGAACGCGGCAAACGCGCGGCGTTCCTCTTGCGTCGCGGTTTCAGCGCCGCCACAGTTAGAATCGTCACCCATTCCGAGGTTGGCGACACCGGCGATTAAAGTTCCGTCACGGTTTTGGCGGGCTGGCCGGTTGCGCCGCCTTGACTCGCCATCACCCGAGCTTTCCGACGCAACCGCATGAAAACTGCAGAAATTCGCGCACGTTTCCTCGAGTTTTTCAAGGATCGTGGCCACACCATCGTGCCCTCCGCGCCGCTGGTGCCGGCCAACGATCCGACGTTGTTGTTCACCAATTCGGGGATGGTGCAGTTCAAGAACGTGTTCCTCGGCAGCGAGAAGTTGCCGTACGTGCGCGCGGCGGATGTGCAGCGTTGCCTGCGCGCCGGCGGCAAGCACAACGACTTGGATTCGGTCGGTTACACCGCGCGCCACCACACCTTCTTCGAAATGCTGGGCAACTGGTCGTTCGGCGACTACTTCAAGAAGGAAGCCATCGAATGGGCGTGGGAACTGCTCACCCGGACATTCGGATTGCCGCCCGAAAAACTGTGGGTGACGGTTTACCACACCGATGATGAGGCATACGGAATTTGGAACAACGTGGTTGGCGTGCCACCCGAACGCATCGTGCGGATCGGTGACAACAAGGGCGCGCCGTTCGCCTCCGACAATTTCTGGCAGATGGCCGACACCGGGCCGTGTGGTCCGTGCAGCGAAATCTTCTACGACCATGGTCCGGAAATTCCAGGCGGTCCGCCGGGTTCGCCGGAAGAAGACGGCGACCGTTACATCGAAATCTGGAACCTGGTTTTCATGCAGTTCGATCGTGCCGAGGACGGCACCCTGTCACCGCTGCCCGCGCCCTGCGTGGATACCGGCATGGGTTTGGAGCGCCTCGCCGCGGTGCTGCAGGGCGTGCACTCCAATTACGAGATCGACCTGTTCCAGCGCCTCATCGCGGCTGCGCAAAAGCTCACCGGCTGCAAGGACCGTGAGAACAAATCGCTGCGCGTGATCGCCGACCACGTTCGCGCGTGCGCGTTCCTGATCGTGGACGGCGTGCTGCCTTCCAACGAAGGGCGGGGCTATGTGTTGCGCCGGATCATCCGGCGCGCGCTGCGCCATGGCTGGATGCTGGGCGTGCGCGGCGACTTCTTCTGGAAGATGGTCGCGCCGCTAGTTGCGGAAATGGGGGGTGCTTACCCCGAGCTTGCGGCGAAGCAAGCGTTCGTCGAGGAAGCCCTGCGCGCCGAAGAACAGCGCTTCGGCGAGACGCTGGAACACGGCATGAAGGTGTTCGATGAAGTTGCATCGAAGTCGGGCAGGACGATTCCGGGCGAAGATGCGTTCCGCCTGTACGACACCTATGGCTTTCCGGTGGATCTCACGGCTGACATCGCGCGCGAGCGCGGCATGTCGGTGGACATGGCCGGTTTCGAGCGTGCGATGGAAGCGCAGCGCGAACGCGCGCGCGCGGCCAGCAAGTTCGAAAGCAAGGCGCAACTGCCGGCGGACGTGGCAAGCCGATTGCAGCCAACGCAGTTCCTCGGGTACGACGCGCTGGAAGCCAAAGACTGCAAGGTGCTGGCAATCCTGCGCGATGGCCGCGCGGTGGACTCGCTGCAGCCGGGCGAATCCGCCGCGATTATCCTGGACCGCACGCCCTTCTACGCGGAGTCGGGCGGGCAGGTCGGCGATACCGGTGCGCTGGAGCTTGCATCGGGGCGCTTCATCGTCGGCGACACGCAGAAATTCGGTGGCCAGTTCCATGGCCACGTCGGCGAGTGGAAGGGCAGCGAACCGCTGCGCGTTGGCGAAAAGGTATTGGCGCGCGTCGATGCCGCGCGTCGGCAGGCGACGGTGTTGAACCACTCGGCGACACACCTGCTGCACGCCGCGCTGCGCGAAACGTTGGGCGAGCACGTGACGCAAAAGGGTTCGCTGGTGGCGCCGGACCGTTTGCGTTTCGATTTCTCGCATTTCCAGCCGGTGAAGCCGGACGAATTGCGACGCATCGAGGACCGCGTCAACGAGCAAATCCGTCGCAACGACGCCGCCGAAATCCGCCACATGGGTTACGACGACGCGATCGCCACCGGCGCGATGGCGTTGTTCGGCGAAAAATACGGCGACGAAGTCCGCGTGTTGCGGATGGGCGATTTCTCGACCGAGTTGTGCGGCGGCACGCACGTGTCACGCACCGGCGACATCGGTCTGTTCAAGATCGTGTCGGAATCGGGTGTTGCGGCGGGCATCCGCCGCATCGAGGCGCTGACTGGTGCGGGCGCCATGGCGCACGTGTCGGAAGAAGAGCATCGGCTTGCGGACGTCGCGGGATTGCTTTCTTCGAGCGCGGGCGACGTGGCTGACAAGTTGCGCCAGTTGCTCGACAAGCAGAAAAAACTCGAGCGCGAACTTGATGCGCTCAAGGCCAAGGCTGCTGGCGCGGCGACCGGTGATCTGGCATCGCAGGCCCAAGCCATCGGCAACATCAAGCTGGTGGCCGCGCGCATCGACGGGATGGATGCGAAGGCCTTGCGCGAAGCGGTCGATACCCTGAAACAGAAACTCGGCGATTGCGTGGTGTTGCTCGCCTCGGGCAATGACGGCAAAGCCTCGCTCGTCGGTGGGGTACACGGGGCCGCACAGGCGAAGGTCAGGGCAGGTGACATCGTGGCCCACATTGCGAGGGAGATCGATGGAAAGGGCGGAGGCAGGCCGGACATGGCCCAGGGCGGAGGCGTGGATTCGCCGGCGCTGGATCGGGCCCTGAAAGAGTTCGCCAACTGGCTCGCGCCCATGCTGGTCTGATTCCTCTCTGTGCCAATAGTCATGCCGTTTTCGCCGCCTTTTGCATTGCGCCTGCGCCGCCCGTTCAGCTATAGTCGCCACGCATCGATCGCCCCCGTACCGGTCTAGTGCGGGTGATGGAGGAACCTGAACTCGCGCATTCATCCGCGCCTGCTCGCGATCGTCCCGTATTACCGTGATGTGCGGTCCGGAGGGGAACGCGCATGCGGGTATCGGGTCTAACCGATCCGAACGAATGGAGTTCCGTCATGTTGATTTTGACCCGCCGCGTGGGGGAAACCCTGATGATCGGCGACCAGGTAACCGTTACGGTGTTGGGCGTCAAGGGTAACCAGGTGCGCATCGGCATCACCGCGCCCAAGGATGTCGCGGTGCATCGCGAAGAGATTTACCAGCGCATCCAGCAGGAACATCAAGCGGGTTCCGCCGACTCCGGTTCCGACGAGTCTCCCGGGGACGAGGCGGCCAGGGGCTGAACCCGGCCGTTCCACGGCTTTACCAAAACCGGACACGCATTTATGCTAGCCGACCAGCTTGCCTGGTCAGCGTGTGCGTGACGGATGCTTGTTGCATGCGCGAGCCGCTGATTCGCGGCGGTGTTGGTGCTGGATTGCGAACGTCATCGATGGTGCTGACAATCCCGAACGGAATACCGACTCGCCGTGACATCCGTTGTTACACTTGCTTGATACGAAAACAGATTCGGAGAGATGCCCGAGAGGCCGAAGGGGCTCCCCTGCTAAGGGAGTATCGGGTCAAAAGCCTGATCGAGGGTTCGAATCCCTCTCTCTCCGCCACTATCGCACGTCGTTTTCGTTGACGTCGATGCTGCGACAACGGATAATTCGCGGCTCGCTTTTGCGTTTCAATGCGCCCGTAGCTCAGCTGGATAGAGTACCAGGCTACGAACTTGGTGGTCGGGAGTTCGAATCTCTCCGGGCGCGCCATTCAACGAAAGGCCGACGGTTCATTCCGTCGGCTTTTTCGTTTGCGGTGTGTCGCCGCCTGCTTCACGTTGACCGGCGCGCGGACGGCACCGTACCATTGCCGCTTGCGGTCGCGAATGTCCGCTGGTAACGCATCGGGGTATAGCTCAGTCTGGTAGAGCGCCAGCTTTGGGAGCTGGATGTCGGGGGTTCGAATCCCTCTGCCCCGACCACTATTTTTGCGATCATCCTTGATCGCTGCTTCGATTCGACTCGACGCAAGAGTTGTCTTGCCGTCCTCTGCCGGATCAGAACGCACGTCCCCATTCGAATTGGCGCGCCCGACTGGAATCGAACCAGCAACCGTCGGCTTAGAAGGCCGATGCTCTATCCGATTGAGCTACGGGCGCGTTGCTGGCGCATTCTCGCAAGAAACCGTCCTTGGTGCGACCCGTCCGGTCGGCATCCATGCTCCTTCTCACGCTCGGCGCGACAGTCCACTGGAATGTCGCAAGCGCCGCGCGTTCGACCAGTCGGGCGCGCCATTTCGCCACTCGCACAACAGCCCCGTCACTCCGCGACCTTCGTGCAAGCAGCACCAGTCGTGATGGCTGCTTCGCTGCACCGATTCACGCTCCGGAGTAGCATCGGGAACATTCGGCCACGGCCGCGGCTCTCCGGGAGGCTCCCATGCGATTCATCGGCGCGCTGATTTTCTGGATCGTCATTGCGATCATCGCCTACTTCGTCGTTGCCTTCACGGGCGCGTATCAGGTGGGCGCTGACGTGCCGCACTGGAACGTGACGCGACACGCGATCGGCTTCCTGCGCGAACACACCATCGAGCGCCGCGTCGCTGACATCAAACCACCACCGCTGGACGATCCGGCAATGGTCAAGCTGGGTGCCGAGCATTATTCCGAAATGTGCACGGGCTGCCACCTCGCGCCCGGCATGGGCCACTCCGAACTGCGCGACGGGTTGTATCCGAAGCCGCCGAACCTCACGCGATTCGCGCCCAATCCCGCCGAGGCGTTCTGGATCATCAAGCACGGCTTGAAGATGACCGCGATGCCGGCATGGGGCGCGACCCACGACGACCACAAGATCTGGGCGATGGTGGCTTACCTGCAGAAGCAGCCGCGCATGAGCGCCACCGAGTACCAGTCGCTCACCGCGAATGCCTCGGGCATGGAAGGGCACGGGGCTGTTCCGGCAAGCGCCGCGTCAGTGCCGGCGTCGGCCGCGACGGCTGCGGCACCTGCGTCCGCTTCCAGCACGCACTGATTTCTGGGTTACCGCGTATCTGCCTGGTCGCCTCGCGCGAGCGGGTTCGCGGGCTTTTCGAAAACCCTTGACTCTGGACTATGGTCAAGGGTTTAAGATGTGTGCATGAGCGTATCCACCAACCGGCAAACCAAACCGTACCTCACCATCGGCGCCGTCGCCCGCCGCGCCGGCGTCGGCATCGACACCATCCGCTATTACGAGCGCGAGGGCCTGCTGCCCGAGCCGCAGCGCCGCGCGTCCGGCTATCGCGATTACGGGCCGGACGTGGTCGAGCGGCTGCGCTTCATCCGGCGCGCCAAGGACCTCGGTTTCATGCTGGAAGAAATTCGCGAACTGCTGGCGCTTTCCACCGATCGCGAGCGCGGCGTGAAAAGTGTCAAGCAACGCGCCGAGGCGCGACTGGGCGAAGTCGAGCAGCGCATTCGCGAGTTGCAGCGGATGAAACGCGGACTCAAGCAACTCATCGACGCCTGTCCCGGCCACGGTGCGCTCGAACACTGCCCGATCCTGCGTGCGCTGGGCGGGGAGGACAAGGCATGAATGCGCATGAGCAGGCGCATTGCCGTGCGCATGCAACAAACGGCGAGAATGCCGCGGCACAGACGACCGATCCCGTGTGCGGCATGCAGGTCTCCGCAACCTCACCGCGCCACCTGGATCATCACGGTATGCGCTACTGGTTCTGCGGCGACGGTTGCCGCAGCAAGTTCCAGTCCGATCCGGACAAGTACCTGGGCAGCGCCGCGCCATCGCGAGCCAAGCACGGTCATGCCCATCACGGCGGGCGGCACGAACACATGTCTTCCGAGGCGCCCACGGGCACGATCTACACCTGTCCGATGCATCCGGAAGTGCGACAAATCGGTCCGGGCCACTGCCCGAAGTGCGGCATGGCGCTGGAACCCGAGTTGCCGAGCGCCGACACGGATGAAGGCAGCGAGTTGCATGGATTGACGCGCCGTTTCTGGACGCTGATTGCGCTGACGATCCCGGTGTTCGTGCTCGCGATGGGGCCGCACCTGTTCGGCTCGCAATGGCCGTCGCCATGGAACGTGGCCGCCGGCTGGATCGAGGCGGTGCTGGCGACGATTGTGGTGCTGTGGGGTGGTGCATCGTTCTTCGTGCGTGGTTGGCGATCGCTCAAACCCTGGTCGCCCAACATGTACACCTTGATCGCGCTGGGTACCGGCGTGGCGTGGCTGTATAGCGCGGTGGCGTTCCTGTTGCCGGATTTATTTCCGGTGGGTTTCCGCAACATGCACGGTCGCGTCGGCGTGTATTTCGAATCGGCTGCCGTGATCGTTACCCTGGTGACGCTGGGGGACTGGCTGGAGCTGCGCGCGCGCCGGCGCACCGGCTCCGCGCTGCGTGCATTGCTGGATCTCGCGCCCAAAACCGCGCGCCGCGTTGCTGCGGACGGCAGCGAGTCCGACGTGCCGATGGACGAAGTCCAGGCCGGTGACGTATTGCGCGTGCGGCCGGGCGAAAAGGTTCCGGTGGACGGCGTGGTCATCGCCGGCACCAGTCATGTCGACGAGTCGATGTTGACCGGTGAATCGATGCCGGTCGCGAAGGGCAGGGACGATCGCGTCACCGGCGGCACCGTCAATCAGGACGGCGCTTTCACGATGCGTGCCGAAAGGGTCGGCGCCGACACGATGTTGTCGCGCATTGTCGCGCTGGTCGCGCAGGCACAGCGGAGCAAGGCGCCGCTGCAGCGCGTGGCCGACCGCGTCGCCGCATGGTTCGTGCCGGCCGTGGTCGGCGTGGCCGCGCTGGCATTCATTGCATGGGCCGCGGTCGGTCCGGAACCGAAAGCCGCGCACGCGTTGATCGCAGCGGTGTCGGTGCTGATCATCGCGTGTCCGTGTGCGCTGGGCTTGGCGACGCCCATTTCGATCATGGTCGCGAGTGGACGCGGCGCGCACCTGGGCGTGTTGTTCCGCGACGCCACCGCCATCGAAACCTTGCGCCATGCCGACGTGCTGCTGGTCGACAAGACCGGGACGCTGACCGAAGGCAAGCCTTCGTTGCGCACCGTGGAAACGTTTGGCGGGATCGGCGAAGAACAGGTGCTGGCGCTGGCCGCGGCGCTGGAACGCCCGAGCGAACATCCGCTGGCGCGGGCGGTCGTGACGGCCGCCGAAGGGCGTGGCATCGCGATCCCGGACGTCGAGGATTTCAAGGCGCTGGTCGGACGCGGCGTCAGCGGGCGCGTGGAGGGTCGTGACATCTCGATCGGCAACGCCAGGCTGCTGGACGAAACCAGTGTGCGTGCAGGTCCGGCGATTCGCGAGAAAGCCGATGCGCTGCGTGGCGAAGGCGCGACCGTGATGTTCATGGCGGTCGAAGGTGCAGTGGCCGCCCTGCTGGCGATCGCGGATCGCATCAAGGATGACACCCCGGCCGCGCTTGCCGCGTTGCGCGCGGAAGGCATGCGCATCGTGATGCTGACCGGCGACAACGCGACCACGGCATGGGCGGTCGCGCAAAAACTGGGCATTGAGGAAGTGCACGCGGATGTGTCGCCCGCCGACAAGGCTGCGGTGGTCGAGGCGTTGAAGCGGGAAGGTCGCATCGTCGCGATGGCCGGCGATGGCATCAATGATGCGCCGGCATTGGCTTCGGCGGACATCGGCATCGCGATGGGCGCGGGCGCCGACGTGGCGCTGGAAAGCGCGCCGGTCACGCTGGTGCGCGGCGACTTGTCCGGTATTGTGCGCGCGCGGGCGTTGTCGCGGGCCACGGTGGACAACATCCACCAGAACCTGTTCTTTGCATTCGTCTACAACGCCATCGGCGTGCCGATCGCGGCGGGCGTGCTGTATCCGGTGTTCGGGATCGTGCTGTCGCCGATGATCGCCGCGCTGGCCATGAGCCTGTCGTCGGTATCAGTCGTGTCGAACGCGCTGCGACTGCGCGCGAAGCAGCTGGAGGCGCGCGCCTGACAGGCTATGATCGGGTGCCACCGAGGAGGAGTTGAGCCATGCGCAGAGTTTTGACCGGTTTTGCCCTGGCGGGCATCGCTGCGCTCGCGACCGCAGCCAGCCCCGCGCTGCCAACCCACAAGGCGCCCGCCGATGCGCGCGTGTACATCATCAGCCCGACAGACGGCGCTATCGTCGGACGCGACGTCACCGTGCGGTTCGGCTTGTCGGGCATGGGCGTGGCACCGGCAGGCGCCGAGAAAATGGACACCGGGCACCACCACCTGCTGATCGACGTGGCGACATTGCCAGCGGCGGCCCAGCCCATTCCGAATGACGAACACCACAAGCATTTCGGAGGCGGGCAAACCGAGACGGTGCTGCATCTGTCGCCCGGCACGCACACGCTTCAGCTCGAACTCGGCGACGCCAATCACGTGCCGTTCGATCCGCCCATTGTTTCCAAACGAATCACGATCCACGTGAAATGAAAAAGCCGCGCGGATTGCTCCGCGCGGCTTTTCGACGAGGCTTGGGCGAACGCCGGCTCAGCGCGCGAACAGCGGCTTGTTGAGGCGCGCCATCAGGCGCTCGCGGCGGGACCCCTGTTGCGTCGCGTCGCCTTCCTGCGCTTTCGGCGGCACTTCAAGGCGTGCGTCGGCGAAACAGGCGTTGAAGTAGTCGACCACTTCTTCGTGCGGCATGCCCGAAGCCGCGACGATTTCGTCGACGGTGGCGAAGTCCTTCACCATTTCCTTGGCGAGCCGGAAGTGCTTCGGGAATTCGCGTTCGGTTTCGGGCCAGCGCGACAGCTTGTAGTGTTCGCTGCGAATCAGCTTGCGGCCGAGGATGCCGGGCGTGGCGACCAGGCCTGCATACCAGCGCAGGCGCCCCAGCGGTTGCGCCGGGTTGGCCAGGCGCGCGGCCTTGAGCGCTTCGGAATAGATCGGCGTCCATGCGCTGGCGGGCTGCTCGAGCAGTATGGCGAGCGGCTTCAGCGAAGTGGATTCGAAGTGGTAGGCGTTCTGCTCGGGATCGACCACGAGTTCCGCGCCATCCGGCCCGACCAGCTTGCGCGGGCTGGAGAAGGTGCCGGTGGCGAGTGCCAGTGCCAGCGCTTCGGCCGCGTTGACGGGACCGACTTCAGCCGGTTCGACGGCTTCGGGCCGGGGCGGCTCCGACACCCCGGCAAGCTCCGGCATTCCGTCCTCGATCTGCACGGCCTCGACCTGCGAAGCGTCGGGGTGTGCGCCCGACAGCCACGCTTCCAGACCGGCAGCGGTGGTGCGCGGCGCGTTCGCCGCAACCTGTTCCGAATCGAATGTCATGTCCTGGTTACCTTGCATGGCGGCATAGTCTCCGGGTTCCACGGCGATGGCCGCGGACAAGTCAATGCCCTCGCTGCGACCGTTGCAACACGTGTGCCAGTTTACGCATCAGGGCCCGCCCGGACGCGTGCCGCGAGGTAAACATTGGTTACAGGGCGTGGTGGAAAGTCAGGGCATGGATGCCCGTTCTGGTGCCCGTGAACTTGGAGCGACTCCGGTCATCGGCCGATCTGGCGAGACAGCGATCAGGGACGATCGCGCGATAAACAGTCAGGCCGAAACGGGTTCCGCGGGCTGCCGGGCCTGCAGGGCCCACAACGCCGCGTAGCGGCCGCCTTGCGCGAGCAGCGCCATGTGGGCACCGCGCTCGACCACACGGCCGCGATCCAGCACCAGGATCTGGTCGGCGTCAACGATGGTGGAAAGCCGGTGCGCGACCATCAGCGTGGTGCGCCCGCGCGCGATCTCGGCCAGTTCGGCCTGGATGATCTTCTCGGTGCGCGTATCGAGTGCGCTGGTGGCTTCGTCGAACACCAGGATGGCAGGGTGCTTCAGCAACGCGCGCGCGATCGCGACGCGCTGTTTCTCGCCGCCCGAAAGCTTCAAGCCGCGTTCGCCGACCGTGGTTTCGTAACCTTGCGGCAGCGACAGGACGAAATCGTGGATGTGCGCGGCGCGCGCGGCGGCGTGCACCTCCTCGGGTGTCGCGCCGGTGCGGCCGTACGCGATGTTGTAATAGATGGTGTCGTTGAACAGCACCGTGTCCTGCGGCACGATGCCGATCGCTGCGCGCAGGGATTCCTGCGTCACGTCGCGGATGTCCTGGCCGTCGATCGTGATGCGGCCGCCGCTGACGTCGTAGAAGCGGAACAGCAGGCGCGACAGGGTGGATTTTCCAGCACCGGTTTCACCGACCACCGCAAGTGTCTTGCCCGGCGGGATGGTGAAATCGATGTCGTCGAGGATCGCGCGATCCGGGTTGTAGTGGAACGACACGTGCTCGAAACGTACTTCGCCACCGTGCGCCACGAGCGGCTTCGCCGCGGGCGCGTCCTGCACCTCGGCGTGTTCGTCCAGCAGGCCGAACATGTGTTCCATGTCGATCACGCCCTGCTTGATCTGGCGCCAGGTGAAGCCGAGCATGTTGAGCGGAATCGCGAGCTGCAGCAGCCAGCCGTTCACCATCACGATGTCGCCGACGGACAACTTGTGCGCGACCACGCCGGAAGCCGCCATCACCATCAGCAGGGTCACGCCTATCGCGATCACCAGCGCCTGTGCGCCGTTCAGCACGGCCAGCGAACTCTCGGTCTTCACCGCCGCGTCTTCGTAACGGCGCAGGTCGGCGTCGTAGCGGCGCGCCTCGAATTCCTCGTTGCCGAAATACTTGACCGTCTCGTAGTTGAGCAGGCTGTCGATCGCGCGCGCATTGGCCAGGCTCTCGACCTCGTTCATCACGCGCACGCCGGCGGTGCGCCATTCGGTGATCCAGATGGTCACGGCGATGTACGCAACCATCGTGACCAGCGTGACGACGGCATAACGCCAATCCAGTTGCCGCAGCATGAACGCGATCACCACCGCGATTTCGAACAGGGTCGGCACGATGTTGAACACCACCCAGCCGAGCAGGTTGTACACGCCGCGTGTGCCGCGCGAGATATCGCGGCCGACGCCGCCGGTATGACGGTCCAGGTGAAAGCGCAACGACAACTGGTGCAGATGCCGGAATGCGTCCAGTCCCGACGCACGCATCGCGCGCTGGCTGACGCGCTCGAATACCGTGTCACGGAGCTGGCCGAACAGCGCGCCGATCAGGCGCAGCAGGCCGTACAGCGCGATCAGCGCGATCGGTATGGTGAGCGCGGCGATGCGTGGATCCAGGTGATCGACGATGCCCTTGAATGCGTAGGGCACGTAGACCGTCGCCATCTTGGCGATCACCAGCAACGTCGCGGCAATCGACATGCGCACCGGAAAGCCGCGGATGTACGGCCACAGCATCGCCAGCACCCGCAGCGTGCCGCTGCCGGAAGGGGTTTTTTCGGGCGCCGCCTGTTGCGCGGTGGATGTCTCCGACGTCGTCGCGCCCGCATGTTCGTTGCGCGGTGCCGCGGTCGCGTGCGGCGTCACCGCCGGTTTCGGCTTGGCGGCGTCCGGATCGGACGGCTTCTGTTCGGGCGGCTGCTGTGCGGGATGTTGCGGATCGGCCATGCGGGAATCATGGGGGCGCCACGGCCGGGCTTCCAGCCCGATCCGCTAAACTTTCGCGTCCCCACAATGCTTGTTCCCGATGACCTTCCGCACCCGCTTCGCCCCCAGTCCCACCGGTTTCCTGCACATCGGCGGCGCGCGCACCGCGCTGTATTGCTGGCTGGAAGCGCGCCATCGCGGCGGGCAATTCATCCTGCGCATCGAGGACACCGATCGCGAGCGTTCCACCGACGCGGCGATGCAGGCAATCCTGGACGGCATGCACTGGCTGGGCCTCGATCCCGACGAAGGCCCGTTCTACCAGACGCAACGGATGGAGCGTTATCGCGAAGTCGCGCAGCAACTGCACGATGCAGGCAAGGCGTACTGGGCGTACGAATCGAAGGAAGAACTCGACGTGATGCGCGCCGGGATGAAGGATCGCGGCGAGAAACCGCGCTACGACGGCCGTGCCCGCGATGCGAACCTGCCGTATCGCGACGATCCGAACCGCGTGCTGCGTTTCAGGAACCCGCAATCCGGCAGCGTGGTGTTCGACGACAAGATCAAGGGCCGCGTGGAGTGGGCCAACGCCGAGCTCGACGATTTCGTGATGCTGCGTTCGGACGGGTTTCCCACCTACAACTTCGCGGTGGTGGTGGACGACCTCGACATGCGCATCACCGAAGTGATCCGTGGCGACGACCACGTCAACAATACGCCGCGCCAGATCAACCTGTACGAAGCGCTGGGCGCAACGGTGCCGACGTTCGCGCACCTGCCGATGATCCTGGGGCCGGACGGGCAGAAACTTTCCAAGCGTCATGGCGCGGTCGGCGTGATGCAGTATCGCGGGGACGGTTACCTGCCGCACGCATTATTGAATTACCTGGTGCGGCTCGGCTGGTCGCACGGCGACCAGGAGATCTTCTCGATCAAGGAAATGGTCGACTTGTTCGACATCGCCAACGTCAATCACTCGGCCGCGCGCTTCGACTTCGCCAAGCTGGGCTGGCTCAACCAGCACTATTTGAAGGAAGGCGATCCGCAGGAACTAGGCAAGGAGCTGGCGTGGCATCTCGAACGGTTTGGACTGGATATCGCCAAAGGCCCGGATCCGGCCGAAGTCGTGGTCGCGTTGCGCGAACGCGCGCAGACGTTGAACGCCATGGCCGAGCAGGCGCGCATCTGGTACGCGCCGATCGGGACTTGGGACGAGAAGGCAGTGAAGAAGCATTTGCAGGCGGAGGGTGCCGCCGATGTGCTGCGCGCGATGCACGCGAAGCTTGTGGCGCTGCCAGTGTGGAAGCCGGCCGACATCCACGCGCTGGTCGCGGAAGTTGCCGAAGAACGCGGCATCGGCATGGGCAAGGTTGCGCAACCTCTCCGTGTCGCGATGACCGGCACCGCGGTGTCGCCGTCGATCGAAGACACCGTGTATCTGGCCGGGCGCGATGTCGCGTTGAAGCGCATCGACGATGCGATTGCGCGTGCAGGTGATTTGCCTCCCCCTTCGCTTGCGAAGGGCGGAACGAAGTGAACGCGCGCGCAGCGCGAGAGGGGATGGCTTTTCCTTTGCCTCGACGCGGTGTGCGCGCGTTGACGCGCGATGGCATCCCCCCGCCGCTCCGCGTCGACCCCCTTCCTGCGGAAGGGGGTGATGGCAATGGCTGATCTGTTGCAAAAACTCCTTGAAGGCGTGGACCCGGGAACACCCGGTGCGTTCTGGCGATTGCTGCACAACATGCTGGTGCTGGTGCCGTGGTGGCCGCTGATCTGGTTCACGGTCGCGTGTGCGATCGTGGGGGCCGTCATTGGCTGGTGGCGCGGAAGGATCGGGCTGGGCATCGCGCTCGGACTGGTGGTGGGGCCGATTGCGTGGGTGGCGTTGTGGGCGCTGCCGCCAGGCCGTTATGGGCCGGCGCGGCGCCGGCTCGATCAACACCGGGCGCTCGAACGAAAGGTCGCCTGACCGGTAACGCTTGCAATCGACGGCATCCACCCTGACATAAGTGACACCGCCTGCGCATTCCGGCGCGAGCGTTAGAATGCAACCATGGCCACCGCACCGAAAGTTTCGCACCACCATCACCACGACGCCGCAGGCATCGTGCGCGAGGTGGAACGCGAGTGCACGTCGCGCGGCTTGCGCCTGACGCCGCTCCGTCGCGAAGTGCTGGAACTGGTCGCGAAGGCGCGCAAGCCGGTGAAGGCGTATGACCTGCTGGAGTCGCTGCGCGACAGCCACGCCGGTGCCGCGCCACCCACGGTGTATCGCGCGCTCGATTTCCTGCTCGAGCACGGGTTCATCCACAAGCTGGAATCGATCAACGCGTTCGTGTTCTGCCAGCATCCCGCCGAAGCACACCAGGTGCCGTTCCTGATCTGCGACAAGTGCGAGAACGCGACCGAAGTGTGCGATGAAGGCGCGATCGCGAAGCTGATCGAGCAGCAGGCGCGCGGGTTCGGCTTCCGCGCCAAGGCCCAGACGCTGGAAGTGCACGGCGTCTGCAAGGGCTGCCACGCCGCCTGATTGTCGCGGATCGAGGCGATGCCTCTCCGCCAAGCCTGACTGGTCCGATCCCCATCCCGAATCCTGCTTCTGCGGGAGCGGTCGTACGCGTGACCAACGGCCTATGGTCGATTTGAATGTTATGTTATAACATAACGAATCGATTGACCGACACGGTGCCCATGCAATGAAACCCAAGCCGATTCCTTTCGCGACAGCCGCCATCTTGTACGTCGCCGTGATGTCCGTCGGCCACGCGCAGGCTCCGTCGGCCACGACGACCGCGCCGTCAGCGGCAAGCGCAGGCAGCGGCGACGCCCCCACGGGTACTTCCGAAGCGCAGCCGGTGATATTGGACACCGTGCAGGTCACCGCGGCGCTCAACCAGGCGCGCAACGGCCTGTCTCCTTCG
>Ga0207707_10002816_pt1 | contig 15506 bp, 23 predicted proteins | sample KBSC83BmetaG_FD_184336 | JGI IMG/M metagenome (GOLD analysis project Ga0207707, IMG submission 184336) | Corn rhizosphere microbial communities from Kellogg Biological Station, Michigan, USA - KBS C8-3B metaG (SPAdes) (version 2) | ecosystem: Host-associated > Plants > Roots > Rhizosphere ...
GTAGTAATGAGCCTCCGGTGCGTCACCGTCCGGCTTAACCTGCTGCGCCCCCTGCGGCATGCCTGAACCGCCCGGAGTTCCGGCGCCGCGGGGCAGCTGGGTTGCCCTGGCAGGGATGTCGTAGATCACCCAATGCCACCACCCAGAGGCCGGCGGGCGGTAGGGATCAAACATTGTTACCGCGAAGCTCTTAGTGCTTGCGGGGGCGTTGCTCCACTTGAGTGCCGGCGACTGGTTCGGACCATGGCACCCGAACGTGTTCGCGGTGAACTGCTCTGCGATTGGTTTTCCGGGCGGCAGATCAGGACTGGATAGCGTGAACGATGGCTCCGCGCCCCATACCGCCGAACTAAGCCCCAGGACAGACGAACACAAGGTGTTGGCACGTTTCATCTGATTCCCCAAACCCTGATTGAGATAGCCATGCAGCTGCAAAGGCCACGCCTGGGGGACGTAATACGATCACGGGATCGGACCCAGGCGGCAGATGCACCGTGCGCGTCGCCATCATGGCCGCTTCGGATGGAGCGCGGTCGCCGTGCCTAAGCGGCAGTGGTCTTGTCTTACAGCCGTTGGCAATCGTCTGAGTATCCGCCGAAAGCTCCGATTCATGTGGCTCTGATCGCAAAAACCCGCTTCAAGCGCGACGTGCGCATAGGATTGATCGGTCTCACGCAACAGCCGCGACGCACACTCGATGCGAAAGCGCGCCGCCGCTTCCAGCAGTCTTTCCCCCGTGGCTTGTCTGTAGGCCGAGCCCAGCCATGAAGGATGTCGTCCCACCTTTCTCGCGAGCTCGTGCACTCTAAGAGATGTGTCTTCCCGAAGCCGCTGAGACACAACATCGACCCACGGCGGAGCGTGAGGCACCTCGTGAGCGCCATGAACCGTCCACATGAATTGGCATGTCGCAGCTCGAATGCCCGCGGCGCTGATTGCACCCGAGCAATATTGGGCTAAGGATCGTGCCATGAAGCCCGCATGACCGCCGATCCAGTGAGAAACGAGTGTGCTGGGAACAGCAGTGCTTCCAAGCCATTCGGGATCGAACTCGATTTCAATCTGTTCGAACCCTACAGATAGGGCCGTATTGCGGTGGGCGGTACCAGCGCGGTAAAGGACTGCAGAAGGACCAGCAATCACGCGCCGTCCGAACTCGGTCTGATTCAGATAGCCCCCGAGCACGAAAATCGACAGCACAGGCCAATCATGCGCATGCTCCGGTACCCGAGCGTCGCTGAGATCGACAACTCTGCGGACGGTGACCCCGCTGGACTCGTGCAGTATGTTCATTGGTAACGGCAGAGCTTAGCAACGCCCTCTAATTGTACCAGTCTATTAGCACGGTCAAGTCCGCGCCCGTGACGGGCAGCTTACCGCTACGTACGGCGACGCAGAAATTCCGAAACCGTACACACCCAAGATCGGACCTGACGGGTCTTCGCGGGGAGCAGACCGTTCGTTGAGCAACGGGGACGGGCCTCCCCCAACCCACTCGCCCTGCGATCACTCAGCGCAAATTTTCCCGGGTAACACCGGGGCGGGTTTTCCGTCCGGGCTCTTATACCGCGGTCAAGAAGACGTACAACAGGGTCCTGAGCTAGCCCGCGACGTCGTCATCGATGCGCTGCTCCAACTGCGGGCTCGGCAACGCAGCCGGCGTGCCCCCTTCGTCTTCCCAGGCATCTAACTGTGCGGCCTGTTCGCTCGTCGGGGCCTCCACCCGAGTCTCAGCCTTCCGTCGTCGCCTCGACAGACATGCGGGCGCATGACTCGAACCCTCGTCGGCGCTCACGGCAGCTCCCGCCGCCGCTCTGCGGGTTCCCAGGAAATTAAAACCCATTGACACTGGGTCTCAATTATCTCAGCGCGGCGGGCGGGTTGCTGATGACCACCTCGACACGACGATTCTGCTGGCGACCGGATGCGGAATCGTTGCCTGCAACCGGATCGCTCTCACCCAGGCCCGATGCCGAGAGGCGCGCGGAGGAGATGTCCTGTCTCACTAGATACGACCGCACCGCGTCAGCGCGGCGCTGGGACAGCGCTTGGTTGTACTCTTGGCCGCCGACGCTATCCGTATAGCCCTCGATTGCCACACTGCGGTCAGGATGGTTGTTGAGGAAGGTGACGAGCCTGTTCACATTCACGGCGCTGCCCATCTTCAGATCGACTCTTCCGCTCTCGAACAACACGTCGTGCAGGGTCAGCACCAACCCGCGATCCGTGACCTTGGCTTGCAGCACGTCGATCTGCCGCTGCAGCTCTGCGGCTTGTTGCTCCGAGTTCCCGGCGGCCACGCGCGCAGCATCTGACTCACTGCGCGCCTGGTCGGCGGCTAACTTCTGCTCGGCACCTTCCGCTCGGGCCGTCGAAGCTTGATCCTTGGCGGCGTCGGCTTCGCGCGTACGGGCGTCGAGACGTGCGCTTTCACGCTGTGTGCTAAGCGCGGCACGCTGATCCTCCGACAGTCGGGTCTCAGCCTGCGCTCTGGCGCTCTCGACTTTGCGGTCGGCCAGGTAGACCCTGTGCGCTGCCAACTCCTGATCGGGTTGCGGTTGCTCGGCGGCGCGCACTGCGGCCTCCGCCTCTTTGACCGCCAGCGGCGCGCGGCTCGCCAGGTTCGGATCGGACTGCAGCTGGGTCAGCTTGCTGCGCACTTCGGCGGCTCCATCCGGTTTGAGAGGTGCCGCCGCGCAGGCCGTCAGCAACACGGACGCCACCGTTGCGGCAATCACTGTCCTGCGTAGGTTCGCGCCGTTGTGATGTACCGTGTTCATCGCTTCTCTCCAGAGCTGCGCTGCAGCTCCTCAACCAAAGTTGCCGTGCTGCGCGTCATTTCATCGTTGACCGCTTTCGCTTTGACATCCGCGGCCTTCGCGGAAGCGAGCTCGGCTTCGACGCTTGACTCTTCCGCATATCGCCCTGCCAGGATCATTCTCTGGTCCTTGACGGCGGTGTCGGCGGAAGCGAGCTTCTCACGCGCCTCGCTCAGCTCCCCGGGTGCGTAACGGCCGGCATCTGCTCTCTCGGCGTTCGAAATGGCCAGCTGCGCGGCTTGCAGCCTTGCGGTGGGCGCTGGCGGCGTCGATGCACAGGCGGCGAGCAGGAGCACGCCCGTAAGGCCGCCTGCCATACGAAGGCGGGAGCCCCGGTGTGCTTGCGATGTTGCGTTCATGTCGATCCTCTCTACTGAATGCGAGCGGTGGTTGCCGCGGCTATGCCAGTCATCCAGCGGAACGCGAGTTTGCCGGCCCGCCCCGAGGGCGTCTGTGCGCAAACGAACGTAGGTTTCGCGCACCCGTCCCCACTCATCGCTCCAGCGCCTGGACGCGAGCCGTCTGCGCGGGCGCCCATCAACGCGCCGCTGAGATTTGGACCGGCCGGTGTCGTTCCAAGCGTAGTTTCGCAGAGGCGATCAGGGTCGAGCGCGCCGGAAATAGCGCCTGTCGCGTAATCCGTGAAATGTAGCAAGCAGCGCGGCGGCTCCCGTGAGCGCTGCAAGGAGCGCGATGGTTGTAGTGACTCCAGCTACGGTCGTCGCTGCAAGATAGTTGAAGAGCGAACCCGCCGTTGCGGCACCGCTGACACCCAAACCCAAGTCCAACGCTACACCCCTACCGGTACTCTTGAAGCGCCTGACGGCGATGTAGCCGGAAATGAGCCCAAGCAGGATAAAGACGAGGAATAACACTGGAACCTCACCGAATGTCGCGCGATCACGCGGACAATCTACTCTGGCCTTAAGGGGGCGACGTCTCGGTACGGCGCCGTACAGACCCGCTCCGGGGCAAGTTGGGCCGCCCCGCCCTCTCGGTGTACCCAGATGCGTCGACCGGCAGATTCACGGCAACCTGCTCCAGACGCCACAGGTCGGCTTGCAGCCACACAGACCCATCCGGTGAGTTGCGCGAATCGCGCAGTCAGAGACTCTTGAGCACACCCTGCGCCGGAGTCCGCACGGCGACGTTCAGCCCACGCGCAGAAGCCACTGCCTCAACGACCCTCCATGGCCTAGGCAGAGCGTATTTCCGAGCAACCGAGACCAGCTCACCGCATTGAGTGTGATCGAAGTTCCTGTCCGAGGTTGTCCACTGCTGAATGAATCGGGCGCGCGTCAGAATTTCTCGCCGCAAGCACGATTTGTACGGCTCATTCGCCTGGCGTGTGCGTGCAGCTGCCACGCTTGCGATGGTTGCGAATTCCTCGAGACAGCCCACCGATAGCCATACATTGATGCCCTCTGCGGTGAGCTGTTCTTTGAGCATGCGCGTGGCGTTCGTGAATTTCGGTACAAAGTAGTCACTCGCGGAATTCAGTAGGCTCGCAACCTCCCCAAAGTATCCGCGACCCAGCTTCCGACTGACGAGCCGGAGGCGCTCTTGCCAAAGTCGTTCCAACGCTTCGACGAGCCGCTTCGGTTTCACCGCGGCCATTGGCTCATGCATAGCGGTCCTCATGTGGGCCTGTCCCGTTTGCGACGCAATATTGCGCGCACGTTGGACACCGTAAGGACCGACAGGTACAAGCGAACTCTTGCGCCAACTTCTAGCCGCGAAAATTCCCGAGCAAACAGACTCCGCACTTCAGCCGGCGGTGCGCCTGTATGGTCGCGCAACCAACCGATCGCACGCTCTTGACTGGCAGCTTCGTGACCAAGTTCTAAAGGTAAGTTCATTCGAGACCTTCGCGGGAATTACCCAGCATCTTGGGCCCAGGTCCCGAGACTGGTCGGTGCGCTGACACACACAGACTGCGACTGGACACACAACGAGAGACGTAGCAGCCGACCGTCACCTACATCAGACCGTGAAGCGAGGAATCGCGCTGGAGCCTACCCCGAACTCCAACCAGCGTCGCGACACGCCGCCCTGCTGATTACACGGCGACAACCGGCATCGACGCCCCAATAGGAACAGCCTGTTGAGAGTCCACACCTAGAGCACCGCAAGGCGCCAGAGTGACACTACCTCAGCTGCACGCGCCACATGCAGCGGGTCGGCTTCGTTGGACGCCCGTGGATGCTTCGGCCGCGCGTCGCTTCGATCCACGACTCTCAACCCTGCCGCATGAAACTCCGCGAGCAGCTGCCCTTTTGCCCGCAGGCCCAGATGCTCCGCGAGGTCTGAAAGGATCAACCACCCCTCACCCCCTGGCTCCAGGTGCGCGGGCAGAGTGTCTAGAAACCGGCGCAGCATGCGGCTCTCGGGGTCGTAGATGGCGCGCTCGAGGGGAGAGCTGGGCCGCGCGGGAACCCACGGCGGGTTACAAACCACCAGGGCGGCGCGTCCCTCGGGGAAAAGATCTGCCGACCGGAGTTCCACCTGCTCCGCCAACCCGAGACGCTCGAGGTTCTCGCGAGCGCATGCCAGCGCGCGCGCATCCGCATCGGTGGCAATCACGCGCATGATGCCGCGCCGCGCTAATACGGCGGCCAACACGCCCGTCCCGGTGCCGATGTCGAAGGCCACGCTGCACGATGAAGTCAGGGGTGGCAGAGGCGCCGTGCCGAGCAGATCGACGTATTCGGAGCGAATTGGCCCGAACACGCCGTAGTGCGGATGGATTCGCCCTCCGATCGCCCCGATTTCAATTCCCCTTACGCGCCACTCATGCGCACCGATGACGCCAAGTAACCCCTGCAGCGGGGCGATCGACGGTCCCTCGCCGGGGCCGTAAGCTTCCGCGCAGGCCTGACGGATGTCGGGCGCACGCCGTAACGGAATACTGTAGTCGGCTTCGAGCGGCACGAGCAGTGCGCCCAACGTGCGCGCACGCTGTGACCGGGCCTGACGGTACAGATGAAAGGCTTCGGCAGGCGCTGAGGACAGCGGGGAGGTGACCGACCGTTTTGCCTGGCGCGCCCGGCGGTCGGCTCGACTCGCCAACGCAACCCGCATCTGGCGTGCATTCTGGAAGTCGCCCCGCCACAGCAGCGTCGTGCCCTGGCATACGAGGCCATACGCATCGTCCGCCGTGAGGCGCTCATCGGCGATGACCACACGCCTAGCGGGCGGCACGCCGCTCTCGGAAAGCCAGCGAGCGGATCGCGTCTCGCCGTCCTCCGTCCAGTGAACGATCGGGTGCAAGCGCAGGCTAGAGCTCAGTCTTGTGATCCTTACCGCTTTGCATCGTGTCGCAACAATCGCTGCGTAACTGTCATCACAACACCATGAGCAATTTTTCGCAATGACTCGGCGATATGCTGAACAGCGGGCGCCTGCATCGAATTTTCGACCGCGCGGCGAGACACGCTTGCCACGAGTCTGACGCTGATAGTGCTCCGGCATCTCGGCTATCGTCAGGCTGTCGTACCCGCGCACCAGCTCGGTACGAAATAGCGGCGCATCTCGGAGGCTCCCGTGGCCGGCACAATGCTGCCAGATGGATGGACACCGAACAGATCAGACCGGATGACGCGCGTCGGACCCCGCTTTCCATGCTCTTCCGATACAGCGATCGCATCGGGGCGATCGTTAGACTAAGGACGCGTGCCTCCGGCCTTGAGGCGTCATCGCGCGGTATACATCTCCAGCGAGACCGGTGACTGACCGAGGGCCCGGATCATTCCCCAGACGCTTCGCGTCCACGACAAGAATCTGCCCGCCTTCATCCGCAGCCGCTACGAATTCAACTTGTGGGTTCCGATCCGTGACGCTGCGCGTCGAGACTGACACCGCAGTGTGGGCAGAAATCGGCCGCCCCGCGCTGCCTCCCAAAGAAGCGACCCAGCTGTTTGGCACACCGCGGACACTTCACATGTCCCATCAATACTGAGCCCCCCGCCAAGACCAGAAGCCCTACGAGCCGCAACCAGGTGGAGGGCTCGCCGTGCTGGTTGAGTGCGCCGGGCACGAGCAAGAGCGCGAAGCCGACGATCCAAATTGCACCGTTCCATCGTTGACGGCGCTTGACGTACTCCCGGATCGTCTCGTCCATGGCCGGCGAACTCGGAGCTAGGCGGCGCTACCGTGCGACGCCGGCGTACACCGTCTCGCCTTCGACGCGCTTGGCCTCAGCGTGCTTGCCCCGCTTCACACAGTCAACTTCCGCCTGTTCGAGAGCCCAGCTTCGCGCCTTTCGTCCACTGCGGGGAAGTATCGCAGTCGCGCGGTGCTCAGTCTGTACGCCACCCCACGCACACAGTCAGTCTGCCGCACGCCGCCATATCAGTTGCAGGCCAAGTACGGCAGTCTCCCCGAAGGGACGCCGCCGCCGGGACGATTCCTTGGAAGGCAGCTCGCCCCGGTCTCGGCGCTGATGCCTAGGTAGGCAAAGCCCGAGCCGAACCCAGCCACTTCGCCGGTAAGCCCGTCAGCAAATCTGCGAGCTCGTGTGCATGCTGCGCTTCCACAGCAAAGGAGAAGGCCCGCGAACGGGGCCTTCGAGTACGCGAATCTGCTTCGCGAGCGACAATTGTCAGGCCGCGGCGGCCAATTGCCAGTTCTTGGGGAGAATCACTGTATCGATGGAGTGAACGACGCCGTTCGTCGCAACGATCTCTGTCTCGGTGACACGGGCCCCATTGACGCGGATCTCGGATGACGACACCGCTGCACTCAGCGGGCTGCCTTGCAGCGTGATCATTTCTCCTGACTTCACGTCCCTAGCCATCAAGTGGCCTGAGACCAAGTGGTAGTTAAGAATCGCCTTCAGCTTGCCCACGTCCTTGAGCACGTTGTCATACCCGCCCGCAGGAAGCTTCTTGAACGCCTCATCAGTCGGCGCGAAAACGGTGAACGGCCCCTTGGCAGCCAACTCGTCGCTCAGACCCGCGGCTTTGATAGCATTAGCGAAAGTCGTAAAACGACCCGCGGCGATCATCGTGTCGACGATGTTCTTCGTGGGTGTCGTGTTAGTGTTCCTGGCAGCCCCGCCGGCAGGAAAGCTCTTTGACTGATCCATAATTGAACCTCGACGTATAGCCAGCGAGAATTCGCCGACCAACTCAACTCGTATGCGGTTGAGGCCGCGGAGTATACGCTCGGTGTCGAGCGTGTGCGGCGTATGAACAAAAGAAACCGTTCGTTGGCGACATTCGAATTGATCTGCGCTCAGTGTGAAACAAGTGACCGGCGATGCGGTGTGTTGCGCGTGACGTGGCCTGGTGAAACGCGAAAGCAGCGCAAGCATCTCTGGAGCGATGCTGCTGCTCTCGGGGACGCTCCGGTCGCAACCTCAGGTGAACAACTCGTCCAAGTCTGCGGAGCCGACGGGCTTGATCAGGTACCGCTCGATTCCGCCTGCGCGCGCGAGTTCGCGGCCGGTATGCTCAGTGTCACCCGTCAAGGCAACCAGCCTCAGGTTCTTCAGCTGCGCATGCTGAGAGAGAAGCCGGGCGACCTCGTAGCCGCTCATGTCCGGCAGTTCAAGATCCACGAGCACGACCGTAGGCACGAACTCGACGGCAAGGGCAAGAGCACTCGCGCCGGTGTAGGCGACGCGCGCATCGCCGTACCCCGTCGATTGCAGCAACGACGCGAGAGCATCGGCGGCAGCCACGTCGCCGTCGGCTATCAATATGCGCGGCATATCGCCCCGAGCGCCGCCGATGCCGCGCGCCCTGGATTGTGTCAACGCCTGCGCAGCCACGACAATGCGCTCAACGAAAACTCACGGGACGCGGGTACTGGTTACGCGCTTCGAAGCTCTTTATCTGGCGTTCCGCGGCGTCGCCCGTGACGCCATACGCCTCCTCAATCTTGCTCGCTAGACGCGAGCGCCGGCCCGCAATCGAGTCGAGGTCAGCGGAGGTGAGTCTTCCCCACTTTGCGTGCACCTCGCCCCTGAATCGCTGCCAGCTGGCTTCCACAAAATTCCAGTCCATGTAAGGCTCCTGCGTCCCGCCGGTTCCGCGCCGATGCGCCGCCTGTTACTGAAGCTTCGCTTTACTGCGCGGGGTGCTTGCCGTGCGCCGCGACCGCGTCGCTCGCCTCCGGGCCTTTCGCTAAAACTCCTTGCGCACCTGGCGGCAGATCCTTCGCAAGCGCGCTTGGACTCAACCTGAAATTGTGCCGCCTTCATCCTCCCAATTGGCCAGCTGCGCCGCCTGCTGGAGCGCCTCTCCGCGGCGATCCATCCGGTAACCGGCAGTCGCACGTGCTGCCGGAGTCGGTGAGGACGATGAAGGTGCACCGCCCCTGAGGGTCACTAAGCCTCGGAGAACCCCCCACTCCACTGCCAAGGTATGGCCCACCCTTGTCGCGTCATGCATGATCGTCTCGTTGATCTTCCCGAACTCTCCCCAAAAGGAAAGTATCTCCCAGCTGGAGTATGGGGGCGGCTCGCGTCGTCTAAAAGTGCGGCCCGGCACTTCGGTGATTCTCGGGAACCGCGCGTGGATTCTCTATATCACTACTGCATGTGCTGGCCACCGTTGATCGCAATGTTGGCGCCGGTCACAAACGCGGCCTCCTCGCTCGCCAGATAGGCCACGAGTCCAGCTACTTCTTCAGGTTTGCCGAGCCGGCCCAGCGGTATCTGCGGGATAATTTTGGAATCAAGCACATCCTTTGGGATCGCGGTCACCATTTTCGTCCCGATGTAGCCGGGTGAAATGGTGTTCACGGTTACGCCCTTGCGGGCCACTTCCAAGGCAAGTGCCTTGGTAAAGCCGTGCATACCCGCTTTGGCCGCTGAGTAGTTGGTCTGCCCGAACGCGCCTTTCTGACCGTTGACCGACGAGATGTTAATTACCCGGCCCCAGCCGCGCTCCACCATGCCGTCGCAGACCTGCTTAGCCATGTTGAAGCACGAATCCAGATTTGCGTGCATCACCGCGTCCCAATTGATTTTGTCCATCTTCTTGAAGGTCATGTCGCGGGTGATACCAGCGTTATTCACCAGTACATCCACCGGACCGATCTCCGCCGTCACCATACCGACGCAGGCCTGACAGGATTCCCAGTCGGTCACATCGCCATCGCAGGCATAGGCGTAGAAGTCTAACCCCCGCGACCTCATCGTCCGCAGCCACTCTTGCGTCCTGCTGTTGCTAGGCGAGTAGGTCGTTATGACGGTGTCGCCAAGGGCCGCCAATTTTATACAAATCGCTTCACCCAGCCCGCCCATGCCGCCCGTGACCAACGCAACTCGCTTCGGATTTACCACACGGAACCTCTCTACTCGACCTTTGATTGGTTTTCGTTCACCCGCGCCGCACGCGACGCGCGATACGGACGGAATCCGCATCCTAAATTTGATTGGCGGGTAAAGCCTTCACCCTGAGCGGGCCCGGCCAATACAGCTGACCGTCGTCCTGGCAAGTCGAAGGCTAGCCGTCGGCGAGTTCGCTTGTCGGTGGGCTAGCACGCTTAGCCCAGTCTGCTAGCGCTGCGCTCAGCCCCGCCGCAAGTTCGCAGGGGATACCGCCTCCGGCAACTAGCGCGGGTGTTCCAGCCGGTCCCTATACGAGGTTGCTCAACGTAGCAGTCTACGCCAACGCGTCGTGCTCACGAAGCCAATCGGTGACTCGGTCCATGCGCGTTGCAACGCCAAGTTCTATCGAGATAACCAGCACCTTGTCGTGCGTCTTGAGTGGTGAAGTTCGATGTGACTTAGGAGACTGAAGTTGAGTCACCACCTGTTGTGGCTGGATGTTTGCCGTCGCCTCCAGCAAATAGGCGACCGCAGACCCATCGTAAGATGACATTACCGGTTCGACCGGACCCAGTACCGCGAGCGCTCCCTGTAGCAACGACAGAGATTCGTGCAGGCGGTCACGTAGGTCGTCGCCTTTGTCAAAGCGAATGAGTACTAAATACGGGATAAACCCCTCCTCGATACTCATCGTCTTCTCAATAGCCTTGAAACTTCTGATCCCGTGCAGGGTAAACACGTGGCAACGCCCGCGCTCTCCAGGCACCGCGGTTTTCTTGGCATAAGAACTGACCGTTACCGGGCCGGATCCACTGACGCAGCGGCGCTGGTGCCTTGCTTCGCGGAGCCCATCACCTCGAGCAGCGCGCTGATCTCGACTCGTGCTTCATGCAGAGCCTCGGCCACTTTGGGATTGGTCACCCGTTCAACCCCGGTTTGGATCTCGGCGAGCCACAGTGACCCTTGCGTCGAATCACGTATGTCGCCCACGAACATTTCCATGAGGTCGTCGACCCGGCGGGCTGCCGGTTCCAGCTTGTCACGATCGACTCGATCGTCTTTGAAGTGCATGAGGGCATCGCGTGCCTGCGTAAGGCTCACGCGCAGCGTTCGCAGGTGTGCTCGAATCTTCCCGTGCTCCGCACGCGTTAAGCTTGAACTGATAGACATAGACACATCACCCGGCGTTCCCGCCGTTAAGGCCGCGACCGACACTACCGTGCCAACGCAGTCGTACACCACCTCGCCCTCGACGCGCTTGGCCTCAGCTGCTCACCCTGCTTGGCGCGGTCTACTTGGACGGGGAGTTTGACCACCCTGGAACCAGCAACCGTGCGGCCCATGGCCATCCATTTCATAGGCGTTCCTCCCAGGGAGGCTGTTCGTATGCCGGGCCGCGGCGCAGCGCGTTGCTCAGCCGCTCCCCAAGAAAGAGGGCCGCCGGCGCGGATAACGTGCCAGCAGACCCTGCTGAATCCTCATCTTGAAGGACCCGGGATTCAGGCTTCAGAGGGTACCCCAATAATATGAGCAGCTCCGTACGCTGTCGAACATACCCGCCCGGCGCCTTCGGGCGCCCGGAACATCCCGCCACGGCAAGCCGTTGCGGATCCGCTTGAGAATTTACGCTGACAACGCACTGATCGTCACCACGCGGCACGCCATGCGACAGCGGCAAAATACGCTTTGATACGTTCGAACTGGGCTTCTCCGAGACAAAACAATCAAGCATGGGCAGGTTCTCCTGCCAACCTTGAAGAGATAAATTGAGCCGACAGGAGAATCACCATGAGAAAAGCCTTCGCAATCAACTACGTGACGCACGATGGCCTTATGCAATCACCGGGAGCGTTCCAGTGACCCCCACCATCACCGCTTTTGAACGGTCGCCCGATCGCGGCAAGGGACTGGCCCGTGACATGCGCGTTCGCTGGGCGCTTGAAGAAGTGGGCCAGCCCTACGACGTTCGTCTTCTTTCGTTCAGTGAAATGAAGAAAACCGCCCATCGTATGCTTCATCCTTTCGGACAGATTCCGACCTATGAAGAAGGCGATCTCGCCCTCTTCGAGTCGGGGGCGATCGTATTCCATATCGCGGATCGCCATGCGGGGCTGCTGCCAGACGATGCGAATGCCCGGGCGCGCGCGATCACATGGATGTTTGCCGCGCTTAACACGGTTGAGCCGCCGATCGTTGAGCGCGCAACCGCCACGCTCGTGGAGCAAGACAAGACCTGGTATGAGGAGCGCCTGCTTATCCTCGAGGATCGCGTCCGCGTACGACTGAGCGAGCTGTCCAGTCGGCTTGGCGATGCCAACTGGCTCGACGATGCGTTCAGCGCCGGTGACCTACTCATGGTGACGGTGCTGCGCAGGTTGACCGGATCGGGTATGCTGGAAAGATATTCGAACCTCTCCGCCTATGTCGCCCGTGGCGAAGCGCGGCCCGCCTACAAGCGTGCTTTCGACGATCAATTGGCGGTTTTCACTGGCAAGCCGCCGACCGGCTGATCAACGTCCGCTCTTGGCACGAGGCGCTCATCGCGTTATCCCGCAATTTGAGTAGCTCCAGACCCTAGGCGGTCGCGGACCTCATTGCGCCGCGGCTCGCCACGCACGGCGCTCAACCGAGTTCCCGAAGGCTCAAGCATGATACTGACCAGCACACTACTCGCTGATCTACACAGGCTGCAGGCGCAGGCTTCACCTCCGGCCTGCGCGACGGCCTCCCCGCCATCACCTTACGCGGTGCTAGCGGATCCGCTCGAGGAACTGCTGGAAATGCGCTACCAGCAGCACCTCGCTCAGCGCGCGCTGCAGGATCTCTTCGAAAATGAAGCCCTGCAGACTCTCGAAGGCTAACATCCAGTCTTTGCGCAACCTCGCGCGTGGACAACGGCCGATTTGATCCTTACAGCAGTGTGTTGAGCGTTGTCGCGGCCCGGTAGACCGCCTGCCGAACCCCTCGCCGTCTTTCCTCAGACCACCCGCTCACCTACGCGCCCGTGCATGTTCGGCTTGAAAAACTGACGCTTGCTGCGGCCCTGGGACTTTGCGTGAAGCAGCGCAAGGTCCGCGTTCTTCAACAATGTTTCTGCGTCCGCACCATCAGTCGGATACACGCCAATGCCCACGCTCACTGTGACGCGCAAGTCTTGATGCTCGATACGGTACGGAATACTCACCGCGGAAAGGATCTTGTCGGCCGTCAAGGCTACGTCTTCCGCGCGTACCACTTCAGTCAGAAGCACCACGAATTCATCCCCACCTTGGCGGCTCACGGTGTCAGAACTGCGCACGCAACTCACCAGGCGTTGTGCAAGCGACTTCAGGAGTTCATCGCCGATCCTATGGCCTAGCGAATCGTTAATGTACTTGAAGTGATCCACGTCCAGGAATAGAACCGCAAGAGATCTGCCGTGACGCTGCGTCATGGCTATCGCCTGCGTCAGTCGGTCGTTCAGCAACATGCGATTGGGCAACTCGGTGAGGCAGTCGTGTTGCGCCAAATAGGACATCCTGAGCGACATTGCGCGGGCCACACTGACGTCATGGAAAACGATCACGGCGCCCGTCACCTGCCCGCGCCGGTCGTGGATCGGAGCGGCGGTATCTTCGATGGCAGACTCATATCCGTCGCGGCGGACCAGGACACAGTGCGCGCTCAGGCCGACGGTCTCGTTATGCAGAATCGCCATTGCGAGAGGATTTAGTGCGGGTTCGCGGCTATCGCCGTCGATAATCCGCAGCACATCCTGAAGCGGTCGGCCCGACGCTTCCTGTCGCGACCACCCCGTCATGCTTTCGGCGACCGCATTGAGGTAGGTGACGTTGCCCGCAAGGTCGGTGCTGATGACAGCATCTCCGATCGAGTTGAGCGTAACCTGTGCGCGCTCCCTTTCCAGGAACAGGGCTTCTGCGTACGCCGAACGCTCGAGCATGTTGAACAACGCCTTCGGCAACGAATAACCGTCGAGCCGTTCTTGAAGCAAATAGTCTTGCGCTCCGCGCCGCACGGCGAGCCTCGCGACGTCCTCGTCGCGCGACTGGCTCAGGACGAGGATTGGAACGTGGGGGGACGCGCGCAACAGCCTACCGAAGGTCTCGATTCCCTGGCTGTCCGGGAGAGACAGATCGACCACGACCGCTGCGATCTCTTCCCCGTTTTGATTGCCCAGTCGTGTGATGGCATCGCCGCAGCTACTCACCCACTCGACGTTGAAGGCGCCGTCGTGTGCGTTGACCAGCGATCGGCGAACAGCCTTCGCTTCCGCGGCATCCGCGAGGATGAGAAGTACGTTTCGGGGCATACTGTTCACCAGCAGCGCACCACTGTGCGGACGCAAGCATAGGCGAAGCAGCCCGCCGATCTGTGCGGTAGCGCACACGCGTTCTACCGGGGTTTGGCGGTCAGTGGTGCACCGAACAGACACTCGGTTGGCTGTCCGCCATGCTGCCTAATCGGGGTTCACCTCTCAAACGCCACGGCCAGGAGGGCTTCGTGTCACAGCCGTCGCGGGCCGCCGCGGAAAATCGTCTGCTCGCTGCTCTGCCCGGCCCGGATCGCCGGCATTTTCTGGCGCGCTGCCAGCAGGTTGAACTGCACTGTGGCGATGTGCTGTGCGATCCCGGTGAACCCATGCGGCACGTATTCTTCCCCACCGACAGCTTCATCTCTCTGATCACCCCGATTGACGGACGCATCGGTCTCGAGATCGGGCTCGTCGGCGACGAAGGCATGCTGGGGATCTCGCTGATGCTGGGCGTAAGGGCTGCACCGCTGCACGCACTGGTGCAGGGCGCCGGCCAGTCCTGGCGAATGGACGCGACGACGTTTCGCCGTGAGCTCGAACACAGCCCCGCGCTGCAACGAAGTCTGAACCGTTACCTCTATGTAACGCTGAGCCAGTTGGCGCAGACGGCCGCTTGCACCCGCTTCCATCTCGTCGAGGCTCGGCTCGCCCGATGGCTGCTGATGACTCGCGATCGTGCGCACGCCGATACCTTCCACATCACGCATGAATTCCTGGCCTACATGCTGGGCGTGCGTCGCGCAGGGGTCACTCGAGCTGCCGGTTCTCTGCGCAAGCGCAAGCTGATACGGTACAGTCGCGGCAAGCTCGCGATTCTCGATGGACGCGGCCTGCAGGCCGCTGCTTGCGGGTGCTACGCGGCGGTCAAGGCGACGTACGCGGAGGTCTTGAACTAAGCCGGCGGCTCCGTCGCTTTATGCTGAGGGCGAGTCAGAGTCCGACCTTAAGCCGGGCCTTGACTTGATTCCAGTCGTGAGCGTGGGCGGCCTCGTGCGCATGCGAGTCAACAGGTCTGCAAGCTCCTCAACTCGGTTCATCGACCGGCCATATCCCCCTTGGGCGTCGTGCGGATAGGCGCGAGCCGCCAAGCGCCTAG
>Ga0207707_10002823_pt1 | contig 15477 bp, 10 predicted proteins | sample KBSC83BmetaG_FD_184336 | JGI IMG/M metagenome (GOLD analysis project Ga0207707, IMG submission 184336) | Corn rhizosphere microbial communities from Kellogg Biological Station, Michigan, USA - KBS C8-3B metaG (SPAdes) (version 2) | ecosystem: Host-associated > Plants > Roots > Rhizosphere ...
CGGTCGGACAGCCCCAGGCGTGCCCGGTTGTCGGATTAGCTGCGGTCGCGTCCAGGCGCCCGGGAGCGGCGGTCATGGCGTGCGGTTGGTGGTGGTCTGCAGTTCCCGTACGGCGGCGTTGAGGCAGTCCAGGAAGGCTGTGACTGGTGGCGGGGTGGTGATCCTGACCGCCGGGCTGCAGGGCACGCCCGATCAACCAAGCGCTTGAAGAATGCCGCTGGCTGCCACCGCCTTGTCGGCTGAATGCTGCGGCCACGGATCAGGGCGCTGCGGTGCCGGCGCCGCGCCGGTCGCGGACGGCGGCCACCGCCTCCTGCTGGCTGAGCCGGGAGCCAGCCGCGTACGGTTCGTCGAACCTGTCCGCGCCCAGTGCCTGGCGGATCTGGGCGACCAGCTCGGCTTCGGCTCGCCGGAGCAGCGGCCAGGCCCGTAGGCCGACCCGCCGGCGCAGGCCCTCGGCTGCCCCCGCCAGCAGTGCCGCCCGCTGGGGGTCACCCTCCACGAACGCCAGCCGGGCGAACGCGGCCAGGCACAGAGTCACGCTGCGAGTGCTGTGGGCCGCCAGGCTCAGCTCCAGCCCCTCGTCCATCGGCGCCCGGGCCTCCTCCGGCCTGCCTTGCGCTACGGCCAGGGTGCCCAGATACACCCGGGAGACGGCGGCGAGCCAGGGGTTGTCGAGCCGCTCTGCCAGGTCGCGCATCTCGGTCAGGTGGCGCAGGGCATCGTCGTAGCGGCCGACCGTCATCTCCACGAGGCCGACGGTATAGGCGGCCAGAGCAGTCCAGAACGGCTCATCCTGGCCACCGAGCTGCTCCAGGGAGACCAGCGCCCCCTGCAGAGCGGCGTCGAAGTCGTCGACGATCCCCGAGGTCCACGCCATGACCAGCTGAGACACAGCGCGGAGGTAGGGGTCCCCGATCCCGTCGAGCAGCGGCATCAGGCGCTCGCGGGCCGCCAGCGCCGCTTCGTCGTCGCCCACCTCGGCGCCGGTCGCCGCCGCCGTCCACGCCAGTTCAACCCGGGCCTGGAGGTCGAAGGAGCCGGCGGTGGGCAGCATCTGACCGACCCAGGAGCGGGCCTCGCCCAGATGGTCCCGCAGGAACCAGAAGAGCCACAGGACCCGGAACATGTGAGGCAGCGGCCCGGGGTCGTGGCCAAGGTACCAGCGCACGGCGGCGGCCAGATTGCCTTCTTCGACGTCCAAGCGCTCGCACCCCCCGCGCTGGCCGACGCCGCGCAGCGGCCGGTCGGCCTGCTCAGCCAGCGCCCGGTAGTAGCCGGCATGCCGGCGCTCGACCTCGGCGACATCCGGCCGGGCCGCCAGCCGCTCGGCCACAAACGCGCGGATGGTCTCCAGCATCCGCGGCCGGGGGCCGCCGCCGGCGGGGTCGAGGTAGACCAGGCTGTGCCGGGCCAGCGCCTCAGTCAGGTCCAGCGCCCGGTCCTCATCCAGGCCGGCTACCTGGGCGGCGGCCTCGACGGTCCAGCCGTCCACGAACACCGCCGCGACCTCCAGCAGTGACCGCTCAGCGTCCTCCAGCAGCCCCACGCTCCACTCCACCGTGGCCCGCAGGGTGCGCTGCCGCTCGGGCATGTCCACCGCGCCCGTTCCCAGCGCGTCCAGTGACCTGGCCAGCCGACCAAGCAGCGCGTCCGGGTCGAGCAGCCGGGTGCGGGCGGCCGCCAGCTCGATCGCCAGCGGCAGGCCCTCCAGCCGCCGGCAGATCTCCGCCACCGCCGCCGCGTTGCTCTTAGTGAGGGCGAAGCCGGGGCGCACCGCGCGGGCCCGGTCCACGAACAGCGCCACCGCCGGCGAGGCCGCCAACTCCTCCACTGGCACGCTGGCGGGGTCAGCGGGCGGCGGCAGCGGCGGCACCGGGTACTCCCACTCCGCCCGCAGCCCCAGCACCGTGCGGCTGGTCGCCAAGATCAACACGCCACGACAGCGGGCCAGCAGCGCGTCGAGGTCACGGGCGGCGGCGACCACCTGCTCTAGGTTGTCCAGGATGAGCAGCCACTGGTCGTCGCCGAAGTACTCGGCCAGGGCCTCCAGCGGCGAGCCCGGCCCCAGTTCAGCCCCCACCGCCCGGGCGACGCTCGCCAGCACCAGCTCAGGCTGGGTGACCGCCGCCAGCGGAACGAACGCGGTCCCCGCCCCGAAGCGGTCACCAAGCCGCGCGCCCACCGCCACCGCCAGCCGGGTCTTGCCGATCCCGCCCAGCCCGGTGAGGGTTACCAATCGGACGCCAGGGCGCCCGGCCAAACCGGCCACCTCCTCGATGGCCCGCTCCCGCCCGACCAGCGAGGTCGCGTCCACCGGCAGCGGGCGCGGCCCGCGCGGGCTCGGCGGTGCCGCAGCTGAGGGGCGGGCGACAGCGAACTGCTCGCTCAGCAGCATCGCCAGGTCGTCGCGCACCAGCCGGCCCAGCTCCCCCGCCGTGCGGAAGTGACGGTAGGACACCGAGGCCTCCGCCGTGATGCGGGCCAGCAGCTCGGTGAGGCGGGGCTCGCGGTCAGGCGCCGGCCCTTTGACATACAGCAGCCGGGGCAACGCCCGCGACAGCTCGAACTCGTCCTCCAGACCCGAGACCTCCATGCCCGGCCCGACCCACCCGTACCGCTCCCAGTACAACCCGACGAACACATCGCTTTGCGCCAGGTACGCCCGGTACAGATCCTGCGGCGGGTGCGGCCGCGCCCCCACCTCGAACATCACCGGCGTCAGCCGCAACGCCGAGATGGCACGCGAGATCGCCCGCCGCTCCTCCGCGAGCTCGCCCAGCGTGGAACTCACGAACACGCGCAGACGCCGGTCCGGAGTCCGGATGACCACGTCCCCCGGCAGCCCCTCATTCCCCGATCGCCCCCTCTGAGGTTCCACCATGCAAGTTTCTAACGAGCCGGCCCCACCGGCAACACGCCGCGGCAGCCAACCTGTCCGTCAGCGACCACCGCTCCGTAAGCCGGAGCTGGAAAGTTCTCCGGTCATCTGGACTCCGGAGAAGAGCTGGCCGAACAGCTCAGCCGCGGACACACGCCCGGGCCGGGCGGCCTGGGGCCCGGGAGGGAGGGTTTGGCGCCGCTCAATGAGGGCGAGGACGATCTGATGCCGACAAACGGCTCAGTTGTTGGCGGTGGTCCTAATGCCATAAGCGACGCTCGCTCACAGCACTAACTGCGGGCTACAACTTTGTAACGAGACGACGCCAGAACGTCAGATCGAGGGAGCCAAAAGGGGGAGCCAACACAGGCAGGCGCGAGGCAACGCAAGGCGACTTCGGGCGACAATTGATGCAGCTAGATGGCACATCAGGCGACGTACGCGGACATTCAGCGACTGTTCAAATGCGCCTTGTAAGCGGACGGTCAGCGGTTCGAATCCGCTCACCGGCTCCGACTCCTTAGCCGAGTTGAATAGGGATCGGGCCTGGGATTGAAGCAACTTGACGGACATGGTTTCCAGTGAGTAGCCCATTTCCCAGGACTCAACAAGGAGACTAAGGAAAGCGTACAATTCAGACGGCCTGAACGGCAACGCCCTTCACCGATACGGGGAACGCGCGCCCCCCCATCCACGGAGGCGAGCTCTGACATCGGATATCGATCCTTCCGGAACCTGGGCCCTAAGTCCGCCGCGTCCGCCGACGGACAATCTGGAATAAATAAGTATATATTAACTCACCGCGGGCCGCGTTTATCGGGCTGATAGGATCGTATATCTCGGGTCCACCGCCTGGGTGCGACAGGAGAAGGCGAATGAGTGGAACATCATCGGTCCAAATTGTTGAAGAATTCTGGGATGCCGTCTGGAACGAGCGCAACCCCAATGCGATCGACCGCTTCGTAGTCGACGACTTCATACTTATCAGCGGCGGGAAAGAAATCAGGTCCAAAGAGAACTTCAGACAGTGGCTCAGGGACTTCCATGGGCTAGTTAACGATCTGAAGTTTGAAAGCGTCGAGTCGTTCCAGAACGAGGACGGTAGCCGGGTCGCGTCCCGCTGGCGCGTGGTCGGGCGGAACAACGGGATCCTGGGCGGGGAACCCGACCAGCGGGAGATAGCCTTCACCGGCACCGCCGTCTGGGCGGTTCGCGAAGACGGCAAACTGCTGTGCAACTGGGTCGAGCGTTCGTCGATTGAGCCCGTTAGCCAGTAGCCGGGGCACTTCGCGGGCTCGGATCACCGGCCGTCCGTCCGCCCGTCCGCCCGTCCCGTTGGAACTATGCGACGCATCGGGAATGCGACTGGCACTCCCCAGTGTTATCGACTACAGTTGCCGTAACGGCCAGGTGCCCATCTGAGTGGCCCGGCCAGTGTTACAGGCGCCGTATCTGACCGGCGCGCGAGCGAAGATCCGGATTCTTTCCGAAACGCTTCACATCCAAGCATCGGCGCAGCTCAGCGGCTGTTCTGCCGCTCTTTTAAGCATGCGCGCATTCACCCCTCCATGGAGAGGAAATCTTATGACCGCAATTGCGGAAGAAACCACGCGAACAACGCGACCGGCAACCGCCGCCGCGATATCCGGGGTCGTCGACCTCGGCGACGGCCGCGGATTCTTGCGGACGGCGGGATACCGCCGTTCCACCGCCGACATCCCCATCAGCCCCGCCCAGGCCCGCCAGTACGGACTCCGCTCGGGTGACCACCTCGAGGGCACCGCTGGCACCCGGCCAGGTAAGGCTCAGCCGGACAAGACCCAGCAGAACAAGGCCCGGCCGGGCACCGCACGAGAGGGCAGAACCCTGCTCACCGTCGAGTCCGTCAACGGGTTCCCCGCGTCGGAAGCCAGGCAGCGGCCCGACTTCGACAGCCTGACCCCCATCTACCCCAACCAGCGGTTCCGCCTCGAGGACGGCGACCCGTCCCGCACCGCGCGGATCATCGATCTGGTCTCCCCGATCGGCAAGGGCCAGCGCGGCCTCATCGTCGCCCCGCCCAAGGCGGGGAAGACCACCGTGCTGAAGACGATCGCGCACGCGATCGCCACGGCCTACCCCGAGGTGCACCTCATGCTCGTGCTCGTCGGTGAGCGGCCGGAAGAGGTCACCGACCTGCGCCGCACCGTACGCGGCGAGGTCATCGCCTCCACCTTCGACCAGTCCCCGGCCGATCACATCAAGGCCGCGGAACTCGCCATCGAGCGGGCCAAGCGGCTCGCGGAGCTCGGCCGCGACGTGGTGGTCATGCTCGACTCGCTCACCCGGCTCGGCCGGGCCTACAACCTCGCCGCGCCCGCGAGCAGCCGCACCCTCACCGGCGGCGTCGCGGTCTCGGCGCTCCAGCCGCCCCGCCAGTTCCTCGGCGCGGCGCGCTGCCTCGAAGAGGGCGGCTCGCTGACGATCCTGTCCACCGCCCTGATCGACACCGGCTCGCAGCTCGACAACGTGCTGTTCGAAGAGTTCAAGGGCACGGGCAACATGGAACTGCGGCTGCGCCGCGATCTGGCGGAGAAGCGGATGTTCCCGGCGATCGACCCGGTGCCGTCCGGCACCCGCCGCGAGGACCTGCTGATGGACCCCGCCGAGCACGCCGCCGTCGTCAGCCTGCGCCGCGCGCTCGCCGCGCTGGACACCCAGCACGCCCTTGAGCTGCTGTTCGACAAGACCGTCGCTCCCAACGAGCAATTCCTCCGGCAGGTTAGCGCCGCACGGTAACACCGCCCGCGGAACCCGGAATTGCCATCGCGTAGGGTAAAAGGCAGAGGGCTAGCTGAAAATATTCTGAATATTGCGTCTGCCTGTACTGATGAGCATAAATATCGCTAGTTATGCATAATGGCGCGTCGCGCGGGAAGGGTTGTGTCCGGGTCCCCGGATCTAGCCTGATCGGTGTGGTGACGTATGCGCAGTGCGCTCTCGAAGGTGGGGCGATGGCTACGGCACTGGCCGCGCAAGAAAATCCTCATCTGGGGTTCGGCCAGCCTGGCGCTGCTGCTTATCGCAGTGGCCGGCGTCGGCTTCGTGATGCTCAGGCACTTCAACGCCAACCTCAGGCAGGACGACATCCGCGGCCTGCTCGGCGCGCAGCCGGTGAACCTGCACCCGCAGGCCGAGAACATCATGGTCATCGGGTCCGACTCGCGGCAAGGACTGAGCAAGGCGTACGGCAGCGGCCTGGTCACCGACCAGTCGGACACCCTGATGATCATCCACATCCCGGCCGACAGGAAGTGGGCCGAGGTGATGTCGATCCCCCGTGACTCCTGGGTGAACATCCCGGCCTGCAAGATGGGCAACGGTCAGATGTCCGGCCCGCAGCAGTACAAGATCAATGAGGCGTTCGCGATCGGCAACCTGGACGGGAACCATACCGCGCTCGGCATCGCCTGCACGGTGAAGACCCTGGAGCAGGACACCGGCATCTACATCGACCACTTCATCGCGGTCAACTTCGCCGGGTTCAAGGACATGGTCTCCGCGCTCGGCGGCGTCTACGAGTGCAACCCGACCCCGATCAACGACCCCAACTCGAAACTGCACCTGGCTGCGGGCACCCATCTGCTGACCCCGGCCCAGGCGCTCGGCTACGTCCGCGCCAGGTATACCCTCGGCGACGGCAGCGACCTGGAGCGGATCGACCGCCAGCAGGCGTTCATGTCGTCTCTGGTCGGCCGGGTGAAGAGCGAGTTGCTCGACCCGATCGCGATCTACAAGTTCCTCGACGCCACCACGAAGTCGCTGACGATCGACAGCCAGCTCGGCGGGGTCACCGGCCTTTACAACCTGGGGCAGTCGCTGCGCGGCATCCCGTCTAGCAAGATCGCGTTCTTCACCATCCCCAACGTCCCGCGCGGCGACGGCGCGAACGTGCTGTGGAAGCAGCCGGAAGCCGACCAGATCTTCGCCTCGTTCCGCGACGACGTGCCCGCGAGCAGCACGCTGTTCGCCCCGGCCACGTCGGAGAGGAAGACGAGCGTCGCCGTCGGTCTGTCCGCCGACGGGCAGCGCCTGGAAAGCCCGTCAAGCACCGCCAAGAGCACCCGCGCCGCAACGAAGCCGACGCCGAGTGACTCCGCTCCGGTCGGGCCGACACCGACCGCCAGTCAGAGCACCAAGCCAATCAACATTCAGGCGCGCACCGCCAACCAGTCCATCTGCGCAGGCTGACGGGCGGCAACCCCCGTCGCGGGCGGCTACCGTTGACCGCGTGAAGAGGCGTGGGCGGCTTGCGACGGTCGGCGTCGCACTGTGCGCCGCGCTCGCGCTGCCGCTGCTCGCCGTCTTCGGCAGCCAAGCGCGCGCCGCCGGTACCCCACAGCCCGCGCAGGCCCGGCACGTGGTGGTCGTCGGCATCTCCGGCCTGACCTGGAACCTCGTGACCCAGTCCGGCGCCGGGGAACTGGGGCGCCTGGCCGGCGCGGGCTCGGTGGGCTCGCTCGTGGACTACGCCCAGGAACCGCTCGCCTGCCCCGCCGACGGCTGGCTGACGCTGAACTCCGCCGCCCGAGCCCAGGGTCCGCGCCCGTGCACGTCGCTGCCCGCGGTGACCACGGTCGGCCAAGGCGCCGCGGTCCCGGCGATGCCGCGGATCATCCGGGATAACGCGCAGCACCACGAGTCGCCCGACTGGGGTCTGCTCGGAACCCTCGCGAGCTGTGCGACCGCCGTCGGTCCCGGCGCGGCCCTCGCGCTCGCCGCCCCGTCCGGCGCCGTCTCCTCCTACGTGCCGTCGCCAGCGGACCTGTCGCCGTCGGTGCTGGCCCGCTGCCCGCTGACCGTTGTCGACCTGGGACAGATCGCGGACTCAGAACGGGGGAGTGTTTCCGCCGTCGATCGCCAGCTGGCTCGGATCGCCGCCGAACTGCCCCCGAGCACCCTGCTTCTCGTCACCGCACCCGGCGCGGCCGCGGGAGCGGGCCCGGGGCAGGCGCCGGCCGGGCCGCCGCACCTCATGTCGGTGCTGGTGAGCGGACCAGGCTTCGCCGACGGCCTGCTCACCTCCTCGGCCACAAGGCGCCCGGGCATCGTGACGCTCACCGACCTGACCCCGACGGTTGCCGGATGGCTTGGTCACCCGGCCCCGGCGGGAACCGTCGGCGCGCAAATCAGCCGGGCGGACCGAGGCAGCCTGGACTCGGCCGTCACCGGGCTGATCGCGCGGGACCGGGCCGAGCAGGTGTGGATAGCCACGCACGGCTGGTTCTTCGTCGGTTACGCGGTCGGCGCCGCGCTCGCGTTCGGCCTGCCCGCGCTGCTGCTCTGGGGTTCCGGCCAGGAACGCCGCCGCCGTCGCGCCCAGTGCTGGCGCGTCGCGGGCACGGTCGCCGCCGCCGTCCCGCTCGCGTCCTACCTGGCGAACCTGGCCCCCTGGTGGTACTGGGCGCACCCCGCCTGGTGGCTGTACGGGCTGACCGTCGGCTGGACGCTCGTCGTGGCGGCGGCCGCGCTCGCCGGGCCGTGGCGGCGGGACGTGCCCGGCCCGTTCGGCGCGATCTGCGCGGCCATCCTGCTGCTGCTCGCCGTCGATGTGATCGCCGGCTCCCGGCTGCAGCTCGACGCCCCCTTCGGGCTGTCCCTTCTGGTCAGCGGCCGCTTCTACGGCATCGGCAACGACGCGCTCGGCGTGTACTGCGTCAGCGCCCTCGTCGCCGCCGCATGGCTCGCGAGCATCACCGGCGCCCGGACGCCCCAGGCGTCGCTGCCGACCCGCCCGCGGCGAGCGGTGGGGGCGGTGGGGGTCGTTGGGCTGCTTGCCGTGGTCGCGTCCGGGTGGCCGGGGTTCGGGGCGAAGGTGGGCGGGACGATCGCGCTCGTTCCCTGCCTGATCCTGCTGGCCGCCTGGCTGGGCGGGGCCCGGGTCGGGAGGCGCTGGGCGGTTCCCGTCGCGGTGAGCGGCCTGGTCGTGTTCCTCGTGTTCGCCGTGGTCAGCTACTTCCTCCCGGCGACTGGCGTGTCCGACATAGGGACGTTCGCCGGGAACCTGCTGCACGGGCGGGGCGGCGACCTGCTGCAGCGCAAGGTGAGCTCCAACGTCGGATCGCTGACCCTGAACGTATTCGGCTGGCTGGTTCCCCTCGCCGCGGCGCTGGCCGCCGCCGCGCTCTGGCGGCCCGCCGCGCTGCGGCTGCGGACCCTCGACGCCGCGTTCGCGGCCCTTCCGCTGCTGCGCGTGCTGGCCTGGCTCGCCTGGCTGGTCCTCGTGATCGGGTGGTTCGCCGACGACTCGGGTGTCATCGTGCCCGCCGTGGCGCTGCCTTTCGCCGTGGCGCTGACGATCGGCATGGCCGCCGCCGCGAACATCTCGCCAGCCAGAAACCCAGCCGGATGCATCGCGATGGACGGGTCCAGTTTCTGATGCGGCCGCTGGGGCAGGATAGTTTGGTAGCGCCTTCGCCGGGCCATCCGTCGCAGGCAGACCCCCGAGGTAGAGGACGCCGGAGTGCAATATCAGCTTTCGCGTGTCGTCATGGGCCCGGCTCTGCACGTGCTCGGCCGCCCCAGGGTGACCGGACTCGAGTACGTTCCCGCGAGCGGTCCGGCGATCCTCGCGTCGAATCACCTGTCGTTCATCGACTCGATGTACCTGCCGCTGGTGATCCCCCGTCCTGTGGTGTTCCCGGCCAAGGCCGAGTACTTCTCGGCGAAGGGACCGCTTGGCCGGCTCTGGGCCGCCTACCTGCGTTCCACCAACCAGCTTGAGATGGACCGCAGCGACTCGAAGTCCGCACAGGCCACGCTGGAGGCGGCCGCGGCGATCCTCCGGGCGGGCGACCTGTTCGGGTTCTACCCGGAGGGCACCCGGTCACCCGACGGCCGGCTCTACCGTGGCCGGGCGGGACTCGGCTGGCTGGCGCTGAACACGGGTGCCCCGGTCATCCCTGTGGCGATGATCGGCACCAGGAAGATGCTCCCGCCCGGCGCGCCGGTGCCCCGCCCCACCAGGATCGACATCAAGATCGGCAAGCCGCTCGAGTTCGCGCACTTGGCCGGCGACCCGCCCGCCAAGGCGCGCCGCATCATCGCGGACGAGGTGATGCACGCGATCGCGGACCTCTCGGGACAGGAATACGTCCACGAGTACGCGTCCGACGTCAAGGCCCGCCTCGGCGCCTAGTCGCTTTCCTCGTCGCCGCCGACGGCGACGATCGGGCCGGTGGCGGCCGGGTTCCACACGTACATCGGGCCGGTGGTCGAAATCGGCCACGAGGCGGCCTCGTCCACGGCGGGCGCGGTGGCGAAGTCCGCGGGCGACCGCTCCCACGGGGGGAGCGGCTGCTCGGCGGCCTCAAGCGCCGGCTGTGCGGGCAGCATCTCGGGCAGCGCCCTGGGGCTCCGCGGCGGCAACGCAGGCTGCCAGGGCGGGTTTCCGGCCGGCCGGGGCCGGCGGGAGGCCACGCCGGCCGACCGGCCGAGGGTTCCCGCCGCCGACGACGAGTCGCTTATCCCCGAGGCGGGCAGGGCCGGCGTGCTTGACCAGATGACGACGCGGGCGGGTACGGGCCTGGTACGCGTGTCCGGCTGTCCCCGGGCGTGGCGGGCGCGCCCGGCCGCGTGGCCGTGCCTGCTCACCGCCGCGACGTCGGCGGGCTTGGCCGCCCGCGCCCGGCGGCGGAGCCTGGTCAGCGTTATCGCGGCGACCAGGCACGCGATCAGCACACCAGCGACGACCGCGAGGTCGACGACCAGCGACCGGAGCAGGTGCCCGGGGTCGGACTGGCCCGGTGCGGTCTGGTGTGCGCTCGCCGGGCCGACGGCCGGGCGGCCGGCAGGCGCGCTTGACGGCGGTGCGGACGGCGCGGGTGCGGGGTGAGCGGACGCGATGCCGGCGGCGGAGTCAAGCGCTGCCGCGGCGTCGAGCCCGCCGTGCCCCCACCCGGCGGGCGCCGAACCGGCGCCGTCCGCAGGCGCGTTCACGCCGTGCTCAAGTGCCTGGGTGACCTGCGTCGCGGTCAGCCACGGGTACCGGGAACGGATGAGGGCCGCCACGCCCGCGGTCAGCGCGGCGGACATGTCGGACGAGGCCAGCGGCTCGTACCCGCCGTCGGGGGCGGCCACCATCAGGCCCGCCGCTGGATTCGACGTCATCCCGCTTGCGGTCGCCGGGTCTGGCGTGACACCCGAGCCAGGCGCGGTCAGCGTGACGTAGGAGCGCGTGCTTGTGAACGGCGCGAGCTGCCCGTTCCGCGAGGTCGCGCCGACGGCGATCACCCCGGGGTAGGCGGCCGGGTAGTTGATCGAGTTGGTGCGGGCGCCGTTGTCGCCGGCCGGCGCGACGAGCACGACGTTGTGGGCGAGTGCGAAGCTGACGGCCGCTCGCTCGGTCGCGCTGCCGCCCGCGCCGGGGTCTCCCGGCGGGGCCGCGTCAAGCGCGCCAGGGTCGAGCGGGAGCGCGATGACGGTGGCGCCGTGGCCGACCGCGTACCTGATGCCCGCCGCGATGGCGGCGGGCAGGCCCCGCGTGATCGCCGGGTCCGAGTTCAGCGGGTCGTCATACTCCAGCGTCACCTGGAGCGACAGGATCCTGGCCCCAGGTGCGATCCCCGTGATGCCCGCGCTGCCGCCCGCACCGTACCCGTGCCCGGCGATGAGGTCGGCGACCGCCGTGCCCTCGGCCCCCCAGTACGGCCCGCCGGGCGCGCGTCCGGTCTTGCTGAAGTCCGGGCCCGCGGTCACGGTGCCGGCCAGGTCCTGGTGCTTGGCGTCGACTCCCGTGGAAAGCACCGCGACCGTCACCCCTTTGCCCGCCTCTGGCGCCACCCGCAGTGCGGCGGGGGCATGGAGCGCGGTGAGCCACCACTGGTCGGCGCGCGTGACGGCCTGGGGGGCCACGGCCGTCACGGCGGCGGTGGCGGGCAGCGCGGCAGCCGTCGCGGCGGCTGCCGCCGCCAGGAGCGGCAGCAAGCCCCGCAGCAGACGAGCCACGTTGGTCACGCGTACTCCAGGTCGGACCAAAAGGGAAAACAACACTGTGGCTATATGCCGGAAAATCGTCCCTAATGTTGTCATGCGGGTATGCGGTTGTGGAACGTACCTTCCGCTAACTATTTCATGACGTTAGTGAAACTGCGAGGCGCATTGTGGTTGTTAGGTCACGATGAGCGTCATTCGCGTTCCAGGGCGCAGGTCGTAGCGCCGCGCCGCGTTGCCGTTGGCCACCGCGAGGGCCACCCAGTCGCCGCTGTCCCGGTAGCAGAGCGGCTCGCCCGGCGCGACCTCGCCGAAGGTCGTGACAAAAGGCACCGTGATCTCCCGGCCCGTCCAGGTCAGCGTGACCGTCTTCCCTGGTGTCAGCCCGGCCCGCGGCGCGTCGGCGCCGGGCAGGGAGAGCTGGACGTTACCGAAACCGTCTACGGTCACCACCTCAACCAGGGCACCGCCGGAGGTTATCCGGTACTCGGGCCGCGGCAGGGTGACGAGGCTGTTCACCTCGGCCGCCTCGCCCGCCTGCTCGAGCGGAAGTCCGGCCGCCAGGCGCGCCGCGACCGGCATGAAGATGTCGCGGCCGTGGAACGTGACCGCCGTGGTGTCCCGCCACAGGGCCCGGTTGGTGAGGGAGACGGCGCGCACCGCGCCGCCCGCCGCCGCCACGGCGACGGAAAGCAGGCCGTTGTCCGGGCCGACGAAGAGCGAGCCGCCGGCTTCCACCGCGACCCCGCGCCGCGCCGTTCCCACTCCCGGGTCCACGACCGCCACGTGCACGGCGGGCGGGAAGTACGGAACCGCCTGGGCGAGGACCATGGCGCCGCGCCTGATGTCGCCAAGCGGGATCAGATGTGTTATGTCAGTAATCTGTACATCTGGCGCGACCTGGGAGGCCACCGCGTGGCAGACCGCCACGAATGCGTCTTCCAGTCCGTAGTCGGTCAGGAAAGTGAGACAGTGAAACTGGGCCACGCCCCGGGAGCCTACTAGCGACAGTTGAAGGGAGCGGAGGATGCCGGCGTTGTCTGAGCGGGATATGCGCGTCCTCGCCTTCGAGCGCGGGACATGGCGCACCGCCGGCGCGAAGGAGCAGGCGATCGCCGAGGTGCTCGGCATCACGGCGACGAGGTACTACCAGCTGCTCAACGAGCTGATCGACCGCCCGGAGGCGCTGAAGTTCGACCCGGTGCTGGTCAAGCGGCTGCGCGCGCAGCGGACCCGCCGTCAGCGCATACGTTCGCCGCACCCGGGTACCAAGTAGCGGTGCCGCTGCCCCGCGCGAGGACCAGTGACGGCCAAGACGGCCTTGCCGCGATCGCGGCCGACCCTGCGCACGCGCTGTTCGCTACCGACTATGACGGCACCCTCGCCCCGATCGTCGACGACCCGGCCAGGGCGGTCGCGGCCCCCGGCGCGGCCGCGGCGCTAGCGAGGCTGTCCGACCGGGTCGGTACCGTGGCGATCATCACCGGCAGGGCCGCCGCGGACGTGATCGCGCTCGGCGGCCTCGCCGACGTGCCTGGCCTGATCATCCTCGGCCACTACGGAGCGCAACGCTGGCAGGCGGGCGTGCTCAGCGCGCCCCCGGTGCCCGCTGGCGTCCAGGCCGTGCGGGAGGCGCTGCCCGGGCTGCTCGCCGAGGTGGCCGCGCCGGCGGGAACCACCGTGGAGGACAAGGGCACCGCGCTCGCCGTGCACACGAGGCGGACAGCCGACCCCGCGGCGACGCTTGCCCTGCTGCGCGAGCCGCTCAGCAGGCTCGCCGACAGCGCCGCGCTCACGCTGGAACCCGGCCGCCTGGTGCTCGAACTCCGGCCGCCCGGCATGGACAAGGGGACCGCGCTGCGCGGGCTCGCCGCGGAACGTGGCGCCCGCTCGGCGGCGTTCTGCGGCGACGACCTCGGCGACCTCACGGCCTTCGCCGCGATCCGCCAGTTGCGCGCCGACGGCGTTCCCGGCTGCGCCGTGGCCAGCGAAAGCGCGGAAACCCCGCAAGTGGCCGAGGCCGCCGACCTCGTTGTCGACGGCCCCCCTGGTATCGTCCGGCTGCTGTCGGCCCTGGCCGACGCGCTGTTACGGCCGGCCGGGGATCAGCACGGTCCAGCCGGCGGCACGCCACACGGCGGCGTCGAGCGTGCAGCGTCCGTCGATCAGGACCGGGTTCGTGACGATCGAGCGGAGCGCGTCCGGGTCGATGGCCCGGTAGTCGGCCCACTCGGTGAGGTGCAGTACCAGGTCGGCGCCCTGGGCGGCGTCGTGGACCGAGTCTGCGTACCGGAGATCCGGGCGGACCCGTGCGGCGTTGGGCATGGCGACCGGGTCGTGCACGGCGACGATCGCGCCCTCGTCGGCGAGACGGCCAGAGATGGCGAGGCTTGGCGAGTCACGGATGTCATCGCTGTTGGGCTTGAACGCGGCGCCGAGCACGGCGATTCGCTTGCCTGACAGGTCGCCGCCGAGGGCGCCGCGCGCGAGGTTGATGACCCGGTCGCGGCGGCCGAGGTTGATGGTGTCCACGGTGGTCAGCAGGTCAACGAGTGAGTCAACGCCCTTGTCCGCGGCCGCCGCACGGAACGCGCGGATGTCCTTCGGCAGGCAGCCGCCGCCGAACCCAAGGCCGGGGGAGAGGAACTTGCGGCCGATCCGCTCGTCGATGCCGATCGCGTCCGCGAGCTTGATCACGTCCGCGCCTGAGGCCTCGCACATCTCGGCCATCACGTTGATGAAGGAGATCTTGGTCGCGAGGAACGAGTTGGCCGCGACCTTCACGAGCTCGGCGGTTTCCAGATCCATGGTCAGTCCGGGAATGCCGGAGGCAAGCGGGGCGGCGTAGACCGCGCGCATGAGCTCGTCCGCGGCGTCGGACGTGACGCCGAACACGATCCGGTCGGGGGTCAGGCTGTCCTGCACCGCGTAGCCCTCGCGGAGGAACTCGGGGTTGAACGCGTAGTCGACCAGCTCGCCCGCGGGGGCCGCCGCGTGCACGCGGGCGGTGATCTCCCGCGACGTCCCGACCGGCACCGTGGACTTGCCCACGATCAGGGTGGCGCGGTTCAGGTGCGGTGCCAGCGCCTCCGCGGCGCTGAAGACGTAGCTGAGGTCCGCGCTCCCGCCGCCGTCCTTCGCCTGGGGCGTGCCAACGCAGATGAAGTGCACGTCGCCGAACTCGCCGACCTCGGCGAAGGAGTCGGTGAACCGGAGCCGACCCGCGTCGAGGTTCTTCCGTAGCAGCGGCTCAAGCCCAGGCTCGAAAAACGGTGTCTCGCCCCGCGCCGCCTTGGCGATCTTCTCGGCGTCCACGTCAATGGCGAGCACCTGGTGGCCAAGATCCGCCATGCAGACGGCGTGGGTAAGGCCCAGGTAACCGGTGCCGATGACGCTGATGCGCAGGATCCGTCCGTTGCGACCCATTGTGAGTCCTCAGCTTCTACTCGTGGTGACTACCGCCCTCTGTGGGGATCACCGAGTTTAAGGCAACTAGCCCGGGCAGGCTTGGCGGCTACTGTGAATGACTACGTGACATTTATTGCGTAGCCTGTCCGCGCCGGTCACCCTACCCGACCTTGCTGCACGGGATTGTCACAAACCACCACTCGTGCACGAACGTATAT
>Ga0207707_10002824_pt1 | contig 15476 bp, 13 predicted proteins | sample KBSC83BmetaG_FD_184336 | JGI IMG/M metagenome (GOLD analysis project Ga0207707, IMG submission 184336) | Corn rhizosphere microbial communities from Kellogg Biological Station, Michigan, USA - KBS C8-3B metaG (SPAdes) (version 2) | ecosystem: Host-associated > Plants > Roots > Rhizosphere ...
GGGTGGTTCTGGCGTTCCTGACCGCGGGGATCGCGAGGTCAGGAACGCCGGTTGGTAGCGGGGTGGGTCCGGGGTGGTTCTGGCGTTCCTGACCGCGGGGATCGCGAGGTCAGGAACGCCGGTTGGAGTGGGACTAGGCGACGTCCTTGGCGTTGCTCAGGACGGCGCCGAGGACGGGGGCGCCCAGCTGCTCGAACTGCTTCTGCGTGGCGGCCACGGCCTCCCGGCGGCTCCGGCGGGCGTCGGCCACGACGAGGACGCCGTCGGCCAGCGTGGCCAGGGCCAGGCAGCCCGACGCCTCGAGGGCCGGCGGGGCGTCGATGACCACGAAGTCGGCGTCGACCCGGCTGAAGTCGAGGAAGCGGCGCATGGCGTCGGACCCGAGCAGGTCGTCGCCGGCCCGCTCGGGACGGCCGGCGGTGAAAACGGCCAGCCGCTCGACTCCGAACGGCCGCTGGGCGGCGTCGAGCGGCGGCATCTCGCCGTTGAGGACGTTGGCCAGCCCCCGCTCGCCGTCGACGTCGAAGTAGCGGTGGGCCTGGGAGTGTTGCAGGTCGGCGGACACGAACACCACCCGCTTGCCCACCTGGGCCAGCGACACGGCCAGGTTGGCGGCCACGATGCCGCCGCCGTCGTCGCCGGTGGAACTGGCCACGAGCACGGTCTTCATCCCGCCCCGGGCCGACTGGGCCAGCACCTTGGCCCGGAGGATCCGGTAGGCCTGCCCGGCCGGGCTGTCGTCGTGGCTCATGGTGGCCAGCGCCGGCTGCCCCCGGCCCCGGCGGCTGCGGGGGATGGTGGCCAGCAGCGGGGCGCCGAGGTGGTCCTCGAGGTCGATGTCGTCGCGGAGCCTGCCGCCCAGGCGGTCGGTGAAGAAGGCCAGCAGCACGCCGATCAGCAGCCCGACGACGGCGCCGATGACCACCCAGAGCTTGGGCCGGGGGCTGAGGGGCTTCTGCGGCATCGCCGCCGGGCTGACGATCGAACCGGTGGCGTTGACGTCGACGAGGTCGAGGGCGGCCAGGGCGTCGTTGTACTGCTGCGCCTGCTGCTGGAGGTCCTGGAGCCGGGTCTGCCCCACGGCCAGGGCCGGGTTGTTGGGCGTGGCCGCCGCCTTGGCGATGTCGGCCCGCAGGGCGTTGATCTGGTCGTCGAGGGCCTGGAGCGGCTTGACGATGTTGGCCCGGATGTCGTCCCGGGACTTGGCCGCGCCCTCGGCCTTGAACTTGAGGTAGGCCTCGGCGAAGGCCTGCGCCCCCCGTTGGGCCTTGAGCTTCGTCGAGTCCTTGTAGGTGATCACCAGCAGCTGGGTGGTGCCGACCGTCTGGGCCGACGCCCGGCCGGCGATGACGGTGACGTCGTCGGGCAGCTTCAGCGTGTCCTTCACGATCTGGGCCACGGCCGTCGAGACCGCCAGCGTCTTCTCGGTGCCCATGTTGACGGCCTTGTCGATCCCGCCCGTCCCCGGGCTGAAGGGCCGGTCGAGCACCGGTGTGACCAGCACCGACGCCTGGGAGCCGTAGGACGGCTGGGCGATGCCGTAGCTGTAGCCGAGGGCGAGGGCGATGCCGACGACCGCGGACACGAGGAGGACCAGCTTCCGCCGGGCGAGGACGGCGAGGTAGTCCGACAGCTGGATCGACGTCTCACCGGAGATCTTCAGAGCCATCTTGAGATTGTCACCCCGCCACTGTGAGTCGTCGATGAACGCTGGAGGGCGTAACGCCGACCGGCCGGTGCCATTGTCCGAAATGTCGGGGCTGCGATGGCGGACCCCTCAGCCCGGCGGCCGCCACCCGACGGGGTTCAGGCCGGCCACCATCGGCGGTCGCGGGCCCGGCGGACGGCCCGGCCGGCCCGGACACCCCCCGCCACCAGCGCCGCCAGCCCGGCGGCGGCGGCCAGCCCGGCGAGGAGAGGCTTGGTCGGGCTCTTGTGGACGGGCGTGACGGCGGCAGCCGGCGACCCCGCTCCGGCGCCGCCCGCCGCCCCCGGCCCGGTGGCCGGCGGAACCGCCGTCGCCGCGGGGTCGGCGGCCGGCGGGCCGGGGGTGTACGGCGTGACGACGGCCAGCTGCGGGTCGGGCGGCAGGGCGGGGGCGGCCGGCGCCGTGGTCGGCGCCTGGCCCGGGGCGGACGGCGCCGGCTTCGCCGTGTCGTGGGCGGCGGTCTTCGGGGCCGGCGCCGGCTTCGGTGCCTTCGGGGGCCTCGGGATCGGCGCCGTCCCCGACGGCGTGGGCGGCTGGCCGCCGCGGCCGTGGTGGCCACCGCTCCCCGGCGCCGGCGCTCCCCCCGCCGGGCCGGTCGGCGGCGGTGACGATCCGGGGGCGGCGGTTGTCGGAACCGGTGCGGCCGTGGTGGTCGTGACCGGCGCGGTCGTGGTCGTCGTGACCGGTGCGGTCGTCGTCGTCGTGACCGGCGCCGTCGTCCTGGTCGGGGCCGGCGCGGTGGTCGTGGTCGTCGTCGGCCTCGTCGTCGTCGTGGTCGGGTGGGCGGCGACGCCGGCACCGGAGGCGTAGGCGCCCGTCCGCAGTCCGGCGAGCACCGTGAAGGCGGTGACCACCGCCAGCGCCGTCGAGCGGACGAGACGGCGGACAGATCCCACTCCTCGATCCTTTCCCCAGCCGGGCGCCCGGGACGTGCCGGCGCCCGCACTCGTCGGACGCTAGGACGAAAGCCATGAAATATCGGTGAGCCGGCCGGACCTGAGAGAGCATTTAAAGCTGAAACTTGACTCTATTCGACGTATAGCGCAGTATTTCCTTCTAGGTGTCTGGGGCAAATTCGCTGGGGGGCTGAGATCAAAAGATCTCTTCTGAGCTAACCAAAGAGCTCAGCAAGATTCTTCAAGGTGCCGTTGTATTTCCATGGCCCTGCGCTTTGGAAACGGCCCTGAACAGGAGTCCGGACCATCGTGCTGGGGAGCACGCACACAAACTGGGCCGGGCCGGTCGTCGGTAATTCGCCGCGGCCACGTGCGGGATATGTATACAAGGAGGCACGGATAAAAATGGGTATTGCCACGTCGAAGGTCGGGCGTCTGGCCATGGTCACGGCCACCGGCGCGTTCATGATGGGGGCGGCTCTGCTCAGCGGCGGCGCCGCGCACGCTATCGGCGGACTCTGCAACGGGGAGCCGGCCAGCCACACCTGGCTCGACGCCTCGGGCCAGTACGGCCCGGCGGTCATCGAAGGCACCCGGGGCGACGACACCATCATCGGAAGCGACGGCGACGACACGATCGACGGCCGGGGCGGCAACGACTTCATCTGCGGCGCCGCCGGCAACGACTCCATCTCGGCCGGTCCGGGCGGCAACTCCGTCGTCCGCGGCGACGAAGGCGACGACGACATCACGGCCGACAACGTCCACAGCGCCACGCTGGTCGGCGACGGCGGGAACGACACCCTCCAGGTGACCAACACCGGGGCGCCGTCGTACCTCGTCGGCGGCACGGGCGACGACGTCCTCATCCACAACGGGGGCGGCCACGTGAAGATGGACGGCGGTGACGACTTCGACGACTGCCTCTCCCGGGGCGGCGACGAGCTCGTCAACTGCGAGTACTGATCGAAGGAGGCGGTCGACGGCCGGAGGGCCCCCGATGGTGCGGGGGCCCTCCGCCGCGTCACAATTGGTACGAAACCCGCGTTCCGGATGACTGGGGAAAGGAGAAGCGGGGATGGGGATTTGGCTGGGGAGTGGTACGCGACGTCGCCGCGGGCTGGGGCTGGCCGGCGTCGTGACGGTGGTGGCGCTGACGGCGGCGGCCTGCGGCGGCCCCGGGAGCGTGGCCGGGCTGAAACAGTTCAGCCTCAAGACGAAGAACAGCGAGCCGGTGCGGATCACCTCCGGGCCGGACGGTCACATGTGGTTCACCGAGTTCACCTCGGGGCGGATCGCCACGGTGACGGGCACCGGGACGATCCAGGAGTGGCCCGTCCCGACGGCACAGGCCGGGCCCTACGACATCGTGACCGGCCCGGACGGCAACCTGTGGTTCACCGAGTTCGCCGGGAACAAGATCGGCCGGGTGACGACGAGCGGCGCCTTCAAGGAGTACCCGCTGCCCAACGCCCGCAGCGGCCCCTACGGCATCACCGTCGGCCCTGACGGCAACTTGTGGTTCGCCGAGCAGCGGGCCAACAAGATCGGCCGGCTCAACCCCGACGGCCACCTGACGGAGTTCGCCATCCCGTTCAGCTCGCCGCCGTCGCCGCAGCCCTACGCCGTGGTCACCGGCCCCGACGGGAACATCTGGTTCACCGAGCAGGGCCAGGCCAAGATCGGGCGGATGACGCCGACGGGCTCGCTGACCGAGTTCAAGCTGCCGTCGGCGGGAAGCGCCCCCGAGGGGATCACGGTCGGTCCGGACGGCAACCTGTGGTTCACCGAGCACGGCACCACGAACATCGGCCGCATCACCACCGCCGGGCAGATCCAGGAGTTCCCCGTCGGCAAGAACGGCTCGCCGAAGAACATCGTGGCCGCCGAGGGGAACCTGTGGTTCACCGACCTCGGGACCAACAAGCTCGGCCGGATCACCTTGACCGGCCAGGTCACCGAGCGCGGCGTCGGCAGCGGGTACCGGCAGCTGGAAGGGGTGGCGGCCGGCCCGGACGGGAGCGTCTGGGTGGCCGAGACCCACGCCAACACCGTGGCCCGGGTCCTCGCCACCTCCTTCGGCGGATAGCCCGTCCGAATTCTCTGTCGGGCCGCGGCTCAACGGGCCGCGGCCCGACAACGCCCGCATCGGGACGGATCGCCCATTCCCACGGGGCGAAGGGTCCGAAGAGGAGGGGCTGGCCTATTTCGAGCAGCCCCGGCGGCCGGTTCGTCCCCTTGGCCCGAATAGTGTGAACGGCCGATGGACGTCCCCGTGTTCGGTGATGTGCTGGCGGCGACGGCGGCGATCCGGCCGCATCTCTCGCCGACGGCGCTGCTGCGGCACCCGCTGCTGGAGCGGGCCGTCGGCACCGAGGTGTGGGTCAAGCACGAGAACCACCAGCCGACGGGGGCGTTCAAGGTCCGGGGCGGGGTGAACCTGCTGTCCCGGCTGGGGACGGAGGACCGGGGGCGAGGGGTCATCGCCGCCTCCACCGGGAACCACGGCCAGTCGGTGGCGTGGGCGGCGCAGCGGTTCGGGATCGGGGCCGTGATCTGCGTGCCCGAGGGGGCCAACCCGGTCAAGGTCGAGGCGATCAGGGCCTGGGGGGCGGACGTCGTCGAACACGGCCGCGACTTCGACGACGCCCGGGAGCACTGCGAGGCGCTGGCGGCGGAGCACGGCTACCGCTACGTCCACAGCGGCAACGAACCGCTGCTGATCGCCGGCGTGGCCACCGAGACGCTGGAGATCGTCGAGGCCCGGCCCGACGTCGATGTGATCGTCGTGCCCATCGGCGGCGGCAGCGGGGCGGCCGGCGCCTGCCTGGTGGCCCGGACCCTCGGCCGGCCGGTCGAGGTCATCGGTGTGCAGTCGGAGGCGGCGCCGGCGGCCTTCCGGTCCTGGCAGGCCAAGGCGCTCGTGGAGGGCAAGATGGAGACCGCCGCCGAGGGCCTCGCCACCCGGACGGCCTTCGACCTGCCGCAGCGGATCCTGTGGGACCAGCTCGACGACTTCGTCCTCGTCAGCGAGGACGACCTGCAGCGGGCGACGCGGCTCATGCTGGAGACGACCCGCAACCTCGTCGAACCGGCCGGCGCCGCCGCCGTCGCCGCCCTGCTGCGGCACCCCGACCGCTTCTCCGGCCGGCGCGTCGCCGTGATCTGCAGCGGCGGGAACATCGCCCCGGCGCAGCTGGCCGCCGTGCTGGCCGGTCGACCGGCGGGGGTCTAACCTCAGCGGCCGTCTCCGATAGAGCAGGTGTGACGCCGGGCCGCGGCGGGTCGCCCCCGCCGGGCGGAAAGGGGGAACCGTGCCGATCGACTTCACGCTGAGCGAGGAGCAGGAGCAGCTGCGGGGCAACGCCCGGGCCTTCGCCGATGGCGTCCTGGCCGGGGTGGCGGATCGGCTCGACGCCATCACCGACCCGGCCGAGGCGTTCTACGCCCAGCGGGAGATCTACGTCGAGTTCGCCAAGGCGGGGTTCACGAAGTCGTTCATCCCGGCCGAGTACGGCGGCCTCGGTTTCGGCATGGTGGCCTTCGCCATCGCCGCCGAGGAGCTGGCCCGGGTCGACGTCAACGTGCCGACCACGCTGCTGGCCAGCGGGCTCGGCCTCCAGCCGATCATCCAGTTCGGCACGCCGGAGCAGAAGCGGCGGTTCCTCACGCCGTTCGTCGAGGACGTCGACGGGTCGCTGCTCGCCTCCTTCGCCTTCACCGACGTGGGTGGCGGCGCCAACTACGACGCCGACGACCCCTCGGCCGGGATCCAGACGATCGCCCGGCGCGACGGCGACCGGCTGATCGTGACCGGCGAGAAGCACTACACCACCAACGGGACGGGCTGGGACGGCAACGGCGCCCACCTCTTCACCGTGGTGTGCCGGACCGACCCCACCAAGGGGGCGAGCGAGTCGCTGGCGGTCGTGGCCGTCCCCGGGGACGCCCCCGGCGTCGAGGTCGTCGCCGTCTACGACAAGCTCGGCCAGCGGGGGGTCGTCACCCCCCGGGTCCACTTCCACGACGTCGCCGTGCCGGCCGACCACCTCATCGGGGCGCCGGGTCAGGGCAAGCGGATCATCTCCGGGGCCTTCTCCTGGACGGCGGGGATCATCGGCGCCGCCTGCGTGGGCGTGATGCGGGCGGCGTTCGACTACGCCTACCGGTTCTGCCGGGAGGAGCGGCGCCTCGGCTCCGTCCCGGTCATCGACCACCAGAACGTCGGGTTCATGCTGGCCGACGCCCGCATGAACATCGAGGCCGCCCGCTACCTGACGTGGAAGGCCTGCCACTACTTCGACACCACCGACGGCCAGGGCGAGGAGCTGGCCATCATGGCCAAGATCCACTGCTCCGAGCTGTGCGTCCAGACCGTCTACAACCTGATGCGGGTCGTCGGCGTCGAGAGCTACACGCCGCACACGCCGATGGAGCGGCTCCTGCGGGACGCCGTCGTGTTCCCGCTCTACGACGGCGGGAACCTCGGGGTGCGCCGCCGCCAGCTCCACGATCTCCTCCGCCGGCCGGGATACGACCAGATGCTGGCCGCCGAAGGGCGTACCCTCAGCGCCTGACCGACTTCAGATACAAGGGCAACACCGTCACGGTCGACGCGCCGCCCCGGCGGGCGCGCCTCGAGTTCCTGGCGCCCGACGTCGTCCGCACGTCGGTGGCGCCGACCGGGCGGTTCAGCGATACCGACGGCATCGTCGTGAAGACCGACTACGCCGGCGTCACCCCCGACGTCAGCGAGACGGACGACTACCTCCTGCTCGGCACCGAGGCGATGGCGGTGCGGGTCTACAAGGCCGACCTGCGGTTCGGGCTCTACCGGCCGGGCAACGCCGTCCGCATCGTCGAAGAGGCGGTCGGCCTGCACGTCGACGGTGCCGTCACCACCCAGCGCCTCAGCCAGGCACCCGGCGAGCAGTACTTCGGCGCCGGCATGCAGAACGGCCGGTTCTCCCACCGCCACGCCACGGTCAACGTCGCCGTCAGCTACGAGTGGAACGAGGGCGGCTGGCCGAACTCGGTGCCGTTCTTCGTCTCCACCGGCGGCTACGGCCTCTTCCGCAACACGTTCGCCGCCGGCGTCTACAGCTTCACCGCTCCGGTCGTGCTCCGCCACGACGAGCAACGCTGCGACGCCTACTGGTTCGTGGGCGACGTCAAGCACGTCATCGACCGCTACACCGAGCTGACCGGCCGGCCCTTCCTGCCGCCGATCTACGGCCTCGAGATCGGCGACGCCGACTGCTACTGCCACAACGCCAACCGGGGCGAGCGCCACACGCTCGACGCCCTGGCCGTGGCCGACGGCTACGTCGACCGGCAGATCCCGCTCGGGTGGATGCTGGTCAACGACGGCTACGGCTGCGGCTACGAGGACCTCGACGGCGTCGCCGCCGGGCTGGCCGAGCGTCACGTCACCCTCGGCCTGTGGACGTCGACCGGGCTCCCCGACCAGAAACGCGAGGTCCGGGCCGGCGCCCGCGTCCGCAAGCTGGACGTCGCCTGGGTCGGCCCCGGCTACCGCTTCGCCCTCTCGGCCTGCGAGGAGGCCTACCGGGGCATCGAGCGCTACTCCGACGGCCGGGGTTTCGTGTGGACGCCGGAGGGGTGGGCCGGGTCGCAGCGCTACGCCGTCCACTGGAGCGGCGACCAGGCGGGCAGCTGGGACTACATCCGCTGGCAGATCCCCACCTACGCCGGGGCCGCGCTGTCGGGGCTGGCCTACACCACCGGCGACATCGACGGCATCCACGGCGGCAGCCCCGACACCTACACCCGGGACCTGCAGTGGAAGACGTTCCTGCCGGTGGCCATGACGATGAGCGGCTGGGCGCCCACCGACAAGCAGCCCTGGCACCACGGCGAGCCCTACACCTCGATCAACCGGCGCTACCTGCAGCTGCGGGAACGGCTCCTGCCCTACTTCTACACCTACGCCGCGCTGGCCCATCGGGACGGGCTGGGCCTGGTGCGGCCGCTGGCCGTCGAGTATCCCGACGACCCGGCCACGCTGGCCGACGACGGGCGCTACGAGTTCCTGTGCGGCGACGCCTTCCTGGTGGCGCCGGTCTTCGAGGACGCCGACGTCCGCAACCGGATCTACCTCCCGGCCGGGACGTGGTTCGACTTCTGGACGGGCGAGCGCCACCGGGGCCCCGTGTGGATCGACGGCCACCCGGCGCCGCTCGACCGGCTGCCGCTGTTCGTCAAGGGCGGCTCGATCGTGCCCCTGTGGCCCGAAGGGACGCTGTCCTGGGCCGGCCGGGACACGAGCCGCCTCGACCTCGACGTCTGGCCCGAAGGGCACAGCGCCTTCGAGCTCTACGAGGACGACGGCGTCACCCGGCAGTACGCCGAGGGCCGCTTCGCCTGGCAGCGCTTCACCGTCGAGGCCGGCGACGGCGACGTGGCGGTCACGATCGGCCCGTCGGTGGGCGAGTACGACGGAAAGCCGCCATGGCGGCGCTACCGCGTCCGCCTCCTCGGCGGAGACCGGGGCCCGGCGGTCGTGGCGGAGACGCCGGCCGTCCCCACCGCCGAGGCGTTCACGCTGACGATCCCCCGGGCATCGACGCCAGCAGGCTGAACTGGGCCCGGGCCCGGTCGAGGTTGTGGCCCGGCCGGCTGATCCGGTAGTAGACGTCGCCGCGGATCCAGTCGGTGAGGAACCGCACCGCCTGCTCGTAGGTCACGACGGCCCCGGCGTGGTCGAGCGCCTCGCCCTCGTCGGCGGTCAGCGCATCGCCGGCGCCGCTGCGGTAGCCGTCGAGCACCGCCCGGTACAGCCCGTTGTGGCGCGCCGCGGCCGGGTCGTCCTCCGCCGCCGGCGTGGCGGCGCTGCGGAGCAGGTCGCCGGCGTCCCAGAACCACGCGCCGGGCATCACCGTGTCGAAGTCGACGAGGCACAGGGCCTTCCCCGACGCGCCGAACAGAACGTTGTCGAGCTTGGCGTCGTTGTGGGCGACGCGACGCGGTAGCCCGGCGGACAGCTCGGCGGCCAGCGCCGCCAGCCGCTCGCCGGCCTCGGCGGCGGCGATCTCCGCCGCCACGCCGGCGACCCGGCCGCACGGATCGGCGGCCACCGCCGCCCGCAGCGCCGCCACCCGCCCGGCCGGATCGTGGAAGCCCGGCAGCGTCTCGATCAGCGCCGCCGGGTCGAGGCCGGCGACGCCGCGGTGGAAGCGGCCGAGAAGGTGCCCGGCCGCCCGGGCGGCGGCCGGGGTCGACACGGCCACCGGCGCGGCGTCCCGCACCCGGCGCCACGCCCGCCACGCCCCGGCTCCGTCCCGCACCAGCCAGCGCCCGTCCGCCGCCGGAACGGGCTCCGGCATCAGCCTCCCGCCGAGGTGACGGTGCACGGCGGCGATGTTGGCCGTCAGCCCGTCCGGATCCGGGAAGACGGCGAGGTTCAAGCGCTGCAGCACGAGTTCGCCACCGGCCGTGGCCACCAGGAACGTCTCGTTGATGTGCCCCCCGCCGAACGGCCGCACGGCGGAGACGCCGGTGGCGAAACGGCCCGCCGCCCGGCGGGCGTCGTCGGCGGGCACCGTCATCGGCCACAGTATGGCCATGGCGGAGATGCGGGCGTGGGTGGTCGGGGTGCCCGGCGCGATCGACACCGGGCCGCTGGTGGCGGTGGAACGGCCGGTCCCGGAACCGGGCCCCGGCGAGATCCGCGTCCGCGTCGCCGCCTGCGGCGTGTGCCGGACGGACCTCCACCTGGCCGAGGGCGACCTGGCGCCGAAACGGCCGGGCGTGATCCCGGGCCACGAGATCGTGGGCGTCGTGGACGCGCTCGGCGCGGGAGCGACGCGCTTCGCCGTCGGCGACCGGGCCGGCATCGCCTGGCTCCGCCATACCTGCGGACGCTGCCGCTGGTGCCGGCGGGGCCGGGAGAACCTCTGCCTGGCGCCGGCGTTCACCGGCTGGGACGCCGACGGCGGCTACGCCGGATACGCCGTCGTCGACGAGGCCTACGCCTACCGGCTGCCCGGGGGGTTCGACGACGTCACCGCCGCGCCGCTGCTCTGCGCCGGCATCATCGGCTACCGGGCGCTGCGCCGGGCCGAGCTCCCGCCGGGCGGGCGGCTCGGCGTCTACGGCTTCGGGGCGTCGGCCCACCTCGCCGCCCAGGTGGCGCTGGCCGAGGGCGCCGCGGTCCACGTCGTGACCCGCTCGGCCGCCGCCCGGCGCCACGCCCTCGACCTCGGCGCCGCCTCCGCCGTCCCCAACGGCGAAGCGCCGCCGGAGCCGCTCGACGCCGCCATCCTGTTCGCCCCGGCGGGGGACATCGTGCCCGCCGCCCTCGCCGCCCTCGACCGGGGCGGGACGCTGGCGGTGGCGGGCATCCACTTGAGCGACGTGCCGCCGCTCGACTACCGGCGGCACCTGTTCCAGGAACGGCAGCTCCGCAGCGTCACGGCCAACACCCGGGCCGACGGCGAGGACTTCCTGGCCCTCGCCGCCCGGCTCCGGTTGCGGGTGACGGCCCAGGCCTATCCGCTGGGCGAGGCCGACCGGGCGCTGGCCGACCTGGCCGGGGACCGGGTGACCGGCGCCGCCGTCCTCATTCCCTGACGGTCAGCGGGCGAGCCGGGCCGCCATGAGCTTCTTGCCCTGGTCGGCACCCTTGCGGCTGTCGGCCTGGGCCTTGCGGAAGAACTCCGCCAGCTCGTTGTCCTTCTCGCGCTCGGCGTCCTTGATGTACGTCTCGAGTCGCAGGACGTTGTTCAGGCACGTCTCGGTGAACCAGATGATGTTGTAGTCCTTGTCCTTCGTCCCGGTGATCGAGCCAGTCTCGGTCATCGCCATAGGGGGTCCTCCTTGGGTCGTCGGCTCGATGGCTCCTACCCAATGGCGCCGCGGCTCACAACGGCCTGTCGCCTACGCTCGCGGACCGTGGCTGCTCCGAAGCGCATCACCCGCGACGGCGTGCTGGCCAAGGTTTCGGCGGCCTTCGGCGTCGAGGCGACGCCGACGATGGACGAGCTCGCCGCCGCCGCCGGCGTCTCCCGGGCGGCGCTCTACGGGCTGTTCGGCAGCCGGGCGGCGCTGCTCGAGGCCATCGGCGCCGACGCCCCGCCGGCGGCCACCGACCGGATCCTGGCCGCCGCCGCCGGGCTGGTGGCCGAGCGGGGGCTCGGCGGGCTGTCGCTCGACGAGGTGGCGGCCCGGTCGGGCGCCTCCCGGGCCACCGTCTACCGGTTCTACCCCGGCAAGGCGGCGCTGTTCCGGGCCGTGGTGCTGGCCTACCTCCCGATCGAGGAGTCGCTCCGGATGATGGACGCCGTGGCCGACCGCCCGCCGGCCGAGGTCATGCCGGCGCTGGCCCGGTCGCTGGGGCGGTCGGGCTCCGTCCCGATCGGCGTGCTCCGTAGCGCCCTGTTCGAGGTGGCGGGGCGGGAGGACGGCACCGAGGAGTTCCTGGTCGACGCCCTCCGGAGCACGGAGGTCATCACCCGCTACCTGGATGGGCAGATGGCCGCCGGCCGGCTCCGCCGCATGGACCCCGTCCTGGCCATGCAGGCCTTCCTGGCCCCGCTCATGTTCCACATGGTGTCCCGTCCCCTCGTCGACGAGTACGGGCTCACCGCCGTACCCGTCGAGGAGGCGATGCAGGAGTTCACCGATGCGTGGCTGCGGGCGATGGCGCCGTCGCGACGTCGCGGCCGGGCCGCGGCCGCGGCGGGGGCGGGGGCGGGGGGTCGGGCGGCCCGGCGCCCGCTTCGCTGATACACCACGGCTGCGCGGGCGCCGGGCCGCCCGCCCTTCAGTTCGTCGGCGGCCGCGGGCCCCCGCCTTCCTCGCTCGTCAGGCGGGCGTCTTGGCCAGCGGCTTGGGGGTGGGTTCCCGTACGTCGAGGTTGGAGGTGTTGTCCTGGGCCAGCAGCCGGTCGAGCTTGGCGTTGAGGGCCGCCACGGCCTCCCGGAGCTCGTCGACGTCGTCCTCGAGGTCGTCCCAGTCGTCGTCCCGGACGCGGTCGATCGTGTCGTCGAAGAAGTCGTAGGTGTCGTCCATGATGTTCTGCCAGAAGTCGAGCAGGCCGGTGCGGCGGCCGCGCCGGCGTCCCGGGCTGCCGGTGCGGTAACGGCGGTCGCTGCGGTTTCTGCGGTCGGGCATCCGGCGCTCCTTCGGTGGGGGCTAACGCATCCTGGAAAGGACGAGATCGGGCGTCTTTCAACGTATGCTGAACTCGCCCGCGCTGTCAAAACCCCCGCGGCGCTACGGCGTCTCGGCGTACTCGTCGACGAGCGGCCCGGCGACCTTCCGGAATTCGAACTTGTCGCCGAAGCGCTGGATCTGGGCCAGATAGATGGTCTTGTTGGCCCGGTGGTGGCCCGGGCTCCACGTCAGGTGCGGGCCGAGGCCGCTGTCGAAGTCGGTCAGCCGGTCGGCGGCGTCCTTCAGCCGCTGGCGGGTCACGTCGAGCCCGAGGCTCTTGAGCAGGTTGCCGAAGATGGTGGCGCCGACGTAGCCGGCCTTGGTCCAGGTCGAGTGGTCGATCTTCGGGTAGTACTTCTCGACCGTCGCCTTGTACTTGCGCAGACCGGGGGTGTCCTGGTCGTTGGTCTCCCAGTGGGTGGCGGCGATGGTGCCCTCACCGTTGGGGCCGGTGAAGTTCGGCGTGACCTGGAAGTACAGGCCGGCGGCGCCGGAGAAGGCGTTCTTCGGCCGGTAGTTCTGGGCCGCCGCCTCCCGGACCATCCGGGTGAAGATGCCGGGGTCGAGGTAGGTCGAGATGGTGTCGATGTTCTGGGTGCGGGCCTGGGCGATGAACGTCGTCGTGCCCGGGTCGTCGAAGGTGGCGGGCGTGGAGAAGACGACCTCGCCGCCGAACTTGTGGATGATCTCGTCGTAGGCCTTGACGTAGGCCCGGCCCGTCGGGTTGTTGATGTAGAGGATGGCGACCCGCTTGGCCTGCTGGTTCTGGGCCTGCCACTTGGCCAGCATGTGGGCCTCGGTCACGGCCGACGCCGACACCGGGAACGTCCAGGCGCCCTTGTACTGCGGCTCACCCCACCCGTCGGCCCCGATGTGGGGGATCTTCTTGTCGTCGAGGTAGGGGGTGAGCGGGTCGGACGTGTTGACCGACATGATGCAGCAGAAGGCGAAGATGTGCTCCCGCTCGACGAGGTCCCGGGCGGCGTTCATGCCCTTGGTGCCGTCCCAGGCGTCGTCCCGGACGAGGACGTCGAGCTTGCGGCCGTTGATCCCGCCTTCGTCGTTGAACTGCTGCAGCACCGCCCGTCCGGCGTAGGACAGGTCGTCACCGAAGGAGCCCACCGGCCCGGAGTAGATGCCGATGTGGCCGACCTTGATCGAGTTGGCGGTGACGCCCACATCGGTGGCGCCGCCGACGGCGTTGCCGGGGGCCGGCGCGGCGGGGGTCGGGGCGCCGGGGGTGCCGGCCGACGTATTGCCCGCCGAGCCGCTGGCGGTGCGGCCGGCCGGACCGGCCGAACCGGCCGCCGAGGCAGCCGAAGGGGTGTTCGACTTACCGGCCGACCCGGAGGCCGAGGCGGCGGCGGGCGAGCCGGAGCTCGATCCCCCCGACGACACGCCGGCGCTGCCACCGGAGGACCCCGCCGCCGGGGTGGCGGCCGAGACGCCGGCCGAGCCGGAGTCGCTCGGGGCGGCGGCGGAGCCGCTGTCGCCCGACGAGTACCCGCCCGACGGCGCGGCGGCGCCGCCGGCCCCGCCCTGGGCGGAGACGTTCTGGCTCTGGGCCTTGAGGGCGGCGCGTTGGGCGGCGCTTCCCCCACAGGCGGCGGGGATCATCAGTCCCGCCGTCAGTACAACGAAGAGGCGGCGCGATGCCATGCAGTTACCTCCCTTGCTCCCCAGCTTCGATCAGCGGACTTCGGGCACGATTGGGATTGAGGAGGCGCGGCGGACGGGCCCCGGATCGACGCGACTGAGCCATGGCCACAGTGAAGAGACCTCAAGGACCCTCTGGACCACGGCTCGGTCGGCTCCCCCCCACACCGAGACCCGGCAACAGTTATAGCGACGATGTCACGCAGCGGCAAGGGAGCGTCGCGGACGGTCAACGGCCCTCACCTCCCCCGATGGCGGCAGCCGAGCGACCGTAGGTCCCGTCCTCGGCACCGTCCCGCGTAGGTGTTACGGGTTCCGATACCCGTTCCGGACCCAGGGCGATTCCGGGGCCGGAGAGGAACAGCCAGCCGTTGGCGTCGCGGCTCACCCGGTGCCCGGTGCGGACCCACCCGCCGGGGCGGCGGACGGCCAGTTCGCCGACCCGCCCGGGGGGCAGCGTCTCGCCGTCGCCGTCGAAGACCTCCATCTCCAGCAGGCCGGCCGGCGGGCGGCCGAACGACCCGACCGGGCCGACCCCGACCGGGTTGTAGGCGAAGGCGCCCTCCGCGCTGGCATACCACTCCAGGACGCGCACCGCGAAGCGCTCCTCGAACGGCCGCCAGATCTCCCGGGGCATCCCGGTCGAGGTGACGAGGCGGACGGGGTGGGTGCGGTCCCGGCGCGACGACGGCGCCCGGTAGACGGCGGTGGCCAGCCCGTCGCCGTTGGCCCACGTGGTGCAGCCGTGGTCGATGCAGATGTCCCAGAGGCGGGCCGGGTCGGGCGCCCGGCTGACCACGGCGTGGTCGATGGCGCCGAGGACGGCCGGCACCACGGTGGCGGCCAGCGTGTTGCCGCCGGCCAGCGGCAGGCCGGTGTAGGCCACGTCGTCGGGCCGGTAGCCGAAGAAGCCGGGGACGAGCCGCCACAGCAGGAGCCGCTCGTGGGGCACCTCGACGCCGACCGTCTCGCCGTCGGGGCCGGCGGCCGGCACCACCAGCCAGGGACTCGTGGGATCGTCGACGTGCTCGCCGGGGTCG
>Ga0207707_10002825_pt1 | contig 15475 bp, 14 predicted proteins | sample KBSC83BmetaG_FD_184336 | JGI IMG/M metagenome (GOLD analysis project Ga0207707, IMG submission 184336) | Corn rhizosphere microbial communities from Kellogg Biological Station, Michigan, USA - KBS C8-3B metaG (SPAdes) (version 2) | ecosystem: Host-associated > Plants > Roots > Rhizosphere ...
GATCGAGATGAACCCGCGCGTATCGCGCTCGTCCGCGCTCGCCTCGAAAGCCACGGGCTTTCCGATCGCAAAAGTCGCCGCAAAACTCGCGGTCGGCTACACCCTGGACGAGATCGCCAACGACATTACCGGCGGCGCTACCCCGGCCTCGTTCGAGCCGACCATCGACTATGTCGTCACCAAGATTCCGCGCTTTGCGTTCGAGAAATTCCCCGGCGCCTCCTCGACACTGACCACCTCGATGAAGTCGGTCGGCGAAGTCATGGCGATCGGCCGCACCTTCCAGGAGAGCCTGCAGAAGGCGCTGCGCGGGCTGGAGACCGGGCTGACCGGCCTCGACGAGATCGACATCGAGGGCATCGGCCGCGGCGACGACAAGAACGCGATCCGCGCCGCGCTCGGCACGCCGACGCCGAACCGCATCCTGCAGGTCGCCCAGGCCATGCGGCTCGGCTGGACCAACGAGGATATCTTCAATTCCTGCAAGATCGACCCGTGGTTCGTCGCCGAGATGCGCGGCATCGTCGAGATGGAAGCCAAGGTCCGCAAGCATGGCCTGCCGAAAAATGCATTCGGCATGCGGCAGCTCAAGGCCATGGGCTTTTCCGACGCGCGGCTTGCGGTGCTGACGGACAGCACCGAGGCCGAAATCACCGCCGGGCGCCACGCGCTCGGCGTCCGCCCGGTGTTCAAGCGCATCGACACCTGCGCGGCGGAGTTCGCTTCGCCCACGGCCTACATGTATTCGACCTATGAGGCGCCGTTCGCGGGCCACGCCGCCGACGAGAGCGCGCCTTCGGACAAGAACAAGGTCATCATCCTCGGCGGCGGACCGAACCGGATCGGCCAGGGCATCGAGTTCGACTATTGCTGCTGCCATGCCTGCTTCGCGCTGCACGACGCGGGCTATGAGAGCATCATGATCAACTGCAACCCGGAAACGGTGTCGACCGACTACGACACCGCGGACCGGCTCTACTTCGAGCCGCTGACGGCGGAGGACGTGCTCGAAATCGTCGATACCGAGCGCAGGAACGGCACCCTGCACGGCGTGATCGTGCAGTTCGGCGGCCAGACGCCGCTGAAGCTGGCGCGGCCGCTGGAAGCCGCCAACGTCCCGATCCTCGGCACCTCGCCGGACGCGATCGATCTCGCCGAAGACCGCGACCGCTTCAAGCGCGTGCTCGACAGGCTGCATCTGAAGCAGCCGAAGAACGGCATCGCCTATTCGGTCGAGCAGGCGCGCCTCGTCGCCGCCGATCTCGACCTGCCGCTCGTGGTGCGCCCGTCCTACGTGCTCGGCGGCCGCGCGATGCAGATCATCCGCGAGGAGAACCAGCTCTCCGACTACCTGCTCGGCACCTTGCCCGAGCTGGTGCCGGCCGACGTGAAGGCACGCTATCCGAACGACAAGACCGGGCAGATCAACACCGTGCTCGGCAAGAACCCGCTGTTGTTCGACCGCTACCTCACCGACGCCACCGAGATCGACGTCGATTGCCTCAGCGACGGCAAGGACACGTTCATCGTCGGCATCATGGAGCATATCGAGGAAGCCGGCATTCACTCCGGCGATTCCGCCTGCTCGCTGCCGCCGCATTCGCTCGATGCTGACATGATCGAGGAGCTGGAACGCCAGACCCGCGAGCTCGCACTCGGCCTCAACGTGGTCGGGCTGATGAACGTGCAATACGCGATCAAGGACGGCGAGATCCACGTGCTCGAGGTGAACCCGCGCGCCTCCCGCACGGTGCCGTTCGTCGCCAAGGTGATCGGCACGCCGGTCGCCAAGATCGCGGCGCGAATCATGGCCGGCGAAAAACTCGCTGATTTCGGGCTGAAGAAACACGCGCTGAAGCATGTCGGCGTCAAGGAATCGGTTTTCCCGTTCGCGCGCTTCCCCGGCGTCGACACCGTGCTGGGCCCGGAAATGCGATCGACCGGCGAGGTCATGGGCCTCGACCGCTCCTTCGAGGTGGCGTTTGCCAAGAGCCAGCTCGGCGGCGGCACCCGCGTGCCGCGCAAGGGTACCGTGTTCGTCTCGGTGCGCGAGATCGACAAGGCCCGCGTCACCGAGGCGGTGCGGCTGTTGAACTCGCTCGGTTTCAAGGTGATGGCGACCTCGGGCACCCAGCGCTATCTGACCGACCAGGGCATACCCGCCGAGAAGGTGAACAAGGTGCTGGAGGGGCGGCCGCATATCGTGGATGCCATCACCAACGGCGACATCCAGCTCGTTTTCAATACAACCGAGGGGCCGCAGGCGCTGGCCGACAGCCGTTCGTTGCGGCGTGCTGCCCTCTTGCATAAAGTGCCATATTACACCACTCTTTCGGGTGCCGTGGCGGCCGCCCAGGGCATCCGCGCCTATCTCGGCGGGGACCTTGAGGTTCGCACACTGCAGAGCTATTTTTCCGACAACTGATCATTGGCCGGCCGCAAAGCGCCGGCTAAATGATTGGAAAATAAAGCCAGCAGGCTGGAACTCACCGCCCCGTATGGATGTTGACATGGCCCTTCTTGAGGGCCCGGAATTAATGGGCCGGAGGGCTTTCCCTGAAAGCCGCAACAGCCTGAACTGCCAAGCGTCTCGCGCGCGCCGCCAGCGGTTCGCGCGATTGAAGGAAGAAAGATGATGGAAAAGGTTCCGATGACCGCGCTCGGCCATGCCGCGCTGACCGACGAGCTGAAGCAGCGCCAGTCGGTGGATCGTCCACGCATCATCGAGCACATTGCGGAAGCGCGCTCGCATGGCGATCTGTCGGAGAATGCGGAATACCACGCCGCAAAGGAAGAGCAGTCGCACAATGAAGGCCGCATCGCCGAGCTCGAGGACAAGCTCGCGCGCGCCGATATCATCGACATCACGAAGCTTTCCGGCGACACCATCAAGTTCGGCGCGACCGTGACGCTGGTCGACGAGGACACCGACAAGAAGGCGGTGTACCAGCTCGTCGGCGAGGTCGAGGCCGACATCAAGAAGGGCAAGATCTCCATCACCTCGCCGCTCGCACGAGCGCTGATCGGCAAGAAGAAAGGCGCCTCGGTGGAGGTCAATACGCCCGGCGGCGGCAAGGCCTATGAGATCACCAAGGTGGAGTGGCGATAAATCGTCGCACAACGCTTCGGAAAAGGCCGCGCCGTCCGCGCGGCTTTTTTGTTGCATGCCGGCGGTCACGGCGAGCTGACGTCTTTGTGAGTCGGCCGCCCATGATTGTGAATTGGACGGTTCACCGCCGCGGTGTTATCCGCGCCCGGAATGATTATACGCTATAACTATCCGGGGCCAGATCAATCATGGACAACGTTCTCACGGCGCCGCGCATCGTCGCCGGCGCTCTCAGCATTCTCCGCATCTATACCGGCTTGAGCCTACTGCAGCATGGCACGGGAAAAATCCTCGGTTTCCCAGCGGTTCCGAGCTTCGCCAATGTCCAGATCAATTCGCTCGCGGGGGCCGGCGGCCTGATCGAGCTGATCGGCGGCCTCCTGTTCACGCTCGGCCTGTTCACCCGGCCGGTGGCTTTCATCCTCTCCGGCTTCACGGCGGTCGCCTATTTCATGGTGCACGCGCCGCGGAGCTTCTATCCCGTCATCAACGGCGGCGAGCTCGCCGCGGTCTATTGCTTCGTGTTCCTCTATTTCGTGTTCGCAGGCGCCGGCCCCTGGAGCCTCGATGCGCTGCGAAAAGGCGAGACGAGCTGAACGGGTAAACGGCAACGCGCACGCTGGCGTCGAAATCCGGAAAGATTCTGTTTTGAACGAGCCGGCTGCGCCCCGGCTCTTTCGGCTTCAGCCGGGCGCGGCCAACACTTCGGCGCTCGCATTATTCCGTTGCTGCCTCGCGAAAGGCTGTGGATTTTCGTGTGGCGAGCTGCTTTTCCCGGAGGTTGTGTCGCGATACCAATGAAGCGACCAGCGACACAAAAATCGGGGGACGTTCATGACAGCAACAATTTCCGCAACCATCGCCGCCTGGGCGCCGCGCGCGCTGAGCGTGCTGCGCATCATCACGGGCCTGATGATCATCGAGCACGGCATGGGCAAGCTGCTCGGCTGGCCAGCGTTGCAGGCCTATGCCGGGATCAAGCTGTTCTCGCTGCTCGGCCTTGCCGGCGCGATTGAGTTGGTCGGCGGCGCGCTCCTGATTCTCGGCCTGTTCACGCAGCCGGCCGCCTTCATCCTCTCGGGCGAGATGGCGGTGGCCTATTTCATGGTGCATGAACCGCGAAGCTTCTTCCCGCTGATCAATGGCGGTTCGCTCGCCATCATCTACTGTTTCGCCTGCCTCTATCTGTCGACCGCCGGCGCAGGACCGTGGAGCGTCGACGCCACGATGAAGAAGGCCTGAGGGGGGCAAGCCGTGGACAAGTTCAACAAGCTGCTCGCCTCGGGCGAGCCCTACGTTCTCAGCATCTTCCGCATCGTCACGGGACTGGGGCTGTTCCAGTTCGGCGTCGCCAAGATCCTCAAGTTCCCGGTGGTGGCGCCGTTCGACAAGGTCGAAATGTTCTCACTGTTCTGGAACGCCGCCGTGTTTGAGCTCGTGTTCGGCGGGCTTCTGATCGTGGGCCTGTTCTCGAGGCTCGCGGCCTTCATCCTGTGCGGCGAAATGGCGTTTGCCTATTTCATCTCGCATGCTCCGCGCGGCTTCATTCCGCTCCTGAACAACGGCAACCTCGCGATCATGTACTGCTTCTCCTGCCTCTACCTCGCCTGCGCCGGCGGCGGGCCGTGGAGCCTGGACGCGCTGCGTGGGAAGAAGGGCTGAAGCTGAATGTCATTCCGGGGCACGCGAAGCGTGAGCTATGGTGCGCAATTGCGCACCTGAGAATCTTGAGATTCCGGGTTCGGTGCTAACGCACCGCCCCGGAATGACAGCGACTAACCGCGCCCCTTCACTTCGAGCGGCACGGCCGCCTCATATTTCGAATTGTGCAACACCAGCGACGTCCGCACGTTACGCACGTGGGGCGCCGCGGTGAGGTGCGTGACGAAATCCTGGAACGTCGCCATGTCGGGCGCGACGCATTTGAGGATGAAATCCACCTCGCCGGAGAGCATCCAGCACTCGCGCACCAGGGGCTCGCTGCGCACGAACTCCTCGAAGGCGCGCAGGTCGGCATCGGCCTGGCTCGACAGATGCACCGCGGCAAACACCGTGACGTCGAAGCCGAGCCGGCGCGGATCGAGCAGGCCGCGATAGCCCTGGATGTAGCCTTCCTCTTCCAGCGTGCGCACGCGTCGCAGGCAGGGCGGCGGCGAGATTCCGACGCGCTTGGCGAGTTCCACATTGGTGATTCGGCCGTCGGCCTGGATCTCGCTCAGGATTTTGAGGTCGATCTCGTCAAGATTCTTCGACACGTGAATACGGGTTCCCTGAAGGCTGGCAGGCGGCGTCGGCCTCAACGGTAATCTCTTAGCGCAGCTTCCCAGCTCGGCGCAATTTTATTGCGCGTGCGGCGCGCCATTTACCCTCCCTGGGGGGAAAATTCGCTGATATGGATTGCAATTCTTGCATGGCTCGCCAGATACTTTAGACTTGGATTTGACACTTTCGGCGACACCGCAGGGCCTTTCGAGGCCCTTTTCCTGCCTCCGCCGCCTCTGCCCCCTGCTCGCGAGATAGCTGCCCATGCCTGCCCCAATCCATGCCAAGGTCGTCATCATCGGTTCTGGCCCGGCGGGCTACACGGCGGCCATCTACGCCGCGCGCGCGATGCTGGAGCCGATCCTGATCCAGGGCATCCAGCCGGGTGGGCAGCTCACCATTACCACCGACGTGGAAAACTACCCGGGCTTCGCCGACGTCATCCAGGGCCCCTGGCTGATGGAGCAGATGGAGAAGCAGGCGGCCCATGTCGGAACGAAGATCGTCACCGACCTCGTCAACAAGCTCGAACTGGCGCAACGGCCGTTCCGGCTCACCTGCGATTCCGGCGATGTCTATCTCGCCGACACCGTGATTCTTGCGACCGGCGCGCAGGCGCGCTGGCTCGGCATGCCGTCGGAAGAAAAATTCAAGGGCTTTGGCGTCTCGGCCTGCGCGACCTGCGACGGCTTCTTCTATCGCGGCAAGGAAGTCGTGGTGGTCGGTGGCGGCAACACCGCGGTCGAGGAAGCGCTGTTCCTCACCAACTTCGCCTCGCAGGTGACGCTGGTGCATCGCCGCAACCACTTCCGCGCGGAGCGCATCCTGCAGGACCGCCTGTTCAAGCATCCGAAGATCAAGGTGATCTGGGACAGCGTCATCGACGAGATCGGCGGCGCGGAAAATCCGGCCAAGGTCACCCATGTCCGGCTCAAGAACATCAGGACCGGCGCGCTCTCCGAGATCAAGGCCGACGGCGTCTTCGTCGCGATCGGACACGCGCCCGCAACCGATCTCGTGATCGGCCAGGTCAAGCTCAAATCTTCCGGCTATGTCGAGGTGGCGCCGAATTCGACGGCAACCTCGGTGCCCGGCCTGTTTGCGGCCGGCGATGTCGCCGATGAAGTCTACCGGCAGGCGGTCACCGCCGCCGGCCTCGGCTGCATGGCCGCTTTGGAAGCCGAACGTTTTATCGCGCTCCGCGCGAGCGAGCGCGCGGCGGCGGAGTAGATTGAGTACAGATGGCTAGATCACGCGACGGATTTACGGATATGGATTGGGACAAGCTGAAAGTGTTTCACGCGGCGGCCGAAGCAGGCAGCTTCACGCATGCGGGCGAACAGCTTGGGCTCTCGCAATCGGCGGTCTCCCGCCAGGTCAGCGCGCTGGAGCAGGAATTGTCGGTATCGCTGTTCCACCGCCATGCCCGCGGCCTGATCCTCACCGAGCAGGGCGACCTCCTGTTCCGCACCGCGCATGATGTGTTCATGCAGTTGCAGGCGGCGCGCGCCAAGCTCACCGACAGCCGTGAGCGGCCGAGCGGCGACCTCAAGATCAACACGACGCAAGGCGTTGGTATCAACTGGCTGATTCCGCGGCTTGGCGAGTTCACTGCGCTCTATCCGGAAATCCGGATTTCGCTGATCGTCACCGATGAGGAGCTGGACCTCTCGATGCGCGAGGCCGACGTCGCGATCCGCACCCGCAAGCCGACCCAGCCCGACCTGATTCAGCGCAAGCTGTTCTCGATCGGCTTTCACGCCTATTGCTCGCCGGAATACATCAAGCGTTTCGGCACGCCGCGCACGCTCGACGACCTCGACTCGCACCGCATCGTCCTGCTCAGCGATTCACAGGTTCCGGCGCATCTGCAGAATCGCAGCTGGCTGGTCGAGGCCGGCCGCAACGGCAGCGGTCCGCGCGAGGCCTATTTCAAGGTCAACAACATCCTGGGACTCGTGCGCGCCTGCCAGCAGGGCCTCGGCATCGCCGCGCTGCCCGATTACCTGGTCGAGGAAAACACCCGTCTCGTGCAGCTGTTCGGCGAGTCCGCGTCGATCCAGCTCGACACCTATTTCGTCTATCCGGAAGAGCTGAAAACGGTGGCGCGCGTGCAGGTATTCCGCGACTTCGTGGTGAGCAAAGCGCAGCGCTGGCCCTCGTAATTTGCAGCCCAATCGCTGCCCCCGGTCTCCGCATGACTGACATGCGGCGTGGACGGTTGCTGCAGGGCGCGGCTGGGGACAATAATGCAAACACGCTGAGCATTCGCGTTGCGCATTTGTCCCCCTCCTCCAGTGGCGCGAGCGTTCAGTAATCCCTCTTGGAAGGTGATTGTGTCGGCCTCACGTGGCCAATACCTTAAGCCGGGCTCTTTCGAGCCCGGCTTTTTTTCTTTGATCGTCGTCACGTCGCTGTCGCGCTGCGCGCCGTTGACAGGATTGGCAGCAGCGCGCATCATCCGAACATGATCACGAATTCGTGCGCAGCCCTGTCGTCGAAAAAAGGCCCCGGTCCGGGGCCTGCAGATTGGTGCGCGCGATAGAATCGTTTTCGCTTCAAGCCGATCCCAGACCCCGCCGGTGTGCGGGGTTTTTTGTTTCCCGTCTCCGGCGATCAACCCCAGAGGAGACGAGAAATGACTGAATTGAGAGACCGCTTGCGGGGCTTGTGGCTGCCGCTGGTGACCCCCTTCCGCGACGGCGTGCTCGATGAGGTGTCGTTGCGCCGTCTGGTGCGGCACTATGCGAGCGGCCCCGTCGACGGATTCATCCTGGGAGCGACTTCGGGCGAAGGCCTCATGCTCGCGACCGGCGAGCTCGAGCATCTCGTCGCTGCCGTTCGCAGCGAGCTTGCCGCGATGCCCCGCATCCTGCCCATCTGCCTCGGCCTCGCCGGCGCGAGCACGCAACGGCTGCAGGAGATGCTGGACGAGACCGCGGCCTGGCCGATCGACGGCTACCTGATCTCGGCGCCGTATTATTTGCGGCCCTCGCAGCGCGGGCTGCTCGCGCATTTCAGCGCGCTCGCCGACCACGCCTCCTGGCCGATCGTGCTCTACAACATTCCCTACCGCTCCTCGGTCAACCTCGCCAACGAGACGCTGCTCCGTCTTGCCCAGCATCCGAACATCGTCGGTATGAAGGACTGCTCCGCCGACCGCGCGCAGTCGATCGACCTGTTGCGGCGGAGACCGGAGGGCTTTCGCGTGCTGACCGGTGAGGACGCGGAATATTTCGACGCGCTCACCGACGGCGCCGATGGCGCCATCCTGCTGTCGGCCCATGTCGCAACCGAAACCTTCGCGCGCGTGCAAAGCCATCTGAAGGCGGGCGACCGCGACGCCGCATCGGCATGCTGGCAGGATGTCGCCGAGCTGACGCGGCTGTTGTTTACGGAGCCCAGTCCGGCGCCGGCGAAGTATTGGCTGGCGCAGACCGGGCTGATCGCTTCCAGCGAGGTGCGCTCGCCGATGATGGACGTGAGCGCGGAGCTCGCCGCCTGGCTCGACCGCGAGATCGCGCGGCGCTCGGAAATGCCGGCCGAACGCCGCCTGGTTAATGCGGGATGATACGGGCCGCTCGATTTTGCCGCCAAAGATGGCCGCAACGTTAAGCCGTGAGGCGTATCAAGGTCGCTCCAAACATGAATGAAGGGACTTGGGGGAAACCTATGAGCTTTCAAAGACAGGCGGTCTTGCGCGAAATCGCGCGGGATTTCGGCATCGTTTCGGCGTTCTGCTTCTGGGCAACGGTGATCGGCTTCGTGCCGGTCGCTGCGATCCGCATGCTGATCGCGTGACATCGTTACCCAAAGCGCAATGGCCTCACGCCATCGCGCTTTGGTTTATTTTTTGCGCATGATCTTCCGGAAAACCGGCGTCCACTTTTCCGGATCATGCGCCCGCTAACGCAAGCCGCCGGCAGGTGGTTAATCCGTGGTAGCGACTGTGGTCAAATCCGAGCCAAATCGCGATCCGGATTTTAAGACCTTTCGCGTATCACTGTCCCCATAAGCAACAAAAACGCGCGGGGGCGCATCGTGATCAATCAAGTCGCGGTCAATGAGGTCGCAGTCAACCAGGAAGAGCTCGCTGCCGGGCAGCGGGGCTTCACCATCGAGGACATCTTCTGGGCGGTCGGGATCTGGTCGGTGATCCTGTGCCTGTCGCCGGTGATCGTGTTCTACATGCTGATGGTGGCGTAGGCTTTTTTTGCGCATGATCCCCGCGCAAACGCGCAGCGTTTGTCGCGAGGGAAAACCGCCTCACGCTTTGCGCTAACGCGGCCCTGCGGGTCCGGATCATGCGCGCATAAAAAACGCGCGGAGCCCGCGCGTTCTTTGGCAGAAAAGAAAAAAGGCAGTGTGATCAGATCACGCCGCCTGCTTGTGCATCGCGCCGCTTGACGACGCATTCCCGCGGATCGCCTTGACCGAGCGTTCGATCGCGGCCCACAGCCGGGCGATTTCCGCCGCCGCGCGACCTTCGGCATAATATTCGCGCGCGCCTTCGCCCTGCCCGAGCGCCATCAGCAGATCGGCGCGGTTGGTGATCTGGCCGCCCCACACCGGCGCCCGGAATTTGGCGAGCGCCTCGCGTGCGATGGTGACGATCGGGCTTTCGGCGTCGTCCCTGCGCGCGGGCGCGCCGTTCAGCACCACCGCGTAGGGCCTGCGTGCCGAGCGGCACATCTGGATGGTTTCCTGCACCGCGTTGACGTCGAACACGCCGGGCCGCGCCGGGATGATGACCATGGTGGCGTTCTTGATGGCGTCGTCGACGACGGCCGACAGATTCGGCGGCGTGTCGATCAGCACCCATTCCATTCCGTCGCGTTTCGCCGCTGCGAGAATACCGCTCACGGAATTGACCGCCGTCTTGATCGGCGGCTCGTTGGTGCCGCGCAGCTTGTGCCACAGCGTCAACGACCCCTGCGGATCGGCATCGACCAGCAAGCATGGTTTGCTTGCCTTGATCTGCGCAGCAAGATGGGCGGCCAGGGTACTCTTTCCTGAACCACCCTTCCGTGATGCGAAAACAATAACGTTCATACCCTTCGCCTCCAGATTGACCCCTGATACGAAAATGAATCAGCGAAGTGATTCGTGAAAGAAAAATTTTGGGGCAAATGTGGCCGGGTTGCGAAAAAGCAGTTGATGCTGGCTTTTGAGTCACACGCACCCGCAACCGCAACGAGAAAGCAAAAAGCGAAGGTCCTTGAAGCAGCGGCGGCGCCTTATCGGCGAGCTTCTCCGCTCAACTCAGGATAAAACCTATGCAAGACGGCGAATCACGACGCGCATCGTGCGCGCGTTGAGGCATCGGGGTTGGCCGACGATTCGTACCGGCGTGTCCCCGCAGGACTACGGCCGCGACCCGCGAACAAAAGGAGTCCGGCGCGGCTTTGATTCGCCGCCCGCGAATCAGCTGGCAGACGAGCGGTCAGGTCGCGGCCGGCTTTGCCGGTTTGGACTTCGCGGTCTTGGACTTCGCGGTCTTGGGCTTAGTGGCGTTGGGCTTGGCCTTCGGCGCGGGCTTTCGGGCCGTCGCAGGCTTGATGCTCATCGGCATGCCGGCCGGCCCGGCGGCAGCAGGCTCCGGATCCGACCGGAAGAACCGCCGGCATTCCGGCGAGAGCTCCGACTTCCTGGCGACCATGCAGGCGGTAACGCGATCGACGTCGGGAATTTCGGAGCTGCAGAGACGGAAGGCGTCCGGCTGGCAGGCCTGCTGCTCCTCATCCGTATAGGCGTGGCCCGTCGTCGGCATGGCCAAAAGTCCCAGCGCGACGGTGAGCGCCGCGCCAAGCCGGAAGCTGCGGAACGATGACATGAATCCCCCAAAAGAAAAGCCCGATGCAAATCGGGCGAATTGTGGGTGAAGGCAGACGGCTTGACAAGATAGCCACCAAGCGGGGGCGGCAAATCGGGCAGCTACGCCGCTGAACTTTATCGATGCGGCGCATGATCGCGTTCGGCGCGGCGGGTCCTCTGGCTGGTCGGCCACAGAGCCCAAGCGCGTAGGTGCCGACCTGCGGTCCCTTGCAGGGGCCGGCCGCCGCCGAGGTTCACAGGGCCGCGTGGTCGACACAGGGAAACGAGGGGATACACCGGGCTCATTCGGGTAAGCCCGCTTTGCGAAGGCCCTCTATCAATAGCTTCGCATTTGATTGTCCGCCCCGGGCGATCCACGCCGATACTGTAAAGGCGGGGTCGAACTCAAGCACACGCGCCGCCGCCTCACGCGCCTCGGCATCACGTCCGAGATGGGCGAATGCAGACGCGAGACAACGGTAAGCCGCCGAATAGCAGGGGCTGTGACGTTGGGCTTTCTTTCCTGCGACGATAGCCTCGTCAAATCGACCAAGCTCGATAAAGGCCATCCCCATCCCCAAAAACGTGCGGTACAGCCGCGGGTCTACCGGACTCATGCGGACGGCACGTTCAAAGCTCCGGACCGCTTCCTCCGGCAGCCCCGCAATTTTGTAGACCCAACCTCTGCCGTTCCATGCCTGAAATGAGTTTGGGTTGAGCGCGACCGCCCGGTCAGCCATTTCGATCTCGCTCTCGGGATTGCCGACTATGAACACAGAGATAAAGGCAGCCAATGCTAACGTGTCTGGATCGCCATCGTCGATGCTCAATGCCAGGCGAAAAAGCCGAATTGCTTCCTTGCGGTCGAATTGTGGATCGATTGCGTAGCCCCAAAGGACGTTATTCAGGTGAAGGGCACCTGCCAGAGCCGCGACAAGGCCGAACCGAGTGTCGAGCTCCAGAGCACGATGAGCCAGCCTGATCCCCTCGGCAATCCCTTCGCGAGTCGTTAGGTAAAAGTGCTGCAAAGCTCGGAGATAAAAATCATATGCGGTGAGGTTCTCCGGTCGCCGCCGCGATGCCATCGCAATTTCTGTTTGAACCAACTTTGGCTGAATTGCTGAAACTACGGCGACCGCGACCTCGTCCTGGAGAGCAAAAATGTCCGTCAGGTCACGCTCGAACCTCTCCGCCCACATGTGCGCGCCAGTAACCGCATCGATCAACTGCCCCGTGATCCGAACTTTTCCCGATGCCTTGCGCACAGACCCCTCAAGGACATAGCGCACGCCCAGCTCGTGCCCGACCTGCTTCACGTTCACCGCCTTGCCCTTGTAGGTAAAGCTGGAATTGCGCGCGATCACGAACAACCATTTGAACCGCGACAGCGCGGTAGTGATTTCTTCGACCATGCCATCCGCAAAGTACTCTTGCTCGGGATCGCCGCTCATGTTTTGGAAAGGCAAGACCGCGATGGAAGGCTTGTCGGGCAACGGAGGCGGGCTGTCAGCCTCAGCAACATTCGTAGGAGCAGCCTCTTGTCTTTCACCCGGCGCATGCACCTGATAGGCCCTGATCGGCTCCTGAATGTTCTTCACATGCTGAGCACCAAGGTCCACGAAGATCATCGGCAAGACCTTGCGCACCTGATCGTAGGTCGCTTCGGAGACACACACGCCCCCCGGTTTCGCAATCGATTGCAGCCGCGCGGCAATGTTCACGCCGTCGCCGAAGAGGTCCCCAGCGCGTATCATTACGTCGCCAATGTGGATGCCAATGCGGAAGCTGATGCGGCGATCAGGTGCGAGACTGGCGTTCGCTTCGGCCAAAGCGGCTTGCGCCTCCACCGCGCACTGCACGGCGTCCACCGCGCTGCCGAACTCCGCAAGGACGCTGTCGCCCGCCGTGTTCGCGATGCGGCCCCTGTGGTCCCCAATGAGCTTGTCGAGGATCGCGCGGCGTTCGGTGAGCCCTTTGAGCGTGCCGACCTCGTCTGCGCCCATGAGGCGGCTATAGCCCTCCACATCCGCTGCGAAGACCGCGACGAGGCGTCGGCTGACTGCCATAGGGTCTGACATGCGTGCCTAATCCCCAAGCCTCACCCTTCCGGCACCCCGGCCAACCGTAGGGCCTCATAAACGCGCTCGCGTCCCGCGAGATACACCGGATGGTTGCTTGGGGTGTTAGTGCGATGGCGGCGGATCGTGAAACCCGGATTGAGCGCAAGGCCCGCCTGCACCGTAGCCCGTGCCTCATCCAGCTCACCGCCGAGCGCCAAGGCGACGGCGAGACTGAAATGCGCACCGGGGTGATTTCGGTTGGCCTCAAGGCTCCGGCGCGACCAAACAATCGCTTCGGCGTCGGCGCCCTGCCAAAGTTTGGCGAGACCGACAAACATAGTCCAGATATAGACCAGTGTATCGCGGGGAGAGAGGCGGAGTGCGTGCTCGATATGAGCTTCCGTTTCCCCGCCCCGACCCAGATAAAACTTCGCAATCCCGATGCTCCCGTGTGCCACGGCCAAATTCCGATCCAGCGTCAATGCCCGCTCGCATTCTGCGATGCCTTGAGCGGCGCGGTTCGTAAAAATTTTCACGAGGCCCAGGACGCCATGAGCCATGGGATGGTTCGGTGCCAAGGACAGCGCCTTTGTGACGGCCGCTTCGGCTGCAGTGAGGCGTTCTATTCGATCGTCGGGCAACAAGTTGGTGCCAATTCCAAAATCGACCAACGCTGTGCCGACCAACGCCTCAACATTTCCTGGTTCGAGTGCCAAGGCCCGTTCATAGAAACCGCGCGCTTGTGCCATGTTTTCGGGTGTTCGGCCTATGTTGAACCAAGCGGCGCCTTGGAAACACAGGTCAATCGCGTCGGGGTGAGGCGCGCGCTCCGCTCGTCGCGCTTCCACCGCAATCAATTGCGCGTTTAGCGTATTGGAGAGACGCGATACAATTTCGTCCTGCATATCGAAGAGATCGGCAACTGGTTTGTCGAAGCGCTCCGCCCACAGGTGATTGCCGGTTTCAGTGTCGATCAGCTGCACATTCACCCGGATGCGGTTGCTGCCACGCTGCACCGAGCCTTCAAGCACATACCGGACGCTCAGCTCGCGCCCGATTTGCTTCACGTCAATGGCCTTACCCTTGAAGGCGAACGCGGTGTTGCGAGCGATGACGAACGAGCCGCTGATGCGTGACAAGTCCGTGGTCAGGCTCTCGGTCACCCCATCCACGAAGTACTCCTGTTCGGGATCGCCACCGATGTTGGCGAAGGGCAGCACCACGATGGACAGACGCGGAGCTGAAGCTGGCAGGGAGGCGATTTGATGAGCATTCGCGCTCAGGCCAACCGCATAAGTACGGATCGGGCGGGCGATGTTCTTGAGGGCCTGCTCGCCAAGATCAGTGAAATCGACCGGGACCTTGCCGCGAACCTGTTCGTAAGCCGATGACGAGACACAGATGCCACCTGGCTCTGCGATGCCTTCGAGCCGAGCGGCGACGTTGACGCCATCTCCGAGAATGTCTGCGCCCTCGATCAGGATGTCACCGAGATTGATCCCGATCCGAAGCAGCATGCGCCGGTCCTCAGGGACACCTTGGTTGCGCTCGGCCATCACAGCCTGCACCGCCACGGCGCATTCGACCGCATCGACCACCGAGGGAAACTCAAGCAGCACGCCGTCTCCCGTGGTCTTGACGATGCGTCCGCCGTGTTTCGCCACAAGCGCGTCGGTGACCTTGCGGTGTTCGCGAAGGGTGCGGGCGGTGCCAACCTCGTCGAGCCCCATGAGCCGCGAGTAACCCGCGACATCGGCTGCGACTATCGCCGACAACCTGCGTCCGACCCGAGCTGGCTGCTCATGCTCCATGGCCAAGCTGCCCAAGCGGCACCATCAGTGTCCGGATGCCGCCTGCCGCCAGTCTGGGCTTGGGGACGGGCCACGTCAACAAATGGAACCCTGTCACGGCGAGCAGACGTCAAATCGCTCGAGAGCCTCCTGCGCTCGGTCGAGCCGCTCACCGCTGACAATGCGCCATAGCGAACACCACAGTCGCCGCCACGGGTGGGGCTGCATGCAAGTGGTGCTCTTGCCTACAAGGGTGCGAAGCCGCGCAAGATCACGAGTCCGTCGGACCACGCGGAGGATCGAAACCGAGAAAGTCGGGCTGGTACAGTTGGGTGGGCTCGAACCACCGACCTCCTGTTCCACAGACAGGCGCTCTAACCAACTGAGCTACAACTGCATCCGCAAGGCAGGCCCGGAAAAGGGGTGCCGAACGGGCCGGA
>Ga0207707_10002826_pt1 | contig 15473 bp, 13 predicted proteins | sample KBSC83BmetaG_FD_184336 | JGI IMG/M metagenome (GOLD analysis project Ga0207707, IMG submission 184336) | Corn rhizosphere microbial communities from Kellogg Biological Station, Michigan, USA - KBS C8-3B metaG (SPAdes) (version 2) | ecosystem: Host-associated > Plants > Roots > Rhizosphere ...
GCGCCGTCAGGCGCCATCGCCGCTTCCCGCAGTCGTGCTGCGCGCGACGCTTCCCGCAGGCCGCCGCCGCAGGCGGCCGGCCGCTTCCCGCCGCACCGCGCGGAGCGCGGTGCGGCACCTCACCCCGTCGTACCGAATCCCGCCGCAATGCAGTTCATGGACAGCAGCAGGTTCGACAGACAGCTCGCGCGCGCGCCGGATTCCAGATCGGTCCGGCGCACCTGGCGCAGCAGCTCGATCTGCATCCGATGCGCGCGGTCCAGCAGCTCGAGCCGGCGTCCCATGCGGTCACGAAACTGCGGGAAGCGCTCGGCGATGCGGGCCTCACCCGTCACGCGCAGAATGGCCGTCACGGTACGATCGTGTTCGGCCTTGATGCGCGCGAAGATCTCGTCCCGGGCACGCGCGTCGTTCACCAGGCCGGCGTAGGCCTGCGCCAGATCGAGGTCCACCTGGAGCAGCGTCTTCTCCACCTCATCGACGATCAGCCGGAATACCGGCGTCTCCTCGAACATCCGCCGCAGCAGCGCGTCGCCCCGGGCGCCGCGGATCTCGTGGAACGCCTCGAGTGCGCTCCCCATGCCATACCATCCAGGCAGGATGTGCCGGTTCTGCGTCCAGGCGAAGACCCACGGGATCGCGCGCAAGTCGGCAAGCGACTGCGTCGCGGCCCGACGGGCGGGGCGCGAACCGAGATTGAGCAGTCCCAGCTCATCCACCGGCGTGGCGGCCGAGAAGTAGTCGATGAAGCCTGGATGCGTGATCAGCGCACGATAGGCCGCATGCGACGCGCCGGAGAGCGCGTCCATGGCGTCATCCGCACCGGGGACCGGACGGGGTGACTCCGCCTCCAGTGAGTATTCCATCACGCTCGACGCAAGGAGCTCGAGCTGATAGATCGCGGCATCGCTGTACGCGTATTTGAAGGACACCACTTCGCCCTGTTCGGTGAGCCGGAGCCGGCCCTGGATGGTGCCAGCAGGCTGCGCCGCGATGGCGCGATGCGTCGGCGCGCCCCCGCGGCTCACGGACCCGCCGCGTCCATGAAAGAAGGCAATGGTGACGCCGCTTTCCGCCGCCACGCGCGCCAGCCGGAGTTGTGCCTTGTACAGCTCCCAGTTCGACGTGAAGAAGCCGCCGTCCTTGTTGGAGTCGGAGTAGCCGATCATCACCTCCTGCACGCCACCAAGCGCCCGGATCGTTCGCTTTACCACGGGTACCGCGAACAGCTCGCGCATCACCGCTGGCGCACGACGCAGATCCTCGATCGTCTCGAAGAGCGGAACGATTGGCAGCGTGCAGCTCTCCACGGCGGCTTCATCCACGAACAGATCGGCTTCCCTGGCGATCAGATACGCGGACAGGATATCGCGCGCGTCCTCGGTTCCACTGATGATGAAGCTGCCGAACGCCCGGCGATCCGCGCGCGTGCGCAGCTCCCTGACCAGCCGGAACAGGCCGACCATCTCCTGGGCCGCGGGGGGAATCGCGCCGGCTTCCGCCACGGAGCGCCTGGGCGCGGCGAGCGCAGCGCGCAGCCAGGCCGCGGAATCCCCGGCCGCATCCGGCGTGTCTGCCGCAGGCTGCTCGCGCAGGGCGTCCGCCGCGGGGCGCAGACGCCGCACGTGCTCCCGCAGATCAAGCCGTACCGTCGAAAATCGGAACGTCTCCACTTCCCGCCGCAGCGGGGCCACGTACGCCCGGGCGATCGCGCCGCAGTGCGCGTCGCACAGCCCGCGTTCGAGCGTGTCCAGATCCGCCAGGAACGCATCGGCGGTGGTGTAATGCGGCCCGGTCCCGGCATTGGTCATGGTCCCTTCGAGACGCAACCGCATGCATGCAACCCACTGCCGGAACAGCTCTCCCGGATTCCGGGCGGCGACGCGCTCCCCGTCACCACTGCTCACGAGCGCGTGCCCCAGCGCCGCGCGAAACTCGCGTGACGGCGAGATGGCGCGTTCCGAGATGCTCAGCGCCTTCACCAGCTTGACCAGTTCCCGATCATAGCGGCGCAGGCTCGCCCGTCGATATTCGCGCACCGCCGCGCGTGTGACCTCGTTCGTCACATTGGGATTGCCATCGCGATCACCACCGATCCACGAGCCGAACTCGACGAAGATGGGACGGCCGAATTGCTCGCCGGGATATTGCGCGGCCAGCGCGCGACCGAGATTCTCGTGCAGCTCCCGCAGCGCATCGAAGAGCGTGTCATCGAAGAAGTGGATGCCCCAGGCGACTTCCTGCGGCACGGTGGGGCGTTCGAGCCGCAACTCGCCCGTCATCCACAGGATGTCAATGTCGTTGCGCAACGCCGCCAGCGTTCGCGCACGCTCCGCGGGCGTTCCCGCTCCGGACTCGAGGTCGACCAGCAGGCGATAGATCGCGCGGTGCTGCTCGAGTACGGTCACACGCTTGGCTTCGGTGGGGTGTGCCGTGATCGTGGGCGTCACGCGAAGATGACCGAGCAGCTCGCGCACATCGTCGGCCGGCATTCCCGCGGCGCGCCAGCCCGCGAGCGTGTGCGCGAAGGTCCCGAGCAGCCGCGTCTCGTCCTGGTCCCGTTGCACGCGACGCCGTGCGGACATCGCCGCGTGCAGCTCCGCGATGCTGAGCAATTGGGCCCACACGCCGAGCGCCTGCAGGGAGCGCGCAATGGAGTCCGCCGTGCCACCGGCGTCGAGCGGCGCGCCTTCGAGTACTCCCGCTGCGTCCGGCGCGCGCTCGCGCACCACCGCTGTCAGCAGGCCATGCAGGAGATCACGGGCGGGCGACTCCCGGGCGGGAAACTCCATGGCTGTCGCGCCACTCGGTACCCCGGGGTGAGCCGGCAGCAGCGTGTGCCCGGCCGCGGCCATTACGCCACCCGGTCCCCGGGCGATCCACCGCCAAAGAACGCCACGAGATTGTCCAGCGCGCGATTGCCCATGGCGACGCGGGTTTCTTCAGTGGCGCTCCCGAGATGCGGCAGCAGGACCACGTTCTCCATGCCGAGCAGCGCGCCGTGCACTTGCGGTTCGCGCTCGAACACGTCGAGCCCGGCGCCGGCGATCGTTCCCGAACGCAACGCGTCCACCAGGGCCGATTCATCCACCACATCGCCGCGCGCGGTGTTGATGAGGAATGCGTGCGGCCGCATCGCGCTCAATCGTGCGGCATTCAGCAGGTGATGCGTCTCCGGTGTGGCCGGACAGTGCAGGGACACGAAGTCGCTTTCGCCCAGCACCTCTTCCAGCGACGTGCGGCGCTCCGCGCCGGTCGCGGCTGCCTGCGCATCGCTCGCATAGGGATCCACGAAGAGCACGCGCATGCCGAAGCCGTGCGTCGCGCGCCGTGCCACCGCGCCGCCGATGCGGCCCAGACCAATCAGTCCGAGCGTCTTGCCGGTCACGCGCGCGCCGAGCATGTGCGTGGGACGCCACCCGGTCCACTGCTGCGCGCGCACGTGGCGCTCACCCTCGCCAGTTCGCCGCGCGACCATGAGCAGCAGCGTCATCGCGAGATCCGCCGTGTCATCCGTGAGCACGCCGGGCGTGTTCGTCACGACGACGCCCTGCGCCTTCGCTGCGTCCACGTCAATGTTGTTGAAACCCACGCCGAAGTTCGCCACGATGCGCACGCGCCGGTCCTGCAGGCCGAGCAGCTCCGCCGTGATCCGATCGGTGACCGTCGGCAGCAGGGCGTCCGCCTCACGCATGGCGGTCACCAGCGCGGCCTCATCCATGGGGCAATCGTTCGGGTTGAGACAGGTGTCGAACAGCTCCTGCGCGCGCGACTCGACCGCCGCCGGAATCCGGCGCGTGACGACAAGTGCTGGCCGCGCGCTCATGCGTGGATCGCCATGTTGGCGCTGCGCCGGCGCCCCAGCGCTTCAGCCATTGCCGTACCCAGCTCCGAGGGACTCGGCGCCACGGTGAGCCCCGAGGAGCGCATGATCTCCGCCTTCTCGGCGGCGCTGTCGCCGAAGGCGCTGATGATTGCGCCCGCGTGACCCATGCGACGGCCCGCCGGTGCGGTGAGACCCGCCACGTAGCCCACTACCGGCTTGGTCATGTAGTCGCGCACGTAGAGCGCCGCCTCCGCCTCCTGCGGTCCGCCGATCTCACCGATCATCATCACGGCATCCGTCTCCGGATCCGTCTCGAACAGCGCCAGCATGTCCACGAAGGAGCTGCCATTGATCGGATCACCGCCAATCCCGACGCTGGTGCTGATGCCCAGCCCCACCGCCTGCATTTGCGAGGCGGCCTCGTAGCCGAGCGTCCCCGAGCGCGACACCACGCCAATGCGGCCGCGCGTGTAGATGTGACCCGGCATGATGCCGACCATCGCCTTGCCCGCGCTGATGATGCCCGCGCAGTTGGGGCCAATGAGAACCGGCTTGCGCTCGCGCGAGTAGCGCCGCATGTAGCGCTTGACGCGAATCATGTCCTGCGCGGGAATGCCATCGGTGATGCAGACGATGAGGCGAATGCCCGCGTCCGCCGCCTCCATGATCGCGTCCGCGCAGAAGGGTGCGGGCACGAAGATGCCGCTGGCCGTCGCGCCGGTGGCGCGCACCGCGGCCTTCACCGTATCGAACACCGGGAGCCCGAGGTGCGTCGTGCCGCCCTTGGCCGGCGTGACGCCACCAACCAGGCGCGTGCCGTATTCCAGCGCCTCGCGCGCGTGGAAGCTCGCCTTGTCGCCCGTGAAACCCTGGAAGATCACGCGCGTGCTCGCATCAAGCAGAATGCTCATCAGGCTGCTCCTCTCGTCGCGCTGGTCACCAGGGCCGGGCCATCCGCACTGTGCTGGCTCAGGGCGGCAACGGCCTTGCTGGCCGCGTCGGCGAGGGTGTCCGCGGTAATGATGCGAAGCCCGCTCTCGCGCAGTATCGCCCGTCCCTGCTGCATGTTGGTACCGGCCAGCCGGGCGACCACGGGAACGGGCACGCCGATGTCGGTGGCGGCTTTCACGATGCCCTGGGCCACCCAGTCGCAGCGATTGATGCCGGCAAAGATGTTCACGAGCACCACGCGCACGCGCGGATCGGACAGGACGAGCTGGAATGCGGCGGCCACGCGCTCGGGCGATGCCCCGCCACCAATATCCAGGAAATTCGCCGGCTCGCCGCCCGCCTGCTTGATCATGTCCATGGTGGCCATGGCCAGGCCGGCGCCGTTCACGATGCATCCAATGGAGCCATCGAGCGCGATGTAGCTGAGCCCATACTTGCTGGCCTCCGCGTCGCGCGGGTCTTCTTCCGCGTAATCCCGCAGCTCGCTCACGCCCGGGCGACGGAAGAGTGCGTTGTCGTCGAACGTCATCTTGGCGTCGAGCGCGAGCACCTTCCCGGCGGACGTGACGGCCAGGGGATTGATCTCCACCATTGTCGCATCCAGATCACGAAACGCCGTGTAGGCGCCGAGCAGCGCCTTCACCGCCTGATTCACCTCGGACGGCTTGAGCCCCAGTCCGTACGCGATCTCGCGCGCCTGGAACGGCTGCATCCCCACGGCCGGCTCGATCACCTCACGCAAAATGGTCTCCGGCGATCGCTGCGCGATCTCCTCGATTTCCATGCCGCCCTGCGGCGCCGCGACGACGCACACCCGCTCCTCGCGCCGGTCCAGCACGAATCCCAGATACACTTCGCGCTCGATGGAGGCCGCTTCCTCGACGTAGATGCGGTGCACGACCTTCCCGGCGGGGCCGGTCTGGTGCGTGACGAGCCGCCGGCCCAGCAGCTCTCCGGCCGCCAGGCGCACTTCATGTTCGCTGGCGCACAGCTTCACGCCGCCGGCCTTGCCGCGGGCGCCCGAATGGATCTGTGCCTTCACGACCCACCTGGAGCCGCCGATCTCCTCGGCGCGAAACATGGCCTGTTCGGCCGTGTAGGCCACGCCGCCGCGCGCGACCGGCACGCCGAAGTTCGCGAGCAGCTCCTTGGCCTGATATTCATGGATATCCATGCAATCCTCGGTGAGAGTGGCGCGCCGCCCCGATCCGGCTACCGCGCGCCGATGGCATCGGCCAGTTCCACGATGTTCGCCGCCATGCGCGCGGACGCGGCGTCAATCATGCGCCCGTCGAGTTGCGCCGCGCCCCGGCCCTGCGATTCCGCGTCGCGCAGCGCGACCTGGATGCGGCGCGCCCGATCCACTTCCGCACCGGAGGGCGTGAACAGCTCGTTGGCAATGTCGATCTGCGTGGGGTGAATGGCCCACTTCCCCTCGCAGCCCAGCGCCGCGGCGCGACGGCACGCCGCCGTGTATCCATCGGCATCACGGAAGTCGCCGAACGGTCCGTCAATGGCGCGCAGGCCGTACGCGCGACAGGCAACCACCATGCGCGACAGGGCATAGTGCCACTGATCGCCCGGATAATCCGGATTCAATCCGCCAATGGATGTCGTGCGCGCGCGCACACTGGCCGAATAGTCCGCCACGCCAAAGTGCATGGCTTCGAGACGGCGGCTGGACTGCGCGATCGCCTCGACGTTCGCCATGCCGAGCGCCGTTTCGATGAGGACTTCGATGCCGATGGGAGCGCGATAGCCGCGCGCGGTCTCGATCTGCGTGAGCAGCGCGTCCACGAGATAGACATCCGACGGCACACCAACCTTCGGGATCAGCACGGTGTCCACCCGATCGCCGGCTGCTTCCATCACATCCACCACGTCGCGATACATGTAGTGCGTATCGATGCCGTTGATGCGCACGGAGACGGTCTTGCCGCGCGCGCGCCAGTCCACGTCGCGCAGCGCCGCGATCACGTTGCGGCGCGCCTGCTCCTTGTCGGGTGGCGCCACGGCATCCTCGAGATCGAGAAAGACGTAGTCGGCCGGCCCCTCCGCCGCCTTGGCGAAGAGCTCGGCGCGCGAGCCCGGCACGGCGAGCTCGCTGCGCTGCAACCGCACGCGCAGCGGATCGTGACGCGTGTGGCTCATCGCGCGGCGCCCACGGGTTCACGCTTCGGCGCCGCGGCGTTCGCCTGCGCGTCGGGCGAGCCGGCGGCCTGCAGCTTCGCGAGCGGAGCCGCCGTCCGGCGGAAATGCTCCTGCGCAGCGGCCACACCGCTGCCCGCGCGGACATCGATCCCCACATCACGCATGGCCATCTCCACGCCCGCAAGCGCGCCCAGCAGCATGAGCTCGTTCAGGTCACCGAGATGTCCGATCCGGAAGAGCTTTCCCGCCACCTTGTTCAGTCCCGCGCCGAGCGCGAGGTCGTAGCGGCGATACGCCACGTCAATGACATCCGCGGCGTTGACGCCCGCCGGGACCATCACCGCGCTCACGGTGTCGGAGTACCACCGCGGAGCCCGGGCACAGAGCGAGAGTCCCCAGGCCTGCACCGCCGCGCGACAGCCGTCGGCGAGCCGGTGATGACGCGCATGGATGCGGTCGAGCCCCTCCTCGAAGATCATGTCGAGCGACTCGCGCAAGCCGTAGAGCAGCGAGAGCGCGGGCGTGTAGGGGAAGTATCCCGACGCATTCGCCGCGATCATGTCGCCAAGATCGAAGAAGACGCGCGCGCACTTCGCGCTCTCGCGGCGAGCCAGCGCCTTGCGACTCATGGCGAGAATGCCGAGTCCGGCGGGCAGCATGAAACCCTTCTGCGAACCGGTGATCGCGGCGTCCACGCCCCACGCATCCATCTCGAAGGGGAGACTCACCACGCCGCTCACCGTGTCGACGTACAGCAGTGCCGGATGGCCGGCGTCATCGATCGCCTTGCGCACCGCGGCGACATCGCTCGTCACGCCGGTTGCGGTCTCGTTGTGGACGATGAGCACGCCCTGGATCGTGTGCCTGGTGTCCGCCCGCAGCGCATCGCGGATGCGATCCGGTGGCGCGCCCTCGCCCCACTCGACGTCCATGATGTCCACGTCGAGTCCGAGCCGCTGCGCGGTGTCAATGAAGAGGTGGCCGAACTGCCCGTAGCGCGTCGCGAGCACGCGATCACCCGGCGAGAGCGTGTTGACGAGCGCGGCTTCCCACATCCCCGTTCCCGTCGCCGGAAAGACGAACGCCTGTCCCGTCTCCGTCAGGAACACCTTCCTGAGGTCGGCAAGGATCGAGCGGGACAGCGCGGGAAACGATGACGAGCGATGATCCTCCATGGCGTGATGCATCGCGCGGAGAATCCGGTCCGGCGTGTTGGTGGGACCGGGCACGAACAGGAAATTACGGCCGGGCATGATGCGCTCCTTGCTATGCAATCAGACGGACGGGCACGGCGCCGCTCTCGCGAAAGCCGCCCCGATGAACGATCATTCGGCCCATGCGAATCACAGGCCAGCACGCCAGCGCAGCCGGGTCCACGAGCGAGCCCGATCCCCGCGACGTGCTCACACAGTTGTACCGGGCCGGCGTGCAGGCGGTTGCGCCGGGACCTGCACTTGAACAGGCGCTGCAGGAGATTCCCGCGGCCAGCCGCGCCCGCCGCGTCTGGGTGCTCGCCATCGGCAAGGCGTCGTACGCCATGGCCGTGGCCGCGGTGAAGACGCTGACTGCGTGGCGCTGCGAGATCGCCGGCGGCATCGTCGTATCACCATCGGCCGAGCGTGCGCCCCATCCCGCCATCGCGTGCGTGACGGGTGACCACCCGGTGCCGGGCCGGAACTCCCTGGCCGCCGCATCGCGCCTGGAAGACGTCGTGGCGCTCGTGGGCGGGACCGACGAAGCGTGGGTGCTGCTCTCCGGCGGCGCCACGAGTCTCATTGCCGCGCCCGATGGCCCGGTGCGCCCTGACGAGCTCTCACAGCTCTTCGATCTGCTGCTCGGCTCGGGGCTCGATATCGACGCCATGAATCTCATTCGGAAACGCTTTTCGCGCTGGGGCGCCGGGCGGCTCGCGCTGGCGCTCGCACCCGCTCGAGTTCGCAACTTCATCATCTCCGACGTCATTGGTGACAAGATCAGTGTCATCGGATCGGGACCGTGCGTTCCGGACCAGTCCAATGCGGAATACGTGCACGGCCTGCTCACATCCGCCGGCCTCTGGGATCGCCTGCCGCTCATGATCCGCCGCCGGCTTCTCGCCGCGGAGACGGACCCGTCGCTCGAGACACCCAAACCCGGTGATGCCGCATTCCGCAAAGTGGAACGCCGCATCATCGCGAGCAATCGCATGGCGCTCGACGCGATGGCGGCCAAGGGCCGTGCCCTGGGACTGGAGCCGCGCGTGGTGAGCGACGCGCTCAACGGAGAGGCATCGACCGCCGGTGATGCACTGGCCACTACAGCGCTAAGCTATTGTGAACCCCACGCTTCCACACTGTCCGGAAGGTTGGGGCTGCCCTGCCTCATCTGGGGGGGAGAAACCACGGTGACGCTCGGGAACACGACGGGTGGACGTGGCGGACGCTGCCAGGAGCTGGCACTGGCCGCCGCGCGCACGCTCGCCACCCAGCGCGCCGCGGCGCAGGTGACCCTGATCGCCGCCGGCACCGACGGCCGTGACGGGCCCACCGACGCGGCGGGCGCCATCGTCGATGGCAATACATGGGAATCAATACAACGGGCGGGCCGCGACCCGGCGCGCGATCTCAGCGCACACGATGCCTACCCCGCGCTCGACGCCGCCGGTGCGCTCCTGCGCACCGGACTCACCGGAACGAACGTGATGGACGTCGTCGTCGCGCTCTGCCGCCCCGCGGATCAGAACGCCGGACCCTCGTCAGCGGACGGACCGTAGATCGCCGGCACCGGAACGTCGAGCAGACGCAGATACACGGTGAGCTGGCCGCGATGGTGAACCAGGTGGTTGATGGTCTGGCGCACGACGTCGCCACGCCGGGACGTGAAGAACACCTGATCGCCACGCACCAGCGACCACGACTCGTCCATCGCCGCGTCGGGTGTCGACTCGAGCGCGGCGCGCGCCGCGCGGACATTCGCGTCGAACTGCCCGAGCAGCGTCTCCGTGGTCTCGAAGCTGTAGCCCGGGTAGCCGGCCATGTCCAACCGTGGTGCCTGCAGGATCGTCGGGAGCCATCCCGGCATGCCGGCGACGAGCTGCGCGAGATGTCCCAGCGGGAACGACTTCGGGTGCGGCTTCCACGGCCCCTTGTCGCTCGGGACGCGCTCAATGGCGCGCCGCGTGGATGCCATTTCCTGATCGAATTCGGGGAGGAGTGCGTGGCCGATGGTCATGGGCGTATCTCCGGTGCGTGGCGGCTTCGCGTGGCCGGTCAATTTATGCGTCGCCACGGGCCACGCCAACTGATTGCGCGCGCGGCGCGCGGCCGTGTAGACTCTCCCGCACCATGCCGAGCGCCCCGTTTACCGTTGGCCTGATTCAGGCCGCCGTCAGTGACAGCGCCGCCGCTACGCTCGATGCGGCCGAACGCGGCATTCGTGACCTCGCGGGCCGCGGCGCGCAGATCATCTGCCTGCAGGAGCTCTTCAACGCGCCGTACTTCTGCAAGGTGACGGACGCGGAACGGTTCGACCTGGCGGAACCCATTCCCGGCCCCGCCGTGGAACGCATGCAGCGCGTGGCGACGGAGCTGGCCGTGGTCATCGTGGTGCCGATCTTCGAGAAGCGCGGGCCCGGCGTCTATCATAACTCTGCCGCCGTGGTGGACGCCGACGGCGCGCTGCTCGGCGTCTATCGCAAGATGCACATCCCCGACGATCCGCTCTATCACGAGAAGTACTACTTCACGCCGGGCGAGATCTACCAGCACGACGAATCCCGCCCGCCGTCGGGGTTTCGCGTCTTCCACACGCGCTATGCCACGATTGGTGTGCTGATCTGCTGGGACCAGTGGTATCCCGAGGCGGCGCGCATCACGAGTCTCATGGGCGCGGAGATCCTGCTCTACCCCACGGCCATTGGCTGGCATCCGGCGGAGCGGGCCGAGTGGGGCGCCGCGCAGGCCGACGCGTGGCGCACCGCGCAGCGCGCGCATGCCATCGCGAACGGCGTGTTCGTGGCGGCCGTGAACCGTGTGGGCTTCGAGGCCGAGCCCGGCACGGACGGCATCGAGTTCTTTGGTCACTCGTTCGTCGCCGACCCGTTCGGCCGCATCATCGCCGAAGCAGGGACCGAGCCGGCCCTGCTCACGGCGACATGCGACCCCGCGCTCATTGAGTACACGCGCCGCAACTGGCCGTTTCTGCGCGACAGGCGGATTGACGCGTACGGTCCCATTCTCAACCGATACATCGGTTCGTGACGCCGCGTTCCGCGCCGGCGCTGCGCATGCCGGGCGAATGGGTGCACCATGATGCGACCTGGATCGCATGGCCGCACCATGAGCCCGACTGGCCCGGCAAGTTCGCGCCGATTCCCTGGGTGTACGCTGAAATCGTGCGCGCGCTCCACACCCACGAGCGCGTGGAGATGCTCTGTCAGGACGAGCACGCGCGAGAGACCGCGGAGCGCGTGCTTGCCGCGCACGACGTGGATCTGTCGCGCGTGCGCCTGCACATCGTTCCCACCGACCGCGTCTGGCTCCGTGACTCGGGGCCCACCGCGGTGCTCGCACTGGATGGACAGTGTTCCTGGATCGCATGGGCGTTCAACGGCTGGGCCAAGTACGAGAATCACACGCGTGATCGCAAGGTCGGACACGTCGTGGCCGAATTGAGCGGACTGCCCCACGCCCACGCGGTGCGTCCCGACACCGGCGCGCCGCTCGTGCTCGAAGGCGGCGGCATCGAGACCGATGGAGAAGGCACCCTGCTCGTGACCGAGGAGTGGCTGCTCTCGGATACGCAGGTCCGCAATCCCGGCCTCGATCGCGCCGGCTACGAAACGGCGTTCCGGGAGTACCTGGGCATTGAGCGCACCATCTGGCTGGGCGAAGGCTGCGTGGGCGACGATACGCACGGGCACATTGACGATGTGGCGCGTTTCACCGACGCACACACGGTTGCGCTCGCCGTTGAGCCCGATACCGCCGACGAGAATCATGCCCGGTCGGCGGACAACCTGCGACGGCTCGAGCTGGCAGCGCGGACATTCCCCGGCGGATTGCGCGTGGTGAAGCTCCCCTTCCCGCGGCCGGTGATGATGGACGGCGAGCGGCTGCCCGCGAGCTACGCGAACTTCTACGTTGCCAACGACGTGGTGCTCGTGCCCACCTTCAACGATCGCAACGACCGCGTGGCGCTCGAGACTCTCGCGGCGTGCTTCCCATCCCGCGAGGTCATCGGCATCCACGCGGTGGATCTGGTGTGGGGACTGGGCACGCTGCACTGCCTCACGCAACAGCAGCCGTCATCAGGCGCGCGCTAGGGCGCCGCCTCAGGAACTCACGCGCAGCGCCGCGATCACCTCGTCGTCCGTCGTCTGCTCGAACTCCGTGTACCACTCGCCCACGCCGCGAAAGTCCGGCGGCATGGCGACGCAGATGACGTCGTCGGCGTCGTTCCCGATGAGCAGGCGTCCTTCGCGGGAGCAGACGGGCGCGGCGAAGATGAGCAGCGTGGGCCGCTCATGGCGCAGCGTGGCGAGCGCCGCCCGCGCGGTGACGCCCGTCGCCAGGCCGTCATCGACCAGCACCACTGACCGATGCGCCACGACGGGAGGCGGCCGCGTACCACGAAAGACTCTCATCCGTCGCCGCGCTTCGTCCACTTCGCGCTCCGTCACGAGATCGATATACCCGTCCGGCACGCCCAGCGCGGCAATGATCTCCTCATCGAGCACGCGCGTCCCATCCGGCGTCACCGCGCCAATGCCCAGCTCCTCCTGCCGCGGGGCGCCCAGCTTGCGCGCGACGATCACGTCCAGTGGTGCGTGCAACGCGCGGGCGACCTCGCGCCCGACCATCACGCCGCCGCGCGGGATGCCGAGCACGATCGGATCGTGCGCCCGGATGTCCGGGTGGCGAGCGAGAATGTCCCGGGCCAACTGACGCCCTGCGTCCACGCGGTCCTGGAAATACATGGGCGACGGTTCACTCCACTGGCGGCACGTACCGGGTGAACCAGTCCGCGGCCAGTCGCGCGACTTCATCGAGTGCTCCCGGTTCCTCGAACAGATGTGTGGCGCCCGGAATGATGACGAGCTCGTTCTCGCAGGAGAGCATCTCGCCCGCTTCCGCATTGAGCGGAATGACAGGGACGTCCGCGCCACCGACGATCAGTCGTGTGGGCACCCGCACGCGCGCGAGCGCATCGCGCGCCAGATCGGGCCGGCCTCCCCGCGAGACAATGGCAAACACGCCGGCGCCGAGCGAGGCGCGGAGCGCGGCCGCTGCCCCGGTACTGGCACCGAAGTACCCAATGGGGAGTCCGGGCGTGCCCTGATCGCTGGCCAGCCACTGCGTGGCCTCCAGCACGCGCTGCGCCAACAGCTCGATGTCAAAGCGCAGGCGTCCGGTTCGCTCATCCTGCTCGTCCTCCTCCGGAGTGAGCAGATCGAGCAGGAGCGTACCGAAGCCGGCCGCCTGGAGCGCTCGCGCCACGCGCGCATTGCGCGTGCTGAACCGGCTGCTGCCACTGCCGTGCGCGAACAGAATGACGCCCCGGGCATGCTCCGGCACGGTCAGGAACGCGTGGAGCGTGGCGTTCTCCACGGGTATCGTCACATCCCGGGTGGGCGGCTCGCTCTGGACAGGCACGTGATGGCCCCCGGTCGCGCGACCAGTCAGATGTGGATGTATGCTCCCAGTCGCAGCGTGGTGCGATTCACGTTCTCGACGAGAATGCGCCGCACTTCGACGTAGCCGAAAAAGCGCTGCTGTCGAAGGATTGCGACATCCGTGCCGCCGAAGTACTCCCAGCCCACTTTCGTGCCCTGATACAGTTGGTGCGCCGGCTCCGATTCGGGGATGCTGCTGCCCAGGAAGTGCGGCCCCACCGCGCCGCCAAGAAATGGCGAGACACGGCCGAACTGCGCCACTCGATAGCGCAGCTCGCCCTTGAAGCTCAGGTCATGAAAGGAGCCGGGTACCGGATTCCCCAGCAGATCGGTGCGGTCCACCTGCGCATGCAGGAAGTTGCCGCCCACCACCACGCGCAATGACGGCGTGATCACTGATCCCACGTCCAGATCGGCGCCCAGATCCCAGCCGTTTCGGGCGTGGTCCACCCACGTATAGCTGATGTAGGATCCGATGCGGTCCACGCCCAGATGCGCCTGCTCCTCCGTCTGCTCCTGCGCGACAGCGGACCGCGACACGGCCGACAGCGCGGCGAACGCGCACAGCACGCGCACTGCTGCTCGCCGGATTCCACGCTTGCGGATGCTCACCATTCCTCCCTGGCCCGGGTTCGTGCGCGCGCCTGCGCGCGTCAGCGTGTGATCTTCTGCGGCACCGGACGCCCGACCAGTTCCTGCACCAGTCGGGGCGCGTGATACACCATCCCGAGCGCCTCGATGATCGCGCGCGAATCCACGCTCACCGACCGCGCGGCATCGTCAGTGAAGATAAACCGGTTGGGGAGCGACTCGATGTTCTCATCGAAGATGAGCCCGACCAGCTCGCCGTTCCGGTTGACGACGGGACTGCCGGAGTTGCCGCCGATGATGTCGTTCGTGCTGACGAAATCCAGAGGCGTCGCGAGATCCAGGCTGTCGAGCGCCTGCATCCAGCGCCGCGGCAGATGGAACGGGGGCTTGTCGTCGAAGTCCGCGGAATGGCCGAACATGCCGTAGAACGAGGTCTTGTACGGCGCGATGGTCCCATTGTACGGGTACCCTTTGACCGTGCCATCCGAGATGCGCAGCGTGAACGTGGCATCGGGCGGGAGCTTCGTGCCGTAGACGGCGAAGAGTGCCTGGCCAACCTTCTCGGCGTTGGCGGAAATCACGTCATCGAGCCGGCGCACGCGCGCGTCCGCGGCGCGGCTGAGCGGGTCCAGACGGCGCGCGAGCACGATCATCGGGTCGGTCGACGCCGCAACCGCTCTGGCGCCGCCCGCCACCAGCGTCTTCCGGGCATCCACCGACGCGAGATGTGTTCCGTCGATCAACGCCTCGGCCGCTACCTCCGGGCTGCGCCCCGCGAGCGCGGCGCGCATCGCCGGATCATTGGCGGGCAGCGCGTGCCTGGCGTCCGTGAGATACGCCGCGAGCGCGAGCTTCTCCTCCTCCAGGTTCACGGGGTGATCGTCTTCCAGGCCCGTGCGGACCTGGGCGAGCCCCTTGCCGCGATAGCGGCGCAGCCGCGCGCTGTCGGCCTTCGCGCTCTCCGCGGGAAGCTGCACGATCTCCCCCGCCCAGTTGAGCAGCTGCGATCCGAATGGTGGAGCGGGGCTGAACCCGTGATACGCCGCCGTCGCGGTGATCGCGGCGCGTTCCCGCTCCGCGGACGCAATGGCATCCCACGCGCCGCCGTACCGGGAGCGGAGCGTCGGGTCCGCGTTGACGCGCGCGCGCAGGTCATGCTCGAACCTTGCCTTGCGTGCCATGATGACGGAGTCGAGCAGCCCGGCACGATAGCCCGTCACGGCCTTGATCGAGTTCTCGATTCCGAAGATCAGGTTCTCGTTGGCGCGTTGCGCTTCGGGTGACGCAGCAGCGATCTCCTTC
>Ga0207707_10002830_pt1 | contig 15470 bp, 18 predicted proteins | sample KBSC83BmetaG_FD_184336 | JGI IMG/M metagenome (GOLD analysis project Ga0207707, IMG submission 184336) | Corn rhizosphere microbial communities from Kellogg Biological Station, Michigan, USA - KBS C8-3B metaG (SPAdes) (version 2) | ecosystem: Host-associated > Plants > Roots > Rhizosphere ...
TCACCAACACTGCGCTCCCCGAGGGTGTGAACTCTGTGCTCGAGATCGTGCTCGACGGCCTCGACTTTCGCTCCATCGCGATGGCGATGCAGGCGGGGATCGATGCGGCCTGCCGTCCGGGCGTGCGGTCGATCACCGCCGGCAACTACGGGGGAAAGCTCGGACCCTTCCACTTTCATCTCCGCAAGATCATGAGCGGCGACGTGAACGATGCGCCGCCGCCCGCGGCGGGAGCGGCGAAATGAGCGAGCGCGTGACGCTCACGCCTCGCGCGCCGCTCGCGCGGCCCGTGGTCGCCGAGTGCATCGCGGGCGACCGGTTCGCCGCGCTGAGCGAGGCGGAGATCGCGGCCCTCGTGCTCTGGGACGGCCGCACCGCCATCGCGCTCGGCGACGCGTTCACCGTGCGCGGCGACCACTCGCCGAACGTCGTGATCGAGGGCGACGCCGCGCATCTCGACGGCGTCGGCACCGCGATGCGCGAGGGCGAGATCGCGATCGCGGGCTCGGTGGGCCGCGGCGCCGGCGCGCGGATGAGCGGAGGCGCGATCCGCATTGCCGGCGGCGCGGGGAGCGACGCGGGCATCGCGATGTCGGGCGGACTGCTCGAGATCGGCGGGAGCGCCGGCGATCGCGTCGGCGGCGCGCTGCCAGGCGCGTCGAAGGGGATGACCGGCGGCGAGATCATCGTGCGCGGCGCGGCTGGCCGCGAAGCGGGCGCGCGGATGCGCCGCGGCACGCTCTGGTGCGCGTCCGCCGGCGAGGGCGCGGGCACGGCGATGATTGCCGGGAACCTCATCGTCGCGGGAGCGCTTGCAGATGGAGCGGGGGCCGGCAACAAGCGCGGTTCGATCGTCGCGCTGGGCGCGATACGCATCGCGGCGACGTACGCCTACGCGTGCACGTATCGACCGCCCCACGTGCGTCTCATGCTTCGCTCGCTGCGCGCGCGGCACGCGCTTCCCATCTCCGACGCGCAGGTGCACGGGTTGTACAGGCGATACAGCGGCGACCTCGCGGACATTGGCAAGGGAGAGATTCTCGAATGGCAACCGACGTCGTGACAGGGCTTGGGCTCAACGCGCGGGCGTGGGCCATCGCCGACGATCTCGCCCGGCGCGCCGTGGAGCTGCGCCTCGCGGTCGAGACGCTGCCGTCGGGCGCGCGCGTGATCGACGCCGGCGTGAACGTCCGCGGCGGACTCGGCGCCGGCATCGGTCTCGCGGAGCTGTGCATGGGCGGGCTCGGACACGTCGCCTTCAACGAGCTCGTGATCGGCGACATGCCGTATCCCGGTGTCCAGGTGTGGACCGATCATCCGGCGGTCGCGCACATGGCATCGCAGTACGCCGGGTGGGCGATCTCGGTGGGGAAGTATTTCGCGATGGGCTCGGGACCGCTGCGCGCGCACGCGCTGGTGGAAAAGGAGCTCTTCGACAAGCTCGGCTACTCCGAAACGGCCGCGCGCGGCGTGCTCGTGTTCGAGGGGCGCACGATCCCCACCGACGATGTCGTCGCCTTCGTGTCGGAAAAGTCGAAGCTCGCGCCGTCGCAGATCACCATCGCGATCGCCCCCACCGCGAGCATCGCCGGCGGCACGCAGGTGGTGGCGCGCATTCTGGAGACCGCGCTCCACAAGATGGAGGTGATCGGCTTCGACGTGCGCCGCGTGGTGAGCGGGATCGGCACGGCGCCGCTTCCGACGCTCGCGAAGAACGACCTGCGCGCGATCGGACGCACGAACGACTGCATTCTCTACGGCGGCCGCGCATCGTTCGTGATCGATGCCTCCGACGATGAGCTCACCGATCTCGCCGCCCGTCTGCCGGCGTCCGCGTCCAACGACTACGGCACGCCGTTCTACGAGACGTTCAAGCGCTACGACGGCGATTTCTACAAGATCGACCCGCTGCTCTTCAGCCCCGCCGAAGTCTGGCTCACCAGTGCGACCACCGGCCGCACCTTCCACGGCGGGCTGCTCAACGCCGAGGTGCTCCGGCGATCGCTGCTCGAGGAGTGACACCGCTGGTGCCCGCCCGGACGGCGGTGTGCTATGTTCTCACGCCCGCGTCTCACTCCGGCTCGACTCTCACTGGAGAACACAGTCATGCGCTCCTTCGCCACACTCGCCGCGATCCTGTTCGCGGTCGCCTGCACCAAGCCCGCGACTCCGGCTGCGGACACCACGATGGCGGCCCCCGCCGCCGCTCCCGCCGCTGCGCCGGCCGCCGAAGCGCCCGCGGCTCCGGGGTGGGTGGTGACGGTGCTCTACAACCATCCGAAGGACACCGCGGCATTCGAGAAGTACTATGCGGAAAAGCACCTGCCGCTCTTTCAGTCGAAGGCGAAGGAGATCGGCATCACGAAGGGAATCCTGGTGAAGTTCACGAGCAACGCCGATGGATCGAAGCCGGCGCACTATCGCGAGGCCGAGCTCTGGTTCGCGTCCGAGGAAGCGCTCAAGGCCGGGATGGCCACCGATGGCTTCAAGGCCGTCGCGGGCGATCTCAAGAATTTCTCGACCGGCGGCACGATCGTGATGATCGGGCAGGAAACGCGCTAGAGCCGCGGGCGGCCGCGCGCCATACCGGCGCGTGGCCGTGCCCCGCTCGCGTTGCATCATGAACATCGCGGTCCTGAGCGCTCGCACGGGTTGGCACACCGACGAGCTGCAGCGCGCGATCACCGAGCGCGGGCACACGCCGCTGCTGCTCCCCTACGAATCGCTCGTCGCGCGGCTCGGCGCGCGCGACCCGGACGCGCCGCGGCTCGGTGCGTGCGCACCGGATCTGTTCGCATGCGATGCCGTGATCGCCCGGATCATCCCCAATGGTTCGCTCGAGCAGATCATTTACCGCATCGACGCGCTCCACTGGCTCGAAGAGGCGGGGGTGACGGTGCTGAATCCTCCGCGCGCGATCGAACGTACGGTGGACAAGTTCTACACCTCGGCGCTGCTGGAGGGTGCCGGGCTCGCCACGCCGGAGACGGTGGTGTGCGAACGGGCCGAGGATGCGGCGATCGCGTTTCGCGCCATGGGCGACGTGATCGTGAAGCCGTTGTTCGGATCGATGGGGCTCGGCATGGTGCGGGTGAGCGATGAGGAGACCGCGTGGCGCGTCTTTCGCGCGCTGGATGCGATTCGCGGAGTTTATTATCTTCAGCGCGCCATTCCCCACGCGGGGCGCGATGTACGCGCGTTCGTCGTCGGCGATCGCGTGGTCGCGGCGATCGAGCGCCGGTCCGCCGGATGGCGCACGAACGTCTCGCGAGGCGGCGAGGCGCGCGCGTTCATCCTCCCCGCGGAGTGGAGCGAGATGGCGGTTCGCGCGGCACGTGCGGTCGGCGCCGACTACGCCGGCGTGGATCTCCTTCCAGCGACCGATGGATCGGTGTACGTACTCGAGGTGAACGGGATTCCAGGATGGCGCGGACTGCAGACGGCAACCTCCTTCGACGTCGCCGGCGCGCTGATCGACCACGTGGTGACGGCTCGGCGCGCGCGAGCGATCGCGCGATAACGGGCATGCCCACGCCAGGCGACATTGCAGCCGCCGCGCAGCTGGCCTGTCTCCTCGAGGCGAGCGCGAACAAGCCCGGCAACGTCTCCCCCGGCGCGCCGTTCCACGACACGCGCTACGAGGACTACCTCGCCAGCGCCGCCGCGATCGCGCCGGCGTTCCTCGACATCGCGCGCCAACCCGTGGGCGACACGATCCGTCGCGCCATCGAGGACACGCGCGCGTGGACCGACGGCAACACCAATCTCGGGATCGTGCTGCTGCTCGCGCCGCTCGCGCACGCCGCGCTCGCGCCAGCGCCGGCATCGCTGCGCGAGCGCGTGCGCCGAGTCGTCGCACGCACGACCGTGGGAGATGCCGCGGCCGTGTACGGCGCGATACGAATGGCGCGCGCCGGCGGGCTGGGCGACGCACCCGAAGAGGATGTGGCCGCCTCTCCGACCGTCACGCTCGCGGCGGCGATGGAGCTCGCCGCCGATCGCGACGATGTCGCACGCGAATATTCGACGGCGTTCGAGCGCACGTTCACGGTGGCCGCGCCCGCGCTCGTGAAGGCACGCGCCGCCGGACTCGAATGGGGCGACGCCGTCACCGAGTCGTTTCTCGTGCTGCTCGCGTCGGCGCCGGACACGCTCATCGCCCGCAAGCTCGGCCCGGATGCTGCGGGCGAGATCTCGCGCGATGCCGCGGCCGTGCTCGCAGCGGGCGGTGTGCGCAGCACTGCGGGACGCCGAGCGCTCTCATCGTTCGACTTGGAGCTCCGCGATCTTCGCAATACGCGCAACCCTGGTACAACCGCGGACATTACCGCCGCCGCAATCTTCGTCGTGTTGCTGAATGGCGGCTGGAAAGGAGGATGGGAACGGTGAGCGAGCACAATGCGTTTCGAGTATCGGTGACGAAGGACTACCTCGTGTTCGCGGCGGCGCACTTCATTACGTTCGCCGGTCACCGATGTGAGTCGTTGCACGGGCACAACTATCGCGTCGGCGTAACCCTCGAAGGAGACATCGATGAAGAGAGCTGGTACGTCGTCGATTTCTCGTACGTCAAGCAGCTGATGAAACGGCTGTGCGACGAGATCGATCACAAGGTGCTCCTGCCGCTCGAGAACTCGAAGCTGCAGGTGACGGTCGAAGACGAGCGCGTGCTCGTGGCCTACGAGTCCCAGCCGCGATACGTGTTTCCGCGCGACGACTGCGCGCTGCTCGCCATTCCGAACACCACGGTCGAGATGCTCGCGAAGTACCTCGTGCACCAGGCACGCATCGCACTGAGCGGACGGCAGTTCTCGAAGCTCTCGGTGATCGAGGTGGAAGTAGAGGAGAATTTCGGACAGTCCGCGTTCTATCGGGAATCGCTCGCTTAGCACATTTCATCGAATTTAGAGGAGACCATGTTCGTCCATTTCTTGCTCGCCTCGACACTCCTGGCGCCGGCGATCGTGCCGCAGCGGCCTGAGGTCGACCCGCAGATCCAGATTGCGGTGGATTCGGCGCGCGGCGAAGTGATCATCACCGCTGGCCCATACGACCTCCCCAACATGCCCGCCGAGATGGCGGAGATGCATCACGGCACGCCGCACGTGCTGCGATTCGACTGGCCCGTGGACGGCGGCTTGCGCGGCTTCAACCTCTCGATGCGCGATGCGTCGGGACACGAGCTGCCGCGCTCCGTCATACATCACCTCATCGCCGTCAATTTCGACCGCCGCCAGATCGTCTACGAGATGGTCGAACGGCTCTTCGGCTGGGGCAAGGAGACCGACCCGGTCATGCTCCCCGCCGGCGTCGGCGTGCCCCTCGCCAAGGGACAGCACCTCGGCGTCTACGCGATGTGGCACAACGATACCGGCCACGACATTCACAACGCGTATCTGCGCATGACGCTCGCGTACATCCCGAAGGCGCGGCTGCAGAATCCCGTCTTCCCCATGTACGTCGACGTGAACAATCACATCGGAGGCGTCACCACCTTCGACGTGCCGCCCGGAAAGTCGTCGCATAGCTACGAGTTCGAGTTCCCGCTCAGCGGGCGCCTCATCGGCATCGGCGGTCACCTCCACGATTACGGCGTCGCGGTTCGGTTCGAGGACGCGGAAACCGGAAAGGTGCTCGTGCGCCTCAAGTCCGATCGCGACTCGAATGGCGAGATCAAGAAGGTCGGCCGCTTCATCTGGGGCTTCCACGAAGAGGCGCTTCCCATCGAGGCGCACCACAAGTACCGCGTCGTCGCGGAGTACGACAACCCCACGGGCAAGCTGATTCCGCAGGGTGGCATGGGCCACATCAACGGCGTCTTCAGCCCGGACGACATCGCGCAGTGGCCGGCGCTCGATCCATCGAACCCCGACGTGCAGCGCGACATCGCCGCTCTCCCCTCGTACAGCGAGATGCGCGCATCGCGACCCGCGAGGTCGACCGAGGCGCATGGCGGCATGGACATGCCGGGGATGGACATGGGCCACGGCGACTCCACGGGCAAGTCGATGCCCGAGCGCGCCCGCATGCGCCAGCTCCCGGACAGCGCGCACCACTAGACCGCTAGCCGATCGCACCACGGTGCACGGCCGTCGCCACCAGGGCCCCATTGGCCCCGGCGGCGGCGAGCCGGTCGAGATCCGAGCGGTCGCGTACACCGCCGCCCGCGATCAGCTCCACCCCCGGTAGCGACGCGCGAAGCTCCGCGATCGTCGCCTCGTCCGCACCGGCCGCACGCCCCACGCGCGCCAGATCCAGCGCGATCACCGTCTCGCACCCCGCGTCCGCCGCGCGGCGCGCGATCTCATTCGCGCGCATCCCGCGCATCGCGTCGACCGTCGTCACCGGCGTCCCGTCGCGCAGGTCGAGGCTGAACACCACCCGGTCCGCACCGAGCCGATCGACCAGCGCGCGCAACACCGCGAAGTCCGGAAGCGTTTCCAGCCCCGCCACCACGCGATCCGCTCCCACGTCGATCAGCGCGCACGCCTCCTCGACGGTCCGAACCCCCGCGTCGATCCAGCACCGCGACACGCGCGCGAACGCCCGGTGTGTCGCATATTGCGGGGCGTCACCCCGCAGCGCATCCAGATCCGCCACGTACAACTCACCGCTCCCCAGCACGCGCGCGTACGCATGGGCCAACGCCATCGCATCACCTCGCACCGGAAGAATCGAGGATTCCACCAGCTCGTAGCGCGCGCGCTCGCCGCCGGTGCCGTGCACCGCCTTCCCGTCACGCAAGTCGATCACCGGTATTATGCGCATGCCCCGCGTCCTCGAGTGAGCTCGGCCACGTGCCGGTAATCGGCTGGGACATCGGCGGCGTGAACACCAAGGCTGCGCGCGTCTCCGGCAGCACCACCCTCGCGGCCTGCAACGAGCCGTTCGAGATCCAGCGCGCGCCCGACACCATCGCCGCGCGACTCGGCGCGATCGCCACGCGGCTGGGCGAGCCCGCCGCCGCGCACGCCATCACGATGACCGCCGAGCTCTCGCAATTCTTCCGCACCAAGCGCGCCGGCGTCACGTACGTGCTCGACGCCGTCGAGCGCGCGTTCCCCCAGGCGCGCATCTTCGTCTACGCCACCGACGATCGCTTCCTCTCCCTCGCCGAGGCGCGCGAGTCGCCGCTCCTCGTCGCGGCATCGAACTGGGCGGCGACGGCATCCTTCGTCTCCTCCGTCGTGCACGACGCCATTCTCATCGACGTCGGCACCACCACCACCGATATCATCCCCATCGTGGCTGGTCGCATCGCCGCGCTCGGCCGCACCGATCCGGAGCGGCTGCTCTCGGGCGAGCTCCTCTACATCGGCGCGGTGCGCACCGCGGTCGAGGCGATCGTCCACCACGTGCCGCTGCACGACGGCCAGGCCGGCGTGTCCGCCGAGTCGTTCGCGCTGTCGGGGGACGTGCACGTGTGGCGCGGCGACCTCACGGCCGAAGGCTACACCGCTCCCACCCCCGACGGCCGCCCGCCCACGCGCGATTTCGCGGGCGAGCGCCTCGCACGCGTCGTGTGCGCCGACCGCGAGCTCCTCGACGAGTCGGACATCGATCGCATCGCCGCCCACGCCGCCGATGCGATGATCGCGCGCATCGCCGCCTCCGTCGCGCGCGTGCGCGACCGTCATCCGCACGTCGTCACCGCCGTCATCGCCGGCCACGGCGCTTTTCTCGCGCGTGCCGCCGCGCGACGCGCCGGACTCCACATCGCGGGCGACGACGTCATCGCCGCCGGCCCGCACGCGTCGGGCACCGAGAGCGCCATCGCCGTCGCGCGTTTGCTGGACGAACGGCTCGCTTCGCAGTGATCGACGCCGTGATCAAGGTAGGCGGCGCGCTGCTCGCGACCCCGCACGAGCTCGCGACGGTCATTGCTGCCCTCGACGAGATCGCGCCGGGTCGCTCGCTCCTCGTCGTCCCCGGCGGCGGCCCGTTCGCCGACTCGGTGCGCGCCGTCGATCGCGCGCACGCCCTCGCCGCACGCGATGCGCACTGGATGGCGATTCTCGGGATGGAGCAGTTCGCGATCCTGCTCGCATCGCGGCTCGAGAACGCCGAGCTCGTACACCGCCGCGGCGAGATCGCCCGTGCGCACGCGCGCGGCATGATCCCGGTGCTCGCCCCGTACCGCTGGCTTCGCGAAGCCGATCCGCTCCCCCACTCGTGGGACGTCACGAGCGACAGCATCGCCGCGTGGATCGCCGGCCAGGTCGGCGCGCGGCGGCTGATCCTCATCAAGCCCTCGGCGCACGATGCATCCGCGATCGTCGATCGCTACTTCGACCGCGCGCGCCCGCCCTCGCTCGACTGGTCGTTCGTAACTCCGGCGATGCTCAGCGGAAACTGGTTTCCCTCGTGAGCTCGCGCGCCTCCGCGTAGGCGTCGCCGCGCCGTGCGCAGAGGCGATCGCGCGCGGCCATGAGCTCGCGCACCCGCCCCTCGCGCACGCGGCCGTCGCGTCCCGCCTCGCACGCCGCCCCGCGCACCCCCACCACCTCGGCGCCCGCCTCGTAGGCGAACACCAGATCCTCCACGGTGATGCGACCGGCGAGCGCCACGAGCAGCGACCGCGCGCGCGCATCGCGCACGATCGATCCGAGCGCCGCGCGTCCCAGGCAGCGAAACAGGCCGGCGCCATCCTTCCGCACCGTGTCCACGAGCACCCCCATCGCGCCCTCGTCCGCAGCCGCCGCGACGACGGTGGACGGCGCCGCGGCGCCAACGTCGTGCCAGTCCGCGTACGCCACCGCGACAACCGCGCACGGCATCGGCGCGCCGAGCGCGCCATCGATCACCCGGCGAAGCCGCGCGCGAACCGACTCGGGGTCGCGCACGTCCGCGAAACCCACCTTCACGAACGTCGCGCCCTCGCGCGCCGCATCGCGCGCCAGCTCCGCGAGCGCGTCGGCGTCGCCCGAATCCCCGAGCGCCGCACTCACGGGGCGAACCCCGTTCACCGCTCGCACGATCTCGCGCAGCGCGTCTCGATCCACCGCGCCGAGCGCGCCCCGCGATGGATCCTTCGCATCCACGATCTCCGCACCGCCCGCCAGGGCCGTCCGCGCTTCCTCCGCGTTCCTCACGCTCACCAGCAGACGCATGCACTCCCCCTTGTTCCGCTCATGCATCCCGCGCTTATTAGTGCGAAGCCGCCGGTAAGCTAGCATCATTTTCGGGAGCGCCACCAGTTGCCCGACGTTGTAAATTCTCTCGCCGGCAAGGTCGCGCTCGTGACCGGTGCATCGACGGGCATCGGCCGCGCCATTGCGATCGCGCTCGCGCACGCCGGCGCCGACGTCGCACTCACCTTTCGCACCGGGCTGCGCGACGCGGGCACGGTCGCGAAGGAGATCGAGCGCGCCGGCCGCCGCGCCGCCGTGTTGCAGCTCGAGCTCGCCGACCCCGCATCCATCTCGTCGGTCGCGCGCGAGGTCACGGATCAGTTCGGGCGCGTCGACGTCTGGATCAACAACGCCGGCGCCGACATCCTCACCGGCGACGACGCCAACCGGCCACTGCTCGAGAAGCTCGACCAGCTGCTGTCGGTCGATCTGCGCGGCACCATCCTCGCGTCGTGGGAGGCCGCCCGCATCATGCGGGAGCAGCCCAACGGCGGCGTCATCGTGAACATGAGCTGGGATCACGTGCTCGTCGGCATGGAGGGACGGAATCCGCAGATCTTCTCGGCGGTGAAGGGCGGCATCCTGAGCTTCAGCAAGTCGCTCGCGCGCTCGGTCGCACCCAGGGTGCGCGTGAACGTGCTCGCGCCCGGATGGATCGAGACGGAGTTCGCGGCGACGAGCATGGATCCCGCCTATCGCCAGCGCGTCGTCGACTCCACCCCGCTCGGCCGGTTCGGGACGCCGGACGACGTGGCGCGCGCCGCGGTCTTTCTCTCGTCGGACGACGCCGCCTTCATGACCGGGCAGATGCTCATGGTCGGCGGCGGAGTCGTCATGTGAATCGCACACACTGAGGAGTTGATTGCCATGGTCAGAAAGGATCCGACGTACACCCAGGAGCAGATCGCGGAGAAGCTGCGCGAGATCCCGGGATGGTATTTCGAAGACAAGTGGATTCGCCGCCAGTACAAGACCGACGGGTGGCAGACCACGCTCATGCTCGTGAACACGATCGCGTATCTCGCCGAGGCGGCGTACCACCACCCCGACCTCTCGGTGACGTGGGCCAAGGTGGGCGTGAAGCTGCAGACGCACTCCGCCGGCGGCATCACCGACAAGGACTTCGAGCTGGCGCGCAAGATCGAGGACACGGTGCTCTGGCGTCCCGAAGGCGGCCGCACCGTTGGGCTGGAGGGCACGCCGAACAAGTTCGTTCGGGGCGGCGATCCGAAGTAAGTGTCGCCCGTCGCCGCGCCGTCGCGCATCCTCTTCGTAACCGGGAAGCTCGCCGAGCCCGCGCTTCGCACCACGCTCGGCGCGATGGCGGCGCCGTTCGCCTCGGAGGTCGCGATGCTGCCGATCACCGTCGCGGCGCTCATGACCACCGAGTGGATCACGAAGCATCTCGCGGTTCCCGCGGGCACCGACCTCGTGCTCATCCCCGGGCTGTGCGAGGGCGATACGGCGCGCATCGCCGAGCGGTTCGACGTGCACGTCGAGAAGGGGCCCAAGGATCTGCGCGAGATCCCCGAATATTTCGGGCAGGCCGCCGTGCGCGAGGAGTACGGCGCGTGGGACATCGAGATCCTGGCCGAGATCAACAACGCACCGAAGCTCGCGCGCGAGGCGATCACGCGCGAGGCCATGCGCTTTCGCGATTCCGGCGCCGACTACATCGACGTGGGCTGCACCCCCGGTCTCGCCTTCCCCGAGCTCGGCGCCGTCGTGCGCGAGCTGGTGGACGCCGGGATGCGCGTGAGCATCGACAGCTTCGACCCTGGCGAGATCCACACCGCGGTCGACGCGGGGGCCACGATGGTGCTCAGCGTGAACGGCAGCAACCTCGAGGCCGCACGCGAGCTGTCCGGGCGCGACGTTCGCGTGGTCGCGATTCCGGACTTCGGCGAGCCGCTCGACAGCATCGTGCCCACGCTCGATGCGCTCGCGAGCTGGAACGTGCCCGTGCTCATCGATCCGGTGATCGAGCCGATCGGCTTCGGATTCACGCGGTCGATCGAGCGCTACGCCACCGCCCGCCGCCGCTGGCCGAACGCCGAGCTGATGATGGGGATCGGGAACATCACCGAGCTCACCGCCGCGGACTCCACCGGCGTCAACGCGATTCTCATCGCGATCTGCCAGGAGCTCGGCATTCGCGCGGTGCTCACCACGGAGGTCATCCCGTGGGCGCGGGGCTCGGTGCGCGAGATCGACATCGCGCGCCGCCTCATGCACCACGCGGTGACGAAGCAGGTCGTGCCCAAGCACATCGACGACCGGCTCGTCACGGTGAAGGATCCTCGCATCCTCGAGTACGGCGAGGCGGAGCTGCGCGAGCTGCAGAGCCGGATCACCGACCCGAACTTCCGCATCTTCACCGATCGCGACACGATCACCGTGCTCAATCGCGATCTCTTCGTGCGCGGCACCGACATCCAGGAGATCTTCGCCCAGCTCGGCGTGACGGAGGCGACCCACGCCTTCTACCTCGGCAAGGAGCTCGCGAAGGCGAAGCTCGCGATCACGCTCGGCAAGACGTACAGGCAGGAGGGCTCGCTCTCGTGGGGCTACCTCACGCCGCCGGACGACGTGAAGTCCGAGCACGTGAGGCTCACGCAGCGCTCGCGCCGCCGCAACGCGCCGGGGGGCGACCCGGCGCCAGGATGAGCGCACCGCTCGTCGAAGAGCTCTCTCCCGCGCCCGATCCGCTCGAGAGCTGCGCGCGATTCAGGGGGCTGCCGTATCTGCTCTTTCTGGACAGCGCGCGCGACCCCGAGCGGCTCGGGCGATACTCGTTCCTGGCCGCGGACCCCGCGATCGTGATCCACGGCAAGGGCGCAACGGCGCTACGCACCGACACCGCCACGGGGCGGACCACGCCGCTCGCGACGCGCGCGCTCGACGCCGTGCGCGAGGCGCTCGCACCGCATCGCACCGATCCCATCCCCGGGCTCCCACCCTTCCAGGGCGGCGCGGCCGGCTATCTCGCGTACGACTGGGGCGCGGTGCTCGAGCGGCTTCCCGCGCCGCGCTACGATGATCTCGCGATCCCGGACGTCGTCTTCCCGGTGTACGACTGGGTGATCGCGTGGGACCACCTCGAACGCCGCGCCTGGGCGATCTCCACCGGGGCCCCTGCCACCGGCCACGAACAATCTCAGCGCTCAGCTAATCGGCTACGCGAGCTGCTCGCGCGGCTGCGAGCCAATTATCTTAGTACTGAGATATCGTCGCACCCGGCGGCGCCGGAGCCGGCGCCGCGCGCCCCCTCCTACCCGGTCGCCGACGCCGAGGTGCCGCCGGGCGTCGAGCTCCGGTCGTCGTTCACGCACCGCGGCTACCTCGACGCGCTCACCCGCGTGCGCGAGTACATCATCGCGGGCGACATCTTCCAGGCCAACCTCTCGCAGCGCTTCGAGGCCCCGCTGGCCGACTCCCCGTGGGCGCTCTACCGGCGCGTGCGCGCGATCAACCCCGCCCCCTTCGCCGCCTTCCTCGACTTCGGCGACGTCATCATCGCGAGCGCGTCGCCCGAGCGCTTCCTACGCCTCGACGGCGCGCGGCAGGTCGAGGCCCGCCCCATCAAGGGCACGCGCCCGCGCGGCGTCTATCCCGCGCACGACGCAGCGCTCGGCAGGGCGCTGCAGGAGAGCGCCAAGGACCGGGCGGAGAACCTCATGATCGTCGATCTCATGCGCAACGACCTCTCGCGCGTGTCGGTCGCCGGCAGCGTGCGCGTTCCCGAGCTCTTCGCCCTCGAGCGGTACGCCACCGTGCACCATCTCGTCTCCACGGTCACCGGCACGCTCGAGGCCGGCCGCGACGCCGTCGACCTCATCTGCGCCACCTTCCCCGGCGGCTCCATCACCGGTGCCCCCAAGGTGCGCGCCATGGAGATCATCGCGGAGCTCGAGCCCTCGCGCCGCGGCGTCTACTGCGGCTCCATCGGCTACATCGGCTTCTCCGGCGTCATGGACACGAGCATCGTCATCCGGACCTATCAGGCAGTTCGCGGCCGGGTATACTTTTCCGCAGGGGGCGGGATCGTCGCCGACTCCGATCCCGAGCAGGAATATCGCGAGACGTTCGACAAGGCTCGCGCGCTCATCCGCGCGCTCGCGGTGTGAGCGACGGCCGCATTCGACCCGCATAGCGACGCGCCGACGTGATTCTCCTCCTCGACAACTACGACTCCTTCGTCTACAACCTGGCGCGCTACGTACGCGAGCTCGGCGAGGAGCCCGTCGTCGTTCGGAACGATGCGATCTCGCTCGACGCGATCGAGGCGCTCGCTCCATCGCACATCATCGTCTCGCCCGGGCCCTGCACCCCCACGGAGGCGGGGATCTCGGTGCGCGCCATCCAGCGATTCGGCGCATCCACTCCCATTCTCGGCGTCTGCCTCGGCCACCAGGCCATCGGCACGGCCTACGGCGCCGAGGTGGTGCGGGCGCGGCAGCCGATGCACGGGAAGACGTCGCGCATCCATCACGACGGCGAGGGGCTGTTCGCGAACGTCCCGTCGCCGTTCACGGCCACGCGCTATCACTCGCTCGTCATCGCACCCGACTCCCTCCCCTCGGCGCTGCGCGTGACGGCCACATCGGATGACGGCGAGATCATGGGCGTCGCACACCGCACCGATCCGGTGGTCGGCGTGCAGTTTCATCCGGAGTCGGCGCTCACCGAGCATGGCTACTGGCTGATCGATCGCTTCTTGCACGGCGATCGCGCGCGCGCCACGCCGTTGCCCGACCGCGCTGATCTCGCGTTCGCGCCGCGCGAGCGCCGCGACGATCTCGTGCCGCCGGTGGAGCTCGTCCGGTGAAGCTCTGGGTGAACGGCGCGGAGATGCGCCCCGACGCGCCCGCGATCGCGGCCCTCGACCGCGGCTTCACGCTCGGCGACGGGCTGTTCGAGACGATGCGCGCGCAGGAGGGCGTGATCTTTCGGCTCGATGCGCACCTCGATCGGTTGTGCGCCGGGGCGAGGCTGCTCGACATCCCGTTGCCGGGCGGTCTCCGCGAGCACGTCGCGACTGCGGCGCGCGGGACGGGAGCGTATCGCAACGCGAGCGTGCGGCTCACCGTGAGCCGCGGGGCGGCGCCTCCGGGGCTCGCGCCACCCCTGATCCCACAGCCGACCGTCGCGGTCGCGGTGCATCCGATCGTGCGCCCGCGTGTGCCGGAGCCCCTCGTCGCAGCAATGGCGATCGGCCGCCGCAACGAGTACGCGCGCACGGCCGGCGTGAAGACGCTGGCGTACACGGAGTCGGTGGTCGCGCTGGCGCAGGCGCGAGCCGCCGGCGCCAACGACGCCGTCTTTCTCGACACCGCGGGCCACGTGTGCGATGCCACCGCGAGCAATCTCTTCGCGGTGATCGATGGCACGCTCGTCACACCGCCTCGTTCGTGCGGTGTGCTGCCGGGCATCACGCGCACCGCCGTGCTCGAGCTGGCGCGCACGCTCGGTATCGCGGCGATGGAGCGCGAGATCGCGGAGGCCGAGCTGGCGCTCGCCAGCGAGATCTTTCTCACGAGCTCGATCCGCGAGATCGCGCCGGTGGTGCGAGTGGCGGAGCGGGCGGTGGGAGCGGGGCAGCTCGGGCACATCACGGTACGGCTGGTCGAGGCGTATCGCGCGCTGGTGCGGCTGGAGTGCGTGTCGTGATCATCGAGGCGATCATCACCACCATGGACCCATTGGGGGTCGTGAACTTCGCGCCGATGGGAGTCGAGTGGGGCGACGATCGCATCGTCGTCAAGCCATTTCTCGAGACCACCACGTTTCGCAATCTCCGGGATGGCGGCGCGGCAGTGGTGAATCTCACCGACGATGTGATGCTCTTCGCGCGCGCGGCCATCTCGAGCCCGCAGTATCCCGCGTTCCCCGCGGTGCGCGTGCGCGGCGTGGTGCTCGAGGCTGCCTGCTCCTGGCGCGAGCTCGAGGTGCGGCACATCGACGCCACGCCGCCCCGCTCGCGCATCGATACGGCGGTGGTGCACCACGGCGCGCAGCGCGAGTTCATCGGGTTCAACCGCGCGCGCAACGCCGTGCTCGAGGCGGCGATCGTGGCCACGCGCACGCACATCCTTCCGCCGGCGGAGATTCGCGCGGACATCGCGCGGCTCCAGATCACCGTGGACAAGACCGCGGGACCGCGCGAGCTCGAGGCGATGGCGCTGCTCACCGATCACATCGAGAACAAGCTCGCAGCGCTGGCTGCGCCCGCGCCTCCCGATGCCCGGTAGCGTCCTCCGCATCGAGGCTCCCGCGCGGCTGCACTTCGGCATGCTCGATCTTCGCGGCTCGCTCGGCCGCCGGTTCGGAGGGATCGGT
>Ga0207707_10002831_pt1 | contig 15469 bp, 14 predicted proteins | sample KBSC83BmetaG_FD_184336 | JGI IMG/M metagenome (GOLD analysis project Ga0207707, IMG submission 184336) | Corn rhizosphere microbial communities from Kellogg Biological Station, Michigan, USA - KBS C8-3B metaG (SPAdes) (version 2) | ecosystem: Host-associated > Plants > Roots > Rhizosphere ...
GTAAGCCTTTTCCCTACTTCAAGAATCCCAATTTCCGCATTTCCGGCTCCAACTGCAGCAGTCTCCGCTTTGCCCATGCGATATTTTCATCCGTCGCAGCCTCTCCGTTCGGACCTTTCCCTCTCGAGAGATTGTAAACCCACATGATTTCATTGGCGATCCGGTAGGCCGTTTCATCCTGCGCCGCAGGTGATTGCTCTTGCTTCCACTTCAATTCGATTTGCGTCACATCATCCCGAATCCGATTCATATCGGTACACGGGCAGGATGTGGCGTGTTTGGCTGTCTCCCACGACGCTTCGTTATGCCCCTGTATTTTCGCATTCGGGAACATATCGTGAACCGTTATAATGGCTCCGTACAGCGCGTTGCGTTCCTCGTCGGTCATGTTGCGCTTGGACAGGTCGCCAAGTACTGCAATGCCTACGCCGGACGGATTAGCGCCAAGTGCGTGAGAGGTTAGGCTTAGCAGGTCATTCGTTTGGTAAATCTGCCCCTTTACGATGCACAAATGATAGGCAATACCCGGCCAGTCGTGATGACTGATGTGATACTTCGCCTGGTTCACCAACGGAGCCTCAGAAGCCATGTGATGAACAACGATTCGCGTAATATCGGATTCTTTACGCGGTCCCCACCGCCTTACCGGATGCTTTGGAAGTTGATCGGTAATGTCGATAATTGGTTTACCCTGCGCTTTCTCGCTCAGCGTCAATCCCCGAATAGTCGTAAGTGTCATTGTTTGCGACATTGTTTACAGCCTCCTTATTTGGTTTACGGTGTGAAATCAATACCCCGACGATAGCCACTATAGCGGCCACGGCGTTCGATGCTTGGTTGATTACATCGTCGGTTATGATATCGATGCCGAACGCCTCCAGCACGATTTTAGCGGCTCCTAAGAGTGCCACAATAAGCGTTACCCAGTTAATGTTGTTGTTCATTTTTATCATCCTCCATATAGTGAACTGTTTTACAATAGCGGCACGAAACCGCCCCACCAAGCGCGATAAGAACGGCCTTTCGTTTTTCGTCGCTCCATAGGCTGAAACGTTGCCTAATGTACTCACATGGCATCCCAAATGCTCCTTTATCATTGCAATATCCCGCGCTGTTTGTTCGTTGACTTTGCGCTTATGCGCTGAATCCCTCAGCTTGACGATTGCCAGGATTATCGCAACCGCTGAGGACCAAGTTATGCCTTCCGTCAGAAACTGATGTACCACTTCCAGAAAGTCCACCAATTGGGTACACCGCCTTGCCTTCATATAACAAACTATCTTTTACGGATTGCCCGCAAAAAGAAAGAACCAAGCGCAAGGCTTGGTCCTCGAAGATACTGTTTTTATCGGGTAGCATTTCAATCATTTTTTGTACCCCAGTTCATCCTTCATTGTATTCCTCGCCTTCGTCCCTTGCTTGGTCAGAATCGTAGTCATTCGCTTAATCTTATGCTCACTCGATACATTCGGGTTGGCGAAATACTCTTGTGCTTTCATGATTTCCTCTCTCACACGGGTTCCAACGTCCTGCTGCAAGCGAGAGTATTGATCGCCCGTTAGCGTGATGCTCTTTTTCTTCTTCGTTTCGGGGTCTGTAACTTGAATGGATTTTGCTGCGACCCGCGGCAGAACGCTTGTATCGTTCGTTTCATTCCTCAAGTCCAGCACAATCTTAGCGTCCGGGCTGACTGCGTACTTAGACATTTGAGCCGGGTTAGTTAATGCGTTCAAGTATTGCATGAACCCAGTTTGTGAGCCTTTTACGTATTCTCTAGGGCGTCCTAGTGAGTCGTAAGATACCGGCAGTTTATTTTGCATACCCGGTATTTTGTTCTTGATCTGGTTGAGCGCACCTTCCCAAAATCCTTCTGCTCGTGTTTCCCTTTTTAGGTTATCCTCACCGCGTCTTACTTGACCGGCTACAGAGGGAATGAAGGAAGCCGGAACACCTTTGACAATATCGGTGAAGCCCGATGAATCTTGCTGCGTTTTCAGTTTGCCGAATGCGTCAGAAATCTTTTTAACGCCTTGCAACATCGGATTCTCCAGAACACTACGCATACCGGACAGTAACGAATGTCCTACACGCGCAGCCATCCCTTCGTTATCTTTAGGCTCATATAAAGCCGCATCAACGCCCATAGAAACCGAAATAGCCGCGGGTTGGAGCCAATCGTATTTCATCATTTGATCTCCTGGTTGCGGCTTTGCTGCTTCTGGATCAAGGCCGCTGTAAATGAACCTGCCGAGAGCCGACCAATTGATTTGGTATGGCGCTTGACCGCTTTGTTCCTGCAACGAACGAACGTCTGCATCCGCGCTAGAAGCGCCTGTAAGGATTCCATTCTTAGCGAGGTAATAACCTAGCCCCGTGAGTCCTAAACTTCCTGTAATCGCCCTTCCAAGCGTCATAGAGAAGTTACGTTGGTTGAAGTTTACGCGCCCTTGTTTCGGTATAAGTGAGATTAACTGTCCCAATGAACGCATAAATCCAAGCGGACTGTAATCAAGGCCACGCATGACAAGGTTTGCCGGGGTTTTGGCGAACTTTAGAACAATGTCGCCTAATCCGAATCCTTCCAGTGACATGCTTTCTGGTAGTAATCCAGATTCACGCGCTTTTCTAAATGCGAAATTAGTCGGCATGTTAAGTCCCTTTTTAAGCCCCGTCGACATCATTGAAAGAATCGTTTCATCCTGTAGATTGGCGTATAATCCTGCTTCGTCCGCTATACCATGAACGCGTTCATCCAATTGGTTCATAAGGTCCGGCAGACTTGCCTTAATCTGCGCGCTGGATAACCCTTGTCTCTTCCCTAGTTCCGTCGCATACGTCGCCATAACGTCTCCATACGCTGAATAATAGGCAGAACCGTCTATTCCTCCGAGTGACGCGCTAAGAAGCTTCTCGGTGTACTTGAACGGGTTGTACTTGCCCTTAAACACGTTTGGTTGCAGTCCATAAGCATCCAGCATTCCGCGGGGATCAACACCGTTCCACGAAGATTTAGAACCGGCCATAAAGTTTCGTACAAACCCTTCTTGATTGTTCGAAAATAAATGAACCGTTCTTTCGCCGGTAACTAATTTAGATATCGTCCAGTCAATCGGGGAAGCAGCAACTTTCGCCATCTTTTCAAGCGTCAACTGTTGGATGGTTCCGATAACGTTACGCCCAAACGATGGGATGTTTAAAAGCATTCCTTGCGTGTGAATAGATGCGGCTTTCTCGCCTAATGTTGATTTTCCTATGTTCTTAATGGCCCGTTGCAAGTCCTGCGTAAGTTCAACCTTCGCCTGATCGGTATAAAACCCGATTTCAGAAGCAAGCGCCTGTAAACTGTGCGCCGTTTCTTCGTCCATTTGCCGGTCTTTAATCGCCTTATTAACAAGCCTATCCAAGTCTTGAACGGACGGAAGGCCGTTATCCTTGCGGAATTGCTTAACGCCATTAGTGTATAGCAGTTGCAGTTTGTCGGTTATGCCCTCTTTCACCATTTGTTCAGCGAAATCAGCGAATTTAACAGCACCATTCGCGATATGGGAAGCTGCAATCTTGGAGTAAAGGACGATATCCGGTGTTCCTACCTTTTGAGCAAAGCCTATGTTACGTTTGGAACGTAATTCTGCCCGAGCTTGGTCGGCTTGTGCTTGCAGATAGTTCTTTACTTGGTCGCGTGTGCGGTCGCGTGGTTGTATAGACCTTACTTTTTTAATCGTTTCCGCGTCTCGCTTGATTTTGTCTTGCAGGAACGGCTTGATCTGTTCGTTTACCTTCTTGCTATCCTCTTGGAATCGTTTAAGCAATGCCGTTTCAGCGTCGGTTAACGCTTCGCCAGGCTTTTTGCTTGCGATAAGTTTAGCGATATCGCTTGCCATTTGGTTTACGGCTTGAACTCCCTCTAATCCTTTAGCCGGTTCCATGACCGTTTGCGCTTGTTCAGGTGTTAATGTCTGCGCCATATCCACGTCTTTTACACGTCGATTTAATTGCTTCTCAGCGGCTAACAATGCGCCTTCTTGAGATAGTTTATTCCACTGGGTAAGGGCTTGTATCGCTTGACCCATTTCCCTTCCGCCTTTTCCTGTCTTACCGACAAGATCAATAGCCCGCTGTACATCTCCCGAATCGCTAAAGTGACGTGCAAGCATCTGAGCCGCGGTTGTTTCTACAGGGTTAAAGTGACCACGCCGACTCATTAAGTCACTATACACTTTGTCTATGCCATTCTTTTCGATCATCTTCGCCGCCGCTGCGCGTTGGGATTCGTTAGTTGTGCGCGGTGCCGTGATTTTATTTCGTTCCAGTTCTTGCCTTACTTCCTCTGGCAATGTTTCATCTTTCCGCAAACGTTCAGCAAAATGAACTTCATCGCTTGGAGTAGTAGAAGCTTTTGGCGAAGTCGAACGAACCTTTGTAGCATCGTCAACCATTGGACGGTCAAGCGGTGTTGCAGAAGATGTTGCGGCTACTTCTTCATTTGCTTTGAACGATGGCTCTTGCACCCTTGCTTTCGGTTGTCCAAACTCTGTAGATACGCCCACACGAACATTCTGCGTAGGTGGTTCGATTGCACCCGCGGCTCTGCCCATTCGTAACCGTTCTGCTTGCTGTCTGATATTCGGAACTTGATTGGCTAGAATCTTATCTAGGTCATACCCTTTTTGCTTAGCCACTTTAACAGCCACATCATACATGCTCATGTTATTCTTAACTTCATTCGCAAGTTCAACCATATCATTGTACGGGAGTTTGCGTATTTGATTAAGAGATGTGTCTAAGTGCGGCTGTAACCACTTAGCAAGAGCGTTTGGATTCTCTAACGGCGGTGTCATGCGCTCCGTTACAATAGGCTTAATGGTATCCATAACTTTGTTGATGTATTGTTCGTTTGAAGCGTTACGTAAAGGTCCAGTAGAAACACCAAGCGGACGTTGCGGCGCTGCTTGCGGAACGTGATTCTCGAAAACGTCGCGTGTTGCCTGTTCGACTTCTGGATTAACGCGGCTGTTGCGTGTAAAGAATGCAGCTAGTTTGCTTGTTAATCCAGTGCGGTCTGCAATGGCTTTAGCAACTGGACCCATGAAACCTGTAGTTCCACCTATTGCACCGCCAAATGCAGCATTTTCTGCTGCTCCTTTTAGTCCTTCCTCAGGATGTGCCGCCAATGACTGTCCAGCACCTAAAGGAATGCCTGCGGCAGTTTCTTTTATCGCTCCCGTTACTGCCTTTGTTGCTGTCGGAGCGCTCATATTAATTCCTGGAATCTTTGACACATTACGCGCAATAAACTCCCCTGCTTTAGGAGCGAGATTAGGCGCAAATTTAGCTAGTGCAGATTCTGCCGCCCCTGTGAATGCTCCAACGTTGTTTAGACCTGCGCCCGGAACAATGAATTGTTCCGCTATTTTAGAAGCTGGCTCAGTAGCTTTTTGCAGCACATCAAGTCCGCGCAATGCAGGTCCGATAATAGGAAGTTGACGCGCCTTTTCCGGACCTGTAAGTTCTGGTACAGGTGCTGTTTTCGCGAACTGTTGTAATTGTCCCGGTACATTCATAACAGGAACTTGCGGCTGCAAGAAACTAGGTTGAACACTGACGGATTTAATCGCATTTGCCGGGTGCATGAAGTCGGGAAGCTGCGGCGTAACAGCAGGTGCTTGTTCTTGCTCGGGCTGGACAACCGCATTCCTGTAGTCTCGTACACCATTCCCGGAAACCTGCCTGTAATCACGGACAGAGGAACGGCGATTCTTCGCGGCTTCTAACGGGTTGTATATAATATTGCTTGCTTTTCCATAGTCGCGCGCCATTCCTTATCCCCCTTTGTATTGGTTGTACAGGCTTGTTACTGCTTTAACCCAGTTGGAATTAAGATTGTTCGGGTCATTCGAAGCGCCTACAGGCGCATAAATCGAACCAATTTGCGCGATAGACTTGCCTTTGTATCGCGGCGAAGCAAGTAGTTTAGCAACCGCTTCAATTCCCGCATCCGATGTTTCATATGATCGTAAACCGCCTTTACCCATAATGCCGCCAAAATTGTTCTTGTTCTTAGCGGCAGAACTGCTCATATTCCCTGTTTCATGTTGGATAACCGCTTTAACAAGTGCCGGGTCCACTCCGTATTGCTTGGCGTAACCGTCGATGGTTGAAGCATTACCTGCTACGCCTTTGGATAGGTCAACCGTCCCGGTACCTACTTTCCCCCGTATATAGAGTCTTCTTCCTCAGAACTAATACCTGCCGATCGTAGCACCTGCTCAATCGTGCTATTATCGTATCCAGAGTTAACCATGGATTGAACAGTACTCTTTACCCAATCCTTTCTAGCTGGCTTTCCGGGTCCTGGTATATACTTGTATGCTTTGCCTTCTGAATCTTGCCCGGTTAACTGGTAGTTTTGCAGTATTTGCTTTACCTGCGCTGGTGTTGCTTTCGTTCCTGATTCTGCCGCTGCCTGATCCTTCAATTGATCGTACTGGAATTTGTCTGCAGCAAGGGAATTTTGGTCCTGCTGTAATCCTAAGTTCTGCGCGAATTGCTTCGCCGCTTGCGTCTGCGTACCCTTCGGTAAGCCGTACAGGTTTGCGAGTTCGTCCGGTATGGTTCCGGTTTGCTCTGCTACGGTCCAGAGGTTTCCAAGCTGTCGCTGCTGTTCGGCTGTTGTTGGTGTGAATCCGCCTTTTCCGTCCGGCATCATTCCGGTTAGACTCGCCATTGTTTGCGTTGTGTTCAACTGCTGATTCTGGCCGGCCATATTAAGCGGTGTATTTGGATTGGCCGCTTGTCTGAACAGACCGGAATACTCATCTTGCGGGTTAATAAGTTTGCCTGTAGCATTTCCGACTTGGAGCGCTGCATTAAGGTTTGCGTTCTTCTCGTTCAAGCGATTAACAATCGCTCGTTGATCTTCGCTCGATACAAATCCTTGCTGCCCGATAAGCGGATTAAGCAGACTCGACAAGTTACCAAACTGCTGCTGTCTACGGGCTTGCTCTGCCGCTATAAGTTGCGGTATTACTTGGGTGTTCAGATATTCATTCTCTTGGTTCTGTATGCCCTGAGCGCGTTCTCCAAGCGCCGTAGAGCGTCCGAACCCTGCCGAACCTAAAGCCTCTTGCGCGGCTCGTATGCCTTCATTAGCGCGTCGTGCTGATTGAGCGGCATAGGCTGCATATTCCGGGGTGGAATAAGGATCCACTTGCTGTTGGCTCTGCGCTTGCTGCATGAGAGTGGCAATGAGTGAATCAATCTGCGGCGTGTATGTGTTGGTTTGCGGTTGTTGTTGCGGCTGCGCTTGCTCCTTTGGAGGTTGATAGCTTGGAATCCCTTGTGCAGTAGTAGAACCAATGCCAGCTCCACCTGCACCTGTTCTTATTCCATTGCCGCCCGCGCCTATTCCGAAAGCACCCATGCCGCCGTACGTGTTCGGTTGAGGCTTGTTGTAAGCGTCCCATGCCGAATTAAACCCTTGTTGATTCGTATATGAGGTTCCGTTATAGATTTTATTGCCCTTCATGAAGTCTCTACCATCCACGGAGACGGATTGAGTATTAGGATTGAAGCTGATTCGTGAGTTATCGATTCCCTTATCGTTAAGCCCTTTTCTCACAGAGTAATCATAACCGGATGATATAGCCAATGGGATTCCCTCGCTTTCGATGGAAATAGAAAAAGCCTACCGAGTTGGTAAGCTTTGGATTATAATAGATTCGTACAGCACAATTTGTGGTGGTATGGTTCCCTCCGGAAAGGAGGGATGCCATGGATACTTTCCAAACGATTGTAGTCCTGCTGGCGTTCGGTAGTTTTCTTATCGCGCTTCTGACTTACATCGATAAACGAAAGTAACCCGCCACAGGTTGAGGCCTGACGGGTTACAATCTCCGATAGACTTTGGAGGGCGTACCACCAAAATTACTGTACAGGGAGAGCGTTGGCCGACGCTCTCTTTTGTTATTGTAAGCATATCATACCCGTTTTAGACGTTCAAGAATCATTGTGCCGCTAAGACTTTGGCTTTTTGCGCTTTCCAGTAGTTAATCTTCGTTTGCGCTTCGGCTAAACCGTTAGAGAATATATCAATTTCTTTCTCTCGTTCCGCGTCGCTCATGATGTTCTTTTGATCGTTGTAGAACGCCAATTCCTGCAAGCACACTTTTCTCTCAAACTCGAACAATTTTATTTTGCTTTCAATCCTCGTTAGAGCAGGAGAACTTACGATCGTCGAGCTGTCAGCGTAAGAAATGGAGGAAAGGCCAATGCTTAAAAGCAATAACAACGATAAAATGAAACCGGACTTTTTCATTTTGCACCTCTATTTGGTTTATTTATTGCTTTGTTCAAATCCTTTTCTTGCTAGTTCGTATAATGCTGCCGTCCATGATGTAATTCCATTTTTATCTTGATACTCTCGGACGATTTTGTCAATCTCTGGAGGAATATTTATTGTCGTTTTCCGCAGTCCGACACACTCCCTTTCATCGGGGTATGTCTTTAGTATATACCTTTTATATACCTTGTCAACATTTTTTTATGAAGTACGAACACCATTTGTGAACGTTATTGGTGTTGTTGGTGATCCGCCGCTTGTGGAAGCGACATAGACAGTTCCACTTACTCCGCTTCCGTTAGCCTTTGCATTAAGCGCGGCTTGAAGGGTTTGAGAATCACCGGAACTAAATATTTTATCCCAATCCTCGAACACAACCTGCTTTCCCGTACCTGCAAAGATGTTTGTGTTTCCCGTAGGCGATATCGTAACATCTGCATTGTTAAGTGTCGTTATCCCGAAAACACCCGTAGATAATAATACAAGCGCTACGTCTGAACCATCTATAAACCGCAAGGTTGGTGTTCCGCTGAGGTCAGCGTGAATGCTTATGCTTGTTGTGGCGCTTCCTTCTGCGCTGAGTATGTTTGATGTGCTGCTCAGTTCAATTCTCGGAAATGCGCCGTCTGTGCTTTGAATTGTCGATCCTGTAATGGTTCCGGCTGAAATGTGATCGGCTATTAATTCAACCACATTCAGCGAGTCCATGTTAAGCATCAAGTTTGTTAGTTCTGCAACTAACGTGTTTATTTTATTTACAATGTCGTTATATTCCGGTTTAGGTCCTAACCCCGTAAATGTTGGAACTGGCATATGAAACCTCCTTAATACTGGACGGGTTGTATTCTGCTCATTCGCTGAATCTCTTGAATTGTAGCCGGTCCGCTGCCGCTTAGACGGTAACTGTAGAAGTTGCAAAGCGGAACGGTGTCTAACGGAATAAGCAAGTTTCGATTCTGCGTCGCGCTGCTTGCCGTTGTTGGATCGTAATCAATGTCATACCAGGTCGAGCCTGTTTCATCCGGTGAGACTTCTACGGTTAAGGTTGTGCCGGTCGGGAACAAGCCTTGTAGGTGCATCGCGTATAACTCTTTCTCCGCCTCTTTCACGCCATCATCATATGGCCGTGATTCTACGCTCCAACTTATAACCGTTCCCGCGTCCGTTGTGCCGTCATTCATCTTGAATGTCTGGCCGTTCACATCGCCGGCGTAAGAGATGTTATTCAGCTGCGCGCCGAACCTTAACGAACCCAACGTAATCGAATACGGCAACCATTGACTAAAGCGCGTATCATACACCAAACAAGTATCCGGTTGCGTGTTTGATCCGGTCGGTATGCAAAGGTAATACCGCTCGTCATCGGAGAATGCGAAAGCATTTGCGACTGAAGCCGTATTGATAGTGTTGAGGAATCCCAAAATCTTTTTGCCGACCGGTTGAGCTGAACCTCCAGCGCCGATATAAACATCCGTTTCACCCAGCCACATGAGGTATTGGCCGACCTCGACAATGGTCTTATAGGACACGCACCCAATATCATTCGAACCTTCAACAAGTCGATGCGTTGCGCGTGAATCCCCGGTATGGAAAATAAGACAGTAGGCATCTTTCTTGAAACACCATATTTGCCCTGCGAATGACTTTAAACCAGTTACCGGACCGCCGTTGTCGGTATAGAATTGTACCGCGCCGCTATTCTCTGCGGTCGTCCAGTCCGTCGCATCCTGGAACGCGCAATAATAAACCACATCCGTACTACCTGTAACTCCTGCTGTATACACCCTGCGGTTGTCAGCGGCCACGTACAAGCCCTCAGGCATCTGTGTAAGGCTTGCCAGTGCTGAACCGTTCCAATACTGCGGTGTGTCCGTTCCGTTCGTTAGAATGAGCGCCGGTCCGCTTATATCGAAGTTGCAAGCATCCCAATCCGTATTCGTCCATGTTCCCGCGATTGCCGTCCATGTCGTTCCTGAGCTGTTGTACTGCAAAGCTGTACCGACTGCGCGGACAAGATGCACGTTCCCAAAGTTGGTTAATAGGCGAGTCGTTGCGGATCCGCTTGTTCCGTAGTTGCTTCGCCCCGCCCTAACTTTTAATGCCGGATATTCGTTGAAGTCCCATCCGTAACCATCGACAAGGGCGTTTTCGTCAACAAAAAAAGGACTGAATTCGGTATCCAGTCCCTTCGTGAAGTTGTTTGCGTTTCGTCTATCAAGGCTTCTAGGAAGGCTTGCCCATTGTGCCATGCCGTCCCCTCCTATGTTGTTTGTGTGATGACAACCGCATAGCGTCCATTTCTTCCGTATCGGCTATCGATCCGCGGCATCATATCAATTGCGCTTGGGAATTCCGGTTCCGCAAGTTTCTTGCTCCAAAGAACATCAGAAATCTTTTGTTCCCGTTCCATGTCGTAGTTGTTATACATCTGAATGTCTTTTCTCGCACCTGCAATGCGCTTTAAAACACCCAGTTTAAGAATCTCCTGATATTTCGTCGGCAGGTCGGGAGCATCACTTACATTCGAAGTTGTGACCTCCGTCGGGTCTGAATCGGTGTAAATGTAAACCGTCCGAGCTGCCGGCACTTCATCGGGTACGTATAGATAAAAAGCATCTGAAACAATGGTGTACCAGGGAGATGAATATGTGCTTTTCTGGTTATCGTCGTTCCTAAAGAAAGGGACTTCGACGTAATTCGGGTCGGTCGAATCATCCGTCTGATACGTTACTACTTTTATTTTCGTTACATCGAACTGATCGGGGAACGGATAAAAGTTCTCGTCGGCAACGGTTGTAAAGTTATACGGCGCGCTGTCTAGTTCGAGAATGTCGAATAGTTCCCGTTGTTCCTCGTTGAACCATACTAATATTTGCGATGTTGTGAATGTATTCCGATATCTCAGGTTTACATCATCTAGTATCTGTTGCGCTGTGGCCATTCCTTCACCACCCTCTATTTAGTGCCGATAGCAAGCCAATAAAAACCGGCATTCGTTGTACCGACTGTTGCGGAACCACTGGTTATTGATTTCTTCCTCACGGTAAATCCTGTTGTCGTGACGTTGTATACCTCTATGGCATCTAACGTACCCGCGCTGTTGTTATTCATTGTAGCAATGACGTTTGGTATGGCTGTAAATGCGATAGTAAACGTTACAGTTACCACCCCAGCAGCCGTGGAATCAACGCCTTGTTGAATGAATGGGCGAGTAACACCTTGTACAGACGGTACGGAACCAGAGTTCATGAGAATGGTATTACCAGTGTTAAACACCATCGTTTTGGCTGCGTCATAGGTTAAGTTTTGGAAGTCGCAGTCAAAAATGTAGTTCCCGTTCAGTACAGCAGCTTCTTCCATGACGTTTGGAGTCTTGTTCGTATCCCCATCACACGCTTTAAGATCGTAACGACCGCCTCTGATGTTAATGTCATAAGTTCCTGTATTGGCAACAAAATAGCATGTCGCCATGCTGTTCCGACCTCCATCAAACTGAACTCCGCCGACCCCTTTATTCGCTTCAATCCAACATTGCTCCACATTTACGCCCGTGGATAATGTTCCAGGCGTTTCCGATCCAACATTAGACCCCACATATAGGCCGCCTGTAGTTGAATCAGCTGCGGTTCCATTACCTTCTATGTCACAACTAACAATGTTAATGACTTTTCCGTCATCGAAGTTTACGCCCCACTTCGTATTGTCAACAAATTGGCATGATGTAGCTTGGTTAAGGTTCGGGAACCCACCCAAAACACTTGTTATATGGCGTAAATACCATCCGTATTGGTTAAAGTCGCAAAGTACGTTAAATAGTTCGTTTGCAATACAGCCTTGGAATTCCAGCCCATTAACAGCACCCGTGAATCTGCAATTTACGATTTGCGATCGGACCATGTTATAGGCTTTACAAGCGGCAGGAGTTGTTGAAACTCCTTGAAATGTCATGTTTGATATCGTTATATTTCCAATGTAATTTGTTCCTGTAGCTGTACCAATAACGAATAAAGGATTTGCATCAGACGTTTTCTTTTTTAAGATGGTCAAATCTCGATCTTCACCAATGATGCTGATTTGGTTAGGAGCAGCTATATCCCCGTAGTCGATTTCGTCCATAAGGTACGTCCCGCGCGGATTATACAGTGTTACTTGGCAGTTCTGCGCCGTTGTAAGCGCCTTTTGGTAGAGAACTGTGTCATCCGTCGTTCCGTCCGCCACAACACCCATCCATTGGGGGTAAAATCGATCTGATTTAAAGGTTCCCGCTATGCTTCCCGATCCCGAGAAGATTTGGTATATTCCTGCATCAAGCGGTCCATTGATCGTCAGTGTTATGCCGCTATCGGGGGATAAAATACCGCCCTGCAAGAACATTAACGTTACGTTTGACGGTATCGTTACTGCTGCTCCAAGGCGGTACGTATTGGCATCCACTACGATTGTTGCTTCATTGCTGCCTATTCCCGTTATGAGGGTATTAATCGCGGCGGCATCGTCTGTCGTCCCATTGCCTGTTGCGTATTGCCCTAAAATATAGGTGATCGACCACGTTTGTCGATTCGTCAAGTAATTCCCGATATCCTTACTTACAAGGGTGCTGACCCTTGTCATTGAACTGGACATTGCCAATCACCTCCACTACTCGGCATTAATAATCTCTATTGTCATTTCTGTTTTTGTTTCTGATACCAGTATCCAATCGGTATAAGCGGTATCCGGTCTGATTGGGTCGGTATCGGTGCCCGATCCTATTTTCGCAACTGTAATCGTCATGTTAAATCGCCCCTACAAAGAAATTGTCCATCCTGCCCGTGGTCGAGTTCGATCCGATAAATCCCACGATAGTGGCAGAAGTATTGAACGTGCTTGTTGTGTTTATGAATCTCACGCCATTGACGTAGGCCATGATCGTACTGCCAGAGTATAGGACTTTGTAAATGTTATTGACGGTTCTTGTGATGCCAGTTGAAGCGACGGTTGTCGTTACACCGGTATCTCGTTTCTGCAAAATCAAGATTCCGTCTTGCAAAACGAGCCTTAAAAAATTGTTTGTATCGGTGTAACGGAACAAAATACCTTGAAATACACCGGCTTCCGTCAAAGCCGTCTCTTGAAACTGCACGAAACCGTCACTAACGCCGCTTGGTATGGTTGCAACAGGCGCTGTGCCCGACGATTTGTACACTTGATTACTGCTTATGCCGTATGTTGTTGTTGTCCAGGGCTGTCCAGTTGTCGCAGTTCCCAACGCAACATTGTCAGCGCGGTTGAAATCATCGTATAAGACGAGTCCTTTTCCGCTTGTTCCGAAGCTGCCTCCTTGACTTAACGATATCCCGATGCCGATCGTCGTACCCATATCAGTACACCGCTAAAATACTGGATGCGGTTGTGCTTGTGGAGTAAACCCGAACCGCCGCGATAGGGTGAATAACGCCGGCTGCAATGCCTACGAATGTAACCGTTGTGCCATCAACCATTAATACACGCAGATTACCGGTCACGCCTACGTAAATACCTTTAGTTCGATGAATTCCAGAGGGAAAAGAAATATTTACCGTATCGCTTGTCGTTACCGCAACAGCGCCTTCTCCGCTTGCATCTATTCTCATGTCTTTTTCGCTCCTCTTGGTCCTCTGTGAACGGTTGGCTTCGGTTGCTCGACCATTTGCGCATTACGGACGAGCAGTTCCCTAATAAGCCTCAGTTCGTTTAGGACATCGTTTTTGTATCGTTCATCTGGATTGATACCGCGATAGTGGTCCATAGATCCTCCATAAGAGAGAGGGCGTTTGCCCCCTCACTATTCGTCAATTACCTTGAGTATTGCCGCTGCTATATCTTGCGCCCCGGCATCCGTAGGATGTACATCGTCCATCAGTCCGAGGTTTTTTGCCGTAATCCCTGCTGTCGCCCCTAATCCTCCACCCCACCGATTAAACAGGTCGAGGTAGGCGATATTATTTTCATCTGCAACCGTCCGCATCATATCTGCATAGTCTTTCTGCGGGTATGTAGAGGTTGCATTTCGATGACCAAGCGACATTAGCATAACGTCGCCAGTAGTTAAGGCGCGTGTTACGATGGCCTGTAATCGGGCTTTATAATTATTGACCGGTATGCTGCCCGCGAAATCGTTGGACAGTAACGCGATTAAGGTTAATTTAGGCTGAAAATGATTGATCGAGACTTGAAGACTTTGATCGGGATAACTCGATGCTGTTTGTGTTCCGTACCGACCGCACATATTGACTTGTACGCCGGTTGTACCTTTGATTTCGTATGCGCCAATAAGCCATATATATTTGCCGGCTGCTACTGTGCTTGTAATGACAGCGGTGTGTGCGCCATTTGTAAGGCCTGAGATAGTCGTTACGTTGGCGTACTCGGTTGTTCCGTTGGCGAAGTTGTAGCTTGTCGGTGCGCCGCCATCAATCGCAATGGTACATGTACCGCAAGCAGATCCGCGTAAGAACAGGAATTTAATGCCTGTGCCATTAAACGATATCGTCGCCGTATCGCCGCTTGTTTGGCTTCTCTTGCATAACATCGTTAATCCGAAGGTGTTTTCATTCGTCCATCCAGTACCGGCATACGTCCACCATGGAGTTCCGGCAATGTTCGAATCGGGATGCCATGAAGGTATGAGTCCATTCCCCACATCTCCATACTTGGCCGCTAGTGCAATGCGCACTAGATTTGTATAACTTTTGGTGCGGAAGTCCGTTGTACCCATGCCTTCCGTGATGGAATCTCCAATGATATTTAAATTAATCTTTGACGTAACGCCGGCTTTCATGCTCGCTAAAGCCGCTCTCCACTTTCTTAGTCCGGTAATACCGTTTATTAACTCACCCGATCCCGTTGAACCGCTCGATACTTTCCAGGTTACATTAGCCATTCTGATTCCCTACCCCGATTCTATTTTTTTCATCGCTGTCAACTCCCTTGGAGAAAGATGTAATTGCTTCTTGATGCAAATAAAAAGAGGGGCACAAAGCCCCTCACTTCTTGTTCATTAAATCGTTGTCGAGCAGCATTTGACGCATGGAATTGATGGTTTCCAAGATGTTTCGCTGTCCCTCTGACATGTCCGCTGTTACCTTAAACGGTGCAACATATGGGTGTTTG
>Ga0207707_10002834_pt1 | contig 15460 bp, 9 predicted proteins | sample KBSC83BmetaG_FD_184336 | JGI IMG/M metagenome (GOLD analysis project Ga0207707, IMG submission 184336) | Corn rhizosphere microbial communities from Kellogg Biological Station, Michigan, USA - KBS C8-3B metaG (SPAdes) (version 2) | ecosystem: Host-associated > Plants > Roots > Rhizosphere ...
CTCCCTCGTAATCTCTATATCATGTGCATGGCTTTCCTGCATGCCTGCATTGGTGATTTTAATGAACTGCGCCTGTTGCAATGCCGGAATATCTTTGGCGCCGCAATAGCCCATGCCGGCACGAAGTCCGCCGACGTATTGCGTTACCACCTCATTCAGGTTTCCTTTAAATGCCACCCGCCCTTCTATGCCTTCCGGAACCAGTTTTTTTATACCATCTTCCACGTCCTGGAAATACCGGTCGCTGCTGCCCTGCGTCATGGCGCCCAGCGAACCCATGCCGCGGTATTGTTTGAATTTTCTTCCTTCGTAAATAATCGTGTCTCCCGGACTTTCTTCCGTCCCCGCGAACACGCTTCCCATCATAACGGCGTTGGCCCCGGAAGCGATGGCTTTCACCATATCACCCGTATAACGGATACCTCCATCCGCAATCAGCGGAATGCTCAGGGGCTTCAGCGCGGCGGCTGCTTCCAGGATGGCGGTGATCTGTGGCACGCCGGCGCCGGTTACGATGCGGGTAGTACAGATGGAACCCGGACCGATCCCGATCTTCACCGCGTCGGCGCCTGCCGCTGCCATGGCTTTGGCGCCGGCTGCTGTTCCGACATTGCCGGCTATTACCTGGAGTTTGGGAAAATTCTTTTTTACTTTTTTCAGGGCATCGAGTACGCCTCTGCTATGACCATGGGCGCTGTCCAGGCAGGTGATGTCCACCCCGATCTGCTGAAGCGCAGCAGCGCGGTCCATCAGGTCTGCTGTTATCCCCAGGGCCGCACCTACCCGTAAACGGCCAAATTCGTCTTTCACGGCCAGCGGAAAACTTTGCAGCTGGAGAATATCGCGGTACGTGATGAGGCCGATGAGCTTGCCTGCTTTATTTACTACCGGGAGTTTTTCGATTTTATGTTTGTTCAGAATGATTGCGGCCATTTTCAGATCCGTTCCTTCCGGGGCGACAACAAGGTTGTCTTTCGTCATCACTTCTTTGATTTTACGCCTGCGGTCTTCTTCAAAGCGTAAGTCGCGGTTGGTTAAAATACCCACGAGTTTCTGTCCACCGTCAATAATCGGAATACCCCCGATCTTGTTCTCCTTCATCAGGTGCTGGGCATCTCCGATCGTTGAATCGGGATGCAGGGTAATGGGATCAATGATCAGTCCGCTTTCACTGCGTTTGACTTTTCTCACCTGTTCAGCCTGCTTGTCAATGGGCATGTTCTTGTGCAGGATGCCAATACCACCTTCGCGGGCCAGGGCGATGGCGAGCGTCGCTTCCGTAACCGTATCCATTGCGGCGGAAAGCATGGGAATATTGAGCGCAATCTTTTTTGTTAACTGCGTGCGGATATCGGTTTCCCTGGGAAGCACTTCGGAGTAAGCGGGAAGCAACAGCACATCATCGAAGGTCAGGCCTTCGCCAAAAAATTTTGCCTTAAGATTGGGGGGAGTGGTAGTATTTATTCTTGCCATGTGCAAAGATATGGCAAGGCATAAATTACTCCCAAATGATTTTCCATATCAGCATTTAATTCGAAAGTTCCTGATTTTTAGATACTTGGGCTGAAGAGCGGTTCAGTTTTTCAGCGCATAAATCCTTCCCGGCAGACTTTGAATCAGATCTTTCATTTCGAGGCTCAGGAGGGTGGAGGCAGTAAGACTTTGCGTGAACCCGGTTACAGCGTACATCGTATCGATGTGGATGGATTCCCTTTCTTTTAAAAGATCCAATACCTTTTGCTCGGGTTCATTCAATTCAACAAATAATTCGGGCGGTTTTTTTAAGGCGGGCGCCTGCTTTTTTTCCCATCCCATTCCCTGAATCAGATCCTGTGCTCCGGAAATAAGATTTGCCTGATGATTCCGGATAAGCCAGTGACAGCCGGCGCTTTTCAGATCGGTGGTGCGGCCGGGAAAAGCAAACACTTCTTTGTTATAACCATTTGCCAGGTCCGCAGTGATCATGCTGCCTCCTTTTACACCCGTTTCTGTAACAATAACGGCATCGCTCATGCCGGCAACGATCCGGTTACGAATGGGAAAGTTATGTTTGTCTGGTTTGCAGTCACTTAAAAATTCCGTAAGCAATCCGCCGTGTTTCGCCATATCCTTTGAAAGCAACATATGCTCGGGCGGGTAAAGCGTACTCAAACCATGCGCTAAGACGCCTATCGTCTGAAGCGATTGTTTCAGCGCAGTTTTGTGTGCAATGGCATCAATGCCAAAAGCAAGCCCGCTAACCACCAATACCCCATAAGCCGTTAAGTCCCGGATCAGCTTTTCCGTTATTTGTTTCCCATAATCAGAAAAGCGGCGGGTGCCAACAATCGAGATCACTTTTACCTGGTTGAGGTCCGCATTCCCTTTATAATACAGCAAAACAGGCGCGTCATAACAGGGTAATAGTCTTTGCGGATAAGTGGGGTCACCCAGGGTGAGTGCGCTGATCTGATAACGCTCCAGGAAATGAATTTCTTTTTCAGATCTCGAAAAATCCCGGAATGTTTTAATGGATTGAGCCCGGATCCGGCCAATTCCTTCCAGTCGCTCCAAAGATGGAAGGGATGCCCTGAATACGGCTTCTGCCGTTCCGAAAGTCTGCAGCAGTATTTTCGCATGAATGCATCCCACCTGGGGAACGCGGGTCAGGCTGATCTGATAAAGAAGGTCGGGATGCATGCTGAACGGGATTATTCGTCAAACATAACGGATCCCGTTTGCCGGAAATTCGTGAAACCCTCCTTAAAAAGACCGTCTTATCTACATTGTTTTGTAAATATTCCTGCAGACGGCCGCCCTGCCTTAATTCTTCATCACCTTTAGCTCGGTTCTTCTGTTTTTTGCGCGGCCTTCTTCCGTGTCGTTGGTACTCACGGGTTGCGTATCGCCAAAGCCTTTGAAGAATAAGCGTTTGCCATCAATGCCATTTGATTTCAGATAATTGACGACGGCCTTTGCCCGGTTTTCGGAAAGCAGCAGGTTATCGGCTGCGGTGCCCACACTATCCGTATGTCCGCTGATCTGGATGGATACCGTTGGATTTTCTTTCAGCAGGCGGATCACTTCTCCGAGTTCGACCTGTGATGCAGGTTTCAGATCATACTTATTTACGTCGAAGAAAATATTTTTCAGAACGATACTTGCGTTGGCTTCAATGGGCTGCAGCGGAATATCGATATGATAAACAGAATCGGCGGCAGCTTTTTCCAGCATGAAATTTTCTGAATAAAAAAGATAGCCCTTGCGGTTTACATTGAATGCATAATCCTTTCCAACGGGCAGGGTTGTGAGATAGTTTCCCGTTTCATCCGTTTGCAGGTTACTGATCACCTGTTTGGAATCAAGATCGGCCAGTTCCACGGAGGAAGGAAGTCCTTTGCCTGTTTTTTTATCAAATACTTTTCCTTTGACCCACAGGGTTCTTGCCGGTCGCACGTCCTCCCGCAACTCAAAAGAGTAGAGATCCAGCTGGCCGCGGCTATCTGCGCGGTCGCTCGCATAAAAGGCTGTCTTTCCATCCGCCGCAACAATCAGGCTGCCCTCGTTTTCAATGGTATTAATGGGATAGCCCAGGTTTTCCGGTTCTCCCCATTTTCCATCTGAACCTTTACGGACCATGAAAAGATCATCGCCGCCGTATCCCGGCAGACTATTAGAGGTAAAATAGAGGGTCAGGTTATCCGCGTGAATGAACGGAGCGCTTTCATCTCCCTTTGTATTGATAGAGGGGCCCATATTCTCCGGTGCGCTCCACTGGCCGTTCTCCTGGCGATGGCAAACATAAATATCATTCCCGCCATAACCACCGGGCCGGTTGCTGGTGAAATATAAATCTCTTTTGTCCGGAGAAAGGGAAGGCGCCGATTCCCAGAATTCTGTATTGAAATTTCTTCCGAGGTTATCGGGTGTGCTCCAGCCCTCCGGTGTGAGATAAGAGATATACAGATCGCAGCTTCCGTAACCATCGGGGAAATTGCACCCGGTAAAGATCAGCCACTGGCCATCCTGGGAAATATTCAATGCGCCTTCATTAAAATTGCTGTTGATATTTCCGACCAGTGCTTTTGCATCAGACCAGCCACTGGCCGTACGATGGGATTCAAAAAAATCTTCATTGAACCCACCCACCCGGCGCGTATAGACCAGGCTTTTCCCGTCGAGGGTAATGGTTGGATAATATTCTGAAACAGGCGAGTTGACACTGTCGCCCATATTTTCCGGTTCGAATTTATACTGGCTGTTCTTATTTTTAGCGGCATAGTCCAGGGCGAACTGGTAAGTCCCGGCCCGGTATGCGGCGGCTTTTAATGAAGACTGGTTGAGGTTGGGAATGGTCCTGAACGCATTCACGGCATCCAGTGCCTGCTGAAATTCCCCGAGCCCGGCCAGATTGATCGAGTAGGAAAGATCGAAATCAATAAAATAAATACTGTCGATCGATTTTGCCTTTTTATAACTCTGCACGGAAGCCGGATAATTTTTCAATTCTCCGTACATGCCGGCCATGGAAAGCCAGGCGTCTTCATAACCAGCATCTATTTTCACCGCTTCCTGCAGGGATTTTATTCCTTCCGCAAACTGGTCTTCCCTGGCCTGATCCTGCGATTTCAGGTACCATTTCAATGCCTTTTTATTAACCTTGTCCGGGTTGTACTGGGCCAGTGCCTGCCCAATATAGAAAAGAGAAAGGATGGCGAAGAGATATTTCATGAAAACTATTGAACGCAAAGTTAACTAACGCCGGAAAGGAGCCGATTATTCTCATGTTAAAGAACCGGTGCGCCTGCCAGGAAACTATTTTCAGGGCACATGGATATATTTATGGAGTTGCAGTGAGAATTCCCAGACGGGGTTGGCCTGAATATAATCGATTATTGCCGGGGTTATGGAATCCCGCTTGCTCCACTCGGGCTGGAGGAAAAGTTTGCAGTCCGGGTTGACCAGCGCAGCATATTTCTCGGCCCAGGCAAAATCGGAGGGATGAAAGATCACAACTTTCAGTTCATCGGCCTTGCGGATCAGATCCGGCAGGGGCGCTTTGAATTTCTTGGGCGACAGGCAGATCCAGTCCCACTGCCCGCTTAGCGGATAGGCGCCGGAAGTTTCGATATGCGTATGAAATCCGGCTGCCTGCAATTGTTCGGTCAGGGGACCGCAATCCTGCATCAGGGGCTCACCGCCCGTAATAACCACGATCCGGCCCGGATGGGACTTCGCCCCCGCAACCAGTTGCGAAACGGATTGCTGCGGGTGAACGGCAGGATCCCAGCTTTCTTTTACATCGCACCACACACAGCCCACATCACAACCGGCGAGCCGGATGAAATAAGCTGCTTTGCCCTGGTGGAAACCTTCTCCCTGGAGGGTATAAAAAACCTCCATTACCGGCAGGGTTCGCAGCAGAATATCGGTGGATTCCTTGGTCATGCTATCCGGTTAAAGCTTATTCATGCAGGAGGTAAAAGTATTCTTCATCAGGGCGGCAATGGTCATAGGTCCAACGCCTCCGGGGACCGGTGTGATATAACTGCATTTCGGCGAAACGGCCGCAAAATCCACGTCCCCCTTCAACGCAAATCCGCTTTTCTTAGACGCATCCGGAACGCGTGTAATGCCCACGTCAATAACCACGGCGCCATCCTTTACCATATCTGCCGTTACAAAACCCGGCCTGCCGAGGGCGGCGACAATGATATCGCTTCGTTGGCAAATTTCTTTAATATTATGGGTCTGGGAATGACAGAGTGTAACGGTACAGTTGCCCGGGTAAGTATTGGCGCTCAGCAGGATGCTCATGGGGCGGCCCACAATATTGCTTCTTCCGATTACGGCTGCCTGTTTCCCTTTGGTTTCTATTTTATAGTGCTCCAGCAGCAGCATGATACCATGGGGGGTGGCCGAGATAAAAGCCGGAGTTCCCTGTACCAGTTTCCCGGCATTGACGGGATGAAACCCATCCACGTCTTTTTCCGGGTGAATGGCCATGATAATTTTTTCTTCTGAAATATGTTTGGGCAGAGGCAGTTGCACCAGGATGCCATCCACATCCGGGTCGGCATTCAGTTCTTCGATCAGGCTGAGTAATTTGATCTCCGTTACCGAATCTTCCAGCTTCAGCAACGTGGATTTATACCCGATAGCCGCGCAGGATTTCACTTTTGCGCTCACATAAGTTTCGCTGGCTCCGTTATTGCCCACCAGCACAGCCGCCAGATGGGGCGTTTTTTTTCCTTCCGCTTTTAATGCGGCCACATCGAGTTTCAGGGATTCCTGAATACCGGAAGAAACCAGTTTACCATCTAAAATTTGCATGGCGCAAAGTTAATTCCCTCCCGTATTAAAACTTCACGGGCCGGGTCATTTTACGTTTTTCCTGGTTTCCCCGCAATTTAATTTTGACCCGAATGCTTTGGTATGAAAAGGATTTGGGTGGTAATTGTTGGAATTCTCGGAGCAGGCGCGGCGGAAACCCAGGTTTTTCACAGTCCCGTGAAATCAACCTATCAAACGGGGGGCGCTTACAGTGAACAGTTCACAGATGCTTTTTCTTTCACCGCCAATCCGGCGGTACTGGGAACCACGCATGTGGTCCGGCTGGCTTTATGTGCAGAAAGAAGATGGATGCTGAAAGAACTGGACTGTTCCCAGCTGGCCGGAGCATTTCCCGCCGGCGGCGGCGGAGTCGGTTTTCAGTTCCGGTACGCCGGCGATGCGGATTACAATGAGTCTGCGCTGGCAGTTGATTATGGAAAGGACCTGGGCAGGATATCGCTGGGTATTCAGTTCGGGTATGAAACTTATCGCGCTGCCGGTTACGGGAATAAAGCGGGTGGTTCGATAATGCTGGGGCTTCGGTTTCATCCGGTGGAGAAACTTTATGCGGGACTGGCTATCGGCAATTCCCTGTTTGCAAAAAAGGAGCAGGCAAATCCGGAGCGGGGCCCGGGGAACTACACGATGGGATTTGGCTATGAAGCTTCTCCCATGCTGCTGATCAGTATACAGTTCATTAAAGAGACGGGCATTTCGCTGAATGGAATAGCGTGTATCGACTACCGGTGGAACGATCAGTTCTTTGCGTCCCTGGGAATTGAAACGAATTCCGCATCACCCTATACAAAGGCCGGCTGGAGAAAAAACCAGCTGACGGTGGAAATGTTTGCCGCCTGGCATCCGGCGATCGGCTTTACGCCCGGTTTGGTATTGTTGTGGGAAGGCAAAAAGAAATCCGGATGAGCAGATTTTTTTTTCTTCGGATCATGATCCTGGCATTTGTGTTGTCTTTTGTAAAAAGCGGATTTAGCCAGGATTACCAGGAAGGAATCAGCGAAACCGGACAGCTGGAATCTCTTGCGGAGAGAAGGGATGCCGATCCGGAAGATGATTCCTATGAAATGGATCTGGAATACCGGAAACATCATCCGCTGGATCTGAACCATGCATCGGCAGATGAACTGGCTGCGCTGCATTTGCCGACCGCCTTGCAGGTTGACAATTTCCTGCTGTATAGAAAATTATTGGGAAACCTGTTGAGCATTTATGAATTGCAGGCTGTTCCGGGCTGGGATCCGGCTTTTATTGAGGAACTGCTTCCTTATATTAAGGTAGGAAAAGATGAATCGCTTTATTCCGCGGTCAGGGAACGCTGGAAGGGAGGAGATGCATCCTTGCTTATCAGGGAGAGCCAGGTTCTGGAAAAGGCTGCGGGATATCAAAAGCCCGCAAGTCCGGAGGCATCCCATTATCTGGGGAGCGCGCAGAAAATCTTTTTCCGCTATACCTATAATTATAAGCAGCTGCTGCAATACGGCCTGTCTGGCGAAAAGGATGCGGGAGAACAATTTCTCCGCGGAGCGCAGCGATACGGGTTCGATTTTTATTCATTTCATTTTTTTCTGCGGAATGCCGGTATTATCCGGAACCTGGCTCTTGGGGATTTCACGGTAAACCTGGGCCAGGGACTGATTCAATGGCAGACAATTTCCTTTACAAAAGGAGGAAATGTGCTGGGGATCAAACGCCAGGCCGCAACCTTAAAACCTTATCGTTCTGCCGGCGAATTTAATTTTCACCGGGGTATTGGTATCAGCCTGCAGAAAAGAAACTGGAGCAGTACGCTCTTTCTTTCCAGCCAGAAGATCAGCAGCAATTCCACTGCCGATACTGCCGGCCGGGAAGATTTGTTCACTTCTTTTGAAAACGGTGGTTATCACCGCACGGCGGGGGAGATAGCCGACCGGAATAATAATAATCAGTTTTCTGCAGGGGGAAATATTGCTTATGCGAAAACAGGTCTCGACCTGAGCGTAAATTTTACACATTTCCAGTTTTCGAAATCCTTTCAGAAAAAGGATGCGCCCTATAATCTCTATAGTTTTAAAGGCCGGTCGCTGACCAATTTCAGTTTTAGCTATGGATATGGTTTCCGGAATCTGCATTTCTTCGGGGAGCTGGCGCTGGACCGGATGCTCCATCCGGCGCTGCTGCAGGGAATGCTGCTGAGTCTCGGAACCAGCCTGGATTTATCCCTGTTGTACCGGAATATTTCCCCGGCTTACCAGTCGCTTTATGCGGATGCCTACACGGAGAACAGCAGTCCGGTAAATGAAAAAGGACTCTACATGGGTCTCTCTTTGCGGCCGCTGAGTGGATTGACGCTGGAAATGTATTATGATTTATTTGTATTTCCCTGGTTGAGGTGGCGGGCAGATGCTCCGGGATACGGAAATGATTTCTTTTTCCGGACTTTTTTTCAGCCGGATAAAAAATGGTTTATCAGTTCGGACTATAAACAGGAGAAAAAGCCGGCTAATCAGGAAATTTCTGAAATGGCCTCCCATCCTGTGTTTTCGCCCGTAAAAAGTCGCTGGCAGCTCGAAACAGGGTATAAGATCAGCCCCGGAATGCAAATTAAAGCCAAAATGACGTATATATGGATTCGAAAGGAATGGGAACAAATCAAAACGAAACGTGAAGCATTCCTTGGATTCTTAGATATTTTCTATCATACTCCCGGTATAAATGCAAATCTTAGAATTCAGCATTTTTTGACTCCGGGATACGATTTTAGAATATATATATATGAAAATGATATGTTGTTCAATTTTTCGCTTCCTCCATATTATAATAATGGCTGGAGATATTATGTCAATATAAATAAGGGTTTCCCCTTATCCCGGAAGGGCAAAAACGGGCCTCCGGTTTCCCTGCGGATCTGGTTAAAATGGGGGCAGACGGTTTATACGGATAAGGAACTCATTGGCAGCGGTTTAGATCAGATTTACGGGAACAAAAAGAGCGATTTAAAGTTTCAGATCCGGATTAATTGGTGAAAGTTTTGGGGCAAATTGCAGCGTAATGGAATTGGGGGTTGTCTACATTACACGGACCCGAATATTTTAACAATTTTTTTTGTTGGATATAAAAGTTCCCTAATTTACACGCTCTAAATTTAAAACTCACATTCACATGAGAAAATTTCTATCACTGTTTGCAGTGCTGCTGGTCTGTGGACTATCGGCATTCTCACAGACCAGGTTGGTAACAGGTAAAGTAACGGATCAGAATGGTCAGCCGGTTCCGTTTGCTTCGGTTATCTTGAAAGGTGATAAAACAGGTACCAGCGCCGACGCAAATGGCGCTTTTTCCATTAGCGCGAAATCGGGGGATATCCTGGTAATTACAGGGGCGGGCATTACTTCAAAAGAAATCACAGTGACGGATGAACCAGAAATTAATGTTCTGGTAAGCCGGTCTAACAGTGCTTTGACAGAGGTTGTTGTAACAGCCCTGGGTATTCAGAGGCAAGCAAAGGATTTGGGTTATGCAACGGCCACCTTGAATAATAGAACACTAACCCAGGCTAAATCTGTTAATATAGCGCAGGCCTTAAATGGTAAAGTGTCAGGTTTAAACATTTCCACCGTCAATAGCGGTGTATTTGAAAATGCGAAAATCAATATCAGGGGAATTCGTTCCCTTACGGGAAATAATCAGCCGATGCTCGTGGTCGACGGAGCACCGACCCCCTTAGGCTATCTTTCATCCATACCTCCCGATGATGTTCAGGATCTGACCGTCCTGAAAAGTGCAGCTTCAGCAGCTATTTACGGGCCAGACGCAGTGAATGGAGTAATCGTCATAACAACTAAAAGAGGAGGTAAAACACCTACGGTGACATTGAATTCCACCGTTCAGGCAACCCGGGTGTCCTTCTTTCCAAAATTGCAAAAAGAATTTGGACAGGGCGCAGGTGAAACCGTGGATTTATATGGCAATTATGGTCATGTGCCTTACGAGAATCAACAATTCGGGCCAGCTTTTGACGGTTCCATAAAGGACATTGGCGTACCGTTACCAGACGGAACCCAGCAAAAAGGCCCTTATACCAATGGTCATTATAAGGATAAGGTTAAATTCTGGAATACCGGCTTAACCGTTCAGAATTCCGTTTCTGTCGCGGGTGAGGATTTTTATTTAAGTGCGGAAGACGCGAACATTAAAGGTTTGATTCCGGACGATGTAAACCGCCGGACCAGTCTCCGGTTCAACGGAGGTAAAAAATTCGGAGGGCTTACAGTTAATTACGGTTTGAATTATATATTGCAGAATTCTGACGTTGTAAATGAGGCGGGCTTCCAGAATTCTTTTCCCGGCGCCTACGACGGAGGTTTGTTTTTCCTCGTGATGCAAACAGCCAGCAATGTTCCCCTCCTGAACTATAAGGATCTGAATAGTGAGATCGGACAATTTTCCAATTATTATAATGAGTATGCGGTAAACCCTTATTGGTTAATACATAATATTCGTTCCAGAAGCAGGGAGGATGATATTATCGGAAGTATTGAAGCCAGTTATAAATTTGCCTCCTGGCTTAAGGCGACTGTCAGACTGAGTTCAAATCTTACTTTTGCCAGCACCAAGAATACCAATGCACCGGTCATTGTTTCCGACTGGGCAAAGACGGTGGGTTTTTACGGAAGCCCCAGGAATGCAACCCAATATTCTGACAGAGCGGGTATCGTATTCGACGACGCGAATTCAAATTCACGCATAAATCTGGATTATTATTTATCCGGCGAACACGACGTCATTAAAGGTTTATCCGTTAATTATGTTCTTGGAGGAACCATGCGGCAGAACCGGTCAAAGGACGTAGCCGTAGGAGGAAATAACCTGGTGGTCCCTTTTTTATATAACGTAAGTGCCAAAAGCGGGGATGCCAATGTTCCGACCTATGCAGGAGGGACAGCGGGTAATAATTTTGAAATTACTTCAAGATTACTTTCAGCTTACGGAACCATTGGACTGAATTATCAGGGTTGGGCAAATGCGGAATTTATCGCAAGAAATGACTGGGATAGCAGGTTGCTGGCCAAAAACCGTTCATTCTTCTATCCTTCTGCGAATGTTGCTTTTGTGTTGTCTGATCTGATTGAAGGCTTAAAAAACAGCAATACCATTTCTTATTTGAAATTAAGGGCAGCAATTTCTAAGTCAGGTAATGTAAACCTGAGCCCCTATTCTCTTCAGGCCACTTATTCCCAGCCATCGGGATTTCCCTACGGGAATACGGTGGGTTATACGGCAAATGGGACCATTCCCAGCCCCGACTTAAAACCTGAATTTGTTAACAACAAGGAAGTGGGTATCGAACTGGGCTTCCTGCAAAACAGGATTAATTTTCAATCCACCTACTTTTTTCAGAAAAATACCAACCAGATATTGTTTATTAGTCAGTCATCCACTACCGGTTACGGTTTTGGTTTAGCAAACGCGGCGGATTTTAATAATTACGGTGTGGAAATGGATTTGGACCTGACTCCGTTGATAAAGATTGGAAAAGGCAGAATTGACTTTAGAATAAACGCTACCTATAACGATAATAAGGTTACCCATACTTTGGGAGATGTGCCAGTTATCGTCGGTGGAAGCAATGGATTTATCCAGAATTCAGTAAGCTCTCCGACCATCAACAATATTGCTGTTGTGGGTTCTCCTGCATTTGGTTTCCAGATGACTGATTATTTACGGGATTCAGCCACCGGAAAAGTTATCGTGGATCGCACTACCGGAATGCCTACGCAGTCTCCCGGACTTGTGGTTCGCGGCAGATCCCTTCCACTTTGGGTAATCGGGATCACCCCTACTTATACTATCGGAGATTTTTCGATCAGGATGACATGGGATTACAAGGGAGGACATAATTTCTTCTCAGGTCTCGGGTCGGACGAGGACTTTGCCGGAATTTCCGCACGCAGTGGAGAATATGGACGCCAAAGATTTGTTTTTCCAAATTCTGTAGTTGAAACGGCTCCGGGCTCCGGAAAGTACGAGGCTAATACAAATATTCAGGTTCAGGATGGAAATTCGAATTTCTGGACCTCTGCCAAAGCCAATTCAGCGATCGCTACCAATTATTTTGCGAGTGCCGATGCAATAAGACTCAGGGAAGTAAATATCTCTTATAGTCTTCCGAACAGATGGTTCGGTAATGTAAAAGCCATAAAGAGGATAACAATTAGCGCTGTCGGAAAGAATTTGCTGCTTTTTGTACCCAAATCCAATCAATGGGGAGATCCGGAGTTTAACTATTCTGCAACAGGAAACACTTTTGGTCTTGCCAGTTCGTTCCAGGCTCCTGCAGGAAGATTGTTTGGAGGTTCTTTAACGGTGCAATTCTAATAACATTAAAATCAGCTTTAAATGAGACATATACATAAGCTATCCTTAATTATAATTCCGGTTGCTTTCATGGCCCTGGCGGGTTGTAAAAAAGACTTTCTGGATGTAAACAAGGACCCAAACCGGGTTACAGATGATAATATTACCGCAGAATTGATCTTTCCGGCCGCTGCGGAAGGTGCGGGGGCAACACCTGTTGGTGCCAGGGCAGACGGGGCCGGCGCTCAAACGTCTATGCAGTTCGCACAAAACTGGATAGGTTATATGGCTTCAAACGGGGATTTTGCGAGAGATCCTACACAAACAACCTATAATATTGATTTTACCTTCGGTGATAACCTGTTTCAGACCAGGTATGGCGTACTCTTCGACCTGCATCAGGCTGAAATCAAAGGACTCGCCAACAATGATACCGCGCTGGCTGCAGCGTCCATGATTTTATCTGCGAAGATGTTTCAGGAACTGGTCGACTTATTTGGCAACATTCCCTATTCACAGGCCTTCAATGTGAATTTAACGACCCGGCCGGCTTACGATAAGGCGGAAGACATTTATCAGTCTCTTCAACTCAGGCTGGACACGGCGATTATGTATCTGGGTTTGGATGTTCCTAAGAAATTTGTAGCAGCGGATATTGTAAACCATGGGAATACCGATAAATGGATAAAACTTGCCAATACAATAAAGCTCAGGTTGTTGATCAGACAGTCAGAGGTTATCGGCGCTGCGCCAACCGCAGAGATCAGCAAGATTTTTGCAAACCAGGGCGTGCTGGGGGCGGGCGAATCCGTTAGCGTAAATCCAGGATATGTAAATGATGTTGATAAACAGTCTCCGTTTTACGCCAACTATGGATATACCCCGACAGGAGTTATTGCTACATCATCCACAAACGCGAATGATTATATTGTTAACATTCTTGCGGGTTCAAATGATCCGCGGATCGCGAGGTATTTCACGCCGGTCGGACCAGGCTATGTAGGTGATGTGTATGGAGATGAACCAGGTAATATCCCTCCTGGCAATCAAAGCTCTTATTTCGGCCCGGGTCTGATCAGCAGCCCCACGCAGGACCAATGGATAATGCCTTCTTATGAAAGCTTGTTTCTGAAGGCAGAGGCATTGGCAAGAGGCTGGGTAACGATAACCGGAGAAACCGCAGAATCTGTATACAAGGAAGCGGTAACTGAATCCTTTGTCTGGCTGGGAGTACCTGATCCGGAAAATGCAGCGGCAACTTATATGGCGAATAATGCATTTGCTGATTTTGCAAATGCAGGAACTACCCCGTCTGATCAGGCCAAATTTATCGTTTTTCAAAAATATCTGGCCAATGTGGGAATAGATCCGCAGGAGTCCTATTCTGATCAGCGAAGACTGAATTTTTTACCGGCAGGTTATATTTCGGTAAATCCAAGCAAGGTTTCCAATAAACTCCCGTTGAGGTTATTATATCCTCAAAGTGAGTATACGACCAACGCTGAAAATGTATTAAAAGAAGGTACAATTGATCCGTTTACGACCAAATTGTTCTGGGAGCCATAATTAATAAAAAACCACCACCTTCTTTTTAATTATAAAGTAAAAACTGAAATATGAAATGGAATATAAAATCATCATTGCTTTTAATAATAATCTTTTCAGCAACCGGGATTGGATGTTTGAAAGATAAAGCCTTTGATGACGGGCAGATTCAGTCAACCCATACCCATGGTACTACTCCTAAAATGGTTGAAATCAAGTTGACCGCAGCGAGCTCGGCCAATTTTCTGAATTTTAATGTGGACAACTCATCCAATGATACCGTTGTTGATCTGATACCGGTCAACCTGGCGACCGCAGATCCCGCACCGGTAGATATCCATGTAACCCTGGTTGCAAATGATGACCTGGTGAGTGCTTACAATGACTCAAATGGCACGAGCTATGTAATCCCGACTCAGTACACTGTAGTAGATCCCGTGGTCGTAATTGCCAAAGGCACCCATACCGGTTATATGCAAATCAAGTTTAAACCGTCTGATTTTGTAGGCACTACAAGTTATGCGGTTGGATACACGATAAGTAAAATAGATGAAAGTGGTTATGCCATCAGTGGAAATCTCCAGAACGGAATTGTAGCTATTGGAATTAAAAATAAATATGACGGATTATATTCGCTTACCATCGAAACCATTGGATGGGGGGCATACAGTATAGCCGATGGTCAGACTTTCACATGGCCAAGCAGCGCAATTTTGTTAACAACCGGCGCAAACAGTGTTGGCTTAAATACAAAGGAAACAGGATCATCAGCACCTGCTTTTGACCCTTCAGGTGGTTTGGCCGGCTTTGGGGCCACCTATATACAGTTTACATTTGATCCTGCTTCTGATCTGATGACCGATGTTAGTAATCTGGTTCCTCCTGATTCCCGTAACAGGGCATTCCATCTCAATTCAACCATTCCAGACAGTCGTTATGATGCAAGTACTCAAACGATATATGCGGCCTTCATCATGACTCAAAACGGAAGGCCACCACAGGAATTTTATGACACATTGAGATTTGTCAGTCCGAGATAATGCAGTTAGAATAAATTTCTTTTAAAAGGCTGCCGGGAAAACCGGCAGCCTTTTAGGTATTAGAAAATTTAGTTGTTTATCCGATGGTCGATTTTCTCCCCTAAATAATTATTCACATTACCTACTTTTGCATAAAAGATCATATGTCAACTCCCCAACCGAATAATCAGTTAAATATTGAAATCAGTGAAGAAGTGGCGGAAGGAGAATAT
>Ga0207707_10002835_pt1 | contig 15460 bp, 15 predicted proteins | sample KBSC83BmetaG_FD_184336 | JGI IMG/M metagenome (GOLD analysis project Ga0207707, IMG submission 184336) | Corn rhizosphere microbial communities from Kellogg Biological Station, Michigan, USA - KBS C8-3B metaG (SPAdes) (version 2) | ecosystem: Host-associated > Plants > Roots > Rhizosphere ...
CACCACAGATACTTCACAAAAGTGACGTAGGTGGAGTGAAGGTAGGGCTACAAAATGAGAAAGATGTAAAAAAAGCATTTCTTGAAATGTATCCAAGGCTCTCAAAGAAAAAAGGAGTCCATGTAAAAGGAATTTTACTTGAGAAGATGGTGCCACAAGGGGTCGAACTTATCATAGGGCTCCAAAATGACCCACAGTTCGGTCCTGTAATAATGGTAGGACTAGGCGGAGTACTAACTGAGATATTCAAAGATGTTGCATTTAGAATGCTACCAATTACGATAGATGATGCAAAGTCAATGCTTACAGAATTGAAGGGTGCAAAGATTCTTCAAGGATACAGAGGAAGTAAGCCGATTGATTTGAACATGCTTGCAAAGACAATTGTTCAAATTGGTAAGGTTGGCGTAGATAATGCAAACTACTTTGATAGTATTGACTTTAACCCAATCGTAGTTTATCCAAAGTCATACTATGTAGTTGACGCAAAGATAATCTTAAGAAAAGAGATTAAGAAAGATGCCATTTCAACAGCAAAGCCAAATATCGAATTCATGGAGACATTCTTTACACCACAATCAGTCGCATTGGTTGGTGCATCTGCAACTCCTGGCAAAGTAGGAAATTCGGTTCTTGACAGCATTGCAAAACATGACTACAAAGGCAAAGTATACCCAATCAATCCAAAGGCAGAGGAAATTTTGGGCTTGAAATGTTATCCATCACTTGAAGCAATTCCAGATAAAGTCGACTTGGTTGTTGTATGTGTTGATCTATCAGTCACCCCACCAGTTCTTGAATCATGTGCAAAGAAAGGAATCCACAATGTTGTGATCGTATCAGGAGGAGGAAAAGAACTAGGAGGAGAGAGAGCAGACTTTGAATCACAAATAAAGAGCCTCTCAGAGCAGCACAAGATCAGAATAATCGGTCCAAACTGCATCGGCATGTTTAACGCAGCCAACAGACTAGACTGTGCATTCCAAGGTCAAGAAAGAATGGTCCGCGCAAAACTTGGACCAGTTGCATTGTTATCACAAAGTGGTACAATGGGAATTAGCTTCCTTGAGACCGCAGATTCATTTGGACTATCAAAAATGGTCAGCTATGGCAACAGATCAGATGTAGATGAAGCAGACATGATCTGGTACTTGGCAAATGATCCTCAAACCAAAGTAATTGCATTATATGTAGAAGGTTTTGGAGACGGTAGAAAATTCATCGAGACTTCAAAACGTGTAATGAAAGAAACACGCAAACCGATCGTAATCTGGAAGAGTGGAAGAACTGCACTTGGAGCAAAACAAGCAGCATCGCACACAGGTTCACTCGGAGGTTCTAATGCAATAATCCAAGGAGCATTCAAACAAGCTGGAATAGTTTCAGTAGAAAGTTATCAAGAACTTGCTTCTGTTGCAAAAGCATTAGCATGGCAACCAGGAGCAAAAGGTCCAAGAGTTGCTCTTGTCAGCAACGGTGCAGGCCCAATGATTGGTGCAATAGACCAATTTGAAAAATACGGATTAGAACTTGGCAAAGTAACAGAAGCAACCCTCAAGGAAATGAAAGAGCATTATCCTCCAACATATGTCATAGGAAATGGAAATCCAGCAGATGTCACAGGTGGAGCAAATGCTGATGACTATAGATATTCCATCCAAAAATTCATGGATGATCCAAACATCGACATTGTCATGCCATGGTTTGTCTTCCAAGATGATCCACTTGAAGAGACAATAATTGATTACTTGGGAGAGTTCTCAAAACAAGGCAAAAAGCCATTGCTTGTTGGTGGAAACGGCGGTCCATACACAGCCAAAGTTGCAGCGTTAATTGAAAAACACAACGTTCCAGTGTATGACGACATCCGAAATTGGGTTGCAGCAGCATCTGCCCTACACCAGTGGGGAAAGAACAAACCCAATAAGGTTTAATTTCCTCATCATTTGGAGTTTTGACATGTCTCTAGTTAATGTCTCAAAATCAGAAGGAATTTGTACAATCAAGATAAACAGACCTGACAAGCTCAATGCAATGAACATGGATGTTGCAAATGACATCATCAAAGTGTTCAAAGAGATTGAAGGGGATGATTCAGTAAAGGTTGTGGTTATCACAGGAGAAGGAGACAAGGCATTTTCTGCTGGTGCGGACATTGCATACATGTCAACAATTACACCCATAGAATCAGAGACCTATGCAAAACTTGGTCATCTTCTGACTTATACGGTAGAAAATTGTAGCAAGCCAACAATTGCAGCAATCAACGGATTTGCACTAGGAGGAGGATGTGAACTTGCACTTGCATGCGACATTAGAGTAGCTGCAGACACTGCAAAGATGGGACAACCCGAAGTAACAATAGGTGTGTGCCCAGGATGGGGTGGAACTCAGAGATTACAAAGAACAGTTGGAATCTCACAGGCAAAAGATTTGATCTTTACAGGAAGAATTGTCAAATCAGATGAAGCAAAAGAAATGGGTTTGGTAAACAAAGTGGTAGAACTTGCAAAATTAATGGAAGAGACTAACAATATTGCAAAGATGATTGCTCAGAATTCCGCAATGGCAGTAAGAATGTCAAAGATTGCAATAAACAAGGGAAGAAATTCAGATATTGATACAGGTCTTGCACTAGAACTATACACATGGGGATTGTGTTTTACTCACCCAGACAGAGCAGAACGAATGACTGCTTTTGTAAACAAGTCAAAAAAGTAAGCTCCACCTAATCTTTAATTCCTATTATGTCAGGTATGAAAAGATTATTATAATTTAAAGGACGAATTAGTTCATGAGTAATACACAGACCACAAAATTGGTCACAATTACACCAAAAGCTGCAGAAAAAGTAATCGCTTTCATGGCAGAAGAAGCCGAAAAGCCACAATTTCTGCGAGTCTACGTACAAGGTGGAGGATGTTCAGGATTATCCTACGGTATGGGATTTGAAAAGACATCTGAAGAAGACGATCTTGTAATCGAAGAAAATGGTGTCAAGATGGTAATTGATAGTTATAGTGTCGATTATCTCAAGGGTGCAAATATTGACTACATCGAGAGCCTAATGGGTGCAGGATTTAAAATCAACAATCCAAATGTAACCAAATCTTGCTCTTGTGGAAGTTCATTTAGTACATCCTAAACTCGAAATTTCTTTAATTTTTATTTGTTAACAACCAGTGTAAACTAGGATTACAGACAAGATATGAATTCGTTTCAATTTTCTTTGGCAATCACAATGTTGAACTAAAACTATACAGTATCTAGATGACCATCAGTGTCATCGTAGTTAAGACATGCGGGATTTTTCGTACTTCTTTTGTAATTATTTTCTCAAGCGTCATAGAATCTGATGCTTCCACCTTTACTATTATATCATAAAGACCCAAAGTTCCTGTTACCTCTGATATACCCTTTATCTCCATTAGTCTTCTAATTATTGGATTTTCTTTTCCAGTTTCGCAGTGTATTGCAACAAAAGCTTTGCTCATAAAACATTATCACGATATCAAGTATTAGGTATTTCTATGGCCAGAGGCCGCGTGCTTCAAATGCTTCCAACACTCTGCCAACTGCAAGTACCATACTTGCTTTCCTCATGTCGACACCATGTTTCTTTGAAAGTGCATATGTGTCATTGAAACCACGCACAATGTGGTGTTCCATTTTACTTGCAACCTCATCAAACGTCCAGTAATATCTTTGCAAGTTTTGTACCCATTCCAAGTAGGATATGCATACACCACCAGAATTTGCCAAGATATCTGGAATAACCATTATTTTCTTTTTGAACAAGACGTCGTCTGCTTCTGGTGTGGTAGGACCGTTTGCCGCTTCTGCAATTATTTTACACTTAATGTTTCTTGCAACCTGTGGAGTTATCTGGTTCTCAAGTGCTGCAGGTATCAAAACATCACAAGGAGTGGTAAGAAGCTCTTCTGTTGAGACTTTTTTGCTTCCAGGATAGCCAACAACACTGCCATGTTTGGTCTTGTATTCAAGAACTTTCTTGGAATCAAGTCCTTTTAGATTAATTATAGAACCTTTAGAATCACTTACTCCGATAATCTTTGCACCCATTTTTTCAACATATTCTGCTGCAAACGTTCCAGCATTTCCATAACCCTGAATGACAACTTTGGCACCTTTTAGTTTGAGCCCAATCTTCTTTGCACCCTCTCTTACACAATAAGCAACACCTAGACCAGTAGCTACGTTTCTTGCAAGAGAGCCTCCTGTCGGGATAGGTTTTCCGGTGATAACACCAGGCTCTGCTTGTCCATGCATCATACTATAAACATCCATTATCTGGGCCATTTCTTTTCCAGTGGTATACACATCAGGTGCAGGAATATCTTTTCCTGGTCCTATGATTTCAGATATTGCATATGCATATCTTCGTGTGAGTCTCTCTTTTTCTCCAGCAGAAAGTCTTTTTGGATCACAAATGATTCCTCCCTTGCCACCACCAAATGGAACATCAACAATGGCACATTTCCAAGTCATCCACATTGAGAGTGCTTTTACTTCCTCGATTGAAACATCTGGATGATATCTTATTCCTCCTTTGTGAGGACCTCTAAAGTCATTATGTTGTGATCTATATCCGGTGAATACCTTGATTCTACCATCATCCATCTTTACAGGCAGTGAAACTGTTAGAATTTTTTTTGGACTTGCAAGCATTTCGTGAATACCGGCATCAATTTTCAAAATTTTTGCGGCATCTGCAAGTTGCTTGAGAGCATTTTGCCAAGGATCGATTTTAGTCAATCTTAACCGATATGTCTCACGGTATATTGTATTTAAATTTGTTGAGATCGTTACTTATTGTTTTGTAGTATCTTGATCGGGTTTTGCAGAACCCCCAAGTTTAGAATTTACCAAATTACGTAGATCATCATCAGTTTTACCTTCAGTGTTTACACCCAAGGACTTGGCAAGTGTTTCAAGTTTTTGGCGTTCAGACATGACAGGTCCTGAAATGTCGAGGTTAAACTCACCCTTGGCTTTTTTGATTTCATCATGAACCATGTTTTTTGTTTTGTCATATTGCGCCATGACTCTAGCAAGTTTTTTTGTTGCATCAGGCAACCTTTTTGTTCCAAGCAGTAACACCAATGCTACCAAGACAATCATTATCCAATCATTTCCTATAATGTTGAGTGCAAAATCAGACATGGAGTGATTTGGCTTGTTTCTAAAATTAAAGCTTTAGACCAACATGACTTGTTTTCTCTTGAGGAATACAAATCCCAAGACAAGCAGCCCAACTATAGATAAAACAAGGTACGGAAGTGAACTTCCAAAAGAATTGGCAATCACACCAATAATCAAAGGTCCAAAGGCCCAGCCCATTCCAAAAGTTGCCTCATAGGCCCCAATCAATGCGCCAACATTTTCTTTTGTCTTTCGCATTATAATCTCAAATGTAAGTGGGAAATACACACTAAATCCAAATCCTAGCATGAGAACTGCCATACTGAATTCCAATACAGAGTGAGAATAATACAACATTAGCATTCCAGCAGATATTGATATTATAACAAGCAGTATACTTGTGAGAAACTTTTTCATGAGAAAGCTAGATGTCAACAAGGAAACAAGTCTAGAGATCCCAAATACAAAAAAGAGCAGTTCAATGTTTGACTCTGAGATCGACCGTTCATGCATGAATGCTGGAAGTATTGCCAAGAATACCCCAAAGCTTACACTACAAAACAATAGAATTGCGATTACTGTGGGAAATTTTATCAAATGTTTTGCAGATGTAATAGAAATTATTCCATTATGAGTTACGTCTTTATCCTTTGACAACATTAATGACGATACAAGCGAAGTCGCTATTGCAAATGCAGCAATCTGGAATATCATTTGATACGAAACATCAAAGTGTTCAAGCAAAAATGAACCAACAAGTGGTCCAATCATAATACCTGCAACAAAAAAAGCCATGAACCTAGAAATTGCTTTGACGCGATTCTGTGGACTGGTAGATTTGGATATGATCGATTCACACGGAGGCCAGAAAAACGAATGTGCTACACCCACCAGAGTTCTAAATAGTATAACTTGTGGCACAGAGTCTGCCACAGATAGCAAGTAAATCGACACTGAATCAAGAACTAGTCCAAGAGAGAGAAGTATGCCTTTGTTGAATTTGTCAAGTAACAGTCCGACAAAAAGTGGAATGAACATGTAAGGAATAAAGTTGGCAAACCCAATTACTCCAAGATCAGAGTAAGAGGCACCCATATCTTTTGCAAACAGCGGAACTATAGGATTGTGTATTCCATATGAAAATCCAACAATTAACGCAATGATGTAGACAAGAATTACTTTATTCATTTTACTTGTATGCTGCAACCATGATTGCGCCCCCAAGCATGCCCGTCTCAAATTCAACTCTTGAGAATCTTTCAAGAAGAAGTGACTCTAGCTTTTTGTTTTGAGGCCATAGTTTGTAGGTACCATAAAGGGTGGCAAATTTTAGACCAAGTCTTCCACCGCCAACTACTGCCAATATAGGAAGTATGGCCCTAAGGTAAAATGACACTCCTGCTCTTATTACAGGATTATCTGGCTTGCCAAGATCAACAATGACAAATCTTCCATCCTTTTTTAGCACTCGATGTATCTCAGATATTGCAATTCTAAGATTGATTGCATCTCTTAGTGAATAGCCAGTAAGTACTGCATCAAATTTTTCATCACGAAATGGAATATGTTCAAAGACTCCGCATGTTAGTATCGGAGTTGTAGAAAATAATCTGCTAGTGTTTTTTAGCATCGGTCTTAGCGGATCATACAAAGTGATGGAGACATCATCATTACAGATCTTAGATGCAGTCTTTGACATGTTGCCAAAACCAGAACCGGCATCAAGTATATGATCTCCAGGATGGACTCTGCCTCGAATTCCTCTTTGGCGAAATTCAGAATCTCTTCCAAGTGAAATAAGCGAGTTTACTTTGTCATATACCGGGATTATTTTTTCTAAAACATCGAGGACTTCGCCCCAATAACTTCCAAGACCCACATCAGTCTAGAAATAATACGATATTATATGTCATCGTGGTTTTTGAGCATGTTTTTTACTCCAAGTTTTACTTGTGATCAACACAAGAACCAAAAATTAAATCATCCAGAATTATTCCATGAACTAGTGCATTATTGTCCCAAGTGTAGATCCAAGATAGAGGTGCAACGTACATTTAATCAAAAAATACACTTTAGCTGCCCCAAGTGCAAAATTGAGGACATTATAGACTCTAAGAAGAATATTGACGAGACATTTTTAGAATTTTTGATAAAATTTGACAATGATGAGATACCATCCAAGAATCAACAAGAATCTACCCTAGAAAAAGAAGGCATACTGCAGACTGAAGATGAGATAAACAAGATGATAGGTGGTGCAAAGGTTGCCGACATTACAAGATCAGTTCTTTTCTCAAAGAGGCATTATGTCTCATATTTTAAGGTAATAGAAGAGCCTGATCCAGAAATGGGTTCTACTTTATCAGATTCAGGCCTTGACCAGCGAATAGTTGATGCTTTAGAATCAAAAGGCATAAAGAGATTCTACAAATTCCAAGAAGAATCCATCCATCATATCGTTTCTGGGGATAATGTGGTAATCACTGCGCCAACTGCATCTGGAAAAACAGAATCATTTGTTGTTCCAATCATTGAAAGAATAGGCAATTCAAAAAATCTGACTCCCACAATACAGGCAATTTTTGTCTATCCAACCAAATCTCTTTCTCGGGACCAGTATCCAAAGATAAAAGAAATTGCAGACAAGATGAATATCCAATGCGCCGTATTTGATGGCGATACAAAACAAGCAGAGCGTGCAGATATTCTTGCAAATCCTCCCCAGGTAATCATAACTAACTTTGATGTTCTACATTATCACCTATGGCACAGGACCAGATTTGCAGCTCTTCTTAACACAACTAGATTTCTTGCAGTGGATGAAGCTCACGTATATTCTGGAATTTTTGGTTCTAATGTTCACTATATCATAAAAAGACTAAAGCGAATTGCACCCAAGTTACAAATGATTGCAGCATCTGCAACATTAGACAATGCATTATCATTTTGCCAGATGCTATTTGGAGTAAACATGGTTCAAATCTCAGGATCTGGCAAAAAGGGCAAGACAGAATTTTCAATGCTCTTTCCATCTTTGATGACCCAGCGTGCATTAATGATCGACATATTAAAAAAATTGACAGCAAAACAACACAAGACACTGGTGTTTAGTAATTCACATCTTAATTCTGAACTTTTGGCACTACAGGCAAGAAGACAAAAAATAGACATCAAGGTTCACCGAGCAGGTCTGATGGCAAACTATAGACGATCAGTTGAGAACTTGTTCAAGACTGACAAACTACTTGCAATTTCTGCAACTCCTACGCTTGAACTAGGCATAGATGTAGGCAATGTAGATGGAGTGATTTCATCTACGATTCCAGTAAATAGACTTACACAAAGAATTGGAAGGGCTGCAAGAAAAGGTCAAGGAGGATATGCATTTCTAGTACTAGGCAATGATCCAATTTCACAGTACTACAAGAACCATCCTGCAGATTATTTTGAAGATGTTGAACAGATTTACATTGATCCAAAAAATCCATTTGTTGAAGAGTTTCAAGTTATTGCAATGGCTTGCGACAAACCAATTGCAAAACACGAATTGTCAGAACACAAAGATGTCATTGAAAGACATGTAGGGGCAGGCAATCTTGTCTTGATTGAAAATAGATATGTCCCAAATTACGATCAGATAAAATCAATTTTAGAAGATTACAGCATAAGAGGAATAGGAAGATCAATTGACATATTTCTAAACGGCAAAAAGGTTGGAGAGCGCGTATTACCAATTGCTTTAGAGGAATTACATCCACAGGCAGTTTATTTTTTGGCAGGAATTAGATATCGCGTAAAAGAAATTGGATATCCGGAAAAGATGACTGCAAAACTAGAATATCTTCCAAAGAATTATCCATACTACACCAAGGCTCTAACAGAAGAGTGGCCAACAATAGAGACAATCTTTGAGAAAAGACGTGCAAATGGAATTGAGGTTGCATTCTGCAAGTTACACATTCAGAAGCGAGTTTATGGATATGTCAACTTGGAATTGGGCCAAGAGATAGGACAGGGACAGAAGATAATTTTAGAAAAACCACTTGATTATGATTTTGTTACAAAGGGAATTGTGTTCAAGGCTCCAAGGCCATTAGATGAGATAAGCAAGGCAGAAAATGAAGAATATGTAGAAGCAAGCGGATACCACGCCACAGAACATGTGGTCATAGAAGGAAGCAACATGATAACAGGAGGCGTATCACAAGATTTGGGAGGCATATCTCTTGGCACATCGGGTCTAGTCTTTGTCTATGACTCTGCCATAGGCGGAAATGGTGCAAGCAGAGCCCTCTACGATAGACTCGAGAAGGCATTTGAGAGAAGTCTTGATATCGTAACAGAGTGTCCATGCAAAAGCGAATCAGGTTGCCCTCGCTGTACTTTTTCATATAGATGTGGAAACAACAATGAGTATCTTCACAAGTTTTCAGCAAAAGAGATCCTCCAGAGAATAACAGAGGGCGAAACAACAGATGTTACAGAACCTGTAGAAGGAGACAAACCTCTTGTATGATAGAATTTTAGAAGAACAAAATGAAACAAATTATTAATATCATCAACTGAGAGTTAACATGGATAAAGTTGCGATAGTGACTGGAAGCTCAAGCGGGATAGGTTTTGAGACAGCACTTGCGCTAGCTCGAGAAGGATACCATACCTATGCAACTATGCGAGACATAAAAAAGGGTGATAAGATTTTAGAAATTGCAAAAAAGGAGAATCTTAAGATCAAAGTAATAGAACTTGATGTAAACAAAGAAGATACCATAAAAAAGGCAGTCGAAGAGATCACACGAGAGGAAAAAAGGATTGACGTATTGGTAAACAATGCAGGTTATTTTCTTGTAGGATGTTTGGAAGATCTAACAATTTCAGAACTAAAGGATCAGTTTGAAACAAACTTTTTTGGAGTTGTCAGAACAATTCAAGCAGTATTACCCACAATGCGTGGCCAGAAATCTGGAACAATAGTAAATGTAAGCTCTGTAGCCGGAAGAATTGGTTTTCCAGTAACTCCTGGATACATTAGTGCCAAATTTGCATTAGAGGGCTTGAGCGAATCAATGCGATACGAATTGATTCCATTTGGAATTAAAACTATAATCATAGAGCCAGGTGTCATCAAGACAAACTTGTTTGCAACTATGAAAAAGACAACAAAGCAAGACTCTCCATACAAGGACATGACTGAGAAAGTGATGAACGGACTATTGATGATGTCAGAGATGGGGACTCCCCCACAAGAAGTTGCCAAGACCATAGTCAAGGCAGTCTCATCTGAGAGCCCATTACCTCGCTATCCTGTTGGTAATGATGCAATAATGTTCCTAGAGGCAAAAAGGGACAAGACTGACATTGAGTTTGAAAATTACATAAAAAAAGAACTTTTTAGCTAAAATACATCTTTTTTGCCATTATTTCATCATTATAGAAATGCTATAGTATAAAATTTGATGAATTTTATACGATTCTTTTGGTTAGATTGATATACGACGTAAAGTCAATTTTTGTCAAAGTCAACAGATTTAACTAAAAATTTAGTGATGATACAAATGAAATGGAAAACCCTTCAACATAATGGCATTGCGTTTCTTCCTCCCTACGAATCAAAAGGAATTACAATCAAGATCAAAGGAGTAAAAGTTACGTTAAGCATTGATGCCGAAGAGATGGTCTACCAATGGGCAAAAAAGAAGGACACACCATATGTTAAAGACCAAGTTTTTCAGAAAAACTTTCTTTCATACTTTGTAAAAACACTTCCTGCAGAATTCAAAAACATTTCATTGTCAGATATCGACTTTTCTGAAGCCTTCAAGCTGGTGGACATGGAGAAAGATTCCAAGATAACAATGACCAAGGAAGAAAAGAAAAAGATCGCAGCCACAAGAAAGGAGATCAAAGAAAAAATGAAGGCAATCTATGGTAAGGCAATAATTGATGGAAAGGAAGTAGATGTAGCCAACTGGATGGCAGAACCTCCAGGTCTTTTCATTGGAAGAGGAGACCACCCACTAAGGGGCAAGTGGAAACCAAGAGTTACAGAAAAAGATGTCACACTAAACCTTGGAAAGGATGCCAAAGTACCACCAGGAAAATGGGGCAAGATAATACACGAGCAAGACTTTATGTGGCTTGCAAGTTGGGTGGATGTACTAACTGATAAGAGAAAATACGTGTGGCTTTCCGATACATCAGACCTAAAGCAAGAGCGTGACAAGATGAAGTATGACAAGGCAACAAAATTGGCTGCCGAAATAGACAAGGTGTTAGGCATGGTTATAAAGAAAATGTCAGACAAGGATGAAAAAGTAAGAATGGTCGCTACTGTTTGCTATTTGATTTACAAGACTGCAATGAGAGTAGGTGATGAAAAGGATCCAGATGAGGCAGATACTGTAGGTGCCACTACACTCAGGGTAGAGCACATCAGTCTAAAACCAGGCGTTATAGAGTTTGATTTTTTGGGAAAAGACAGTGTGAGATGGCAGAAACCACTTCCTGTAACAGAACAAGACAAGATATTTTATGAAAATCTCAAAAAACTCACAGAGAAAAAGAAAAAAGATGATCTAATATTTGATGCAATAACATCAAGACATGTAAATGAATTTCTTAGTGGCATAGTAAAGGGCCTTACTGCCAAAGTTTTCAGAACGTATCTTGCAACACAAGTAGTTACAAACTATCTCAAAAAAGTCGACAATCTAAAATCAAAATCAGAAAATATCAAGATATACCATGCAAAATTGGCAAACCTTGAAGCTGCTGTTACATGCAATCACAAGAGAACCATACCAAAGAACTTTGATGAAACCTTGCAGAAAAAACGTGAAGCAATAAAGAAACTAAAGGAGACAAAACCCAAGACTGAAAAACAAATTGAAAAACTAAAACAACGTGAAGAAAAATTAAAACTCACTTTAGAGCTTACAGAGAAAACTCGAGATTATAACTTGGGAACCTCACTTCGAAATTATATCGACCCAAGAGTAGTCAAGGCATGGTCTGATGCAGTCGGTCTAGAATGGGAGAAACTCTACACATCTGCATTACAAAAGAAATTCCAATGGGTGTCAAAAGTAGATATCAACTGGAAAGAGATTGCACAAGTTTAAGCAAGCTACATTTAATTGCATCAAGAATTTAGGCGTTATTTATGCCGGGGTAGCTCAGCCTGGCCTAGAGTGCCAGTCCACACAAAGGGTAATACTCATAATCTGGAGGTCGTGGGTTCGAAACCCACCCCCGGTATACACCTTTTTTTCATACAAAAGGCGAATACCTTTTATTCTAATACGATTCAAAATACTCAAAATGTCTAAAAAGATTCTAGTTTTTGCAGTTTTGTTTTCCCTTGGATTATCAATGGTGATGACACAAGAAGCCAATGCCTTGATCCAAGGCGCAGGTCAATATAGCAGAACTACAGCAAGCCTTGATCCAAGCAGAGTGTGTGGTAATCACATTTGTCAGCCAGGAGAGAGTTCCAAGTGGTCATCAGCCGTACAATCATCACAACGCCAAGGCCCAGGCAAAGCTACAGGTGCACAATACGGAATCATCATTATGCATCAAATGGTTGTAAACGCCCTAGCAAAGACTAACCATGGAACTGTAATGGTTTGGAGTCATTCAATCATGTCAAACAGTACAAACATGAATTCTACTGGAATGAAATAGATTCTAGTAAAATCAAATTCTAACAAAAATACAACCCAAAGCAGACAGGTAGATCCAAAGTTAATGTTAAATTGGCAGGTTTAATCCAGTCTCATAATGACAGAGTTTGAAGAATTTGCATATGCCCTTTTGGATCAGCTCTCAGTTGAGCTAAATGAGGAAAAGGAGATAACAAATTCAAAAGCAAAATCTGAGCAGACATTTGCTTCAAAGATAAAGTTTGAAGACATTGAATCAATTTGTAACAGATTGTTTTCCGACATGTCAAAAAAGATAACAGAGTTTACAGATATTCCGGTATCGCAAACAAGAGTTGAATTTCCAGAACTTGTAGAGTTTAAGCGTCTAAAAGGACGCAAGGTGTACCCCACAAAGGAGTCTGCAGAGTTTGTAGATGAACTTTTCACAGCAATCGCACACGAAGACGTCGAAAAGATAGCGTCTCTTGCAGAAAAGCAGACTTTTCGATATCTTGTCTATTCCACATATGCAAAGGGGTACATCTCACAGATATCTACTACATATGGTGATTTTTACGAGTCCACAATATACCTAAACAAGTTCATTTTATCCAGTTATCCCCAAATAATACTACACAAACAAGGCGAGCCCTATGAATCAAGGTTTGATCAGGTAAACTCGGGATATATTGGAGCCTTGAAGATGACCATTCTTGAAGAACAGATTCACTCGATACAAAATAATCTCTACAACATCAACAAGAGTGCAGTATCTGAAGTAAATGCAATCAATGAAGAGCTTGCAAAGATCATTTTGAGTCTTAATGATTCCGCAATAAAGAATCTGTACAACTATTTACAATTGCCCGAAGTTCCAGATGAATATCCAGTTGCAAAGAGAGCAAATCTATTTTTCATATTAAATCCAGATAATTTCATAGTCCAAGTATTGGGTCCAGATGTAATGACATTTACAAAGGTAACAGTTGATCCTAAAATTTTGGAAATGATTCCACAACTTTTAGACATTTACCAGAGATGGTTAAAACCAATCCAGGCACACCATGCAGCTTTTACAACAATGGAAGGAATGGCAGAGTTTGCAGTAAAAAATATTCTAAGAGATGATCAAGACTTTAAGAATTATCTAGTTACATTTGCAAACAGTGACATCTCATCATACCAAGTAAGAAAGAGCATGGGAACAGACTTTACCGAATACATCTTTGCAAAATTAGGCAAGAATACATACAAAACTTTGATTGCAAATCCTCCCACAACTCGTGAACTCAAAAATCCAGAGAGTTATCTTAATAGAAAATGAATGAATTTGATCCATTTGCAGCAGAGTGGATCTCTTATGCAAAAAGTCCACAATACACACTGATTGAAAAGTGTCTAAAATTATCTCAAATACTAGAATTTCCAGATCTTGACATTACAGAATATGTCAAAAAACTGAAATCATTTGAACATGGATTACGTGACCACATATCTGATATCAAAAATCCAATCTATCTTGTTTCCATGCTAAACGAGTACATGTTTGACATTTTAGAGTTTGAAGGAAACAGTGATGATTACTATAATCCAAGAAATAACTTTCTTAACATAGTCATTGACAAACATACCGGAATACCAATCACGTTATCAATTATTTACATCGAGCTTGCAAAGGCAATAGGACTTGAGCTCAAACCAGTAGGATTTCCAGGACATTTCTTGGTAAAATATTCAGAGGAGCTCATCTTGGATCCCTTTAACAGGGGCAGCCTGCTAGATGTTGAAGATCTCCAGGACATACTTGATGCCACGTATGGCGAAGGAGTAGAGTTTGAGCCAGAATATTTGAATGACATTGAACCAGAAAAAATACTAATAAGAATTCTAAGAAATCTAAAGGGATCTTATACAGAATCTTTTAGTTATGAAAAAGCAATGCACTGCATCAACATGATATTAGGTCTTGATCCAAACTCATCAGAAGACATCAGGGACAAAGGAATAGTCCAGTCAAGGTTACTTCAAAACGATCTTGCTTTGGTATCTCTTAACAAGTATCTTGAGCTTGCACCAGAAGCAGATGATGTTGATGAAATACTAGAGATGATTAAAAGCATTAAAGAGAAATCTAGTCAATAATTGATTGTACGTCTTTTCCTTTTTTGATTAGTTTGTGTTCGTATCGTACAATCTTGTTTCGCATAGTTCCTTTGAGAACATCAATCTCATTTCTCAGGCTGGCTACCTCATCTTCAAGTCTAGCTACTCTTTCATAAATGGACTCGTCTTCGCCTGCCATATGTTTAATCTTCACTAGATATGACCTTAAAAATTTATGGTTTATTTTGTTGAGGGTTTTGTCAGTATTTTCTATAGAGTGAATTCACCGTTACATGATTGGCACTTGCCTTTCTCGCTACCAATCAATCCTATTATCAAAATTTTTCCTATTGTACCGCATTTAGGACAGAGGCCTGTGGTAACGTTTTTTGGACCGCTTGATCTTGGTTTTACTGATTTTCTCCTTACCATCAAGTGAATTCGCAAAATTCGGTTTATTAAGTTTAAGCGTAGATCGCAAAAAGCGCGGGGAGTGGGATTCGAACCCACGGGTCCTTACGGACATGGGATTAGCAATCCCACGCCCT